>Ga0265595_1000242_pt1 | contig 52400 bp, 50 predicted proteins | sample saktaG_15_FD_190148 | JGI IMG/M metagenome (GOLD analysis project Ga0265595, IMG submission 190148) | Saline water microbial communities from Sakinaw Lake, British Columbia, Canada - sak_2013_06_06_50m | ecosystem: Environmental > Aquatic > Non-marine Saline and Alkaline > Saline ... | reverse complement strand
GCAAAGAGGGAAGCGAAAGCGACCAACAAGATCGCTACGAGATTTCGAGTCGTTTTCATACGACCCTCCTTTCATTGTTGTGCCCAGCTTATGCGAGGCGGGTTTAACTGACTAAATTGAGAATCGGCTATGCATTCGTCTTGTCAACGAGCGAGTCGATCTGGTTATATGCATAGCATATTTGTGTGAAAAAGTAAAGGGTTACGTGGGCAGATTCAATATGAAATACGATATATTAAAGCAAACTTTCCGGATCCACCCTCACACATACATTCGGCGACAATGACCGGAGTTTTGCGACAAGAGAAACGTCAGGCCATTCATTGGGGGAGATTTTCAGGAGGCCATGAATGATAGAATTACCGCGAACAGCCGATGTAAAAGCGGGAAAGATGTCCAATTCGCGTGGTTCGATACACTTCCGAATGTCCGCCATGGCGACGGCAATCGGATCCTTTTTGCCTTCAATGGATATTTTTATCAAGGTTGCAAACGGCGGATAAAAAAATTGTTTGCGTTCATCGAGCGTGCCTCGATAAAAATCGGAGAGATTGCCTTTGAGCCCATATTCAAATACATTTTCCTCTGGTTTACGTGTCTGCACTAGAATAGATCGGCTCGCGATTTGACGAAGTCGAACGAGCATATACATGATCTTCTCCGGAATACGAAAATCCGGCAAAGCAAAAAGAGAATCGAGCGATGCCACGGCGACATGATCAACTTTTTCCCTGATCCGAGTTAGCGCCAATTCTGTTCCCAGAAGAACACTGCCCGGCCTTTCCTTGAATTGTTCCAATGCATGACTTACTTGTTTATCTGTTTTCGTCGTGTCAGTATCAATTCTAATAATCTCTATTCCCTGGAATTTGTCGCGGATTTCTTGTTCAACCCTATCAATGCCTATACCGAGAGGAGTCAACCTGAAACCGCCGCAATTTTTGCATGTAATATCGGCACTTATGATCTCGCCGCATTTATGACATAAATAGAAATTCCTATTTGACTCCTTACTAGCGTGCAAAACGACGGGCGATCCACAATTAAAACAATTGACAATAGTTTCACAATCATCACAAACCGTCATTGAAGCCATACCGCGACGCGCGGCGAAAATAAATAAATGAGCGTTGTCTTCTCGGTTGATTTCTATAAGTCTCTCCAATTCTGGCGATATTATTCGGAATGACTCTCCTTTTTTCTTTATTCTATTTTCCTCGGAATCCGTTTGGTTTGAGATCATGTTTCTTTTCACCATGTCCACCAAAATATCCTTGGCGTTGGATATTGAACGCCATTTCATCGGTGAGCCGGTGTCGATTTCATTTGCGTCTAAGCGATGAAGTGTTTCAATTCGGAGCATACTGTCCGCTAGAAAAAGCGTTTTGCCGGAATTAACGGAAATGAGTTCAAGGGCGCGGCGCAAATCGAGATACGGCGCTCTTTGACCTATCCAACCGCGATCATTTTCTCTCTCGATTATGACGGTATCAATATCCGTTCGCGGTAATATTGAAAATGTGCCGGTGGCAATAACAACTATCGGATGATCAACCTTAGAAATTTTCTGCCAAGTATTCGTTATTATCTTTTTCGTGAGATTACCATGTAAGAAGAAAATATAATCTTCAATGCCTTTTTCCAAAGACGCGAATAAGGCTTCAACATTTTCGATTGTCGGCACATAAAAAACGATGGATTTTTTCTTGGCGAATTCCTGGCGAATGAGACTGCGCCATGTGCTCATTCTGTCTTCGTCGTCGCCTTGAACCGCGTAAATTTCCCCGCCTTTTCTGACGAGTATTTTTTTCGGTATTTTTATTGGATTTGTCGCGTTTATCGCGTTTGCCTGATCTACCGGATCAGCCGCGTTTTTTACGCTCTTAATCTTTTTTGCGAATGGTGAAGCGATCTTATTTAGGCTTTCAAGCAAGGAATCTGAAATGACGCCTCTTATCACCGCGCCAATATTGGAAGCGTAATATTCGGAAAGTTTTTTGCAAACGATCATGAATTCCACGGGAAAGAATATATTCGCCTTAACTTTACCGGCTCGTTTGATTTCATATGGGGCTGTTTTGATCTCACTCTTCATATCCGTCACTGACCTTGTTTCAACAACGATTCCATGAATGGTTTTCGAGCGCAGGGGAACGGATACTATGGCGCCATTTGGCACTTCTGATCCGGTGAAATACGATAGTGTTTCGGCCACCTTGGCGCGGGTAATAGGAATGACGGTTATCAGATTCATGATGTATTTATACTCTTAATTTTCGAATATCTCAATACTTTTCGCTGATTTGTGAAATATCACAAAAAACATTACAATGATGCGTATAATGAATACGAAAGAATCATTTATCATACAAGGCCTAGCAGGTAGGCGGAGGCTTCATGGCACAGTGGCCGTAAATGGCGCCAAAAATGCCGCTTTGAAAGCGATGGCGGCGGCTGTTCTTTTCGACGGTCCAGTTGAGCTTCAAAACTCGCCGAATACGGATGATATTATCACTATGGCTGAAATTTTGAAAAGACTTGGCGCAAATGTGGAGAGACATGACCATAGACTGGAAATTGACGCAAGTATGATAAAGTCAACCGATATGAATCTTGAATTGTCGCAGAGTATGCGCGCGTCAATAGTTCTCACTGGTCCCTTACTGTCACGTTTCGGTGAAGTTTCATTCCCAGCTCCGGGCGGTTGCGTTATTGGGGCGCGTCCCATCGATCTTTTTCTGGAAGGATACAAGAAGATGGGAGCGAATGTGGTCTTAGAAAATAATATTTATCGTATAACAGCTTCAAGAAGTTTAAATAACACGGACATTCTTTTCAATAAAGTATCAGTCGGCGGAACGGAAACACTGATGATGGCGGCCGTTCTCGGAAAGGGCAAAACCACGCTCAAAAATTGCGCCCTGGAGCCGGAGATAGGGAATGTGGCGAGATGGTTGAATGCTTGTGGAGCAAATATAAAAGGAATAGACACCTTGACGCTTGAGATTGAGGGAACGGGAGGCAAATTGCTTTCATCAAGAAATGAACCATTTGTGACTATTCCAGACAGGGTTGAAGCGGGAAGTTTTCTTATTCTCGGAGCATTATGCGCGGACGATTTGTCCATTACAAATTGCCGACCCGAACATTTGGAATCGACTATTGGTCTTTTGCGCGAGTCCGGCGTTTCCATAGAAGTTCTGACCGCGGGCAAAGAAAAATCACCTTCAATCATTCGAGTTAGAAATAATGAGCCGGGTATTCCATTCAAGTCATTCAATTTGCGAACGCATGAATATCCCGGATTTCCGACCGACTTGCAGGCGCAATTGGCCGTGTTTTTGACGCAAGCCGAACATGAAAGTGTTATCCTGGAAACCATATTCGAAGGACGATTCAAATACGTTGAAGATTTAGTGAAAATGGGCGCGAATATTACCGTCATGAATCCGCATGAAATTTTGATTAAGGGTCCAACGCCACTATCGCAACTTCCCGACGATGAAGAACTGCGTGCTCATGATATTCGCGCTGGGTTTGCCATAGTAGAAGCCGCGCTTGTCGGTAGAGGAAAATTCACCGTGAATAGCATTCATCTAATTGACAGGGGATATGAAAAGCTCGAAGAAAGATTGCGCGCGATCGGGGCGGATATTAAAAGAGTTTGATCTAGAACGATATTTGCTTCATTTCCCGCTCGCGATATGTTATAGTCGCAATTACTATGAGTTTCTTCTCACCGAAACTAGGTATTGACCTTGGCACGGCAAATACGCTTGTTTTCATGCCCGGCAGGGGAATCGTCTTGAATGAACCGTCGGTTGTCGCTATTTCCGAAATTGATAAAAAAGTTATGGCCGTTGGCGAGGAAGCCAAAGAAATGGTCGGCCGTACGCCTGACACTATTATCGCGTACCGCCCCATGAGAGACGGTGTCATCGCCGACTATCGCGTTACCGAAGCCATGCTTCGATATTTCATAGACAAGGCTCTTGGTAAATTTAATATCTTCAAGCCCGATGTCATGGTTTCCGTTCCAGCTGGAATTACTTCAACTGAGCGTCGCGCTGTTATTGAAGCAGCCGTGCGCGCCGGCGCCAAACATGCTTATGTGGTCAAAGAACCGATCCTGGCCGCTATCGGTGCCGGTATTCCCATTCAAGAGGCAAAGGGACATATGATTGTCGATGTCGGTGGCGGCACGACGGATGTTGCGGTTATTTCTCTCGGCGGTATTGTATCGTCAACTTCAGTCAAATGCGCTGGAAATAAGATTGATGCCGCTATCGCCGACTACGTGAAAAAAACTTTCAATCTGGCTATCGGCGACCATATGGCCGAAAATATAAAAATTAATATTGGCTCCGCCATACCCCTTGAACAAGAATTGGTCATGAACGTGAAAGGACGCGATTTTATCACGGGTTTACCGCGTTCGACGGAAATCAAGACGAATGAGATCGTGAAAGCGATCACGATGCCGCTCCGAGACATGATCAAGGCAATCAAAGACGTTTTACAAGAAACTCCGCCGGAATTGGCGTCTGATATTATTGATCAGGGTATTATTCTCACGGGCGGTACCGCACTTCTACGAAATTTGCCGGAATTGGTATTCCGCCGTACGGGCGTGAAGGCGCAATTTGCCGAAGAACCACTGCTTTGCGTCGCGAAGGGAACAGGACTGGCTCTGGAACATTTGAATGCGTATAAAAGAACAATGATTTCAAAGCATTAGTTTATTTGTTATATTTGAATTCCAATAAACGTTTCTATAGAGTCATGATAGAATTTTCGGCGATGAAATTCTCCCAAAAAATACTTTTGAAACAAGAGTTTTACATGTATGATATGAAGTATGAATATATCGCAACTAGGAGTCTTGAATCACCATGCGTATTGCTTTATTGGTGATGATTCAATAATTGATCATTTGATTTCATTCCTCAGGAAGAATCATTCGATTGTTATTGAAGGTAATTCCGATTTCTCGGTAAAAAAATATGATTCCTTCGCCATTCTAGACGCGCGGGATTTGAAAGAGCAATCCGGGACAAGACCCGTATCGGCGGAAACTCGCAAGATCTTCGTTCTGCAAATGAACGGGATCACAATCGAGGCGCAGAACGCCTTACTCAAACTCTTGGAAGAACCCGCCGAGTACGCGCACTTTTTCATAATTATTCCATCCGCGCATTTACTTTTGCCGACAGTTAAATCTCGTTTATCTTTCGTTGATACGGAAAGTATTGACGGCAAAGAATCAAATAATTCAAATGATTCAAACGAGGTGAACCTCGCTGAAGCACGAAGATTCCTGAAACTCAATACTGCTAAAAAATTGGAATACGTAAAGAATTTAGTTGATGATATTTCGAAAGAAAAAAAAATGAAGCAGAACGCTATCAATTTTCTGAATGATATCGAAAAAGCTGTTTACACAGATCTCGGTGCCAGAAAGGGAACGCATGTTCTCGAAACCATTGACACGGCGCGCAAATATGCGAATGATCGCTCACCATCTCTCAAAATGCTACTCGAAAGCGTCGCACTTATGAAATAGGGAGAGTAGAAGTATATATTTCCATAATTAAATCGTCAGAATCACCGGAATGACCATCGGTCTTTTCGCCGTTTTTTGTAGTAGAAACTGACTCACCGCGTCCGTAACATTGTCTTTGACAAAATCAATACTGATAGGATTCATGCCTTTTGTTGATTTCTCTATAGTATCCTTTATGATAAGACGGACTTCATGGAGCAATTCCTGCGATTCACGGAGATAGACGAAACCGCGAGAAATGATATCAGGCGATTTTTTCAATTTACCGGTAGAAATATTGATGATGCCGAAGACGATGAATATGCCATCTTGTGCCAGCATTTGCCGGTCGCGAATAACAACATCCTGCACATCGCCGACCGAGAAGCCATCAACCAGAACCAATCCAGAAGGCGCTTTCTCTTTCAATTTTACAATCTTGTTGCCACCATTTTGTATTTCTATGAGTGAACTATTATCTGGAATAACGATATCTTCTTCCCTAAGACTATTAGCTTCTCTAGCCACGTCGCCATGCACGCGAAGCATGTAATGGTACCCATGGACGGGCATAAAGAATTTCGGGTGAATTTTGCGGTGAATCCACATTGTTTCGTCCCGATAGGCGTGCCCCGTGGAATGTACTTCAGCCGTGCGATAATGAATAATTTTGGCACCTTGCCGTGAAAGATTATCTTTTAATTTTTGTACCGCGCGTTCATTGCCGGGTATAACTGAAGAAGACAGAATAACCGTGTCTCGAGGTGTGATCTTGACCTTCGTATGCGTGCGGTTTGCAATGCGCATAAGGGCGGCGAATTCATCACCCTGAGCGCCTGTGGCCAATATAACGACGCGATCCGGCGGATAATTATCAATATCTTCAGTCGCGATCATTGTTTCTCTTTTAACTTTGAGAAGTCCCAAATGTTTACAGGCTTCAAGATTTTGTTTTAGACTTCGTCCCTCTATGGCGACTTTCTTGCCATATTTCTCCGCGAATTCAATCATCTTGAGTAAACGTTCCAAAAGTGAAGAAAAAGTGGCGATAATTAAGCGTCCTTGCGCGTTCCTGATATATTCCTCCAAATTCGCATGTACTATCCTTTCGGGTGTGGAAAAGCCCGGGATTTCCACATTTGTTGAATCAGCCATAAGCAAAAGAACTTTTTCTTTCTTGAAAGCGCGCTCATATTCAGCGTCTTCTTCCGGTGTGGCAATGCCATCCATATGATCCATTTTCAAATCGCCGGTGTGTACGATTGATCCATACGGAGTTTCGATAATGACTCCCATAGCGTCTGGAATGGTGTGAGTAACTGAAAAGAATTTCACCTTGAGTTTACCTAGAGTGAATGTTGAATTCTTCTCAACAACTGTCATATCCAATTGTGGCACACCCGGAAACTCTTCTTGTCTCTTCTGTATAAGAACGGAAGTGAGAAGGCGAGTGAAAATCGGCGGATTTCCAATTCTGGGCATGATATAAGGAATACCGCCGATATGATCCAGGTGTCCGTGAGTGATGATAACGGCGCGTATCTTATCTCTTTTTTCTTCCAAATATTTCGTATTCGGCAGAATATAATCAATACCGGGAGTATTCTCGTCTCTAAATTGAAAACCGATATCAATAACGATAATATCATCGCCATATTCAACGGCTGTCATATTGCGGCCGATTTCTTCTACGCCGCCTAGAGGGACTATACGAACAGAATCAGGAGCTAAAGGCGGGATAGTATCTCCATTTATGCTTTTCTCCACTAGCGATTTAGTCGAACCTCTCCAAGCGCCTTTGGATTTTCTCGAAGGTTTCATCTGCTCTTTGCGCATAACATTCATACGCGCGCCTGTGGCGTGTCTAACCGAAGTCGGTCTCGCTATCGCTCCCGCCGCGTGAGCCGACGCGCGTTGCGTTGAATGTTGTGGTGTCGCGGCTCCTCTTAGTTTATTTTCAAGAGCTTTGCGCGCGCCGCGACCGAGGACGATACGATGCGCCGGATTGGAACTTTGCGCGGGTCTTCCAGATAGGACTGATCCGGTGGTTTCATCCGCGCGAAAGACCTTTGTCTCTCGTGGGCGAAACACATTGTTGAATGTTCGTTTTGGTCGAAATGAGGAACTTGTTCCAAAATGACTTCGATTATTATTTTGATTATTCTGTTGATTGTTCATCATATTTGTTTTGTGTATATGTGTTTTGTTTTGTCTGATAAATATTTAATTGTTAAAATAGCGAATTATTTTTTTAGTGATTATTATCTTGTTTTGAGATTAGTAGTTTGAGAAAAATTTCCAAACCTTTTCCGTATTCAAATACCAACTGTTGATTGAGTTCCATCTATCCGATGGCGTCGTGATGAAACTAAGAGATATTCCTTGCAAACTTTTCGGTATGGCATAAATAAAATCGGGGGTGTATAGAAAAATCGCTGGTATATCGTCATTTATTAATGTCTCAAGTTGAATAAAACCATCTTTCCTTTTGTTATTATCTGTTATCGTTCGGATATCCGTGAGTATTTTGTCTACTTTACTATTTGTATACATGGCGACATTCAGGCCCGGCGCGTTCCTTTGCGAGGAATGCCAGAAAGCGTACAGGTCGCGATCTTTGCCGATCTGCTCGCCGAAAAGTAGAGCGTCGTATTTTCTTGTTCGAATAATATTCTGGTACAAATCACTCGATTCGAAAACCTTGATATTGACTTTTGCTCCGATCTTGGTCCACGTTTCCTTGATTAGTTCGGCGGTATGCTGGAGATCAGGCGAGTCAGCGGTGTAAATATCAAAAGCGAGGGTGGTTGTGGCGCCTTTGCCAACTCTTTTATTGTATACGCCGTCACTATCTTTCACCCAATTATTTTTCACGAGTAAGGTTTGAGCTTTCAATATTTTCTCAGCCGCGATCTTCGTGTTCTCGGTGCTCGAGGCAGAATCTGGTGAAATCGAGTCGTTGCTTCTCGTTGTTGTACCCATGAATTCCGGAGGTAAAGGACCTTCGATAGCGGTACCGTAACCATTCAAGACTTTCTCCACGATGGCGTCACGATCAACGGACATTTCCAGAGCTTGTCTTACGACTTTATCGGCGAGAACAGAGGATTGATTTTGATTGAAGAAAACACCGAAAACGCGCGGCAGGGAAGAAGTCACAATCTTATACGCCTGGGCTGAATTCGTTGTCAGTCGTTTCGCGGACGCTGGCGGTATAGCCGCCAGACTATCGATATTATTCCCGTCTAAAGATGTTAGGGCATTTTCCAGATCGGAATAGAATGTCATTCGAATCGAGCTTACGAACGGTTTCTTACCGTTATATTCTCCCCAAGTCTTCAAAATATATTCCGTCGGTATACCTCCGGAATTTCTGGTAATTGAAGAAATTTTGTATGGTCCCGAGCCGATAGGGTCAATATTGTATGTGCTGAAAATGAATTGATCGTCACTTATACCGCCCCAAATATGCTTCGGAAGTATGCCGACCGTTGTATTGGAAAGGAAAGGTGAATAAGGTTGTTTCAAAATGAATCGAATTTCCTCCGCCGATATTTTCTTCATTGTTATGTTCGCCCAATCGGCGCGGCGGGGGCTTTTCATGTTTGAATCCTGAATCTTGCCGATTGTAAACTCAATGTCATCCGCGGTGAGTTGTTTGCCGTCCTGAAAATGAACATCGGGGCGAATCTTGAAGTCATAAATTAGACCATCGGACGAAATCGTATACGACTGCGCGATATCGGGTATTAAATTACTATTCTCATATTTCATGAGACCTGAATAGATGATCGATGACATATCCTTGTCGATATCCGTAACAGCCAAAACTGGATTTATCGTCCGTGGCAGTCCGACCACGCCCTCGCGAAGTTCTCCGCCGTACGCGGGTATTTCGGTCATGAAATTATCACTGACTTTCACGGTCATGGAAAGTGCCGAAATAAGAGCGAGGATAACCAGCACACCGAAAATTACCTTTTCTGTTGCCGAAAATCTGCGTATGTATTCCAGTATGGATTTGCCGCTTTGGAGACGGAACTCTTTTTTCTCGATTTGTTCTCTCACGATAATGTTACTTTTTTGTCTAGCAAATTATACTCCACTCAGACAAAATTCTCGTATGTAAAAAATGAATATTATCATCGCGGAAATGATATACTAAATCAGACTAATCAAGGCTGAAATCGCGAATAGTATTGCCGTAACGATTGTGATAGCAAATAGCCATTTTTCCATGCCCCGTCTCGTATGATATGCCGAACTCCAATTGTCACTGCCTCCGAAAGCGCCGCCAACCTGAGAGCCTGTTCGCTGTAAGAGAATGGCAGTAACGAGAATGACAGACAGGATGATCTGCAGATAGGGAAGGAGTGATTTCATTGATGTGACCATACTAACACAGAGGAGTTTTTCGTGCAACTCTTTTGAACATATCAACTCATGATTCGGATTGCCACGATTTGTATACAAAAAAGCCCGCGAGTGATTGAACCCGGGGCTTAGGGGAGGTGAAATGGTTGATCAATGAGCCGGTTGCGATACAATCTGGGTTCTTAGGACGCGTTGGATTTCAATTTCCTCCTATAATCTTGCCTAGTTATATTATCAACGCAATTATTTGTCAAGTTGCAAAAAACAACGCCTTGCATATAATGAGAAAATATACTATAAGTAAGGCAAATATAAGTCGTAATTATAAGCATTATTAACGATATCCTAATAAATACTATGTCAAAAGAACAAGTAAAAAAGACGGCCAAAGTCAAGTTGCAACCCCTACAAGACAGGGTACTTATCAAGGAGGACACTAGTTCCTCTGAACGCAAGACTGGAGCCGGTATCATCATTCCTGTCACTTCGAATGAAGATAAAGAGAGTAAAAAAGGAGAAGTTATCGCCGTTGGTCCAGGAAGACTCGACGACGAAGGCCGTCTTATTCCTGTTAATATTGAAGTCGGAGATATCGTCTTGTTCCAATGGGGCGATAAAATCAAGGTCAAAGAAGATGAATATTATTTGGTGAAGGAAAGCGAAATTTTAGCGGTTATTAAATAGTTCTTTTTATTTCGTTAGCCTCGTACCCGAGGAATGCTAATAATTTACAAAATTAATTTTTTTTAAAATTATGTCAAAGAAAATCCTATACAATGAAGACGCGCGCAAGGCTCTGAAAAGAGGCGTTGATGCCGTCGCAGATGCCGTGAAGATTACTATTGGTCCACGAGGTCGGAATGTTGTGCTTGATAAAGGTTATGGATCGCCGACTATCACGAACGACGGTGTTTCCATTGCCAAGGAGATCACATTGAAAGACAAGTTTGAAAATATGGGCGCGGAGATTACAAAAGAAGTCGCGTCCAAAACGAATGAACTTGCCGGTGATGGAACTACTACCGCCGCTATTCTGGTCCAAGCAATCATAAAAGAAGGGTTGAAACACACATCAATGGGCGTCAATGCCATGGGAGTGCGCGCCGGCATTGAAGCCGCCTCAAAAGACGTAGTACACGCTTTGAAGAAGATAGCCAAGCCGATAAAAGAAAATGAAGAAATAAAACAAGTCGCCACTATATCTTCCGAATCAGCAGAACTTGGCTCCATTATTGCCGAGACAATTTCGAAAGTTGGCAAGGATGGCGTAGTTACGGTCGAAGAATCACAATCAACCGGTTTGGAATCAGAAGTTGTCGAAGGTATAGAGTTTGATAAAGGCTATATTTCTCCATATATGATTACAAATCCCGAAAGAATGGAGGCGGTGTACGACGACCCAGCGATCTTGATTACGGACAGAAAGATTTCTTCTATTAAAGAGATTTTGCCTATGCTCGAACAATTGGCGCAAACGGGCAAGAAGGATTTAGTCATCATCGCTGAAGATGTTGACGGTGAGGCTTTGACCACATTCGTGCTCAATAAAATCCGTGGAACATTCAATGTACTTGCCGTCAAAGCTCCGGGCTATGGAGATCGCAAGAAAGAAATGCTTCAGGATATAGCGGTCACGGTTGGCGCCACAGTCATTTCCGAAGAAGTCGGTATCAAATTCGAGAAAGCTCCACTCTCTATGTTGGGTAAAACGCGACGAGTCATTTCCACAAAAGATAATACCGTTCTTGTCGGCGGTAAAGGTAAGAAGGCGGATATTGATGCGAGAATCGCTCAACTAAAGAAACAGCGGGAAAATATTGATTCAAAATACGACAAGGAAAAAATCGATGAAAGAATCGCGAAACTCTCCGGCGGCGTTGCTGTTATTCGCGTCGGCGCGGCCACGGAAACGGAGATGAAATACTTGAAGTTGAAAATAGAAGACGCTGTAAACGCGACCAAAGCGGCTATAGAAGAGGGGATCGTCGCGGGCGGAGGAGTGGCGCATATTCACGCAGCTCTGGAGATTGAAAAATCAAATGCTAAAAAAACTCAGATGTCCAAAGAACAAGAACTCGGCTATTCCATCGTTCTGAAGGCTTTGGAATCTCCACTCAGACAAATCGCCATCAATGCCGGCAAAGATGATGGTTCTGTCATAGTTGAAAAAGTGCGAAATGGTCGTGGTAATCTCGGCTATGACGCTTTGAAGGACGAAATGGTGGTGGACATGATAACGGCTGGTATTGTTGATCCAGTCAAAGTCACGCGGCTTGGTATCGAAAACGCGTGCTCGGCCGCGGCTATCCTTCTTACAACCGAGGCGGCTATCGCTGATGAACCGGAGAAGAAAGAACCAATGTCGGGACAAGGCGGAGGTATGCCGGGGATGGAGTATTAATCTGTAATTAATCTAACTGCCACTGCTAGCAAAAGCAAAAGTGGTTTTGTGTGTGAACGATAGTGTATAATGCTTTTTATGGAAATATCACCCATCGTAAGAGAAAAAGCATCACTCATTCTTGCCGAAATACAAAAGGCGAAGTCGATTTTGTTGCACTGCCATCCATCGCCTGATCCAGACAGTATCGGCTCGGCATTGGCGATGAAATCCGCATTGGAAAGAATGGGTGGGAAAGCAACAGTTATACAGGGTGATTCTGAATTATCCGAAGCGTATAAACATTTTCCCGGGGCAGAAAAAATTGTGCCGAAAAACTTTTTTGAAATTGATTTGAAGGATTTTGACTTGTTTATTATTCTTGACTGCGGAAATATGGAAATGATATCTCATAGGAAACCAGTTGTATTTCCGAATGAACTGCGAACCGTAATTATTGATCATCATGCTTCAAATAAAGGGTATGGAAATATAAGCCTTATTGATATTTCTTCGCCCGCGACAACCTTCATAATCTTCCAACTATTCGAGGAATGGAATGTTAAACTTACATACGATATTGCCATCAACTTACTTATAGGAATGTATTCGGATACGGGCGGATTCAAATATCTTCCCACCGACTATAGAGTTCTCATGGCCGCGGCTGAATGTGCCAAAATCGCGCCGGACTATACCGAGTTTATATTTATCGCTGAAAATAGTCAGTCAAAAGAGTCAATATATTTTGAAGCATTGGCGCTTGGCGGGATAGAGACTTTCTGTGGCGATAGCGTGGCTATTTCGGCGGTTTCCCATGATGATCTCAAAAAGAAAAATATTCCGATCCATACCACGGCCGAAAGTGAAGTTGCCAACACTCTCAAATCGGTTATTGGCTGGAATATTGGCATCCTTATGATAGAAGTGGATCCGGGCAAGATCAAAGTCAATTTTCGTTCTCGGGATCCGAAGAGATTTGATGTTTCGAAATTGGCGGCGGCTCTCGGCGGAGGAGGACATAGGGCCGCGGCCGGAGTTTGTTTGATGACTACGCTTTCAGGAGCAAAAGAACTTATTGTGGAAAAAATCAAAGAATTATACACGATATGAGTTCAATGAAGTAATAATTTGATCCCAGAATTACTTCAAGATCAAACCATGTCTGAGTTGATTGATCTGACTTATCTCGGATGCATATTGTACTCATTAATTAAATGGGCGCGAAATGTACTGGCATATTTCTCAGAAATTGCTAATATAATCTTTAGATTAAATTTACCTATAAGGAGAAAGGATTTGACATGAAAATAGACAATTTGACAACTTCTATGGAAACAGTTCCGTACGATGTTTTTCTCCATTTAGGAGAGAGACCGCCAATGATCTTAACTTTCTTCGATGATCCCAAAAAGAACAAAGAGGAAAGAATCAGAGATACTATAATCAAGATTTGCGGTCGTATGGACGGATTCAAACGCAGATCTTTGAGCGCAGATCAACGCGCTGAATTGTCAATAAGAGGAATGAATAGGGTGTCGATAAGAGAATGCGCTGTATATCTGAAAAGAAAAGATAAATATAATAACGGTCTCGGCTTTCCTATGTGCAGAGAAGAGAAAGCTATCTTGAGAGTCATGTTAGCAAGACTTGGGATAAAGGCGTCTAGACCTAAATAGAAATATCCTTCAGTCGCAAACGTAACCTCCGTGTTACGTTTTTCTTTTTTTATGTTAGAATCGTAATTACTTCGTTATCGTTTGTATTAATTATTAAATATTCAATTTACCAGATAAGAATAATTTTAACATCATGAATAAACAAATAACATTAATTATCACGATAGTATTATTGGTCGTCGTTCTATGGTATTTCTTCGATTATCAGTCAGGATATCCGAAAAGTTCGGAACAACTGCAAAATACCGCAACTTCCACGTTGGATGAAAATGACGCGCAACCGCGAACATCAACGCAGACACGGGCCAAAATTGAGACAAACATGTCGGGAGCAAATCTTTCAGGTAATAATAATCAAACAATAAAAAATTTCATGAATAAAATTGCAATTGAGACAAATAAAGGTACGATAGTTTTTGAAACCTATGATGCCGATGCGCCGAATACGGTCAAGAACTTTATCACTCTAGCGAATAATGGATTCTATAATAATCTAATATTTCATCGCGTGATAAACGGTTTCATGATTCAAGGCGGTGATCCGAATGGTAATGGCACGGGCGGTCCAGGATATCAGTTCGCCGACGAACTTGATCCGAGCGTGCCTTCTTACGAAGCGGGTTATGTTCGTGGTGTAGTCGCTATGGCGAATTCTGGCCCGAATACGAATGGCAGTCAGTTCTTCATAATGCATAAGGACTATCCACTGCCGCATAACTACACGATATTTGGCAAGGTCATTTCCGGAATGGAAGTTGTGGATATCATAGCCGCATCCAAAACCGGCACAGCGGACAAACCGATTGAAAATATTGTCATGAAGAAAGTGACTGTCGCGGGTAATTAATGTCAGTATTCTAAATCTCAAGAAATGCGATGGACAGATTCAAGTATTTCTGAAAACTTCCGGCATGTGCTAACATTCAAGCATGAGTGAATACTACAAATCGAGGAAGACGCGAGGTCTTTTTGACCCCACGGAAAAAGAGCCGTATAGAATAAGTCGGTCAAAAATAGATTTGTTCATGAATTGTCCGCTTTGTTTCTATTTGGACTGTCGTCTTGGCGTGGCTCGTCCGCCCGGATTCCCATTTTTGCTCAACACTGCCGTTGACACATTACTCAAAAAGGAATTCGACATTCACCGCGCGAAAAAAGAATCGCATCCTCTCATGAAAGCATACGGTTTGAGGGATGTTATTCCTTATGAACATAATGACTTGAATTCGTGGCGAGAAAATTTCAAGGGCATTCGTTATATTCACAGGGCGACAAATTTACTGGTTACCGGCGCGGTTGATGATGTTTGGATAAATAAAAAAGGGGAACTTATCATTGTTGATTACAAATCAACGAGCAAAGAAGAGAAGGTTAATCTGGATAAGGAATGGCAAATCGGTTACAAGCGTCAGATGGAAGTATATCAATGGCTTTTTCGCATGAACGGATTCAAAGTGTCAAAAACGGGATATTTCGTGTATTGTAATGGCAGAACAGATCGCCAGGCTTTTGATGCCAAGCTTGAATTTGACATCGATCTTCTACCTTACATCGGCGACGAGGCTTGGGTGGAGATCGCACTCGAAGATATAAAAAAATGTTTGCTTCTCGAGAAACCGCCGGAATCAACTGGTACTTGTGACTATTGTGAATACCGCAAAGCGGCTCGCGACGTACAAAATGAAATCAAAAAGAACGGGACTAAAACAGAAATGATATGGAAATAATTAAGTATTCTGAACAATAACCGTACAAATAGTACCCTCATTTTCCTCGCTTTTCATGGAAATAGTTCCGTGAAGTTCCTCGTCAATGATTTTCTTAACTGTCGTGAGGCCAACGCCGGTTCCGGTAGTTTTCGTGGTAAATGAATGATTGAAAATATTGTCCACCTTATCTTTTGGAATTCCACAACCGTTATCTCTAATAATGATCTGAACCCTATTTTCGTTTCTGACAGCCGAAATATCCACCTCACCTTCAATATTCGCCGATTCGTGTCTTTTCTTTGAAATAATGCATGCGTCCAAAGCATTCGAGATTAGGTTTAACAGAAGTTGATGCAATCTGAAAGGATTGATTTTTATCGTAAAGCTTTCGAATTTATTGATATTGATTTTTACTCCAGATATCCTAGCTTTATAAGCCAATAGATCACGAACAGTCTCAAGTTCCTGTTTCAAATCAGCAAAGGGATTATTTATCACCGTTGCGTCAGCGGTCGCGCGTCGAATACTATTCATAAACGACTCCATTCTTCTTGAGGCGGCGATGGTTCTTTCGATCATCTCTCTTGCTTTATTCGGTTCAATCGAATTTGTCGCCATATTCTCTATGAATAAAGAGAGGGAAGTGAGTGGATTCATAAGGTCATGAAAAAGACCTCGCGATAATTCGCCGAATTGCGCGTTCTTCTCCAATTCCGCGTTTCGAAGACGTTCTGATTCAATGAGTTCCTTTGTTCGTTTGCTTACGATATTCTCTAACGAGTCGCGTTCATCAATTAAGGATTTCTCCGACTTTCGTGCCTGTTTTAGAGATATGTTTATTTCTCGGTTAGAAAGCCAAGCTACAATTGAAACGAATATGAGAATTATTATGTATCCCGCGTAATCCATTGTTTTTATCGCGCGCACCCAAGCTCTGCCAAAACTTGGGCGTGGCGATATATTACTGTTTTATCTATGGAAGATTTGCATCATAATTATCACAGAGTTTCAGTTATTAATGGTTACTTCGACGGATAACCGACTCAATCTTAACAAATGGTTTATGAAAAAATGATAAAAAAAGTATGAATTTTTGATAAAAAAAGTATGAAAAAATGATAAAAAAATGATAAAAAAAGTATAAATTTTCATTATTTATTTCGAAGAAGCCGCCGAATTTTCTCCGGCTCATCCATAATATAGCCCCGACCTTGAACATTGGCTATAAGTTCTGGTTTGCCTCTAATTGAAATCTTCTTTCTAACATTTCTAATATGCGCTTCGATCGTATTCGATAACGGATCGCTCTCCGCCGTCCAAACATGCTCAAGGAGCATGGCCCGGGAAAGAATGATACCGGCATTTTGCATCATATATTCGAGCAAGCCGAATTCTTTGCGCGTGAGACGAATATTCTTCTTACCTCTCTTCAATGTTTGTTTTACAAGATCGAGCACAAGATCAGAGACCTGTAAATCAACTTTTTTCCTCTGCGTTGGGCGTCTTCCCACAGCTTTTATTCTCGCCTTGAGTTCATCTATTGAAAAAGGTTTTGTCATATAATCATCGGCACCTTTCGTGAATGCCGAAACTTTGATGGGTACATCATGAGTCGCGGATAAAAAAATAACTGGTGTCACTTTACCGGCCCTGCGAACTTCATCCAATACTACCAAGCCGTCTTTCTTGGGTAGGGAATAGTCGAGTATGATAGTGTCAAAATCATAGCTTCTGGCCAGAAACGAGCCCTCCGCGCCATCAGTTGCTATTTCGACGGTGTGTAAATCACTCTCAAGTCCATTCTTGACCATATCAGCGACGGCTCTATCGTCTTCCACGACTAATATTTTCATAATGCGCGCATTATAGGATATAGAGGTATTGAATACAAGTGATGCGGTCAATTGATTATCTTTATGGATAAACTGGTGAATTTTATATTTCATGTGTTAGAATATCATTCATGAAATACATTATTGTTGGTTTAGGTAATCCGGGAGAAGAGTACGAAAATACTCGTCATAATACGGGGCGAATTGTGCTTGAATATATACGAAAAGAATGCGAAGAAGAGCATAAAACAGATAAAAAATTAAATGCTTTAGTCGCGACAGGAAAACTGGGTAAGGGTAAGAGCGCGGTTAAAGTGATACTCGTTACCCCAAACACATTCATGAATAATTCCGGAAAAGCGATCGGTCAACTAGTCAAGAATGTGAGGGCGGCCGAAGGTCTCATAATCATTTATGATGATTTCAACCTGCCGCTTGGTCGTATGAAGATTTCATACAATAGAAGTTCGGGGGGTCATAATGGTTTGGAATCAATTATCAAAGCCGTGAAAACGGAAGCGTTTACGAGAATTCGTATCGGCACGGCACCGAAAAACGCGAAGGGAGAGGCAAAAGTGCCGCATGGCGATGAGAAGATTTTGAAATTTATTCTAGCAAAATTCAAGGATGATGAAATGAAAGTCTTGAAGAAAATCGCCATGAAGGCGACTGAAGCTGTGAAGATGATAGTGACAGAAGGAAGAGAGAAAGCAATGAGCGTGTTTAACGCGAGTTGATTTTTTCATGATTGTTTTGTAGATAAGATGCTAAATGATTAAAAATAAAAAAGGTGGAGTGTCGGTATTCCACCTTTTTGGCCTCCTTAGAAATATTCTTCAGTCCCTTAGGAGGTCATCATGTCTCTCACGGCAGAGTTTTGCCGCCTCCCGTCTCATGGCGGGAGTGATTCTGAATAAAAGCGCGTCGATTTCCGATCTGGAAACCCTTACGGGTCTCCGCATTTGTTTAATGACGATTGGTACCAGTTCTGGATGGTCAATCGCGAAATGGATGTCATTAAACAAATTACACGCGCTTTCCGGGCTCACACATATTTTTCCCATAATACCTCCTTTCTGGAGCAGATTATATCATTTAAACATAGCAAAAGTCAAGCCCGAATTTGAGCTTGATTCTGCGTTGATTATCCAACTATTTCCAACGATATTCTGTATGAGTGCGTGTCTATATTTTCTCCCCAATAAATGAAAGCGCCATTTTTTGTTCTTTCGGATCGAACAATGAAATCCTGAAATTATATGTTTTGCCCAATTCAAGAGTCTTGCGCAGTTTCTCTTCGGATCCGAATTCAGAGACGTGAACGAGCCCGGCGACACCTTCTTCTATAGAGGCGAGAGCGCCATGTTTATTGAATTTGATGATGACACCGGTAACAGGCATATCTTTCTCGTATTTTTTGGATGCTTCAAGCCATGGATTCGGTTTCAATTGTTTGATGGATAGGGAAATCTTGCCATCTTTAACTTCAATAATCTTGGCTTTGATCTTGACGCCAACTTTGACGAAATTATTCGGATTGTCAACAAGTCCCCAATCAATCTCCGAAATGTGAACGAGACCTTCAAGTCCTTCTTCAAGTTTGATGAAAACGCCGAAATCAACGACGCCGGTAACGATACCCTCTACTTCATCGCCGATTTCATATTTGCTGACAATTTTTTCCTTCTCTTTCGTTTCGCCGCCTTTTTCGGAGAAGATAAGCTTGCCTTCCTTGGGATCGGCTGTGATAATGGAAACTTGAAGTCTCTGACCAACAAGCTTCTTCAATTCTTCCAGAATCATATCTTTATTGCCGTCATTGACCTTCGGATAATGATCGGCTTTGAGTTGAGATGCCGGTAGGAAGCCAATTATTCCTTGCCATTCTATCAATAAACCACCTTTATTCGCTTCCTTGACCAGAAGATCCAAAACCTTTTTTTCTCTGATTGCCATTTCCGCCTCATTCCAGATCAGAGCTTGGCGAGCTTCTTTCAAAGATAATTCCAAATATCCTTCCTTGTGCGCATTATCGACAATTTTCGCCACGACAATATCTCCGATATTAACCTTTTTTATAATATCGCGAGCATTGATAAATTCACGGCCATAGATGATACCCGTGCCAAATGGCGCCAAGTCAACATAAACGGAAGATTTCTCCACGGCAATAACAGGACCTTCCACTAGGTCGCCGATTGTCGGAGGATTCTTCATCCCCGCGATTAATTTTCCCATTATTGTCGCTTTTTGGGCCTCTATAGCCTTTGCGGCGGCATCTTTCCTCTTCGCGTCTTTGGTGCTTTCTTTGGAAATCTTCAGTGATTTCTTGAATATCGCGCCCGAATCTTTCACGGCATCCTTATCTTTCACCCTTAAATCTTTGGGTGTGGAATTACTGTCATTTTTTATTTCTTTTGCACTATTGTTTGCGATCCTTGAACCTATCAAAGTCTCTTTTAATTTTTTAAACATTTATATACGCGTTCCGCTTTTTAGACTATTAATAATATTGCGGGATTACGCGAATTTGCTAATGACTTACTTCTGAAAACGGCGTATTGCCGCTTCATACAAACTATCATTATTACGATTGTTTGTCTACTTTTTCTTGAATTGGGAAGCTCGGATAGGTACTTTTTTCAAAATATGTTATATTAGTCGTATGATAATAACGTATTTAGGCGGAGAATTCGTGAAGGTTCAATTTGGTGATACAACCTTGGCTTTCAATCCTATTTCCAAAGACTCGAAACTAAGAGCGTCGAAATTCGGTGCCGATATCGTTCTTTCGAGTTTGAATCATCCAGACATGAACGGTGTTGATCAGGTAACTTTCGGCGAGAGAAAGCCATTCCTGATTTCCGGTCCGGGAGAATATGAAGTCAAAGGAGTTTTCATAAAAGGTTTCCAATCGGAGTCCGGTTATGACGGAGAAAAAAGAATTAATACGATTTATTCTGTGACTCTTGAAAGCATGAATATCTGCTACCTTGGCGCTATTTGTTCCGCTGAACTGCCGACTGATGCGGACGAGGCAATTGACGACGTGGATATTCTGTTTGTTCCGATCGGCGGAAATGGTGTTCTGGATCCCGCGAAAGCGTATAAGCTTGCGATATCAATTAGTCCGAAACTTATTATCCCTATTCATTACGGAGAGATCAGTGGTGATTCAGCTTGTAATGCATTGAAAGTATTTTTGAAAGAGGCGGGGGAAAATCCCAAACCGGAACCGAAATTAACATTGAAGAAAAAAGACCTTGAAGGAAAAGAGGCGGAGGTTGTTGTTCTTGAACAAGAGTAAGTTTGCAAGTGCGCGAGAATAAAGTACGCGAGTAAATACAACAAATCAATAACTTATCACATTCACTTGTTTATTTGCGCCCCGCGTACTTGCGCGTTTTATTCTCCTCAAGTTCTAGTCTGAATCACTACACGCACTTGCTTACTTACGTACTAGTGTTAGAATTATCATATGAGTTTTGAAACCTATCTTGAGAATTTACGCGCAAAACCGGAAAATATTCGGCGCCGATACGCATTTTGGTCTTCTCTCGGATTCACCGCGATTGTTTTTATTTTCTGGTTGGCTTCATTCACGGCTCTTGGCAGTAACGCAAAAGATACAGTGACGCAAACCGTAGAAAAAGCGGGCACCCCGGCGCAATCTCTGATCGCCAGCGTCGGCTCTTTTTTCTATGATGCCTCGGATATGATTTTTGGGGCAAAAAAGATCGAATATTCAGCCGTGGAAATAAGCCCGGGGAATCGATGAAATTCTTGAATTGCCGAATATTACTTGGCGACAATTGTGTAATAATATGCTATACTGAATGTATAAATTTGTAATACATTCATGCCGAAAAAGTCCGAAAAGAATGATGAAGAAAATAGAGAAATCAGGCCGGTAAATACGGCTGGCATCGTTTCGCGTTCTATCACGACAGAAATGCGTGAATCGTTCCTCGATTACGCCATGTCGGTTATCACCGATCGTGCTCTTCCCGATATTCGTGACGGTCTAAAACCGGTACACCGCCGTATTCTCTATGCTATGCACGAAAAAGGTCTCACCGCCTCCGCGAAATTCAGGAAATCAGCAGTCGTGGTCGGAGATGTTCTCGGAAACTATCATCCTCACGGCGATGCCGCTGTTTATGATTCTATGGTCAAAATGGCGCAGGACTTTACCATGCGATATCCGCTGGTTCACGGACAAGGAAATTTCGGTACCGTGGACGGTGATTCCGCCGCCGCCATGCGCTATACGGAGGCAAAAATGTCTCGCATGTCCGCTGAACTGCTTCGCGATATTGATAAAAATACGGTTGATTTTCGTCCAAACTATGATGGCACAAAAAAAGAGCCGATCGTCTTACCGACGGCTGTTCCGAACTTGCTTTTGAACGGTACTCTCGGTATTGCCGTCGGCATGGCGACGAATATCGCGCCTCATAATCTCCGCGAAGTCGTCGACGCGGTGAATTTTCTCATTGATAATTCCGATGCCAGTACCGAAGATCTCCTGCAATTCATAAAAGGTCCCGATTTTCCGCTGGGCGCCGTAATGTACGGCGAAAAAGACATTCACCACGCTTATATCACGGGTCGCGGAGGTATCACCGTTCGCGGTGAGGCGGAGATAGTTGAGGACAAGAAAGGGCAGTATCAAATCATCATCTCGTCCATACCGTTTCGCGTGAACAAGAGCGAACTTATAATAAAGATCGCGGATCTTGTGCGCGAGAAAGTTATAGAGGGAGTCAAGGCTCTTCGCGATGAAAGCGACAAAGATATGAGCATTGTCATAGATCTGAAACAAGGTTCATATCCCGAAAAAGTCTTGAATCTGCTATACAAGCATACCCAACTTGAGGACGCGTTCCACGTCAATACCGTGGCTTTGGTTCATGGCGTGCCTCAGACACTTTCGTTGAAATCAATTCTGCAGGAATTTGTCACTCATCGCATAGAAGTCATTCGTCGTCGCACGCAGTTTGACTTGACGAAAGCCGAAGATCGCGAGCATATACTTCTTGGCTTGAAGAAGGCGCTCGATCATATAGACGAGATCATTTCACTCATACGCGGTTCCAAAGACGTACTCGAAGCTCACGCGAATTTGATGAAGAAATACAAATTCAGCGAAAAACAAGCCACGGCTATTTTGGAAATGAAATTACAAAAGCTTGCCGGGCTTGAACGCAAAAAAGTATTGGATGAACTCAAAGAAGTGCAGGATTTGATTCTAGAGCTGAAATCTATACTCGGCAGTGAGAAGAAAATTCGTGGAATCATAAAAACTGAACTTACGGAAATTAGAGAGAAATACGGCGATGATCGCCGAACGAAGATCGTGAAGCATGGCGTCAAAGATTTCAATCCGGAGGATTTGATCGCGGATGAAGAAAGCGTTCTAGTTTTGACAAAAGGCGGTTATATCAAGCGCACGGATCCCTCTGAATATCGCAAACAAAAGAGGGGTGGTGTCGGCGTTGTGGATCTTGATACGAAAGACGAAGATTTCATAACGCATCTTATTTATGCAACAACGCATAACGATATTCTATTTTTCACGGACAAAGGCAAAGCTTATCAGATTAAAATGTACGATATTCCGGAAGGGAAAAGAGCCACGAAAGGCAAGTCAGTTATGAATTTTCTTTCTCTGGCGGAGGGGGAAAGAGTAACTTCCATATTGCCGATGCCGAAGAATAAGAAGGAAGCGGAAGGAATGGCCCTTATGATGATTACCAAGGATGGCACGGGCAAAAAATCATCCGCCAAACATTTTCATGATGTGCGCCGTTCGGGTCTGATCGCTATTACCCTTGACGAAGGCGATGAGCTTATTTCCGCATCATTCGTTGCCAAGAACGAAGAAGTGATGATTGCCACAAAAGAGGGGCAATCTATTCGTTTCAAGGAAAGCGATGTGCGTGAAATGGGTAGAAATGCCGCCGGCGTGCGCGTTATCAAGCTAGACAAAGGTGACAATGTTATTTCTGCCGATATGGTGTCAAAAGACGCCAGAAATCCGTCTTTGTTTGTGATGGGCGCCAATGGCTATGGTAAGAAGACAAAATTATCGGAATATAAGGTCCAAAAGAGAGGCGGTTCTGGAATTTTGACTATGAAGGTTACGTCAAAAACAGGTTCGGTTCTTGCCGCGAAAGTTGTAACCGACGATGATGAAGAAATTGTGGCTATGTCGAAGAAAAGTCAGGTTATTCGAGTGGATATAAAAGAAATTCCCACGCTTGGCCGTTCAACTCAAGGTGTTAGAGTTATGAAATTACGCGATGGCGATCAATTGGCGAGTTTGATTTGTTTATAGTTTTCGAATAAAGATGAGGTTTAATTGTCCCCATACGCTTGCTTCATTAATAGAATCTATTGTTTTATAATGAAGCCATGTTTTCTGAGCCTGCCACGAATATAGCAAAACTTGGCGTTGGTGATGGTATGAAGGTCGTCGATCTTGGCGCCGGTTCTGGATTCTATTCCATAGAAGCCGCTAAAAAAGTGGGTGTCAATGGTCGTGTCTATGCTGTGGATGTTCAGAAAGACTTACTAGATCGTATTCGTTCGAACGGTGCCTCTCTCGGTTTGCGAAATATTGAAGTTGTATGGGGTAATGCCGAAAAAGTCGGTGGTACGAAGTTGCGTGAAGGAATAGCCGATCGTATAATTGCGTCCAATGTTCTTTTTCAGATAGAGAAAACGAATGATTTTGTCTTAGAAATTAAGCGATTGCTCAAGCCCGGTGGTAAAGTTATGATCATAGATTGGAGTGATCTCAGCCCAATTGGACCAAAAACGGTATTTCCTTCCACAAAAGCACAAATTTTATTTGAAAAAGCCGGGTTTAAGCTTGATCAAACTTTTGGCGCGGGAGACCATCATTATGGGTTGGTATTTATAAAGTAAAATATTGGGCAGTTTAAAATATATTTATATTAAAAAACCTTTATGTCAAAATTTCAACTAATAATACTCGGAGTTTTCATTCTATGTATCATAGCGGGCGTTGTCTTTTTTGCCATGTTCAAAGGTAGCGGAAATACGGATTCACAAATACCGCCGATTACAATGTGGGGAACATTTCCCGCGGAGACATTCAATAAATATGTTTCTGAGATCAACCTCTCTTTGGCGTCATCATTGCAAATCACCTACGTGCAAAAGACTCAATCCAATTTTTCTCAGGATTTTATTGCCGCTTTAGCGCGAGGAAGAGGACCGGATGCTATATTGATTCCCGCTGATATGCTCTTACCTCATTTTGATAAGATTGCCGTGATTCCGTATAAGGCTTTATCGCAACGGACATTCATGGACACATATATTCAAGAAGGACAGATTTATCGCGCGGCTGATGGCGTACTAGCTTTACCTTTTGCGGTTGATCCGCTAGTAATGTATTGGAATAAAGATACATTCCAAGCGGCAGGAATCGCCGCTTATCCAAAATATTGGGATGAGTTCACGACCTTAAATAAGCAGCTCACGATCAAGGATCAAAACAGCAATATTAGAAAATCGGCTATTGCTATGGGAGACTTCTCCAATGTCTCAAATTCTCGCGAGATTCTCGGTATGCTATTTCTTCAGACAGGAAATCCAATAACTGTTCGTGATGGACAAAGTGGTATCGTATCTGGCAATCTCAAAAACTCCGGATCATACAGTTTAGTTGGCGCTGTCGATTTATTCACTCAATTTGTCAATCCAAATAGCGCGAATTATTCATGGAACAAAGGCATGCCTATATCCAAAACAGCTTTTCTTTCTGGAACATTAGCGACATATTTTGGCTTTGCTTCGGAACTATCTGATATTCGTTCCAAAAATCCAAATCTTAGTTTTGATGTCGCGCCGATTCCACAGATGAAAATGAGCGGAGTAAAAGCGACCTACGGTCGTATGTACGGCTTATCTATCGTGGGTTCTTCGGCGGATCAGAATGCCGTGTATCAAACATTTGCGATTCTAACTGACCCGATATTATTGGCAAAATTATCCCAGATGACATATTTACCGTCCGTAAATACGAATATTATCGCTCAAGGTTCAACTGATCCATACATTACGATATTTAACGAGGCGGCGTTGATCGCAAAGACATGGTTTGAAGCCGATTCCAGTCAATCATACACAACCTTCGGAAATATGATTAGCGCTGTCACAAGTGGGGCGAAGACTTCATATAATGCTCTGAAAGACGCGAATGATAGATATGATATTGTTTTGAGACAGATACAGCAATAATGAAGAATTATGAATTATGAATTAAGAATTATGAAGAGTTTATTGATAGTACTGTTAATAATGATGATTTTTTTGCCGGTAATTAGTCATGCGCAGACATTGAATCCATTTAAGGAAGATTTCAAATTATCGTTTTGTAATGGACCGGCATTACCAGGTGGTGCGCCTGCCGGATATGTGCCATGTGATTTCAATGGTCTTATGGGTCAAGTACAGCTATTAATTAACGCGATGATAATATTAGGGCTACTTTGCGCGATCGGTGGTTTTAGTTATGCCGGCTTTCTTTACATTTCAGGCGAACAAGCTAAAATTACGCATGCAAAGGAGATTCTTCGGAAAACAGTAGTTGGACTTTTGATAATGCTTGGCTCATGGGCGATCGTTTATCAGCTTCTGACATGGCTGGTAAAAGATAGTACAGGTGTGAAGGCATTATTGGGAGCGTAATAATATTATGAAATATATTTTGTATAATAAATTCAAGATTATTGTAATAGCATTGCTTTGCACGTCAATCTTATCGTACGGAACACTTATATATGCTCAGGCGGGGACTCAAGTTGGAGGTTCTAACAAAGGGACAGTAACACAAGTTCCCGGTTCATCAACTGGTGGCACTCTTCAAAACCCATTACAGGTGAATTCGATCGGTGACGCGATTAATAAAGGTGTTGAGATATTCAGTTATTTAGCCATTCTCGTTGCAGTTATCATGGTCATTTATGTCGGCTTGAAATTTATTCTAGCTCAGGGCAAACCGGATAAATTGAAAGAAGCCAGTAAATGGCTTGGTTATATAGTCATTGGAGTCGCTATCATTCTCGGGGCGCGGCTTATGATATCTATCGTTATCAATACTCTGGAAGCGACGAAGGTGGTTGACCCTAAAGTTATTCAGAGTGCCAAGACAGTTGTGAGCGGTAACTGAATAATTTATATGATATAATCACTATATAATGAAAATACGCAATTATATCAAAGTCAGTTTGTTTACCCTGTTTATACCCTTTACTTCTTTTGCGGCGGGAAAAACATTGAAAGATGTGCTCGGAATGGTCGCCGGATATCTGGACATCGCGTTGCAGCTACTCATAGGTCTGGCTGTCGTCTATTTCGTCTACTCCATAGTCAAGTATTTCATTAGTCCCAGTAGTAGCGAAAATAGGAAGGAGGCGGGTTCATATGTTATGTGGAGTTTGATCGGTTTTGCCGTTATTGTTTCTCTCTGGGGAATAGTGAATCTGTTGACATCGACATTCAATCTCGGTTCAAATGCACCGGCGTGGAGCGAAATGCAAAGTCTTTTTCCGCGATAAATTATATGTATCAAATGTATCAAGGCTTAATGCCCGTTAGAAATGTGAATGATCTTGTTGACAGGATTTTGTCAATTGGCGACGTGGTGATATTCGTGCTTGTATCTGTCGCATTAATTTTCATTGTTTACAATATAGTTTGGTATTTCATTCGAGGAAGTTCAGCGGATGAAAGCCGCAAAACCGCGGGGATGAATATATTGTGGGGGATAGTCGGTCTCGCGATAATAGTGTCTATTTGGGGACTGGTTAATATAATAGTGAGCACATTCAAAACAGATTCGACCGTACCGACTTTTCCAACCGCCAATTTCGTGAATAGACAGTAATAGTAATCCACAGATATGTCCTTGTGTGATGTGGCGGTTAGATTGTAGTATTATATAGTATTGGCAATTATTATTAGTAGTTAATTAATCACATATGAAAAAAATCATATCACTGGTCACAATGTTTGTTCCGTCTTTAGCTTTGGCGGCGGATGTCGTAGTAGATGCAACTTCACTTACCAAAAAGCTGGTCGATATCGGTAATGTTGTCATTTATCTTCTCGTTGCTCTTGCCGTTGTCTTCATTATCTGGAACGTTGTAATGTCTCTCATTAAAAGCGGAGAACCGGCCGAAAAAACGAAGGCATTGGGTAATATTGGCTATGGCATTCTCGGTCTTGCCATTATTGTCTCAATTTGGGGTATTGTAAATGTTATCGTTGGCACATTCCGCACGACGCCGACAAATCAGCCGGTGCCTAATATTGGCAACAATACGGTTACTGGTGGTGTTCCACTCAATCAAATTCCTGAAGTTAGATAATTCAGATGTTTTTCGGAGTATTGAAATTATTTATTCCCGAAGCTCAAGCGGCCGTGGATGCGGTCGCTTTCGGCAAAGTGCTTGACCCGGTAATAAGTCAAATCGTTATGCCGGTTGTGTTATTTCTTTTTGGCGTCGGAGTATTCGTTTTTGTATTCGGAATTGTTGAGCTGATAAGGAAGGCGGATGATCCTTCTGCCAGAACAACAGGAAGAAATCATATGCTTTATGGTGCCATTGGTATGGTTATCATGTTATCGGCATGGGGAATAATACGACTTGTGTCAAATACGCTTATGGGAATATAGTCAGTTTTGACGGAAAGTTTGGCAAAAATTTAGGGCGGTGAAGTTATATTCTTCACCGCCCATTTGCCTTCCTCTTAGTACAGATGTGGTTCGCTCTTTTTATGCAGAGCGTAAACCAAAGTACCGTGTGTCAGCGCTTGTCCGGCTACGATGCGCCATTCAACAATGTTGGCGCCTTTCGAGTCGGGAATCTTCAAGATGCTCTTCTCATTCCAATTTCTTGGATAGAGTCTGAAGATCCGGCCGTCGTCTTTATCCAGACGCATTTCCCACCAGACATTGTCGGTGAGATTTTTCGCGTCCACGCACTCTGTGCTGTCGACGATGACCCCCTGCCATGTCGTCGAGTTGAGCTCAATCTGACCGCGGAGGGGTTGTTTTTGTGTTGAGACCGCCACCACTGGTAGCATCGGCTGTTCTTGTGGTGCGGGATGGTACTTGAAGTACCCGTAGCCCCAGAGCACTATCGCCATGATTGTCCCGACGATTAACGCTCCCCATTTCTTATTATTTTTCATTTCTTTCCTTCCATGTCGATTTTTAGATTTGCGATAGTTATATCATCTCCTTTTCCTTCGGTCTGAATAGCCACAACTCTTTTTTGGCCGTTTTTAATTAGGAGCTGATCCTTAATTTCCGTAATGCAGTTCTCTCGAGAGGGAATTTTGCTTGGTTTTGTCGGATCCCCTTGATAGAACTGTTGAAGGGCCTCAGCATTGAGTCGAGTTGTCTGATACTCTCGACTGTCTGCTTCGCGTTGGTATGTCTCCCGAGCAGCATCGGTCATGTCGTCGAGTACACCTTTTGGCATTAAGAATCGAGACTGAATCTTGATCACTTCAACACCGAATGATCCTTGTTCGAAAACTTCTCCTTCCAGATGATAACGAAGAGTCCGACCTATTTCATCACCCTTGCGCTGGATATCCAAACCAGTCATATCCCGACAAATCTTTTGGGTTTGTCGAAAGACGATATCATCCAACTGGTCGAAAACTTTTGTCATATCATTACCAGCCTGAATGAAATCAAATAAATCAGCGATATGTGCTCGAAGGGTCAGAGCAACCCATCCCTCCATTGGTATTGGTGAATCTTTTCCGCTCTCAGTCTTGTCACCGGATAAGATTATCATTGGGAATTTCCTCTCATCATTTTCAATGATGACCTTAATTGTTCCGATATTAAACGGAAAGAAATCAAGGAGGATTGTAGTTCCGCCGACCACCACATACTGTCCACCAATCTGTATCGGTGTACCCCACAATGTGATGAGCCCCGCGGTTCGTGGCTTTGTGTTAGGATGTTCGGTCTTTCCGACTGTGTATATGAGCAGGGAACCGACAACTAGCAAGACGCCAATAAAATTGCCGAAAGACGCCAAAAACGCGCCTAAAAACAATATTCCAATCAAAACTCCAAGAATAGAACCAGTGATTAAGTTGCTGAATGGCTGAAGTTTTGGTGCCTCAGTATTTTGATTTTGACTATTTTGCATGTCATACCTTTTTTTTGAGCAACCTCAATTGATAGGAGAAGCTCGGTTAATATTTAACTGTCAGAGAGCCTTCTCTCAAAATCTCAGTCAATTATAGCATTACCCGTACATATTGTCAATGTCCGCCAAAGATTGAAAAATATCGCCTAGAATGAACATATTCTGAAAATGAAAAACGCCCCCATCTTGTCGCTCTGTAGCAACATGATAGGGGCATTGTGATTCCGGACACGTCCTAATGACGGTAGTCCGGATAGTGATACCGATTACCGATCGTACTGTTCCAGTTAGGATTGGTTACGATCGGTTGAACGACGATTTGCACCGGCGTCTGTACATATACAACCTGTGGTTGCGCCACGGGCTGTAACGCAACGACATTCGTCACCACCACGTTAACACGCGGCGGCGTCTGTATCTGCGCGGCTCGCTGAGTCACATTTGACTCCGCTCGTTCGAGGGCGTATCGAGCGAGAGAGAGTTGTCTCTTCATCTCGCCGTTCTCCATTACCACCACGTTTGCTTTCTCCGTTGCGGCGATGAAAAGTTTTTTTGCATCATCCGACAATTCCGCCTTGACAACAGTTGCTGTCGGCGCGATTGTGGCGGGCGCGACTGGCGCTGGAACTGCGAACGGTACATGCCGGTCGGCGTAGAACCACACAACAAACGTCAGAAATGCGAGGAAGGCGAGAAGCGCCAAAAAGGCGATTCCGATTCCTTTCATTCCCACCAATTTCGTCTTCGTTGTTTGTTCCGGCGTCGCGGGAGCCGACTTTAGCTTGCGCCCGGCCGGCGGTTCCTGCTTGTCTGGCGACGAGGGCGGAGATACCGACAATTTTTCGTCCAGCTTTTTGAGCTGGTCCTGAATTGCCGACAATACCTTGGCCTGTGCCGTCTGCACAGCGCCGAACTGGTCCTGATTCCTACCGATGAATCCAAAGGCGTGTTTCAGGTCGTCCATTTCGGTGCCGATCCTCGAGACTTTTGCCTCGAGTTCAAGCAACCTACTGGCGTTCCCGGTGGCTTGTTGCCTTTCGCGCTCAAGCACGACAAGTCTCTCGAGGAGACCAGCTGTAACTTGATCGTTTTGAGGCGCAGGCGGCGGGGGAGCGTCAATCAATGCTGGCGACGAAGGAGTGGGTGCGGGAATCGGCGTGGGTACTGGAGGGAGAACAACAGGAGTAGGTCCAATGACCTTTTCCCGCTTCTCTTTCACCTGTGCCCGAGCGGCCGTGATGATAGCCATAAATCCGTCCCAGCACTCAGGACCCTGGCTTTCCGGGAACTTCGTTTTGACATTGGCGACAATTCGCTCGATGTCATTCAGTCCCTCATCCATGTCGCGAAGAATTTCCAATCGCCGACCATTCTTGACCCTGAGGCCATCGAGTCGGCTGAGGTCGTCGGACACATTCTTGAGACGCGTCTTTTGTTTAATGAGCAGGTCTTTGCTCTGCGTCATCAGGTCTATTGAATCATCCGCTTTGGGCGGTTGACCGTCCGGACTGGGAGTGGGAGCTGGCAGTAATGCCGGATCCGGATTCGGAGTCGGTGCAGGCGGAGTCGGTGCAGGCTTGTCTTCCACAGACGGTGCCTGCGGAACCTGTTTGACCAACTTCCCGTCGGTGATGTTCAAACCGAGAACTTCCCATGGCTCACTCGTCTCCTTCTTTTTGATCGAGTAGACCTGAAGGATATAGGAAGCCGTTGGATTCGGGTGCCCCTCAGCCCATTGCATCTTGTTGATGAGGTTTCCGTTTCCAATCTTCAGTTCTCCTTCCGTTATAACAACGGGGTAGTCTTCGCTCAAGCCGACAGGATTTTTGTTCCCGTCTGGCAGGACCTCATAAATAGAGATCCTATACACCTCTTCGTCAACCCTGGGCCTGATCGTGATCGTATTCCCGCTCAAGGAACACTCGGGCGCCGGAGCCAACTTGGGAGTCGGCGGTGTCTGATTTTTGTCGCTCTTTTTACTCATACTCTTTCTTCTCCTTGATTTTGGCCATTTCTGGCCGGTTTTCTCTGACGATTTATGTGGCTTTCAAAGGCCTCAAATTTGGTGTCATTATATACTGAACGGCATTATTTGTCAAGCAATGAAAAATACCTTCGTCTGGCTGTTATTGGCAGTCTGACGAAGGTATGGTGAAGGGTTACGGAAGGTTTCCCGGGTCAATACCCGTAATAATACCCCCCAGGAGGCGGGTAATGATACCGGTTTCCAATCATTGGATGACCGTATCCACCACTGTTTCCGTATTGGATAACGACATGCGGTTGGATGTACACCGGCTGGGGGACATAGACCGGTTGTTGTAGATACACGGGCGGGTCCGGATCGTGTTGCGGATACCCGTACGTAGGTTGTTGTGCCTGTTGTACAGTGATCACAATTTGCTGTTGAGTTGGTGGCGGCGGGGATTGCGGATTTGCAATCTGTGGAGCCGGCGGAATTGTCGGTGCCACCGGAATCACTTGTACTTGTGGCGCTGGCTGTGGCGGAGGTGGCGCATTGGTCACAATCTGGTATGCGTATGTCTGCGACGATGCCGGCGGAATCGCATACACCTGTGTCTGCGGAGGTCTCACCTCCACACTATACATGTAAACAATCTGCGGAGCCGGCGGATTCGTTTGCCCAGCACAACCGATTGCTGTCAGAGCGATCAAAATCGCCGCGAGTGAGAGAACATTCATTTTTTTCATAAGGTGAACTCCGATTTTTCGGTCACATTTTTTGTTTTTTATGACCGATTTTGTTTACCAATTTTACCGAGACTGAACCGCCATTTTCCCCAAGGTTGAACCCTGGAAAATGTTGAGATCTTCAATTGTCAAAAGCGTTCAATCATATAAATCTTGAACGCGGACAATCAATCTGAACATAAGTATATACTATTTTCGAGATTTGTCAATAGTAACCCGAAATGATTATACGCTTCTATTTAAGCCTAGAAAGTTATCCACAGGTACGCTTGTGGTGTGGATAGTGGAATGTGGTGTAGAATACCTACCAAGTGGGATAAAGTGGAGAGCGTACATATGCAATGCATTTGATACTCTCAATACAATTCCCGCATGCATATGCTTATCGGAGAATTCAAGCACACTATCGACGGCAAGAATCGCCTTTCCTTACCCGCGAAATTTCGCGAGGAAATGGGAAATAAGGTGATTATTACAAGCGGACTAGATTCCTGTCTCTTTGTCTTTACGGAGGCGGAGTGGGAAAAGATAACCGCGCGTTTGTCGGCAAAAGATTCTTCGATTTTGCAGGCGGACAACCGATCCCTCAACCGCTATCTTCTGGGAGGCGCGGTTGAGGTGGAGGTTGATGCAGTTGGTCGAATGCTCATACCTCAATATTTGCGTGAGCGAGCCAAGTTAGTAAACAAAGTAATTATAGTTGGCGTTCGCGACCGCGCGGAAATATGGGATGAAGGGCGTTGGTTGACTTACCGCGAAGAGGTCGAGCGAAAAGCCGACGCTCTAGCGGAGAAATTGGGTCAGGCGGGAATGTTCTGATTCAAAGGCATGGAAAGTGTTCATAAAGCAGTTCTTTTACATGAAGTTGTTGGTTCGTTAGTTTCGGACACAGATTTTTTTCATGAGGGCATAACATATCCCTCTACGAAACGTCCGTGTAAACTTGGGAATGAGACTAAAGAATCAATGAGAGAGGTAAGAGGCCTCTGGCAAGCTTCTTCGAGGGATATGTTATGCCCTCATGAAAAAAACCCCGCGAATAATATTTGGTACTTGGACGGTACACTCGGCGGTTGTGGTCATGCTCTCGCGATTGTGAAAGCGCTGGAAGCGCGGAATGTTCCAATCAGTATCATTGGACTCGATAGAGACAAAATCGCGATTGAAAGGGCGGAGAAAACATTCAAGGAATTGAAAGAAAAAAGAACGAATATTGGAAAAGTCATTCTTGAATGTGAGAACTATCGAAATGTCGACAAAGTTCTCGAGAAACATGGCATAAGAGAGATGAACATGATTTTACTTGACTTGGGATTTTCATCGGACGAACTCGAGCGTTCAGGCAGAGGATTTTCATTTCAAAAAGACGAGCCATTACTTATGACCATGGGTGAAACAGTCGTTTACCCATTTACGGCCAAAGATATTTTGAATAGATGGACAGAAGAAGATATTGCGAATGTCATATTTGGCTATGGGGAAGAGAGATTTGCAAGAAGAATTGCACGGACAATATGCGAATACAGGAAGAAAAAACTTATCGAAACCTCAGGAGAGTTATGTGAAATAGTGCGAAACTCGGTGCCGATATTTTATAGAAGAGGCAAGATACATCCGGCGACGAAAACATTCCAAGCGTTGCGAATTGCGGTGAATGATGAGCTTGGATCTTTGAAAGAGGGGATTATGAAAGGGTATGCGCATCTGGCGAAGGGCGGAAAAATGGCAGTCATTTCATTTCATAGTTTGGAAGATTCCATAGTCAAGAATTTCTTCAAAGAAAAAGCGAAAGCTGATGGCGCGACAATAACAAAAAAACCGATAGTGGCGGGAACACAGGAAGTCGCAGAGAATCCGAGATCGAGGAGCGCGAAACTTAGGATAATAGAAAAGTCATTTGAATAAATCGATCTAAATTAAGGGATATTTCAATAAATAGAATCAAATTTATATATTCAAATCGAATAAAAATATCAGAAAATCATGACGAAAGTTATAGCAAAAACATATTCAGTCGTTCACGATTACAATACAATCCTGTCATATATGGCGATCGGCGCCTGTCTTCTTTCGGTGTTCATTTATGGCATGAATCTGTATTCAGTGATCCAACAGACGGTTTCTTTACAAAAAATTGAGAAAGATATCGTGGCGCTAAAAAGTTCGGTTCAGGACTTGGACACCAAATATATTTCATTATCAAGCAGCATCACATCGGAGATGGCGAAAAATTTCGGATTGCACGAGGCCCCTGTCACCGCCTATATTAACCGTACTGTTTCCCTGGGCCGTGTTGCCATCTTAATACCGGAGATATAGCAATCTTTTATTGAAGCATCGGTTAAAGTGTTATTCGATTCATCTTCGCAATGAATTTTTGTCATGAATAATAATCAGAGATTAAGAGTCAAAGTAATATTCGCGGGAATAATCATAGTTGCGGCAATTCTGGTACTGACCCTGTATTCGAGACAGATCATGAATGGAAAAGCGTATGCCGAGAAAGCGGATAAGCAATATAGCAAACCATCCGCATCACTATTCAATCGCGGTTCAATATATTTTCAATCGAAAGATAATACGCGGATTGCGGCAGCTACGATCGAACGTGGCTTTCTCGTATTCGCGAATCCGAAGCTGATAACTGATGCCGAACAAACCTATGAAGCCGTCTCCCAATTCATGAAAATTGATCATTCATTTTTTATGAGAGAAGTCTCTGAACCGGACGATACATATGCGGAACTTTCGCATAGACTAGATAATGCGATGGCACAATCGATCAATGGCCTGAAACTCACGGGAATAGGAATAAGTCCGGAGTCTTGGAGATCATATTCTGGCGGAAGTTTAGCGGCGCATGCCTTGGGACTTGTCGGGCAAAACGCCAGCTCAACGAACGTGGAAGGGCGATATGGTTTGGAAAGATATTATGAGGATGTTCTCGGAAGAAGCAATATCGCGACTGATCTTAGTATTTTTGCTGAGCTATTCTCTAGTGTCAAAGACACGATTTTGGGCGAGGGCATGAAAAGCGGAGATATTGTGACAACAATCGAACCGACGATCCAAGGTTATTTGGAAAAGATCTTGAATGACACGTACGCGGAATGGCATCCAGATGAAACCGGTGGAATCATAATAAATCCACAAAATGGTGAAATCATCGCTCTGGCGTTGTTGCCGACTTTTGACCCGAATAACACGAGGGAAGTAAAAGATCCGAAAATCTTTTCCAATTCTCTGGTGGAACATATTTATGAAATGGGTTCAATCGTGAAGCCACTTACCATGGCTATGGGTTTTGATTCCGGTAATTTCACTCCGCTATCAACATATGATGATAGGGGAACTATGGTCCTGAACAATAAGACGATCGGAAACTATGATAGGAAGGCTCGAGGCGTTATCGGTATGCAACAAATATTGAATCAATCCCTGAATATTGGAGCGGCTACGATAGCTCTCAAAGTCGGCAGTACGACTATGTCGGAATATTTCACGAAATACGGTTTAGGCGAAAAAACGGGTATTGATTTACCGAACGAGGCGACGGGGATGATAAAAAATCTGACATCCGGCAGGGAAATCGACGTGGCGACGGCGGCATATGGGCAGGGTATATCGGTTTCGCCGATTGAGATAGTAAGATCTCTTTCTATTCTGGCGAATGGTGGATATTTAATACAACCACATCTTGTTAAAGAGATTGATAATATTGATGGCAGTGTGGATAAGATTATGCTGGAGAAAGAAGGTCCAATATTAAAAAAACAAACCGTAACGGATGTGACAAAAATGCTTGTTGAAGTAGTTGACACGGCCCTCAAGAGCGGTGGCATCAAAATGCCGAGATATACCGTCGCGGCAAAGACGGGGACGGCTCAGATCGCGGACAGGGAGAATGGCGGATACTATTCAGACAGGTATTTACATTCGTTTTTCGGATATTTTCCAGCTTATAATCCGAAGTTTCTGGTATTCATGTATCAATTGTATCCGAAGGGAGCGCAATACGCCTCGGAGACGCTGACAAATCCGTTCAATAATATTACAAAATATTTGATCAATTATTATAATATTCCGCCGGATAGATAATCGCCGTTTGCAGTACTTTCATCAAAAAATATAATATTTTTGTGCTAGACTGTATTCATGCAAATATTGAAGGCAATAATAGTCTGGATTTTGACGCTGGAATCAAGACTTATTATTAGGAAATACAAGCCATTCATCGTAGCGATTACCGGAAGTGTGGGAAAAACGACAACGAAAGACGCGGTTTATTGCGTGCTTCGAGACCATGAAAAATTTGTCAGGAAAAGCGAGAAGAGCATGAATAGTGAAATTGGTTTGCCGCTTACTATCATTGGCGCGCCGAATGCTTGGCGTAGTCTCTCCGGCTGGATTAAAAATATTTTTCTAGGCGTGAATATGGTGTTGAATGACGTTGAATACCCGAGTTGTCTTGTTCTAGAAATTGGAGCCGACCATCCGGGCGATATCAAAAAAGTAGCGAAGTGGTTGCATTCGGATATTGTGATTATTACGAAAGTGAGTAAGACGCCGGTGCATGTGGAATTTTTCAAGTCCGCCGAGGAAGTTTTTACGGAGAAGGCGGCACTCGTTCATGCATTGAAAAAAGGCGGCACTCTTATCCTGTTCGCCGATGATGATAAAGTAGTCGCGTTGGGTGAAATGGCGAAGAAAAAAAATGCCAGAGTCTTAACATTCGGCGTTGATACGCCGGCTACGGTAAGAGGAGAAAATTATTCGAGTGATATTCAATCGGGTATTTCATTTACTCTCGATCTTGTGGGTGAAAAAGCACCGATAACTATTCATAATGTTCTCGGCAGAGTCTATTTGTATCCACTTTTGGCGGCGGCGGCATGCGGTAAAGCTAAAAATATTTCTTTCGTGGATATTGTGAAGTCCCTGAATGGATACGACGCTCCGAAAGGTCGCATGAATATTATTTCCGGAATTAATAGTTCGATGATTATTGATGATACCTATAATTCCTCGCCCGACGCGCTTGTATCGGCTCTTTCTGCGTTAAAAGAAATAAAAAATAATATTTCTTCTTCGAACGCGCTCAAAGATGGTTTTGGTTTAATTAATATCGCCGATACTCCGATCGGTCAAGTGAATAGCAGGAAAATCGCAGTTATCGGAGATATGATGGAGCTCGGCAGATTTTCGGTTGATGAACACAGAAAAATCGGAAGGGAAGTTGCCGGCATTGTGAATATTCTTGTTACGGTTGGTCCGCGCGCGCTTGCGATCGCCGAAGAAGCTCTCAAATGCGGAATGCCGACTGATTACGTGAAAAGTTTTGATACTTCCTTCGAAGCGGCTGCTTATGTCGTATCTGTTGCAAGCCCGGGTGATATCATTCTTGTAAAAGGTTCTCAATCACCGCGACTTGAACGAGTTACGAAAGCGCTGTTGCGGGAACCGGAAAAAGCCGATAAGCTGATTGTGAGGCAAGAAGCAGAGTGGTTGAAGAGATAGTTATAAGTAATTTGTCGTTGGTATTTAGTTATTGACAAACGGCCCTATCGTCTAATGGTCAGGACACGGCCTTCTCAAGGCTGTAATCCGGGTTCGACTCCCGGTAGGGTCACCAATGATCCATACCTCATAGAGTGAACATATAATACAGCCTACACATTTATTTTATAGATATCGTGTGCATGAACTCTTCTTCTATTATCTCAATCGGTCCGTAAATCTTTTCGAATACGGATATATTTTCTTTTTTACTCATATCTCTACGCACTTTCTCATACAATTCTTTAAATTTATCCTTACTGTAATTATTGATGAGAAAAGTAGTAAAAGCCCCCACTAAACTGTAGAAATATAGTGGTTTCGAATCATCTGTTCGTAGCCACGCCTCATGTTCGAAAAAGTCGGATAATGGCGGATACAGATTATTGACGTATCCCTCTTTAACATAAGAAACGTGTGACTTGCCGTCCCATGCGTGTCCGACTATGAATTCAGCTAAACCTTCTTGGAAGAACCTGATGGATATTCCCCAGGGAAGTGACAAGAGGTGAGTATCTTCGTGTTCACCAAGGGGTTTAATATCCTTTGTATATAAAACATGAACTCTAAATTCGTCTCGGATTGATTGCGCATACCAATCATCTCCCATAAGAGATTTCTTAGTTTCTTCATCAGGATAAAAATAGTATTCGATTTTCTTATTGGGAGGTTCAATATTCAAAAATGCAATAATCTTTTTAAAAGCTTTTTCTTGCGTAACAGTAATCATTTCTATATCTTTTTCGGCTTCAGAATTTGGAAAATAATGAAAAATGTAATGATCCGTTTCTCTGGTCAACCAGCGGTTATCATTTAAAAAATTATGACTATATGTTGGTAGATTTTGTTTTTCCATATTTAATATTTAAGAATAAAAAAACCGACATGGTGCTAGTTTACCATGTCGGCGTGTTGAAATGGAACAATTAACTTTTTCTCTCGGCAAAACTGCGAAATGCTGCGAGATCGTACGGATCACCTTTTTTCACATCACCAGAAAAGATTAGCGATCTAGCTTGACAACCTTGGAGTCCATTTTTCTTAAACTCTGTAAATAGCGGATGTGTTTTCCATATTTCGACAAAGTTTTCGTAAAAAAGCGGAAAGTCAGTGTCCTTGTAATAGCCGCAGTATAACAATGATGGGCAAGTTAACATGCGACCGTGTACATCAATGACTAGACCAGACTGTCCCGCTCGACATTCATCTCTTGCTGGAATACCGAGCAGATAACTCACAATCGCGGCGTTGGATAAACCTATCTTGTATCTCCGCGACTGACGCATTGCGAATAATTCTTTGACTACTTCGAAGAAATGTAACGGATCTGGAACAAGTATCTTATAAGACTCCTTGAACGGTTTGAACAGATTGAAGTTACAGACTATACCAAGATTATTGCAATAATCGAGGACTGGTCTGTATTTTTTGATGTTATATGAGGTGATGGTGAACATCGCTTCTACTTCAATACCGGCTTCGATCATCTGCCGTATCGTTTGATCAATCTTCGCGAATACACCACTTCCTCGAATATAGTCATGATCACGACCTATACCATCGATACTCACAGCTATTGAAAGATTGTCCAAACCGGACATTCTGCGGATATATTCGTTTGTGATCAAGCTTCCGTTTGTGGTTAACCCGACGGCAAGACCGCAATCGTGCGCATAGCGGATAATATCGCACGCTTGTGGATGAGCGAATGGTTCTCCACCAATGATGCTGATTTCAAACGCTCCAGTGTTGATGATCGTGTCAATTATCCACCTGGCTTTCTCGATAGCCATGAACAATTTACTGTAATCTGACTGCAAGCAATGTTTGCATCGTAAATTGCATGTAGTTGTAATCTCGAGTTCAACTCCAATCGGCGCAGATACTGAAGATTGTTCGGTGTTGTTGAATGATGTTGGTTGTAACTCTTCCGCGATGATCTGCAAGAAATCAGCTGTGTCATTTTTGGCTTGTTCGAGGGACAAATCGTGCATTCTTGCAATCTCCGTGGCCACAGAAGCTTCGTCAAGACCTTTATTGAAGTATTGGTCAATGATTTCTGCACCGGTTAGATTGACTTCGATCATACGACGTGTTTCGAGAAAATACGCCAAGTATTGGCCACTCTCTTTTCTTATTCTTACTATCATAATCAACCTTTGGTTAATTGTTTTCAATGAACAAAATAGGGGCTCACCGAAATGAGCCCCTTGTGTTTTCGGCGACACAATTCAAGTCTTCCGCAAACTCGCGAGTTTTTGCGCGAGCTTACTCTTAGGCTTGAATGATCCGCCTTGTGGCGATGGTACGCCTCCGCAACTGCGTAAGCAACACCCCGCCTCCACCGGCTACGGTGTCGAACCGGCCCGTGTCACTATTGGTTTACTGTATGTGCTTGATTTCATAATTTTCATTGTTCTTCTGCTTCAACTATACCAAACCAACAACAATTTGTAAATAGCGACTTACTCTGGTACGATATTAACTATAGTTATGGAGAACCCGCTTATTACATGCACTCATATTGAATTTTCTTATGGCGAACATAAAATACTTCGTGATGTCTTTTTTTCTGTGCAAAGAGGAGAAATTGTCGCCTTGGTAGGTCCAAACGGTGTAGGAAAATCTACCCTACTAAAGATCATTGCCGGAAAGATTAACCATGACAATGGGACGGTCACCCTCTCAAAAGGCATAAGAGTTGCATATCTTAGGCAAGAAATGACCAATGAAGAAAGAAAATTAGCTGTTTCGGATTACATATCAGGAATTACCATAAAAGATCTCGATAAATTAAATCTCGCCCCGGAGATCATAAGAAAGAAGATCGGTGACCTTAGTGGCGGGGAAAAAAGCAAGATTAACCTACTCAAACTTTTAGGTGCGCCATTTGATCTTTATATTCTTGACGAACCGACAAACAACCTCGACTCGTCAGCGCTGGAATTCTTGGAAGATTTTATAAGAAAAAATAAAAAAGATTCGGCTTTTATCATCGTGTCCCATGATCGTCAGTTGCTGGAGAATATGGCTGATAAAATCATAGAGATTGACGCCTATAGTCGAAAGAGTTTTACCTACCCAGGCCCATTTTCGCTATATATGTCTTTGCGAAAACAAAAGATTGAGAATGAATGGAAAAACTACAATGATTATCTCGAAGAGAAGAGACGGCTTGAACGATCACTTCAAGATAAGAAACAATGGTCCGAGTGTGGACAAAAGGGGCCGAAAAGAACAGATAACGAAAAGATGGCACGCGGAAACCAGAAAGATTGGTCAGGAAAAACACTTGGTAGATCCGTAAAATTGGCTAGGGATAAAATTGATATGTTGGAGAAAGTCGACAAACCAAAAGAAATGCCGATTATAACTTATGAAATACCAGTAAAAGAAAGAAGCGGTGATATAGTGTTTGAGCTTAGAGGAATTACAAAGACAATTGGAACCAAGAATATCGGACCAATAGATTTAAGCATATCGTTTGGAGACAAGTTAGCCATCGTAGGAGACAATGGTGTGGGAAAGACAACTCTTCTGAAGATAATTATCGGTGACATGAAGTGCGATAACGGTGAGATTAAAAAAGGTGCGCGCGTCGATATTGGATATATGCCACAAGAATCAGAGCTAGGTGATCAGATTGTGATACAGCGCATAAAAGAGTCTAATAACCAAGATAAGGCTGAATTCAGAAAGATATTAAATAACCTTGGAATTACGAAAGAGGAAATCAAAAAGAGTGGCAATGAATTGTCTCCAGGAGAAAGATCCAGATTTATCTTAGCTTCACTCATAGCGGAAAAGCCGAACTGCCTCATAATGGACGAGCCGACAAATCATTTGGATATTTACGCGCTCGATTTTCTTGAAGAAGCCGTAAAACATTTTAATGGAACTTTAATAGTTGTCACACACGACAGATACTTTTTGAATAGAATGGGGGAGCACAAGACATATATGATGTCGTAAAATTATTATAAATGTATTCAACATGCCCCTAAAAATAGAATCATTTGAAGATGAGTTTATCGACAAGATTTGTAAAGAATCAATCGATGATCTCAATAAATTTTATGAAATCAATTGGGTCCACCATCTGCCTGTTACTATTGTAGTTAAGGATCGAAAATCAATTGATCAATTGAAAGGTGAAAAAACCGAATTGTGGGTAGTCGGTTGGGCTGAAGGAAACAAGGTATTTATCCTCGATCATAATAATTTCGCCACTGAGAGTGACCATGAATATTTACCTGAGACATATTACTCATTATTAAAGCACGAGATAAGCCATTGTTTTTATCGTGTTCTTTCCGATGGTCACATGAAGCCGGTCTGGCTTTGTGAAGGTGTGGCAATATATACTTCCGGACAAAATAAAGAAAAGCGCCCAATAGAATGTTTCAAGGAATTTCTTAGTTTCCATGAAAATGGTGGTAGAGGCGTATATGCCGAGTCTGGTTTTGCTGTATATCTACTAGTCAAGGAATTTGGAAAGCAGAAGTTACTGGATCTTATAAAAGGACTGAAATCTATTGCCACACAGAAAGATTTTACGACGTTATTTATTCAGATCTATGACATGGAACCGACATATGAGAAGTTTGATGAGCTTCTCAAGAAATATCCATTGAAATGAATATCACAGAGAATTATGAAGGAAATAGTGAAGTTGAATATATTTTCGAATATTCAGATGCAGATTCTTTTAACGAGCTCGACTACGGCCTATGCCGGCAAGTTTATGGTATCTGTTTTTGTGACGACAAAATGGTTATCGGATATGGAGGCCAAAAAAAGGATTGGGGTCTAATAGGTGGTACGATTGAAAAAGGAGAAACATTTGAGCAAACTCTCATGAGAGAAATTCAAGAAGAATCAAATATGGAAGTACTGAAGTGCGTTCCAGTCGGATATCAAAAAGTTATCGATACCAGAGATGGTAATCATATATTTCAACTCCGTTATGCTTGTGCAGTTCGTCCTATCGGTCCATTTATTTCAGATCCAGCAGGTGGTGTAACAGAGATTAAACTGATTAATCCTATGAATTACAAACAATATTTTGATTGGGGAAAAATAGGAGAAAGAATGATCAATCGAGCTCTGGAAGTGAAAGAAAAACTTAGATAATCGCAGTTACAATCGATAGTAAGTGGCGCGCCAAGCCGTACACGGTCGCGGATATTGTCCGTGGTGCTTAATGACTAATGGAAGCGCGTGGATGTCCGCTTCTACAGGGTATTGTGGTGCGCCTTACGCTCCCGTTCACATTGCTCCGCGCTCCTATAGTCGCTAATCGCGACCAAAAGGAGCGCTCCCGCAATGCCAACGGTAGCTAGGCGGCGAATTGAGTCTGTGGTAAGAAGCGGACATCCACGCGCTTCCTCTCGCGACCGTGAACCGCTTGTCGCGAAGGAGACCGGTAGTTCAAAAATTTACAAAGAAATGTTAAAGTACCCATATGCCACTATTAGCTACGCCTAAAATTCTTGCGACTATTGAAATGCAACCTTACTTTAAGAAGGATAACTTCGTGCTATATCTAGGTGATTCAACACAGTTGATGAATCAATTGCGAGAAAATTCGATTGACATGATTTTTGCCGATCCTCCTTACAATCTATCAAATGGTGGGTTTACTGTTCATGCCGGAAAAATGGTCAGCGTCAATAAGGGTAATTGGGATAAGAGCAATGGCTTTGATGCAGATTACGATTTCCATCATAAATGGTTGGAGGCATGTAGGAGAGTATTGAAGCCGAGCGGGACTCTTTGGGTATCCGGTACCTATCATTCGATTTACCAATGTGGTCATGCCATTCAGTCTCTCGGATACCATATTTTGAATGATGTAACATGGTTCAAACCAAATGCGTCGCCAAATTTATCGTGTCGTTTTTTTACAGCCAGTCATGAGACTTTAATTTGGGCTAGGAAGGATAAGAAGGCGAAACATACCTTCAATTACAGTCTGATGAAAGAGGGTGAATGGAACGGTGATTTTATCAAAAAGCCAAATATGCAAATGCGATCAGTATGGGCAGTTGGTACACCGAAGCCTGATGAGAAAAAGTTTGGAAAACACCCGACTCAGAAGCCTCTTGAATTACTGAAAAGAATTGTTCTTGCAAGTACAAATAAGGGTGATATTGTTTTAGATCCATTTGCAGGTAGCTCAACAACTGGTATAGCAGCGGTGTCGAATGGAAGAAAATTTGTCGGGGTCGATTTAGAAAAGAATTATCTTGAATTATCAAGGAAGCGTTTCCTCGATATGAATCAAGCACTAATATGAAAATTATAACCCGTGCTACAGCAATAAAAAATCTAAGGAAATATGTTGGAAAAGATTTACGCGAGCTTGCATTGAAACACGGCATTACGACCTATGAAACTGGCAAGCAAAACAAGGGTTGGAAGGGTTTGGTCCTTGAGCGGTTAGCCGGTTTACAGAATAATGTTTCAAAGGCTCCAAATGGACTAACTTACGAATTGAAATCTGTTGCCTTTCACTATGTAAAAGACGTGCTCGTTCCAAAGGAAACAATGGCTATTACGATGATCAATCCGGAGGAGCTCAAACAGCATTCATTTTTTGAAAGCCATTGCTGGAGCAAGCTCAAGACCATCGTATTTTGTGCGGTTTTGTGGAATGGTCAGAATTCGGAAGATGGGAAGCTTTTGAAGGTTACTAGCCTTGATTTCACCGAAGATGATGAGCTAATACTTGAGATTAAAGCTGACTATGACTTTATTCGTAACAAGCTTATCAAAGAAGGATTTGAGGCATTGACCGGTGCCGATGGGAAGTGGATACAAGCTAGGACAAAAGGTGCTGGTCACGGTTCTATAAGTCGAGCATTTTATGCAAGAACTGGGTTGGTAAAGAAGATTTTTGAGACAGCCTCATAATTAATTATTCACCCTTTTAATAAAAATTGTATGGATTTCAAGAAAAAAGTCATAGGTCTGACAATCGGGATTAGGTATAACAAATCATTTCGTATCCCAGATATTGCCGGTGAAATAATGGACTCCCTGCTCTATTCAAAAGAATCACCATTTGATCCTGACATATTTCCTGCAATTCAAGAAAATTCGAGAAGAGAAAGAACTTTGTATAATCCAGAAACATCGGAGTATTTTAGACTTAACACGGACGATCTTATTCTGGGAATTAATATTGATAATAACTTCGATAGTAAAATTTCTTGGCTAAAAGATACAGTCTTAAAGTATCTTGAAGACACCCTGTTCCCTAAATATGGAATAAAGAATATAAAGAGATTAGGCATTATCTTTGACCAAAAGACATCGAGACAACCAGAAATCAATACTTATATCACTACTTTAACAACAAATAAGGTTGTAGATGCAGAAAACATAAATTTGTCGTTCTCAAAAAAGCTACCAACTATAGAGGGACAAGTCTCTAAAGGGATACAAAATTATAGGAATGCTATTTACACATTTGCTGAACAAGGAGATTCATTGCTTGCCAGATTAGATTATCAGTATTATTTTGATCCGATTGTGGAAGATTTGAGGGAATGTAAAGCGGGTGCGTTCATGGATGAGGCCACTATGTTTCTAGAGAAAAATTATTATTCATGGTTGAAAAAAGATGAAGAAAAACTACAATAGCAGATTCAATCATGTCGGCAAAAATCCCTATGAAAAAGGAGCTTACGAGAATTTTCTGAACTCTAAATTTAAGCTCGATAAAACGGAAGAGGACCCGATTGATTTGAGTAAGACGGATTCGTCATCATTTGAATCCAAAAAACTTGATAAGGGAGGGAACATTAAAGGAAAATCGTCTTTCCTTAGAATAAATGACTGGACTAGAAGTAATATGGGGGTAACAATAATTGGAGGTTTTGTAGTGGTTGTTGTTACGGCTTTTATAAGTGGGTATATTTCAATGGTTGTTAATCAAAATAGAACTGAAGATAAGGTTGCTAATTTAGAGAAACGTACAGACACTATTGACGAGAAAGAGACCAATAATGCTTCAGCAATTAGAATTCTTGATAAAAATTTCGCTTTGCTTAAACTTGAGGTGGCCAAGGACGTAGAATCAATAACACAAAGAATAGGTTCAGTATTTAAGTAAATACGTGTATTTTTAGTGGGGGATAGACTTAAAAAGCTTTATAGTATCAATGATCTGTTTCCAATCCCGTATAACATGGGTCACACGAGCGTAGCGAGTGTGAGCCTAAGCTCGCGCCTGCGCGAGCGTTTGGGAGTCGAAATGGTTGAATATCATCTGTGCCATGAGCGAACAATATCCACTGAATTTTCATAAAATTGTGGAATTAAAAAACCAGTCTGCGGAGACTGGCGTGAAAAGGGGAAGCACAAGGATAAAGCAATGAGAGAATTTAACTCTCCGATGTCGTTTTGACACTCCATATGGCAATGGTGTTGATACGGGACTCTCCAGCTTGGTTTATCCCAATACCATACAGAACCTTCTTGAAGGATGCTGTTCCTTGTGCTTCTATAGTAAGGATATAATTTAATAATAAATAGTCAAGATGATAAGAATTGACGGAGTGAACGCATTATGTCATACTCGAAATTAGTTGTACAAAAAAATACAAAAGGAATAACAATGAATCTAGTGTTTAATGGAGAAAATCGGCGTTCTCATTTAGAGTCGCGCCGTTTGAGAAGTCAGAGTATCTGTTTTGTGCCTATTTCAAGATGTCTCGTCGAGATTGAGAATGTAATCAAACCCACTAAAGTGTGGGATCCGGCAAATACGGCGCAGAGCAGGTTTCTTCAATTATACTATTCCGGACTACGAGATCAATCTCGTGATTTGCCGGAAGTCAACTCAATTGCATCCGTGGACGCAAAAGTTGTTAATGAATTCCTCCGAGATCAAGGTTTCGAAATACGAGTGCATTCTGTCAGACAGGAGAGTTATGATCGGCATATCTACACTGCAAGCGCATTCAAACTCCGCCTTCAATGGTTGAAACCGGGACGCGTGACGGCCGTGTGTGATGGTGCATATCCGGCGGTTCGGATTGAGGAGTCAATACAATTCTTTCGTTCGACTCACGCATCGAATACCGTTGTGGCGATTCCAACCATGAATAACGATACGGTGTATATGACCATTCTCGATAATCCACCAACAGAGTTCGAATTATTGGATCGGGTCGTAAGGATCTCAAACTCCCTCGTGGCGGATTTCGAATTCGAAGGAGTGGTGTTCCCGATGATTAATTATGATGAAGAGATCGATATTTCTTGGATGGCGGGAATGACGACGGAAAGTATGATTGTTCCCTGGATTATCGAACAGGCTCTGCAACAAACCAAATTTCGTATGAATGAAATCGGAGTCAAGGTGGAAAGTGCGGCGGCAATCGGTATGATCACTTGCCGTATCAATCAAAAACCGAAACTGATTATCGACAGGCCATTCCTGTTATGGATCTGCCGGCCGGGAATGAAGTATCCGATATTCATTGGTCACTTCACGGAAGCGAATTGGAAAAAGCCTGATAATCTATAATTTGTCGTTATTCGAATGAATTCTTCGGGAGCTGAATGTATAATATTCGGCTCTTTTTTTATGCATGCCCATACTTCAAGAATTATTCATTTTCTGCTACCATATTAGTCATGAATAAAAACATGCCGGATAAATTCCTGAATCCATATGATCCGAATGTTACGGAGGGCAGAATCTATGAATTGTGGGAAAAAAGCGGATATTTCAATCCCGATAATTTACCGACGAAAGGCGAGACATTTTCAATAGTCTTACCGCCGCCGAACGTGACGGGAACATTACATATGGGGCATGCCGCCATGCTCGCGATCGAAGATATCATGATCCGTTACAAGCGAATGAAAGGATACAAAACACTTTGGCTTCCGGGCACGGATCACGCCGCTATCGCCACGCAGTCAAAAGTTGAGAAGGAATTGGAAAAGAAAGAGAAAAAACATCGAAAAGATTTAGGTCGCGAAGAGTTTCTGAAAAGGGTTGAAACCTATGCCAATGCCAGCCATGATAAGATAATTAATCAAGTGAGAAAAATGGGTGCATCCATAGATTGGTCAAGGGAAGCTTTCACTTTGGATACAAAACGTACTTTTGCCGTTCGCGGCGCGTTCAAGGAAATGTATGGTTTGGGATTAATATATCGCGGCAATAGAATTGTGAACTGGGATCTGAAAGGACAGACGACGATTTCCGATGACGAGATTGTTTACAATGAAGAAAAGACGAAATTTTATTATCTCAAATATGGGCCTTTTATTATCAGTACCGCCCGTCCGGAAACGAAATTCGGAGACAAATACGTTGTGATGCATCCGAACGATAAAAGATATGAGAAGTATAAAGAAGGCGAAAAAATTGATTTGGAATGGATAAATGGAAAAATCACGGCGACAATCGTGAAAGATGAATCCATTGATATGGAATTCGGGACTGGCGTAATGACTATTACGCCGTGGCATAGTGCCGCCGATTTTGACATTGCCGAGCGTCATGGTTTGGATAAGGAGCAGATAATCGATTTATATGGACGGTTACTTCCGATAGCCGGAGAATTCGCCGGCATGAAAATATCCGAGGCACGAGCAAAAATTGTTGAAAAACTGAAATTGAAGGATTTGCTCGAAAAAGAGGAAGAGTACGCGCACAATATCACGACCGCCGAGAGAACGGGTGGCTATGTGGAACCGCAAATAATGAAACAATGGTTCGTTAATGTTAATAAGAATTTCAAACTCAAAGTGTCAAAAATTCCCGGAATCAAAAGCGGCCATGAGACGACATTAAAAGAGATTATGAGGAAAACCGTGGAAAGTGGCGCGATAAAGATTATCCCCGATCGCTTCGAAAAGACTTATTTTAATTGGATTGATAATCTACGCGATTGGTGCATTTCGAGGCAAATATGGTACGGACACAGAGTGCCAGTTTGGTATAGAAATGAAGAAATATTTGTCGGCGTAAATGAACCCGCGGGAAACGGCTGGATTCATGATGAAGATACATTGGACACTTGGTTTTCGTCCGGCCTTTGGACGTTCTCCACGCTCGGTTGGCCGAATCAAACGCAAGACTTGAAAATGTATCATCCCACGAGTGTTCTTGAAACCGGATATGATATTTTGTTTTTTTGGGTCGCGAGAATGATACTTATGACTGGCTGCTTGCTCGGCGATATTCCATTTAGGACTGTATATCTGCATGGCTCGTCCGCGACAGTAAGGGAAGAAAAATGTCGAAATCACTCGATAATATCATTGATCCATTGGATATGGTGAACAAATATAGCGCCGACGCCACGCGATTATCTCTCATTATAGGTACTGGACCGGGTAATGACATGAAATTATCAGAGGATAAAGTTCGCGGTTACAAAAATTTCGGGAATAAGATATGGAATATCACCAGATTTATTCTCGCTTCATGTTCCACCGCCGATTTGATCTCCGATTTCAATGATTATGAGAAATGCGACGATGAAATTCGCGAAGAACGCGATAACCTGTTGATCGATATTACTTCTGACATGGATAACTACCGCTACTATCTCGCGGGAGAAAAATTGTATCACTATATCTGGCATAACTTTGCTGATAAGGTTCTGGAGGACAGTAAGAAAATATTTGAGAGTGACAATGAGAAACAAAAGAAATCACGCAAGCAGATATTACTTCATACCCTCGATAAAATGTTACGCGCGCTTCATCCCTTCATGCCATATGTGACGGAAGAAATCTGGCAGGAAATAAAAAAAGGCAAGTCACTACTCATGATAGAGAAATGGCCGATTTAGTATTGTGTTTATCATGAGGTCGAACCGCGTGATAAATCTGACTTCAGTAATTCATCAACCACAACTTTGACGTCATTGCCATCCGCCTGACCAGCGAGATCTTTCATGATTATACCCATAATTCTGCCGCCAAGACGCGGGTCAAATTCACCGCTTTTTTTCATCTGCTCAATACGAGTGAGTGCCATAGTTCGGATAGCATCTTTAGTCATTTGAGTCGGCATGAATTCATCCAGGATTTTGAGTTCAGTTTGCTCGATAGCAACCAAATCAGGTCGGTTACCCTTCGTATATTGATCGATAGAATCCTTGTGTTGATTTATGCTTCTTTTTATTAGTGGAAGCGCTTTTTCATCCGGCAAGAATTCCGAAACGGATTTTGCGGCAATCATCTCATTCAGGAATGTGGCGGCTAAATTTCGTAATGTGTTCAGGCGAACTGAATCGTGCGCGCGCATTGCCGTCTTGATTTCTTCTTTGATAGTTTGATGTATTGCCATGTAATTTGATTGATATTAATAGAAACCTTCGGACAGTTTATAATAGATCGTTAATTAATAATCAAATCACGTATTTTTCGCGTGTTCCAGCGCGTCCTTTTCTTCGCCGGATAATTCGTATTCGGATAAGTGTTTTTTCACTGGTTTGGCGAAAACACTAACATGGTCCCGCGAATACAGACTGGAAATGACCACGCCGTCACCTTCTTCGTTAATAAACGCTGTGGCGAAACTCTGATTGCTACCGCCACCTGTACCTTTGAACGGATTGTAACGGACAGTGTGAACTGATTGAACACTTTTTCGCAGGCGCTTTTCAACATTCGTCAAGTATTTTTCCAGATCAATCCTAAAATCTTGCAAATCCTTCAGACTGGAAGAAACGAATGTGAGAGAATCACCGATATGTTTGGAATCAATACCGACTAAGAATCTGCGAAGTTTCGTATATAAATAAATGACGAGGCCGAGAAGAATAAGCGTGGCAATAGCGAGAATAACTAAGCCAAGAAGAAGAGGATTCATCATAAGTGAATTCAGATATTCCATGCCTCTATTATAATGCTATGATTTTTTTTAGTCCATCTTGTCTTTTTCGAGTGTTTACAGTGAAATATGAATGGTGTAAGTTTATACTATGTTCAATTTTAATCACCGAATATATTTGGACTATGCTTCTCTTACGCCTATAGACAAGCGTGTTTCGCGCGAAATGAAGAAATATTCGGCCGTGAATTATTCCAATTCGTCTTCATGGTGCAAAGAGGGCGTATCCGCCAAGAATGCCATGAATAATGGACGAAAAAGGATTGCCGATTTTATTCGCGCGCACCCTGATGAAATAGTTTTTACGGGAAGCGGTACGGAGGCAAATAATATGGCGATACTTGGTCCGATTGAATTTCTGCGCGAAAGGGGAGTTGAATACAAAGACACACATATTCTCGTAAGCGCGATTGAGCATTCATCGGTCCTTGAATGCGTAAAGGAATTACAGAAAAAAGGCGTACAGATCGATTATATTCTCGTCGATTCCGCGGGGATTATCAGACTTGATGATTTCAAGAATAAAATTCGGTCGAACACGGTAGTTGTTTCCATCATGTCGGTTAATAATGAAACGGGTGCAGTTCAACCGATTAGGGAAATCGCGAAGATTATTCGACGATTCAGGAATTCATTGACCACCTCCGTCGCCGACACATTCCCTCCGCGAGCCCTTAATCGTTCCGCTCCGCTACGGCTCGCTTTTGGAAGTATCGGTTTGGAAGCGATTAACGATTTCAAATATCCGATACTTCACACGGACGCGGCACAAGCTGTATGTCATCAGGAATTATTTGTCGAGCAGTTGGGTGTTGATTTATTAACATTGGATGGAAGTAAAGCATATGGACCTCGTGGAATCGGCGCATTATTTATTCGTAGGAATATTCCTATTAAGCCGATATTATTCGGTGGCGGTCAAGAAAATGGTATGCGATCCGGCACGGAAAATATTCCCGGGATAATGGGGTTCGCGAAGGCACTCGATATTATTCAATGTGAACGAGCATGTGAAACTACGCGGATTAAAAAAATGCAAAATTATTTCATAGAAGGTATGAAATTAATTAGATCGGATATTATAGTGAATGGCGTTGGCGCGGGTGTTGTTTCTGGCAACGATAATGACGCGAAAATATCACCTCATATCGCCAATATTTCCATTCCGGGAATTGACAATGAATTCTTCGTTTTTCAGTTGGATGCGCGAGGAATCGCATGTTCTACGAAAAGTTCGTGTTTACGCGATGATAGTGAATCGTACGTATTAAAGGCCATGAATGCAAACAGTGGTACGTCAATCAGATTTTCATTCGGTAGGAAAACGAAAATGAGACATATTAAAAAAATACATGATATTATAGGACGACTGATGACCGCGAAGACGGCAAAATAGCCTGATAAATTGACTAACCTCAGATACATATTGCACTCATTAATTTTGTGGGCGCAAAATGAAAATACAATCAAGATACCGAGGAATTAAGGGGTTTGTAACCGTATACAATCGTGCTGTAAGGTATGCGTATATGA
>Ga0265595_1000240_pt1 | contig 52608 bp, 57 predicted proteins | sample saktaG_15_FD_190148 | JGI IMG/M metagenome (GOLD analysis project Ga0265595, IMG submission 190148) | Saline water microbial communities from Sakinaw Lake, British Columbia, Canada - sak_2013_06_06_50m | ecosystem: Environmental > Aquatic > Non-marine Saline and Alkaline > Saline ... | reverse complement strand
GAAACCGCCGCAAAAAGGGTATGTGAATGATCCATACAGAGAACCATTTTAATCAGTTAAGTTTCCTCTCATGCTTATCCATGAAATCAGTAATATGTTTCATGTACGCTTTGTATTGCCCTATATCGTTCGTTATATCACTTAACACTTTGCCTTTGTCCACCTTTTCATATCCATGAACCAATTTATTCCTCAATCCAACAGACTTTGAGATTTTAAATGCCAGTTCATTGGGAATAATGCCATTTTTTCCTAAAATGGGGAATGTTCCTTCGTAATCATCCGGCGATTCCAAATTGCCACGAGTTATTATGTGGGTGTTAATGTCAATCGCGGCATCAATGATCAACTGGAAGAGTCTGGCAATGATATGCATTTCAGGACTGACGACAGTAATTCTCCCGAGTTTAACTTGATCGAGATAAGGACTGAGTTCCTCCATATACGAACTCATTGCGGAAAGTTTACTTGTGATAACATCGATATTAGGCATAGGTTTTTTGCAAGAATTTCTTCAATCGTATAGCACGATATATCCGCAATGGTTTGGTATCTACATATGAACGAAAGGCGTGAATTTTGAACAAGTCAAATACGCTGGAATTTTCCTCGTACAATAAAATTCCTTCTTCCGCCACCCGTTTCTTCAATTCGGGAGAAACATTTTCCAAATTAACTTCCTCAATTTCCGTATTATTAAATACACGAGCGATTGCACGATTAATATCATATGATTCATGGTAGTCAATCTCCTTGCGTGCGATAAAGCCGATATCAATATCGCTTTTGGGGTGTGTATGACCAGTCGCTTGTGAACCGAATAGCACAACAAGCGCCAATTCATACTTCTTGGCGATCACAGCAATTTTTTTCTTTGTATCATCATTGATAATCATAAATATATACTATCATTTATTGGTATACATCGCCAGATAGGGTATAATAATACAAATGCGATATCAAGTACCTCAATTCATAGAAGTAGAAGACAAAATCTTCGGACCCCTGACTTTGAAGCAATTCATATACCTAGCTGGCGGCGGGGGGCTATCATTCGTTGTATACGTTCTTATGGGAAGTCTCCTTCTATCGTTCATTCCGATAGTTATAATCATAGGGATTTCCGTGGCACTGGCGTTCTACAAAGTCTATAATCACTTTCCTTTAGTAAATATCGCCGAATCGGCGTTCAATTATTACAGGGGAAGTAAATTGTTCATCTGGAAGAAAGAGGAAAATAAGAAAACAGAGAATGAAAACAAAGCAATGAAGGAAGTAAAGGATTACGCGTCACTCACCGTTCCGAAGATTTCCGACAGCAAACTGAAAGATTTGGCGTGGAGTTTGGACATCAAGGAAAGTATGTATTCGAATGAGAACCAGAAGTAATACGCTGTCATTTTCGCGAAAGCGGGAATTTAGTATAATAATAAAAGTTATTAGATTCCCGCTTTCGCGAAAATGACACAACAAAAAATGGCGACAAAATCTCAAACAACTCAGGAATTCGTACCCGTCCAAGAAATACGCGACGGCGTGGTTATTTTGCGCGGTGGCGGAATGAGATCAGTCGTCTTGGCGTCATCTCTGAACTTCGCTCTCAAATCGGCCGATGAACAAAGCTCAATACTGTTTCAGTTTCAGAATTTTTTGAACTCTCTCGATTTTCCGATACAGATCGTCGTCCAATCAAAAAAGTTAGATATCAGGCCGTATATTGCCCTACTTGAAGGACGCTACAAGGAACAGATAACCGAACTTATGAAAATCCAAGTGCGTGAGTATATAGATTTCATACGAACATTCGTGGAGAACACCAATATAATGACAAAAAGTTTCTTTGTCGTCGTACCGTATGACCCGCCGATAATGACAACGAGTAATAATCCAATATCAAAATTCTTACCGAAAAAGCAAGGTGGAGCGACATCGACTATAGACGAACAATTCCAGGAATATAGAACGCAACTTGAACAAAGAGTTTCTGTGATTGAACAAGGATTAGTCAGATGTGGCGTCCGCACGGCAGAACTCGGAACCGAGGAAGTGGTAGAATTGTTCTACAAGTTATTCAATCCAGGGGAAACGGAGAAACCGATTCAGATAACATAGGACAATATTCCGCAAGCTCCGAAGCGAAGCCGACACTTCGCGGAACGAGCCTTAGCGGAGCGGAGCGATTAATGGCTCGTGAAGCGAATGTGTCGGCGAAGCACGCGGGGCTTGCGAACAAATAAACTTATGTCAATCTTTTCAAAATTATTCGGCAAAAAACAACTTTCACCTATCGTTTCCATCTTGCCCGAGGAAATATATCAGGCCGGTGTTTTGGAACTAAAAGATATCATCGCGCCATCCGCTTTGAAGATAAGTCCGAAGGAGTTGAATCTGGGCGAAAAAGTCGGCCGTACGCTTTTCGTCATTTCATATCCGAGGTTCCTGCAAGAAAGTTGGTTTGCTCCGATAATAAACTTGGATAAAGTATTTAATGTTTCCATTTTCATACATCCTGTGGACACTGCCAAGATTTTGCGCCATTTTCAGAAGAAAGTTGCCGAGGTGCAGAGTCAGATTTCACGCAGGGAAGAGAAGGGTTTGGTGCGCGACCCGGCTCTGGATACAGCTTATCAAGACTTGGAAAATCTCCGTGATCAACTCATGCAGGCGCAGGAAAGACTTTTTGACGTCGGTGTTTATATTACGATATTAGCCGATTCAACTGGCGAACTTGATAAACTAGAATCGGAGATAAAATCAATTCTTGAGTCAAAACTTGTATATGTTAAACCCGCACTATTTCAACAGGAACAGGGATTCAAAAGCGTTTTGCCTATCGCCGACGATCAGCTCGCCGTTCATTCCAAACTCAATTCTTCACCGCTTTCCAGTCTTTTCCCGTTTGTTTCTTTTGATCTGACTTCAGATAAAGGAATTTTATACGGAATAAATCGCCATAATTCTTCTCTTGTCCTCTTTGACCGCTTTCTATTGGAAAACTACAATTCCGTCACATTCGCCGTTGCCGGCGCGGGAAAATCTTACTGTACCAAGCTAGAAATTCTGCGCACTCTCATGTTTGACACAGAGGTAATAGTCATAGATCCGGAAAAAGAATATGAGTATATGGCAGAAGCAACCGGAGGGAAGTATTTCAACATTTCTTTGAATTCAGAACATCATGTCAATCCATTTGATTTACCCATACCGCGAGAAGATGAAAGCGCTTCTGATGTACTCCGCTCAAATATTATTAATCTGGTCGGACTTTTCCGAATAATGCTCGGCGGTTTGTCTCAAGAAGAAGACGCCATCATTGATCGCGCCATAACGGAAACATATGCCTTGAAAGATATTACCGCAGAATCCAATTTCGCCAATGTTGAGCCGCCGCTTTTGTCCGATTTTGAACTTGTTTTGGCCGGAATGGAAGGCGCGGAATCTCTGGTTGAGAGATTGTCGAAATACACAAAGGGCACATGGTCCGGTTTTATCAACCGTCCATCAAACATTGATATCAATAAAAAATTCGTTGTCTTTTCACTCCGTGACATGGAAGACGAACTCAAACCCGTCGCGATGTATCTCATCACTCATTATATTTGGAACGCAATCCGCAAAAATCTGAGAAAGCGACTCCTTGTTATTGATGAGGCCTGGTGGATGATGAAATCAGAAGATACGGCTTCGTTCCTATTTAGTATGGCGAAAAGGGGACGCAAATATTTTCTCGGATTGGCGACTATCACCCAGGACGTTGATGACTTCTTGAAGTCCCCGTACGGCATGCCGATTGTGACAAACTCTTCCATTCAAATTCTCTTGAAACAATCGCCAAGCGTCATAGACTATGTACAAAAAACTTTCAACCTTACGGACGAAGAAAAATACTTATTACTCGAATCCGATGTCGGAGAAGGTATGTTTTTCGTCGGTTTGAAGCATGTTGCCATGAAGATCGTGAGTTCATATACAGAAGATCAGATCATTACCACAAATCCGCAACAACTAATAGCGATCAGAGACGCGAAGAAACAACTCGAGGACTCGGGGCAATAATTTTCTCAAGGTTCGACCTCAGGAATTCCTGAGGTCGAACCTTGTGTTATAATTCCTTCATGGAAGATAATAAACCAAAATACCGAATAGGAACTTCTGGAATGTTATTTTGGATTTTGTTTGCCGCATTAGCGGACCTTTTAAGTTTGATACCTTTTGTTGGGAGCATTGTTGGACCGATATATTGGGTCTGCTTCAGTATATACCTTTGGAAAATCGGTTGTGGACTATTGAATGCTCGCAGACTGGCAACAGGAATAACTTCAATGGTAATAGAAATAATACCCGCTTTTCAGGCATTTCCCACGATATTGATTGGAACGATAGCAATAATAGTAATGGTACGTACGGAAGATAAAACCGGTATTACGGTCCCCGGGCTTGGAAGTAAGAAACCCGCAAGTACCTTGGTTGAAAACGGTGTGAATCCTCCACGAGTTCAGCAGACACCATTAAATCAGGACGGAATTCGTGCGCCGAACGGAGGATTGTGATAAACACTTTGCGTATCCACTCGCAAGTTTTCCGTAAAATTGATAAAATAGCGGTAATGAAAGCTCTCTTCGCTTTTACATTTATCTTTTTAATATTCGCTTTTGCGGTTTCAGCCCAAGGCGTGCCGACTTCCATTCAGGGAATAGATTTGCGACTTTCCACGGAAAATCCTGTTCCGGAACAGCAAATAACCGTTACGGCTGAAAGTTATACATCAGATTTGAATTCTGCCAGTGTTATATGGACATTGAATGGACTACTATATCAAAAAGGTACGGGTATTACGGCTATTCAAGTTCAAGCCCCCGCTCTCGGAAAAAAGCTTCGGGTTGAAATTATCGCGAGCGTTACGGGTGGAAAAGAATTGAAAGCAAATATTGATATCGGTTCGGGTAGCATTGATATTATCGTTGAAAGCGAAGGTTATGTTCCACCATTTTTCCCTGGGAAAATACCTCTTTCATACCAAAATACCTACAAAATCATTGCTGTGCCGCATCTTGCCGATTCTTCAAGTAAGGAATATGATCCGCGGACTCTAACATATCAATGGTCAAAAGATTCTAAGGTTGTTCAAGATCAAAGCGGTTTTAGTAAACAAACATTCATATGGCAAGACGATATTATTCCGCGCCAAAGAATGATAAATATTCGCGTGACGACCGGAGACGGCCGTGCTCAGGCGGAAAAAGTCATTTTTATACAAGCACAAGGCCCGAATATTATTTTTTACAACAATGATCCGCTTTACGGACCAATGTATAACAAAGCAATTATTGACAGAGTAGGGTTAGGCACAAGTCGTGAACTTTCTGTGTTAGCTGTTCCTTATGGATTTAATAAACCTCTAAAGGGCATCGGTAATCTATTATTCACATGGCTGGTAAATTCCATGGAACAAATGAATCTTTCCGCCAGTCAATCCATCGTTTTGCGCGCTCCAGAAGGTGTCAGTGGTTCTTCTAATATTCAACTACAAATCCGCAACAACAAAGATATCTTGCAAAGCGCGCAAGGTAGCTTTTCGGCGGTTTTTTCGGCCAATGAATCAATTAATTCAGCTACAAGCACTAATTCATTAAATAATTACAATGGCATATAACAATAAACAAATAAACAGATACCTAATCATTACCATAATGATTATTATGACGTTTTCTTTTTCCGCCACTATTGTTTCAGGTCCAGTACATACCATTCAAGCGGCAACACCATCGGGGAATGAAGATAAAACATATACTTTGCTCGAACCTTTGCCCTACCTGCCAAATTCTGGACAGATCAATGAGGGCGGGCAAGTAAAAAATATCAATCTGGGAAGTTTTATCCAATACGCGTTCAATCTATTAATCGCCGTTGCCGCCGTTGCCGCGGTGTTCATGATGGTTTACGGGGGATTCTTATACATGACATCTGATGCATGGAGTAAAAAAAGTGAGGGACTAGAAAAATTCAGAAACGCCATATACGGCTTATTAATGGTACTCTCGGCCTTTCTAATTCTAAGAACAGTTAATCCGAAACTGGTTGAGATTCCAAAAAGTATCCCGCCAATAAGCGTTCCTGCTTCGCAAATGCAGTCACCAATGGCTTTGTTTGATCAGATGCTTGCAGGCGCTCAAGCCGACAGACAACGATTAACAAGTGAACTTATTTCTAAACAAGATCAAACGGATACATTAGTATCTTCTTTAAGTGATAGAAATGCAATACTGAGAGGTGAGCTGAGGGAACTACTCTCAAGTGGTGAAAACAATTCACGGATTCAAGTGATAGAAGATGAATTAGCTGAAAATGATGCAAAGATCTTAAATGCAGAATCAATTATGTCTGCGGATACGACAAAGGCAATTATTCAGACTAGAGTTGCTTCCCAAACATTTCTAAATCTCAACAGCATGAATATTATCAGTGGTTTAGACCTAAATAAAATAACTGCTGAAATTTCAACAGGAGTAAATGAGATAGATAAGATTAAGCGTGATGGTATCACTGAATTAGTAAATCTAGGCTCGAACGACGCAACTTTATCAAACAGTATTATTATGGAAGCCGAAAAAGCCAAGATTTCACTGCAACTTAACGGGCTTGATGCACAAGTTCAATTAACTGATAAAGATCACACTTTCCTAGCTTTTGAAAATAATATAATAGATCCAAGTCTAAATAAAATTGCACAAGAAATTTACGCGGTTCAGGATCCTACAATAAGAGAACAACTACGACTAAAATATATGGATGTAAAAAAACGAATTGATGATCTAAAAATATCAACGAAAAAATAACCATGCACAAAATTATCAAAATCCTAACTGTAATAGTAACCCTCCTGATCATCGCAGGCGCCGTTTATTATTGGTATTTTTACATTTACGTTTCTTCTACACCGACAACAACAGAAAATCAGAATCCAACAACCGGCTTCATTCCTTTTGACCGCGATATTCCCGCGTCATCGGGACAAGACGCCGGGGACTCAAATAACGGTAATACCACTTCCGCAAGTAATGTTCAAACCACAGCGCCACTTCCAATTCTGCGTCTTTTGAGCGCGACACCGGTCGGAGGTTACGGAGCCAGCACAACAGCCAGCACAACTGTCGTGAGATGGGTAGATAGGGGAAGAGGGAATATTTATGAGGCCAGAGGCGATAGATTGGACATTACGACGATTTCGAACACATTATTGCCGAGAGTGTATGAAAGTTGGTGGAATAAGAATGACACATCATTCGTGGGACAATATTTGAGCGATAAGGGCGATGAGATAACAACCGTTATCGCGAATATTCAGAAAAGAGTGGCTCCAACACCGGCAAAAACTGGAACGAGCACATCAGTTATGACGGAGACAATTCAAAATCAACAGGTAACTGGAACTATATATGAATTAAAAGGTAAAGTCGTATCAGGAAATATTATTGCCGTCGCTTCATCACCGAAAAGAGATCGTATTTTAGTAATAAATAATGATAATGGTCGCGCTATTGGCTATGTGTCCAACTTTGACGGTAGCAAACAAACTCAATTGTTTGATTTGCCGTTCACTCAACTTGTCGCGGAATGGCCGGAAGAAAATACTATCGCCATCACAACGAAAGCCGGCGCCAATTATTCTGGCTATTTGTATTTCGTGAATGTGAAAACCGGCGTTCTGACGCAAATTCTCGGAAATATGCCCGGTCTAGCGACAAAAGTAAGCAAGGACGCGATAAGGGTATTGTATTCAAGCGCGACAAAAGATACTAACATGACCAAAACCATAATTTATGAGATAAATACCGGAAAATCAACAGAAATGATATTCCGCACATTCGCCGATAAATGTGTATGGAGCTCAAAATTCAAAGAAGAAGTCTACTGCGCCCTGCCATCAAAAATTACCACTGGCATATATCCTGACGATTGGTACCTCGGCAAAGTATCGTTCATTGATGATATTTGGTTGTTAAACTCCACTACCGGCCAAATACATCGCGTTTCAAAACTACTTAGCCAAGCAAATCAACTTATCGACGTATTCAATATTGAACTCGACACTAACGGTGATTTCCTCTATTTCATGAACAAGAACAATCTGTCACTCTGGTCACTCGATCTTGTTTCATCGAATTAATCTCCCGGAATCACAACAAACAAAGCATGTTTTTCAAGACGAGGACTGCGATTGTCTCGCGGTCTTAGGATGATGTATAAAAAACAACATCTGAATAAATATTGCATCAATAGGAACAGTTCCGCAGTTTTGAAAAACATGCTTTGTTTGTTGTGATTCGGGTATTATTTCTTCGCGTATTGTCTGCGTATGACTAATTCCTGTGCAAGAGTAAATAATGCGCTCACGGACCAGTATAATGCGATAATAGACGCCGCCTGAGGAAATTTCAAAGGAATCAACCAATAAGTTGAGGCGAAAGCCAAAATCGGCAACATATATTTCATCTGTTTATTCATGGACGCCGCGAAGTCCAATGGGGGAGTACCTGTAACATGATTATTCGTCGTTACGGCTTTGAATTGTTTCGACGCCAGAGAATATTTGAGTTGAACATATTGAGCAATCGCGGTAACTATCGCCAAAACAAGGCTTGGTGTTGTCAAATCTATCAATCCCAAAAATTGCGTCTTCACCATAGGAATAGAAACAAATGAATACAAATATTCCGGGTTGATTGTTGGTATTATTTTATAAAAAACGGAAAGTAGTGCTAGCAATATCGGCAATTGAATGAAAAGAAGTAAGATTCCTGAAAACGGTTTTATGCCTTTTGCTTTATAAAGCTCCATAACCTTAAGAGCTTGCGCTTGCCGATCGTTCGCGTACTGCGCTTTTATTTGATTCGACTCAGGTTCTATCTCTTTCATTCTGATCTGTGTTAGTATCGACACCTTTGAGAGATGAAATAGCGCCAACTTCACAATAATGGTGAAAATAATAACGGCCAATCCAACGTCAATCCAAGGCAAAATGTCCATAACACTCACCAAACCGTTATATAAAGGTAAAAAAATAAAATTATGATACAAATATGTCATTTATTGTTTGCAACTTACAAATTATCGTCTATTAATCGCCGTTTACAGCCTTCATCAGCTTGGATTTTATGAGCAAATCTTTGAGAGCAGTCCTGATAGTTTCAAATTTATAATCTTTCAAATCGCTCTTAGAGAAGATAATAACATGAACACCGGAAATAACGGAGGGGAATAATTCTCTTATAACACTATACAACCGCCGTCTTGCCCTATTACGCGCCACGGCCGTCTTCGCGACCTTCACAGGTGCTACGGCAGAAATACATGTATTTGGTTGATTCAACACATATCGCAAAACAAAAAGGGGGGAACTTATAACTTTCCCTTTCTTTATCACTTCCAATAGCCGTTTAGTTGTCAGTCTATTAGACTTTTTCAACATATTAAACTGTTACACGATACCTGCCTTTAGCTCTGCGCCTCGCAACGGCCTTTTTCCCACCAGGCGATTTCATTCTAGCGCGAAATCCATGCGTCTTGGCGCGTTTTCTTTTGTTTGGTTTGTATGTGAATGACATGACTAGGAAATTATTACATTTTTTTTATTTTTATGCAAGATAAAAGAGTTCTCCACAACTTATCAACATATTTTATGCCTCTCCACAAGTTCCCAGATTTATAAACAGGTATATACTAGAAACACCTTATGAATGAATATTCTCAAATTTGGCAGACCGCGCTGATCGAAATACAGTCGATTGTTTCCCCAGCGAATTATTCCACTTGGGTCAAAACTACTCGTATTGTCCGTGAGGAGGAGGGGGTGGTATTCCTTGGCGTACCAAATGAATTCACCAGGGAATGGTTATTCAAGAAATGTCACAACTCAATTCTGCGCATATTAAGACAGCTGAACGAACGTGTACGTGCCCTAGAATATGTTGTTTTGAAAGAGGATGAACAAAAACTCGACGGAGGAAAGAAGGGTTTGGCCATGGCGCCGACGCTTTCTATACCCCTAGAAAATTTCTACGTAAACAAAGATGATAATCTCAATTCCCGCTACACATTCGAAAATTTTGTGGTCGGACCATTCAACGAAATCGCTCACGCCGCCGCGCAAACAGTTGTGAAAGCGCCGGGGCAGGCATACAATCCGTTCTTCGTGTACGGAAGGACGGGTGTCGGAAAAACTCATTTGATCCAATCTATAGGCAATAAGATTAAGAATTTGTTCCCGAACAAAAAAGTATATTATCTAACCGCGGAAAAATTCGGATCCGATTTTTTCGACTCGTTACAGATCAACAAAGCTCAACAATTCAAGGAAAAATACCGTAAATACGATGTTCTTATAATGGATGATGTTCAATTTTTCGGCAGCAAGGAAAAATTCCAGGAAGAATTTTTTCACTTATTCAATACTTTTTATGATACCGCTCGCCAACTCATTTTTTCGAGCGATAGACATCCGAATATCATTCCGAATTTGGAAGATCGCATACGAAGTCGTTTCAGCACCGGTATGGTTATTGATATCGCTGAATTAGACAAAGAGTCTAGAATGGCTATAGTTAGAGCCAAATGCCAGCCTCATAGCATTACTCTGACTGAAGAAATAATCGATTATCTTGCTTCTGAGGTTGAAGAAAATATCAGAGAAATAGAGGGTATAGTCAACATTATCGCTCATAATACCCAATACAAAGGTAGGGAGCTTAACTTAAATGAAATAAAAACCATCATCAAAACAAACGCTCGACCGAAGAAAATGCTTTCCGTTAAAGAAGTAGTGAAAATCGTCTGCGACTTTTACAATATAGACGAGAATAGTATATACAACAAGACTCGAAGGAAGGAAATTGTGAAACCGCGCCAAGTGGTTATGTACATCCTGCGTGAAGATTTTAGTATTTCATTTCCATCTATTGGAGACAAACTGGGTGGACGTGATCATACGACAGTCATTCACTCGTATGAGAAAGTAAAAGAAGATTTGAAGACTAATAACTTATTATCAGAAGAAGTATCACGCATACGGACAATGTTATAAAAAATTTTATGTGGAAATCATGTTAATAAAAATGTATTACTTGGGTAAAATATGAACGCAAAAAACAAATATAAATTTAAATGAATAAATTAAACATGTTGTTAGTAAAAAAATAATTATAAATATTCAAAAATACTAATATTTAACCACTGTTTTTCAACTTATCAACATATTCACTCCCTTAATAACAATAAAGAGTTATATAAAAAATAATTATTAACACTAACACTATTATATTATATGAAACTTGAATTACATTTTCAGGATTTTAAAAAAGCAGTACTATTATCGGAAAAAATTGCCGGTAAACATATGACTTTACCTGTATTGTCATGCCTTCTTTTTGATGTGAAAAAAGGATCTCTTCATATAAAAGCAACAAACCTTGATCTTGGTATAGAGACAATAATATCGGCAAAGTCGGATACTGAAAACGTTTTTGCCATTCCCGCCGCGATTTTGTCCGCGTTCCTGTCCCAAATAAGCGATTATGACGGGGTTATTCGGTTGGAGTCTGTATCGGGAAATATACAAATAAACACATCAAAATCAAAAGGAGTGATAAAAACCGTGCCACATGAAGATTTTCCAAGTATTCCCGAGGTGACAAATGAACGAAAAGTTCAATTAACATCCGATATTATCGTAAAAGGGTTAAAATCCGTATGGTATAGCGCGTCAGTTTCTAGCGTCAAACCAGAATTATCTAGTGTTTATGTTTATACGCAGAACAATCATCTTATTTTTGTGGCTACAGATTCATTTCGTTTGGCTGAGAAAAAACTTAATTTACCCACAGCCACAATAGTTGGGGACATTTTGATTCCATTCAAAAATGTCGCCGATATGATACGAATACTTGAATCAACCACGGAAACAATTACGATCGAAATGAATAAAAACCTTATTTCCTTTGAAGTTCCGGGCAAAATCCGCATAATATCTCGAGTTATTGATGGGGTATTTCCAGATTATAAACAGATTATCCCCAAATCATATACAACCGAAATTATCGCTTTGAAACAAGACCTTTTGAACGCGCTCCGAATATCAAATGTTTTTTCGGATAAATTCAATCAAATACATTTGACGGCTGATCCGAAAGGTAAACTATTTGAGGTACAAACAAAAAATAGCGATATTGGCGAAAATAAAACGACCATAGATGCCGCCGTGACGGGCGATAGGGTAGAAATCAATTTCAATTACAAGTATGTGGTAGATTGCTTCCAATCTATCGATGCTGATAGCGTTTCTCTTCAACTGGGAGGCACAAATAGGCCGATGGTCATACGCCCGGTGTCCGGAGATCAATCGTTTATGTATTTGGTTATGCCCATGAATCGTTAAATGTTCAATATATCTCAATTTTTAAATAGAATACGCGGTACTCAAGGAAAACAAATACTTCAAAGAAACATTGTGCGTAATGTCGTGCTAAAAAATATTGGCATTGATATTCCCGCAGAAAATATCACGATAAAATCAGCTGTAATTTTTTTGAATAATATTTCACAATCCGCGAAATCGGCTGTGTACGTGAAAAAACAAATTATTTTGAATGAGATTAATAAAGGGCAAGATACTATAATTGTCCGAGATATTAAATGATGAGATTGTTCCACGCAATTCGCTATTTAGCAATTGAAAAGTTCGCTACTGCCTGGCCCTTATTGGAAACACTGTCATATACAATAACGGATAGAGAGTTGCTGGACTCATTCAAATTACCAACATCAACCGGCAGAAATGAGAAATTTAGAGGATTAGTAATAGCGGTCAGAACAAATTTTCCATTCAGATAAACTTCGGTTTTTTGCGCGGGATACGCGCCGTCTAGTTTCAATTGTACCGATAAAATTTCTTGAGGATTTATCAGTGAATCAGTAACTGGAGAAACGATCGTGATTTTAGGAACTTTTTCCGGTGTGTGAACATCATCCGTTTCGTTCGGAATAATCATAGTGCCCGTTACTTCTTGGAAATTCGGGTGTGAAATCATATATTCCGTTAGCCAATTGCGGATGCCGTATTCCCAATTCGCATATTGAGAATCTTGCTCTGGGTTCGTTGGGGCGGGTCCCGTTGGATCGTCTTTTCTTACCCAATGCAAAATTGTATGTACGCTATTGAATACAACTTCCTGTTTCAATTCTGCCGGCGTATAATCCGTGGCCAATTTTCCTGATATTTTATCTTTCCAATAAGACAAACCACCCCACCATATACCATGCAAAACGGGCTTGTTATCCGTCTTTGTCACTGGTGGAGATTGGAAATTTTCAACAGGGAGAATCTTCACCGCCTCTGACATGAACGCGCCCCACAATGGCGTTATGATAAGACCGGCGACATTATGTTGCATCGGTCTATTGTCGTTGTTTCCGGCCCATGCTCCCACAACCAAATTGGGAGCGTAACCCATGGTCCAGACATCTCGATAATCATTCGTGGTTCCAGTTTTGATGGCAATTTGTCTGCCGACATTATCAGCGATTGGCTTCAAACTGGCCATACGTACCTTGGTATCCGATAATATATCGGATATTTGTCTGGAAATTTCCGGAGCTAGCACTTGAACAGGATTTATTTTTGCCTCTTCCAATACAATTTTGTTGCCGTCTTCAACCTTCAATACGGATCGATAAGGATTGCGAATGCCGTCGTTGGCGAATACTCCATATGCGCTAGTCATATCAAGTAAGGAGACTTCACCACCGCCCAAGACCAGAGTAAGTCCATATCGATTCGGGTCTGTAAGGGTGGTAATGCCCAAATCTTCGGCAGTTTGTATGGAATCGGGTATTCCCGACAAATATAATGCTTTCACGGCGGGAATGTTTCTTGATTGTGCCAATGCCTGACGAATTGTGAGTGGTCCCTCGAATATATTGTCATATTCAACGGGGGAATAGCATATTTTTGTCGCGTCGGCGCGTGGATTTTTCGTTTTACCTTCTGGCGTGCACTCCGATGAAAATTCAGTGTTAACATCAAACAGTATGGTTTCCGGCGTATAGCCTTTTTTGAACGCGGTCGCATAAACGAATGGCTTGAATGTGGAGCCCGGTTGCCTCTTCGCCAAAGCAACATTATAATTCCCGTCAATTGTCTGATCGAAATAATCTTTCGATCCAACCAAAGCGAGAATATCTCCCGTTTTCGGATCAATGGCGACCATCGCGGTATTGCTAGCATTGAAATTTTCCGCAAGCGAAGGGCCAAACTTCGCAATCGTCTGCTCCATTTTCTGTTGCATGTCGTAATCGAGTGTTGTTATGATGTTCAGACCGTTCTGACTGACAACATCTTCACCGTATTTTTGTACTAAATAATCTTTTACCATCATAACGAAGTGGGGAGCGCGTATGCCAGCGCTATTTTTTGACAAGAATTGAACTTTCTCCTGTTGGGCCGTATTGAATTCTTCATCTGATATAACACCGGTATCTTTCATTCTTTGTAGAACCAATTGTTGTCTAGCATTTAATTCATCGCGATGTGTTCCGTATGGGGAATAATATGTCGGTGCTTGGGGAATGGCGGCCATGTAAGCGGCTTCGGCTAGTGTCACATCTTTAACAGGTCTTCCGAAGAATGCTTGGCTAGCCTCTTCAGCGCCGTAAATAGTGCCACCGTAAGAGATTTCATTGAAATATGCCTCCAGAATTTGGTCTTTTGTCATTACTTTTTCCAGTTTTATCGCCAAAACCAATTCTTTGATCTTTCTCGTTATAGTCTTATCTTGAGTTAATAGAGAATTTTTAACAACTTGCTGAGTAATGGTTGATCCTCCCTGATTAACCTTGCCACTTAGTAGATTGTCGATCGCGGCCCGCAAAATGGCAGTTGGACGAAAACCGAAATGAGTATAAAAGTCCGAATCTTCTATGGCGATAGTTGCTTTTTGGAGGTTTGGAGAAATATCTGATAAAGGAATAACAGTTCTTTTTACATCAGTATTCACATCATAAAGAAGAATAGTGCCGGTACGATCATATATTTTTGTCGACTGAGTGACGACGCGCGTGGCAAAAGTATTTAGGTCGGGCATTTGCAGAGTTGCTACCCATAACGCGCCGATGCCTATACACAAGAAAAATGCCGAAAAGGCAAGAAAAACAAGCGAACGTATGAATCTTCTTTTTTTATGTCGAGACATTAGGCCTATATTATAACATCTATATATAGCACCCGTTCACAATGTATACAAGTTATTTGTCACTGCTCCCATTTGTCGTTAAATGGGTCTAATTCGTCATCATCAAGACCAAGTTCATCCAACTCCAGATCGGTCTCCTCGGTTTCAAGAAGAGGATCAACAGGCAACTTTTCTTCATGGTCAATGAGACCGTCAATTTCTTCTGCGTCAATCGGTTTTTTCACCTTCACATTCAGCGACATGACATCTTTCTCAATATCCGAAACACTATTGTTAATTTTTTGGGAATCAGTTCTCTTAATTTGTTTTTGTTGTTTGCCTTTTACTGTTGGCATTTTGATTTCATTAAGACTGATAATGAATTGTTTAATTTGTAGCAGATGTTAATTTTTTTGGCAACAATTAAAACTGTGGATAATTATCGATGTCATTTCGCGAACAAGGACACAAATAATTTCCTCGTGGCGAGGACTGCGATTGTCACGCTGTCACAAGGAGATGTACAACAAATAATCGTTGATTATCGTTTATGGTAATAGAAACAGTTCCGCAGCCACGAGGAAATTATTTGTGTCCTTGTTCGCGGAGACTTGATACCCATTATTTATTTAAAATTTCTGATTCTGGCGCCGCATGTTAAAGCGACGGCGATAGCGTCGTATTCATCGTCAAGTTTTTTCTTTGGCGTTTTTACGAGCAAATGCACCATTTTTATCATTCTTGTTTTGTCGCTTGTGCCGTCGCCGGTAATCGCCGTTTTTATTTCCATGGGACTATATTCAAATATTGTCAAATTTCTTTTTATCGCTTCATATATTATTATCCCTCTAGCTTCGGCTACGCGCATGGCGGTTTTCTGATTCTTGGTTATAAATAGAGTTTCAAGTGCCACAACTTTTGGCTTGAATTTATCCATAATTCGTACAACTTCTTTACCGATTTCGCGTAGGCGCCAATATATTGATTTTTTCTTTGAAGTTGAAAAACAAGCAGAATATAGCACCACTTCTCTTAATTTTGCGGTTTTTTCTACAACCGCCATGCCGAGACGATCATAGCCGGGATCTATTCCAAGGATTTTCATAATGGATTAATTATACCGCTCCCATGGCCGACGCTTCCCTCCGCGAGTCCTTAATCGCACCACTTCGTTAAGGCTCACTCCGGGAAGTGTCGGCTATGGGAGCGGCCGACGGTAAATAATTAAAAGTTACTCTGCGTTAGTAAATACTTCTTGTACCTCATCATTCGCATCCAAATCTTCAATGAGTTTGGTTAATTTCTCAATATTGGCGTTCTCAAGTGGTATAGTTGTGGTCGGTGTCCAACCCCCATGAGTTTTTTCGAATGCCCAAGAAGCACTGCCGGGGGAGGCGAGTGACAACTCATGCAAGGCGAGAATATGTTTGATTTCTTGCGCGGCTTTATTATGATTGTCGGTAAGCGCGCTTATAAGGATCGCCACGCCTCCGGGTCCGTATGCTTCATAGACGAATGATTCCATGGCGACACTGTCGGTGGCTTTCTTCACGGCGCGGTCTATAGTATCGTTCGGCATATTCTCTTTGCGAGCCTTCTCTATGGCGGCCACAAGTCCCGGTGATAAGAGATTGCCACCGGATTTCTTGGCCTCTACCGTGATGAGGCGCACGTATTTACCGAATGATTTGCTCTTTTGCGCGTCATTCTTGGCTTTCAAATGCTTTATTTTCGAGAATTTATTGTGGCCGGACATGCCCATAGTTTACATTTTGTGATGGAAAACGTAAAGTCTGACTTAATATTGACGATTATATCATTGGATTAATCATCTTATTGACAATCTTTCCGGTGCCAGGAAATTGATAACAAATGATAATTTTGGATTAATAACAAATCTCATCGGGTATTTTGTTTTGGGAGGTTCCTCTATCATTCATTTTACAATAGAATAAATTACTGCAAGTTGCTCGCTATACTTTTTCTAATTGTGTTCTAGTTCTTTCACCTTATGTGCTAATTTTTTGTTGGTTGCAAGCAATTCACGAAGCTTAATAAATGCACGAATTATAAATATGTTCATTTGTACTGCACATGGACTATTCAATATTGGTGAGAGCATGGAAACACCATATTCAGTAAATGTATAAGGTGTATGATATCGTCCGCCCCATCTTGATATTGCAGATTGTAATATAGCCGTATGTTAACATTTTCAACACCTAAAAATTGCTTTTAGCCCTCTGTTGTAAGTTGGAAAATATTGGATATGTATGCCCGGTCCAACACATTTTCTATACCTATAACAACTTCGCGGCTCCTTTCACCCCGAGATGCGCATACGCTCGATCTGTAGCAGTGCGTCCACGTGATGTTCGTTCGAGCAACCCTAACTGTATCAAATACGGTTCATAAACCTCTTCGACGGTCGCTTGTTCTTCGGACAGCGCTGCGGCGATCGTATTTAGGCCGACGGGTCCGCCGCCGAACTTCGTTATTATAACTTTCAAAATATCTCGATCAGCATTGGTAAGACCGAGAGTGTCAACGCCGAGCATAGTTAGCGCTTTCTCAACAATATCTTTTGAAAGGGGAACCTTGTTTATCTGCGCGTAATCTCGACAACGCTTCAAGTGAAAATTCGCCGTGCGCGGAGTGAAGCGTGAACGTGTGGCGATTTCACCGACTGCTCCCTCATGAATATCTATGCCAAGAATTTTGGACGAACGGCGAATAATTTCGGCGATTTCATCATTCGAGTAAAATTCCAGCTTGAATACGCCGCCAGAAAAACGGGAACGCAAAGGCGCGGAAATCATGGCGATGCGGGTGGTGGCCGCGATTAGGGTAAATGGCGGCAAATCAAGTTGTATGGTTCTAGCTGAAGGGCCTTTACCTATGATAATATCAAGAGTGCCTGATTCCATAGCGGGGTAAAGAACTTCCTCAATAGCTTTGTTTAGGCGATGGATTTCATCTATAAACAGAATGTCTCCAGCCGACAAATTCGTGACAATTGAAGCTAGATCTCCCACCTTCAAAATAGCGGGTCCAGAGGTAATCTTCATTTGAGCGCCAGTTTCTTTGGCGATGAGGTGAGCCAATGTCGTCTTTCCCAGTCCCGGCGGACCATAGAAAAGCATATGTTCTGGCGGATGTTCACGTTCTTTTGCGGCAGTTAGAAGTATATGGAGATTATCTTTCGCGTTTTTCTGACCGATATAATCCTCCCAACGTGAAGGTCGGAGGGTCTGGTCGAGAAAACCAACCTCTTTTTCATCGGTAACTGAATTTTTTGCAATCCTTGACATATAATTGTGTTTATGCTAGCATGGAGGTGACATCGAAAAATAAATACATAAACGAGATTGTGAACCTCTAAGCAATGGCCTTCCCAGGTTTGGGTATAGTTCTAAGGACATTCTGGTTTTCTTTTTTATAAAGAAGTGACTGGAATTATCCTCGGGAATATACCTCGCTTCCGGCATCACGCCAGAAGATATTGCTTAGAGATTCGTGGTCTCGTTTTTTTATTTCTCTCCTGCCGCCATACTAACGCCAGGCGCGCGAATAAAGCAATCTTTTCTGGGGATAAGTTTATGAGAAAACGAAATTTGAATTAAATCCAGTTATCATCTAACTTTCATTCCTGATTGTTGGAGGGCATTCGTATAAGATGTATGAATTTTTGCCAGCTCATCGTGCAGGTGTTGCTGTTCCCTTTTTATCATATCGATATCGTGTTTTAGTATGGGAATACGTCTCTCCAAGTCTTTAAGTTGGTGAGTTTTGAGTTCGATATCTTTCTTTAATTGGGTCATTTCAGGTTCTGCCTTTTTTAATTCGGCTTCCTTGTCATTCATTTCCCTGGTTTCTTTTAGAATCTGTTGTTCCAGTTGCTTGATTGCTTGTTCTAAGTTTGCGGATGTTTGCATATTTTTTTATTAATTATCCTTTAATGTTATTACTCTCTCCAGCTCTTCAAGCGATGTAATTCCTCGTAATACTTTTAAGACGCCATCTTGTTTCATCGTAAGTATTCCTTGACCTTTTGCCGCTTCCCATATTTCACGGTCGCTCGCGCTCATTTGCACGACTTTCTCTATCCGTTGATTCATGAGAATCGCTTCGAAAATACCAATGCGACCTTTGTAACCGGTATGATTACATTTATCACAACCGGCGGGGAGATATATTTTTTCGTAGGTAGTTGGAACGAGAGCTTTGTCTTCAATGGTATTAAGTGTTGTTTCTATTTCCTCTTTGGTTTTCCCCTCAATTATAGATTCCTTTTTGCATATTGGACACAGGACGCGCACAAGCCTTTGCGCCATTGAAACGCGAAGCGCGGAAGGAATAATACTGGGATTTGCGCCGAGATCTATAAGTCGCGGGAACGTGCCGCCGGCATCATTGGTATGTAAAGTAGAGAAAACTAGATGTCCGGTTAGGGCGGAATTGATGGCGATATCGGCGGTTTCGTTATCCCGAATTTCACCGACCATAATAATATCCGGATCCTGTCTAACCGCGGCGCGCAGACCTTCCAAGAAATTGTAACCCTTGTCATTCACCTGAGTCTGAACAATTCCCGGCAGATGATACTCGATCGGATCTTCTATTGTGATAATCTTCACGCCGGGATTGCTGACCTTTTTCAGAAAAGCGTAAAGAGTTGTAGTTTTTCCCGAACCGGTCGGACCGGTCGTGAGAATCATTCCATCTGGGCGATTTATTTCCGCGTTCAGAATATCGAGTAGTTTCGGGTGAATGCCCATCTGATCGAGCGGTATGCTTATGCTTTTCGGATTGAGCAGGCGAAGCACCACCGATTCGTTGTATGCTCCGGGAAGTATTGACGCGCGTACCTCTACATCGCCGATTGGCAGGCGGATGCTAAAACGGCCGTCCTGTGAATCCTTTTTGATATTTAATTTCATTCCAGAAATAAGTTTGATACGCGATAGAAGAAGGGCGTATGTTTCATTATCAAAACGAGTTACATCCTGAAGTACTCCATCAAGACGATATCGAAGGAGAACATAAGTTTCTTCAGGTTCCAAATGAACATCGGATGCTTCTATCGCGAGAGCGCCCGCGAGAAGTGTTTCCAATATTCGCGATACCCTGTAGCTTTTTTTGCCTGCCGTTGTTGTTTCCAAAATCGTTTTGATGGTCGGTAAGCTTTTGGCTTGTTCTATGATTTCTTCGATTTCCTTATTTGAAATTTCGAGTGAACCAGCTTTATTCTCATAGGCGAAAGAAAGGTCTTTGTATAGGTTCCATGCTTTTTCAAGTCCCGGTGTGGAGGTTATGTAAATTTCCGGTTGATACCCTTTACCTTTTAGATCAGAGATCACCGCCTCAATCTTCTCTCCCCGCGGATTGCGCGTGGCAATCTTAATTTTTTTATCAATCAAAGCGAAAGCCGCAGCAAGTGCTCCGCGCGCTGTTTTTTCGTCTATCAGACGCAAGGCGTCAGAATTTATTGGAATACCCAATAAATTGATATACTCCACACCGTATTTTGCCGACAGAATCTGCACCAAATCCTCCTCCTCTTTGCGGTGTATTTCTTCGAGCTTTCTATTTTGTTTGTCTTCGTCAAATGTGATGGTCATAAAATGTCAAATTATTGCCTATATTATAGAGCATAATGGGGAAAACCGCCTGCATTGACAAACAAGACGGAATCTGCTATACTGTTTTTAGAACATTCCAAATGACTTGGGGTGGAAAAAACAGTTTGAAGATTTTATGAAAAAACATTTTTTTCTTTTGTTGGTATTAGCAATCTCGACTGGTGGGTGTGTAACTTACCAGAAGAAGAATCTGGAGATTCGCAACCCGGCCGCGCCGATATCTGACCATTCGGTCAAGTGGTCGATCGGGAGTTTGCTCCCGTCAGTGGAGGTGATCCATATTCACCCCACGGATTATGCCCCGCGATATGTGCCGGCGCCCGTGTGGGTGCCGTACGGGCAGCCGATTTACGGCGCGCCGTATCACAACGCGCCGCCGATGGTGCCATATGGAGGTCGGTATCGCTACTGATACCGCCATAAACAGTTTCATTCAGCCGTTTCTCGAAAGAGGACGGCTGATTTTTTATTAGAATTGAGGTAGTGGCCTACCCTTGTGGCTGGCTTGCATGATTCAAAAAAGTGATGTATACTGCTGGCATGAAAAAGAATACACATTTCATGTTGTCAGTCGCGTTGGCTGTTATATGTTTTATGGGTGTTAGCAATGTGAATGCTCAATATTACGACTATTCCGGCTATTCAGATTATTCCGGCTATTCAAGTTACTACGACTATGGATCCTATAGCGGCTATGATTATTATGATTACGGCTCGTACGGAAGCTATGACTACTACGATTCATATAATTATGGCTCGTATGACTATTATGATACATATTCTCCGACATATTATTCTTCGTACTCTTCATATTATCCGAGTTATGATTATGTTTCATATTCCTCATACTATCCTTCATATACTTCATACAATTATTCCAACTACTTTGTGCCAAATTATAATGTCGGCGGCTACTATGGATATAATTATCGATCATATAGCTCCGCGCCGGCATACGGTATTTACGCCAAAAATGTAGTACCAGAACGCGCTCCATATAGTTACAATTCATGTAACTCTGGTTGTGGATCATACGGTTATGATGATTATCGTGATGGAAATAATAACCGCGGATATGATTACGGTGGCGGGAATAATAGAAATAATCAGAATGGTAATTATAATTATGGAGGGGGACACAGATAATATTTTTCAATTAGTGTAAAATGTGTGCATGGCCAAGAACCATACCGGTAAAAAGAAAAGACTAATACTGTTGGACGCGCACGCTATCTTGCATCGCGCATATCATGCTTTGCCGGATTTTTCTACAAAAAATGGTGAGCCGACAGGCGCGCTTTATGGTCTTTCGGCTATGCTCATAAAAATCATTGAGGATTTGAAACCCGATTATATTATCGCTTGTTATGATGTAAAGGGTCCGACATATCGGCATGAAGCGTACAAAGAATACAAAGCGGGACGTAAAGCCGCCGAAGACGATCTTATCGCGCAGATGAAAAGTTCGCGGAGGATTTTCGAGGCGCTCAATATTCCAATTTATGATAAACAAGGGTTTGAAGCTGATGATGTTATAGGTACGATTGTAGAAAATCTGAAGGATGATAAATCCGTGGAAACAATAATAGCTTCAGGCGATATGGACACCATGCAACTCATTCGTGGCGACGATGTGAAAGTCTATACTCTGAAAAAGGGAATAAACGATACGATAATGTATAACGAGAAGGCGGTCCGTGATCGTTTCGGTTTCGGGCCGGAACTCATCGCGGATTATAAAGGTTTGCGTGGTGATCCTTCGGATAATATTCCAGGCATCAAAGGAATCGGCGAGAAGACGGCGACGATTCTGATTTCAAGTTTCGGTACCATAGAAAACGTATACCATGAATTGGAATCCGGTCACGGAAAGGGTGGAGACGTGAAATTCGAAAAGGCCGGAATAAGCCCGCGTCTCATTCAGGTTCTGAAAGATAATAAAGAAGAAGCGGAATTCAGTAAAACTCTAGCGACAATTCGAAAGGATGTGCCGATTGATTTCGTTTTGCCGGAGAAAACATTCAAGGAAAACTTCGATGTGAAGAAGATCGATGAATTGTGGCGTGAATTGGAGTTCCGGACATTGCCGCAGAGGTTGGAGAAGGTTATCGGAGTTTCGAACAGTTCGGCGAATGGAAGCATCGCGCCTGCAGGTCTTGCAAACACAGTTTCTGTGGACACGCCGTCGACGTCATTCGCCACAAACGAAACCATGGCAAACGACGTCGCGTCTGGTTCTCGCCTCCGTCCTGGTGGGGAAATGCAAGGGGATTTACTCGACGAAGGCTCCGAAGCGTCCACAGAAACCGTGTTTGCAAGACCTGCAGAGCGTGAAGAATTCGAAAAAGTCGCTATTGCGCGTTGGATCATAGATTCCAATATTACAAATCCGCAAATGAAGGATATTTTGCGTTTTGCCGATACGAAAGATTTCGAAGTTGCCAAGAAAGCTGTTTTCGAAGAATTGAACAAGAAAGATTTGCGGAAAGTTTATGAAAAAATAGAACTGCCTCTCATTCCCGTCGTTTATAAGATGGATAAAAAAGGAATCAAAATAGATAGAAATTTTCTGAAGAAATTATCGAAAGAATATCATTCGGTCATTGAAAGTTTGGAAAAGAAAATATGGAATGAAGCTAGCGGAGAATTCAATATCAATTCGCCGAAACAATTGGGCGAATTTCTCTTTGACAAGCTCGGACTCAAGGTGAAGAATCAGAAGAAAACGGCGGGCGGGGCGCGTTCAACGAAAGAATCGGAATTGGAAAAAATGCGCGACATGCATCCGGTTATCCCTATGATTTTCGAATACCGCGAATTGGCGAAACTGCTTGGTACCTATATTGACGCGATTCCGCCCTTACTAGATTCAAACGATCGGCTTCATACGCATTTTCTCCAAGCTGGCACGACGACTGGCAGAATGGCTTCACAGGAACCGAATTTACAGAATATTCCGGTGAAATCAGAACTGGGTCGGGCGATTCGAAAAGCGTTTATTGCCGACAAAGGATTCAAGCTTGCCGCTTTGGATTATTCACAAATTGAATTACGCATTGCCGCCTTTTTGTCCGGTGATGAAAAGATGATAGATATTTTCCGGAAAGGAGAAGATGTGCATACTTCGGTGGCTTCATTCGTCTTCAATGTCTCTTTGAAAGACGTGACTCCGGAAATGCGCCGTCAGGCAAAAGTGATAAATTTCGGAATAATTTACGGCATGGGTGTTCTGGCTTTGAAACAAAATCTTGGTTCGACCCGCGAAGACGCGCAGAAATTCTTGAATGATTATTTCAATACTTTTTCAACTCTGGCGCGGTACTTGAATGACGTGAAGGCGGAAACGGCCAAGAAAGGGTATACGGAAACATTATTTGGGCGCAGGCGATACTTTGAGGGGATTAATTCCCATATTCCATATATCAAAGCGCAGGCGGAAAGAATGGCGATCAATGCACCTATCCAAGGGACGGAAGCGGATATTATCAAGCTGGCTATGATCCGTATCGATGAATACTTGAAGAATACCAAGCTCGAAGATATTGCATTTCCTCTATTACAAGTGCATGATGAATTGGTTCTGGAAATTCAGGAGGACCGGGCTGAGGAAATCGCGCGTGAGATCAAGAAAATTATGGAAAGTGTCGTTGATACAAAAGAGACAAAAGGAATTGTTTTGACAGCGCAGATACATATCGGCGATAATTGGGGAGAATTGAAATAATTCTCGAACGCAGTTCGCCCGCAAACAAAGACAATATTATTTTTTGGAAGACTACGGAACTGTTCCTATAGTTTATTATGAAAGTTTGGTTAGATTGTTATACAGAATCCTGAGACAGAGTGATGAATCGCAGTCCTCGTCTTCCAAAAAATAATATTGTCTTTGTTTGCGGGCGATAGGATGTATAATGGAAAAATGAAATCAATCATTTCACATTCATTGGAAGAAACAAAAAAAATCGCCGAAAAATGGTTGGTGGAGATTTCAGTTAGCGCAGATTCTTCAAATCTGAATGTTTCTCTCGAGTCAGGTAATTCCAACGGTAAGTTTTCCAAAGGTGCGGCTGTTGTTGGTTTGTGTGGACCTTTGGGTTCGGGTAAAACCGCTTTTGTTCAGGCGGTTGCAGAGGTGCTTGGCGTGAAGGAACAAGTTACAAGCCCGACTTATGTGCTTATGAAATTGTATGGGGTCGATTCGAAATCAAAAATCGGACATTTACCATGGAACCGATTGGTACATATCGATGCATATAGATTGGAAAAGGCGGAGGAAGTCGGTGCACTCAATTTCGAATCTATCGTCTCCGATTCACGCAATTTGATTCTTATTGAATGGGCTGACAATATTAAAGACGCTTTGCCGCCTGATTGGAAAAAGATAGATTTCGAGACGGTGTCGGAGACAGAGAGAAGAATGAGTTTTTCTTAGAAAGATCCAAAAAGGAAAAGTATGAATTTTTTTGAGACTTGCGCTACAATACGGCAATGCTATATGTATATCACGGATCTGATATTCAAAAAGGACTGGAGAAATCACACAGTCTGGTAAATTCATTGCGTGCGAAAAAACCAAATGCGATTTTTGTCGCTATAGACGCGGATCATTTCACCTCGTCGGTTATTGAGGAACATCTGGGCGGTCAGGGATTATTTTCCAATAAGTACATCATTCTTCTGGATCGTGTAACGGAAAACAAGGATGTCAAAGATATTTTACCTGATTACATTCCGGCAATGAAAGAATCCACGAATATTTTCATTGTCCATGAAGGCAAACTAAATGCGGAACTTGCGAGATTATTCCAGAAATATGCCGAGAAAGTTATTCTCTGCGAAGAAGTGAGTAGTGACGGTTCTTTTAATAAGAAAGATTTCAGTGTATTCGCACTCGGTGACGCGCTGGCGTCTCGAGAACCATTCAAGGCTTGGATTCTATATAGACAGGCGGTGGATAAAGGGATAGGAAGCGAAAGTATTCTCGGCACATTATTTTGGCAAATGAAGTCGGTTAAAGTTGTGTCGCAAGTCGAGACTGCGAGAGAAGCCGGGCTCAATCCTTTTGTCTTCGGGAATTGCCGACGGTTCGCGCGGAACTTCTCGGAAAAGGAATTGAATGGCTATATTTCCGACTTGATCACCCTATACCACGATGGTCACCGAGGGCTCGCGGATATCGAAATCGGGTTGGAAAAGCTTGTCCTCAATTGCGGAAAACCTAAATTGTGATAATCTGTCAATGCATGGGGAATAGTCGTTTGTGATGAAAAGTGAACAGTATCTGTAAACGGGAAAATAAATGCGCCCATAGCTCAGCCCGGTAGAGCACCTGCCTTTTAAGCAGAGGGTCGTTGGTTCGAATCCAACTGGGCGCACAGAAATATTGAAAACGATATAATATCAAAACTAGACGGAAAGAGTTAAACTATTAGTAAATTGTCGGAGTTTACGAATAATAAATATTCAATAACATGCCATCAGAAGAAACGATTAAACCAACGCCGGAAAATAAGACCGGAGACGAGATCGAAAACGAAGGAAAATTCGGCAGTAATGAAAAAATAGAAAAAGAATTGACCCCGGAAAATGTTCAATACTATATCGAGCAGGGCAAGCCGATTGATGTGAAAGTGAAGGGTTCGACAGGGGAAAATGAAGAGGGTTGGTTTGTGTCAAAAGTTGATTTGGCTGCTGGATTGGCACGAGTATTTAGACCAGGTGAAAATGGTGAAAAACCACAAGAGAAAAAAGTGCCACTAGAAGACTTGGAAAAGTGGAACGAATAATCAACCGGTGATATCGGTTTACAAATATTTTACAATGGCATATCAAATGCCATTTTCCCCGCGCCTGTCGCCATGAGAGAAATTGCCATGACAAGAAGGAGAACATAATAATTCACACCATCTGTGAATAGTTCTTTGTTCTTTGCTTTGAGAACGAGTTGGACTATAAGAACAATCGCGATAATGAGTGCGGCAAGTTGGGTATAAAGACCGATCAAAATGAAAATTGCGACAAGAATCTGAGCAAAACCGTAAAGCATGTTATTCATACCAGAATTTTTGTTGCGTCCAACCAGTCTTCGATACCCGAAATAAACTATGGTAATACCGAGGACAAGACGAATGATCAAGGGAGAGAATTCCTGATATGATAAAAGGGATGGGAATAATGAAAGCATGGTTGTTATATTATATGTTAATGTGGGTATTATATGATAAAACGAATAACATATCTAATCCTTGACAATATTCGCAGTGTCTATAATACCGGATCTGTATTTCGCACGGCGGAGACGCTTGGTATTTCCAAGATTTTTTGTGTTGGGACAACGCCCACGCCGATCGATAGATTCGGTCGTAAAAGAAGCGATTTTGCCAAAGTTGCTCTGGGCGCGGAAAATTCAATCTCCTGGGAACATATTGATAACGCGCGCGGGCTTATTGAACAACTAAAGAAGGAAGGATTTGAAATAGTCGCATTGGAACAGGCTGAAAGATCGGTTGATTACAAAACAATCAAAAAAGGTCGAGGGAATAAAATGGCAATAATTCTCGGTAATGAAATTGAAGGCGTTTCAAAATCACTTCTGAAAATGGCAAATATTATTGCGGTGATCCCAATGAAAGGGAAGAAAGAGTCCTTGAATGTTTCTGTTGCCGCGGGGGTTTTTCTTTATCGATTGCTGGATAATTAGCTTATTAACAAATACATAAGTCGGGATTATCTGCTCAACTTCTGATGTTTATCGCAGAAATGCGCGCTTCTCGCGCCGATAACTATTCGCGTAATAATGCCGCCACAGCCGCGTTTGGCGCATTTTGTTCCAGTTTTCTGATACGCATAGTGTTGTTCCTGGAATCCACCTTTTTCACCATGGATGTTACGGTAATCGGACATGGAATCTCCACCGAAATCGATCCCTCTTGAAAGTGTTTGTTTAATAGCTCTGAATAAAGCTTTCAATTTGGCGGTTGATATATTATGCACATGTTCAAGCGGATTGATATCCGCGCGCCAGAGCGATTCGTCGGCGTAAATATTCCCAATCCCGGCGATTATTTTTTGATCCGTGATAACTTGTTTCACTTTTCCATTCAAGCGTAATAATAATCGTGTCTTGAACTTCTCATAAGTAAAAATCCTTTTTAACGGTTCTGGCCCAATATTTTTCAAGTGTTCACTTTCATTCATTCGTCTTGAATCAACCAGGGTAACCTTGGCAAACTTCCTTAAATCAGAAAGCGCCAACCGTTTTCCGTTGGAAAAAGTCAGGACAAAATGAATATGCCTATTAAAAGGGTCTTTCAGCGATTCTGGTTTTATTGGTATCCAAATTCTCTCAAGGTTTTTCTCGTTTTTTGGGGGAGAATTAAACTTATATTCGCCGTAAAGTAAATGCCCGGTCATCTTCATATGAATCAAAATAATCTTATTGCCATTTAAATAAATGAGAATATTCTTCGCGCGGCGACTCACACTGATAATTTTTTTTCCGATAATTTCATTCTTGAAATATAAGAAATATTTTGGGTCCTTGATATTTCCGGAACCGGTGAAATACGCGCTATTGTAATCCGACCAGATGTCGGAAATACGAAGCCCGACCACAGTGCGAGTGAGTCCATTCACGGTTGTTTGTACCTCAGGAAGTTCAGGCATGTTAGAATATTACCATGCGTTATTATCTTATTGTTCTTTCTCTTATCCTTTTGCTCGGTTTGCCGTGGTTTTCGGTCAATTATCCGGATCAGATGCAAAATCTAAAACTGTCAATCGCTTATTTCGTAGATCAGATCGCCGCCGTTGTCATGCATAATCCGCGTACCATTGCTGGACTACAATCGAAATATAACGTGGCAACGTCGCGAAGGCAAGAAAAAATAAGAATACTGCTCGTGCCGGGACATGAGCCAAGTTACGGTGGCGCGGAATTTGGTTCTATCAAAGAGCGTGACTTGAATGTTGAACTGGCGAATGATTTGGAGCAAATCCTCGCGAATAATAGCAAATATCAAGTCTTAGTGACGCGAAGCACGACAGCATGGTCTCCGGAGTTCTCGGATTATTTCAGTAATTCATGGCAGAATATCATAGATTGGGTCAAAGTGTATCAACAGGAATCTCTGAAACTCATATCAGTCAACTCCACCAATGGAAAACCAAGGATATATCATAACACGGCCCCGCGGAATGTTGCGCTACGCCTGTATGGCATCACGAAATGGTCGAATGAGCACAATATTGATATTGCCATTCATATTCACTTCAACGATAATCCGGGACATTCATCAAATACGCCCGGCAAGTATAGCGGTTTCACTATTTACGTGCCGGAAAAAAATTATATGAATAGCACAACGACGCAAGCGATCGCACAGACGGTTTATGAACGACTTTCGAAATACAATCCGATTAGTGATTTGCTCGGCGAATCAAGTGGCATCACGTATGAACCTGACTTGATAGCGATCGGCGCGAACAATACGGCCGATGCCGCAAGCATGCTTATTGAATACGGTTATATTTATGAATCTCAATTTACAAATCCGGCCTTACGAGACCTTACTTTAAAAGATTTGGCGTTTCAAACATATCTGGGTTTGCAAGATTTCTTTGATCCGAGCAATGCCATAAGTTTGGCGAAGTCATATGACACATTAGTCTTGCCGCATGAATGGCGATCGTTGATTGACGTCAGAAGTAATTCTTCACGGGATGTTTTCGCTCTACAAACCGCATTTATTTCCGATGGATTGTATCCTCCGGTTCCAAAAGATTTGAATGATTGTCCGCGTACGGGCACATTGGGACCATGTACGAAAGCGGCGCTAAGTGAATTTCAGAAAAAGTACGGAATTACGGGTGAAAATGGAATAGTTGGTCCGAGAACTTTAGAGATTTTGAATCAAACATTCGGCGTTAGGGTGAACTAAAATCCGCTTATCCCAAGTATTCGTAACAATCGCGCAGTCCTCGCTTTGAAAAATATGACTTCCTATTGGTCGCGGGACAAGACATCCAATTCTTCTCTTGCAACCTTGGCATCGTTCCAAGGTGTTTTCGTTCCATTCATGCCCATAATGTATGGGTCAGTGCCTTTGCCGGTTATGAGAACAGAATCGCCCGGTTTCGCGCACTCGCATGCTTCATGGATAGCTTTACGACGGTCCATTATTATAGTTGGTGTTTTCGCGGTAATGCCTTTTGCGATGTCTTCAACTATTTTCATCGGATTTTCGTCGTATGGATCCTCGTTGGTCAGAATTATTTCATCGCAATATTTCTCGGCGATACGACCCATTTCGGCGCGTTTCCACGCGTCGCGACCGCCGCCCGTGCCGCCAAGCACGCAAATATTTCTTGACGTCTGAAATACTTGATAGAATTTTTCCAATGAATCGGGCGTATGCGCGTAATCAACGATGACATTGAAATTCTGGCCAGCGTCAATCTTTTCAACTCGGCCGGGAATACCAGTGAATTTTTCTATGGCGCGAACAAGTATCTCATCTGTGATTCCTTGGCTCAAAGCGGCGGATGACGCGGCCAATATATTGTATAAATTGAACAGTCCGGAAAGATTCGAATAAACTCTCTTTCCGTTGAAAGTAAATTCCATACCTGAACTTTTTATCTCATACGGCTTCACATCGTCGATACTGAATAATATTTTTTTATCGGCTTCGCATTCCAGGAATCTCTTGTTTTCCGGATCATCCGCGTTAACGATGATGGTTCGGTTTTCTTTGCGTGAATTTGAAATGTTGCGACATATGGACGTTTTCGCGTTCACGTAATTTTCATACGAACCATGTGCTTCTATATGCTCAGGCGCGATATTTGTGAAGACGAATACGTCCAAATCAATAAAATTATGGCGATACAAAAGAGCGCCCTGGGAAGTCATTTCCATAATCGCGTAATCGCTTTTTTGATCGACGGCATTCCGAATAAATCTCTGCGTGGCGAATCGACCAGGCATACTCATTTTGTATAAATTCTCCGAAGAATGATTTCCAATCTTGAAACGAATCGTGTCAGAAAGCGCGGTTTTGTATCCGGCTTCTTCCAGAATAGCACTCAGTATTTCCACGGTTGAGCTTTTGCCCTTTGTGCCTGTAACGGCTATCACCTTGATTTTGTGAGACGGGAAGCGATACCAAAACGCGGCCAAAAAAGATAGTGTCCAGTGATAATATGGCTGAAAAAATTTGAATATTATGGTCGGTATTCGGCGGCGTATTATGCCTAATATGTAATCTAACATGTCCTCATTATGCCGTATTTATTGGTTTTTGGCGCTATTGACAATATTTCTAGGTATGGTAGACTGTCTGGCAGACAAAATAAGAATGAAAAATGGAGGCTGGCAGCTCCAGGCGAAAACATGTCAGATCTCCCAAGCGTATTCGGGCTTTGGGCGCATTCTGGGCTTTAGGGATGAAAGATTTGTACGAATCAACGGAAAAGTCGGCCGTACGGATAGATTTCCATTGACGGTAAAGAATGTTACAGACGGAACACCGGGACGCATTCGGCATCTCGGTGTTATTTCGTTCCCAGAAGTTTTAGGGCGGCTTTGACCTTCGCGCCAGTGTCGGAAATATTCTTGTCAATTTTCTTCAAAGTTTCGCGCGCGTCATCGTTGTCATAACCGAGTGCTTTCAGAGCTTCTATAACATCCATGTCGCTGGACATATTCGCGGTCATTTCCGTGCTGGAATCAGCACCCATGCCTCCTATTTTATCTTTTAATTCAAGCACGATTTTCTCGGCGGTCTTCCTACCGATTCCGGAGACTTTGACCAAATGAGCCACGGAGCCCGTGCGTATAGCGCTTCCTAGAGTTTCGCTTGAGACTAGGGACAGGATATTAAGCGCGCTTTTCGGTCCAACGCCGGAGACTGTGATCAAAAGTTCAAAGAAGTCACGTTCTTTTTTCGCTAAAAATCCATAAAGATCTTGGGCATCTTCACGCACGGCGAAATGCGTCCAGAGCGTTGTCATTGTGTTCATTTTATGAGAACGCAATGTATCGTCCGTAACGAAAACCTTATAACCGATATTGTTTACTTCCACAACAATGTGTCGATTACCTGATTCAATCACTTTACCTTTTAGTAGGGAAATCATGAAGGCATTATAGCAGTATGCGTCAATCTCGCAAAAGCGGGAATCTAGATCTAATACAGCACAAATATTTACTTTTTTTTGACTTTGTGTTAAGTTGACAGTCACTCATATGCCGATAACATCTTCAGCCAAAAAGGCGTTAAGTGCTTCAAAAAAAAAGCGTGTTTTCAATATTCGCCGTAAGGTTGTTATTGACAAGAATCTCAAAGATTTTCGCCGATTTGTTGCCGCTAAAAATAAAACTGAAGCTGAGAAACTCATTCCGACCGTTTATCAAGCTCTCGACAAAGCTGCGAAAACCGGCTATATCAAAGCCAATGCCGCCGCTCGCCTCAAGTCCCGCGCTATGGCGTCTCTCAAAAAGTTGGTGTAAAGTTAAAGATGCGAAATAAGGATTATTTTCGTGATTTTCAATTTTACCTTGCGATTTAATCTAAGTATGGAAATTGCCCTCGTCGTTTAATGGATAGGACGCAGGATTGCGGATCCTGCAATCGAGGTTCGATTCCTCGCGGGGGCACAAAAATTCGCTTCGCTCATTTTGTGCTCCCGAGCAAGGCGCCTGCGCGCCTTGCGGCGAGGAATCGAAAAGTCTGAGTATATTTTCGACCCACCATGGGTGGGGAGAAAATGCGAAGACTGTACAGCGCCTGTAAGGCGAGGTTCCTCGCGAGGCACCCGAGCAAATAACACCGAGTTTGCTTGGTGTTATTTGCGTTTTTTCAAAAATGAACGATGATTTCAAAATCCGAATCTCTCGAGCAAATGCTTGAGAATCGGTTCATGATGTTCGGTCTCAGCGATATAACGAAGCAATATTTCTCGCACCGCCTCCGGATCAACTTCGTCTATATAAATGACAATAAAAGGCATGAACATTTTCCGAGATTTCAACAATATTTTCGGCGGAAACTCATCATGTGGGATCCAGAATGATTCCAGAGTGAGAAAAGGGTAGAGTACACCATCAACCATGATGCCGCGGTCATTGACTTCATGATAGACATTTTGGGCCGGTTTCGAAGCGTGAATGACCAGTGCCGACGCGGCGACAATAATGAAAATACCTGTGATAATGTTGCCGAAAATTATCGCTACAGCCGTAAGAGCGAGAGTGATAATACCAACTGCCCAATACCAATCAGGTTTCTTCTCCACGTGAATATGTTCGGGAGCATTCCAAAAAATGAAGGCTTCGTTTGCCATGGGTTTATTTTACCACATAATAATAAGTGAATGTGTTAATAATGATACAATCATTTTTTTTAAAAATCATTTTCTGCGAATGAATAAGTTCAGATACATGTAAGATTAGTTAGTTTAACCTTTCATGCGATTGATAAAGATGATTTCTTATGTAATTATGTTGCCAGGGATGGGTGGCTGAGAGGCCTAAGGCGTCGGTCTTGAAAACCGAAGTCCTCGTAAGGGGACCGTGAGTTCGAATCTCACCCCATCCGCCTTTGATCCGTACCCCATAATGTAGACACGCATAAAAAAGCTGACGAGGAGTCAATTGTAAATCATTTGAAGTCGTCTTGAATCAATTGAATGATTTGATCGGGACAATCTTTACCGAGAATGCCTTATCGGCATTTTCAGTGGCAACCAGTTTGATAGACAACATTTCACCCCCTGCTATTCTCGGTAACCATTCCACATCGCCCTGCAACATATTTTCAAACGGCAGTTTTGCCAAAGATAACCAACGCATTTCCTCGTATTCTTCATTAACTACAAATGTCTGATTTGAACTGTCGGTATTAACGATATAAATATGAACCAACCAAGTCGGCACAGTCGTGGAGTCAAGGTACCCCTTCAAGATACCGACTTTTCTGAAAGCTCTTATCGGAAAAAGTAGTCCCGTTTCTTCATAGAGCTCTCTTTGAGCGGCATGTTTCTGGCTCTTATCGCTTTTTTCTGTCGCGCCACCCGGTGGTACCCAACGACCCATTCCGATCCTTTTCCGTTTTCGTTTGTCGTCACTTTTTCTCTTCAGTTTCTTACGACCCAAGAGAATACATGGATTCTTCCGATCAAGTGAATTGTTGATGACGAGAGTAATATTTCCAATATGAGTTGTTTTTTTCATAATGTTAGAACTGTCCTATCCGATTGTGTCCAATGCTTCCAGAGTAAATCGTTCATATTTAATAGTTCCTTTTCCGTTAACACTACACCTTTAATTTTAATCATGTGACATAGTGTATCATGACCTTTGCAAAATGGTATTTTCTATGTATTAACCCGTCATGATATGATATACCCCGTACATGCCTGAATTAACAACATTGTTGAAAGGTTTGGCGATAGGTCTCCTTGTTGCCATACCCATAGGTCCCGTCGGCGTCCTTTGCGTGCAGAGAACACTCGATTACGGCAGGCTATCCGGATTCATATCCGGTCTCGGCGCGGCGACGGTTGACGCGTTCTACGCGGCAGTGACCGCTTTCGGTCTAATTATAATTTCAAATTTCATTATTGAATACCAAATCATCTTTCGATTGTTCGGAGGAATATTCTTGCTGATAATAGGAATCAGATCTCTGTATTTGACGCCGCAAAAGGTCAATATCAAAACAACGTGTCCGAGTATTCTGGCGGATTATTCATCAACTTTCTTTCTGACAGCGTGCAATCCGATAACAATAATCGTTTTTACCGCCCTTTTCGTGAGTTCTATCTTCGGTTTTTCCAATGGTTGCCATTATTCGGCGACAATATTAGTCATTGGCGTATTCCTCGGTTCATCACTGTGGTGGTTCATATTAAGCTTCGGAACAGGTGTGCTTAAATCAAGGACGAGAAATATTTCAATTGAAGTAATCAATAAAATATCCGGCGTAATTATTATTTTCTTTGCTATTATCGTATTCGGTGGAGCCCTCATGAATAGTATTCTTGGATATTCATTTATTGATTTGTTGAATAATCCCGGAATATTGCTCGATATACTATGAAAAATAACAAAAAAATAATGGGTGTCGATTTTGGTATGAAGCGTGTCGGCATTGCTGTGTCTGATGAAAGTAGAGGATTTGCATTACCGCTTTCCGTTATTGCGAACACGCCGACTTTGCTCGCGGAGATATTGAAGATTGCTGTAGACAATGAAGTGGAGGAAATAGTTATCGGCGAATCGCGCAATTACAAGGGCGAGCCGAATCCGATATTCAACGACGTGGAAATATTCAAGAAGGAGCTGGAGCTGAAAGGTTACAAAGTATATTTGGAACCGGAATTCATGACAAGCGTTCAGGCAAAACGATTCCAAGGCAAACATGGTATGCTGGACGCGTCGGCGGCGGCTTTGATACTGCAATCGTATCTTGATAAAGTGAAGGGTGAGCAGTGAAGATATTCGTCGGGAATTGTGAAAAAAGAATAATGAATTAAAAATTATGAATTTTGAATCGTTGAATTTTATTTTGAATCCGGAAAACCTGATAATGACATTGGGGACTTTTGGAGTGATTGCGATCGTCTTTATGGAAACGGGAGTATTCTTCGGTTTCTTCTTTCCGGGAGATTCATTACTCTTTACCGCCGGGTTTTTGGCTTCCCAAGGTTATGTTTCTTTCTCATGGCTTCTCGTCGGAACATTTCTCGCCGCTATTATCGGCGACAGCGTCGGTTACGCGTTCGGCAGAAAAGTCGGTCCGGCAATATTCACGAAAGAAAATTCTTTATTCTTCAACAAGCAACATATAGCTCGCGCTCAACATTTTTATGAGAAATACGGTGGTAAGACTATTATTTTGGCGCGTTTTATTCCAATAGTTCGAACTTTCGCGCCGATTGTCGCGGGAGTGGGCATAATGAAATACGGCAAATTCATCGCATTTAACATTATTGGCGGATTCGCGTGGACTTGGACAATGCTTTGGCTCGGATACGGTTTGGGGGCGCTTATTCCGAATCCCGATAAATATGTCATTCCCATTGTTTTGATCATTGTCCTTATTTCCGCCTCGCCGGTACTTCGAGAGATTTACAAGAAATACCGATATGCGAATAATATGATAAAATAGTCGCATGCATTCTTCACTCTTTTTCAAATTATTTCCCCCGCCAAAATTCTTGCTCATGCCTCACTCCGGACTGGAAATATCCGATGACGCGATGCGCGTGATTGAATATAAAACCGACCGCGAAGGACTATCTATCGCCAAGCATGATTGTTCCGAATTTCCCCTCGGCCTTATGGATGGAGGAGAAATAAAAGATGAAAAGAAATTTTCCGAAATGTTGTCCGATTTCACCAAGAAGAATCAGATAACGTACGCCAAAGTTTCCATATCCGAAGAAAAATCATACCTGTTCCAAACGGATATACCGAGTAGGAATGTGGCAGAAATAACTCAGAACGTTGAATTCAAGCTCGAAGAAAATGTTCCGCTTCCGACCGGGGACGGCATATTCTACTTTGATATTTTACCGGCGTCCGTCACGGGCGATTCACTCAAAGCAACCGTGTCAGTTGTTTCCAGAGCGTATGTTGAAAAGATGGTATCATTCTTGCGCCAAGCGGGAATCATACCTGTCGCTTTCGAAGTTGTTCCGAAATCTATCGCGCGCTCTGTTGTTTTGTCTAAAAGCGATGAGACTCTGCTCGTCATTCATGTCATGAATCATAAAACGGGTATATATATTGTTTCTGGCGGGGTAGTCTGTTTTTCCTCAACGATTGCTACGAAGGGCTTCGAACTCGAAAATTTGAAAAGGGAGATAATCAGAGTAAATCAATATTGGAGCGATCGTCCAGAAACCCATTCAACTATTTCGCGAGTATTGCTTGTCGGTCACGGTATAGAAAAGTCGAAGAAAACTATTGAATCGGCTTTTGCTCAGACGAAATTGGCGGTTTCCGTTGCTAATGTTTGGTCCAATATATTCGATAATCACGGGCATGTCCCTCCGAAATCAGAGATTAATCCTCTCGAGTATGTCGTAGCCGTGGGACTGGCTTTACCTCTATAATTAACACATATGCGCCACACACTTTTACCGCCACAAGAACAAAAAAGTCTAAAGCGAGAATATTGCACCCGACTTGCGATTGTGGCGTGTTGTATAGTTTCTACCGCGCTTATTGTCGGGTCTATTTTGCTTCTGCCGGGGTATCTTCGCGCGAGAGGGGAAGAAGAGATACAACTTGAAGCTATTGCCGAGCTTCGGAATAACAATGAAAGGAAAAATGATTCGGCGATTATTGATGAACTCGCGTTCAATTCAACGGCAATAAGTCTTCTTGAAAGCGCTCTTTTGCAAGAACGACCGTCAGACGTGATAGAGCGCGTTGTAAGTTTGCGCGAGGGGGTATATTTGAACTCACTCTCATACTCTGTTACCGGAACCACCACAATCGAAGTCGTTATTCAAGATACCGCTTTGACTCGCGCCGCGCTTTTGGCATTCAAAACTCGCCTTGAACGCCTTTCCGTTGATTCTCGCATCAATTTACCCATCGATGAATTGGCAAAGAGCTCTGATATACCATTCTCGCTTAAATTCGTGTACAAAAAGCCATGAATAAAATTCCGCACAACGTATTGCTGTCAGTATCAATAATTGTCACGATTACGGTTGTGGCTCTATACGTGTACATGCATTACGCCATTCAAGCCTCAATATCGCGCGCGGTCCTCGGAGGTGAAATTGTCCGTGTTGAAAAAGAAAGTATCAACCAAGAAGCATCAATGAAAGATACTTATTTGAAAACAGTGGAAGAACGTAAAAAAGTAATAAACATGTTCATATCATCCTTGGAAGCTGTTTCATTCATAGAATCTATCGAAAAATTGGGATCATATACCGGCAGTGATGTGGTATTGTCATCCGTCAAGTCCGATAGCGCAGATTCCATGGCGTCGAATTCATTCGCCAAGATCAATGCTCATCTCGAAGTTTCCGGTTCATGGACAGCGGTTATGAGAGCGTTACATTTGGCTGAAACATTGCCTTATCAGGTGTCGATGTCCAATATTAAACTTAACTCATCGGGTTTTGGCAAAGATGTGAAAAAAACATGGAAGCTATCTTTCGATATAGCTTCAAACTTGATTGTCGCGAAGAACGCGACTTCATCTGTAAGCGAGTAGAATAAATGTGGAATAATAAAATGGATAAACTATTTTCAGAAATAAAAGGTACCTCACTAAAAGATGTATCAAAACATCTTCGAAAATCTTCTACTGATCCGTATATTGATTGGGCGATTATTCTTGTTATCTGGTTTATATTATTCATTATCTTTTCAATCATCGCTTATTTGATCTGCGGACAGGCAACATCCGAAACGGCGGCAGTTATCAAAGGTAACCTTGAAACAACCACAAAGACCTTTGATGTGCAGAAACTTGATGACGTTCTTAAGGAGATGAATAGCCGTAGGGCTGAATGGATTCGGCTTAAAGATGACAATTATTCATTTCCCGAAGATCCGTCCTTGTAATTCCACGTGAAAGTAAAGTACTATGTGTTAACCCTCCTGTAGTTCAATGGATAGAACTCCGGACTTCTAAGCCGGGTATGTAGGTTCGATTCCTACCGGGAGGACCAGTGAACCGTACCCCATAAAGTGGATACTCGGTAGAGTCCAAACTGATTTCTCGATGTTTGGTTTTGTTTTGTAGGTGAACCGCTTTTCGGTGATAGCGATAGCGGTTGATAAGCTGTGGATTACATTACTTGTATTGTCGCGATAAGTGGTATAATTATCGCGGGTGTATTATTAATTATCAGTTAATTTAAATAAAAAATATGAAAGCTGTACATGTCATCGCTTTTGCCTTGCTAGTAATCGGCGGTCTCAACTGGTTGCTAGTCGCGTTTAATTGGAATCTGGTCGACGCGATCTTCGGAGTTGGTTCTACTCTCTCCATGATCATTTACATTCTGGTCGGTCTATCGGCGATCTATCTCGCGTTCGCGCATAAGTCCGCCTGCAAGACATGTTGCGGCACGACGGATTCAATGCCTCAAATGTAATTTTGTTTACTGAACGCCACAATACACCTCTTTTATTGGGGTGTATTGTTTATCGGAAACTCTTTTCCTTTTCGAGTGCGCGCTGTAGGACTCGAACCTACGACCTTCCCGGTGTAAACGGGGCGCTCTACCAACTGAGCTAAGCGCGCGAGATTTTGCTTACAATCATAGATTAGCGTATATTCATGATATGAGCAACGGAATTAGGGAGAGAAATATAGGAATGACAATATTAAAGAAACAAGATATACATATTCTTTACGAAGATGAAAATATTATCGCGGTTAACAAACCAGCCGGACTCATGGCGCATCCAGACGGCAGAGCGGAGGGACCGTTTCTCACGGATTGGATAGTGGAACATTTTCCGCAAACTTTGAATGTGGGAGAACCCGCGAGATCACAAGACGGAAGAGATTTGAATAGATCCGGAATCGTCCACCGACTGGACGCTGAGACTTCGGGAGTTTTGCTCATAGCGAAGACTTCAAAAGGTTTCGAATATCTGAAGAACCAATTCAAGAATAGGGAAATACGGAAGAAATATCTGGCTTTTGTTTGGGGTGAAATGAAAGAAGAATTCGGAACAATAGATCGTCCAATCGGAAGAAGCAGTTCTGATTTTCGCAGGAAGTCGGCGCAAAGAGGCGCGAGAGGAGAATTACGCAATGCCGAAACGTATTGGTCACGAATCGCGATTGCGAATATTGATGATGGTCAAATTTCCGGGAAATTTTCGCTGATTAAGGCCGAACCGAAGACGGGTAGAACTCATCAGATCCGCGCGCATTTCGCGGCAATACAACATCCGATCGTTGGCGACAAGTTATACGCGCCGAAACGTCCGCTAGTTCTCGGTTTTGAAAGGACGGCTCTACATTCAAGGTCTATCGAGTTTGTGAACTGTGAAGGAAAGTCTATAAAAGTCGAGGCGCCTTTGCCAGAGGATTTCGAGAAAGCGATGAATAAATGTGGAATTCGTGAATAAGTGGCAGGACTGTAATTGGATTATTCACAACCTGCGTATCCCGAGCATATAGATCTGGTTCTCACATTGTCTTCTCCTCACTCTTTCATTTCCAAAAAGATTAATTCCTATCGAACATTCGGAATTAATTTTTTGGAAATGATAGTCGTTTGTCGCTCGGGATAAATACTCGGTTGTGAATAATCCAATTACAGTCCTGCTCTCGATATATTACTTCGGTGTTTGACATTTTGCATGTTTTTTGTTTAAATTAGACCTCAAATATGGAAATCCGAAATATCGCGATTATCGCTCATGTTGATCACGGCAAGACGGCTTTGACTGACGCTATTATGGCGCAATGTGGTCATGGTGACGAAGGAACTATGGACTCGAACGCGCTCGAACAAGAGCGCGGTATTACCATATACGCCAAGAATACATCGGTAGTTTACAAAGGAACGAAGATTAACATTGTCGATACGCCGGGACACGCCGATTTCGGTTCGGAAGTGGAGCGTGTTTTGCGTTCCATTGACGCGGTGCTTCTGGTTGTTGACGCGCAAGAAGGTCCAATGCCACAGACGCGCTTTGTTTTGAAGAAATCTCTGGAGCTTGGACTCCAGCCGATAGTTGTTATCAATAAGATCGATAAACCGGCGGCGGATCCGATGCGTGTTCACGATGAAGTGTTGGAACTATTTATGGAACTTGGCGCGCATGATAAGCAAATTGATTTTCCGACCGTGTACGCGGTGGGGAGAGATGGGACGGCGAAACTAAAACTTACGGATGAATCGAAAGATCTGACGCCGCTCCTTGATACAATTCTAAAATATGTGAAGCCTGCGAATAGAACCTCTCCTTCCGATTTGGCTGACGATGTGCTCAAGGCGCAAGTTTTTAATCTTGGTTATGACAATTTCCTTGGCCGTTTGGGAGTTTGCCGTATTTATGGCGGAGCGATAAAAAACGGACAAAGCGTATTCGTGAAGCAGATAAGCGGGGAAACATTTACGGGTAATATAACAAAGTTATTTACGTTCGAAGGTAAGAATCGTGTGGAAGTGAAAGAAGCGTCGACTGGCGATATCGTTATGATCGCGGGTTTGCCGAATATTTATATTGGCGAAACTATTACTGATAACGAAACGGCGGAGGCGCTTCCCGCGATTAAGATCGATGAACCGACTATCAGCTTGAATTTTTTGGTGAATAATTCTCCTTTTGCCGGCAAGGAAGGCAAATTCGTGAACGGGCGACAGATCCGCGGGCGATTGGAAAAAGAGCTTGAAGTGAATGTCGGTCTCAAAGTAGATTTTTCGGCCGGAGACTATTTCAAGGTATACGGCCGTGGCGAACTTCATATCGCGATACTTCTAGAATATATGCGCCGTGAGGGCTATGAATTGCAAGTGTCTCAGCCGCATGTTATTGAAAAAGAAATCAATGCTGTCCAATGTGAACCGTATGAGGAAGTGACTATTGATATTCCGGAGGCGTATTCTGGTGTTGTGATCGAGAGATTAGGCAAGCGCAAAGCGGTTATGACGGATATGAAAACGAAAGAAGGTTTAACGCGCATGCTTTTCGAAATTCCGACACGCGGGCTTTTGGGATATCGCAATACTTTCATTATTGACACGAAAGGCGAGGGTATTCTCGCCAGCCGCTTCGTATCATTCAAGCCTTATGCGGGCGAGATAGAAAAACGCGAAACGGGATCTATGACTTCTATGGTTTCTGGCAAATCACTCGGTTTTTCGCTGTGGAATCTTCAGGATCGCGGACGGCTGTATATAGCGCCAGCCACGGATGTTTACGAGGGCATGGTTATCGGCGATACGGCGAAGGGTGATGATATGGATGTGAATCCAACGAAAGGTAAACAGCTCACGAATATGCGGGCGTCGGGCTCTGATGAAGCGCTCACGCTCGCGCCACCGTACACTCTCACTATCGAGCGTGGGCTCGAACTGATGCGCGATGATGAATATTTGGAAATCACTCCCTTGAATATTAGACTGCGTAAAAAATATTTGACGGCGATAGAGAGAGCGAGGGCGATGAGGAAAGAAGAATAGAGTAATTGGTAATTATTTATTTGAATATTTATTCAAGGTATGTTAATGTTCACCTCATTATGGCAAACAAGATAATTTCTCCGGTAAATGTGGAATATCGCAAGAAACTGGACATTCGTCCGGGTGATACTGTGCGTGTCTGGCAGAAAATCGAAGAAGACAAGGGTAAATTCCGTTTGCAGGCCTTTGAAGGACTGGTTTTGGCGAGAAAACATGGTAAAGAAGCCGGAGCAATGTTCACGGTGAGGAAGGTCATTGATGGTATCGGCGTTGAGCGCATTTTTCCTCTATATTCTCCAATGATCGATGAAGTTGAAATGGTTCGCCGCGCGAAAGTCCGCCGTGCCAAGCTCTATTTCATTCGACGCAAGGCGGCCAAAGAAATTCGTCATCAAATGAGAAGGACGATGAACGCGCGCTATGAGGAAGAAGTGGTTCCGGATGTTGTGGCGAAGGAAGCGACTGCGGAGGCGCCGGTTGCCGAAGGAATAATAAAATAATTTTGGATTATTTTATTATGCAGACTTATCCGCTATAAGGCGGATGTTTTGTTGTGTAAATCAGATATTTTGGGTATAGTAAGCTCGTTAGTTATTTGGAACAGATAGTATTGGAAATCATTTGCTCGGGTGGCGAAACTAGTAGACGCACTACCTTGAGGTGGTAGCGCCCGTTTGGGTGTGCAGGTGCAATTCCTGTCCCGAGCACAAATGTTTGAGTTTGAGATAGAATATTTTTTTGTCGATCGCCTCCATAGTTCAACGGATAGAACACAGGCCTCCGAAGCTTGAAATTGTGGTTCGATTCCACATGGGGGTACTGGAGTAAATTAAAAATCAAAATTCAAGACTCATATTAGTTAATGACTGTCAGTAATCGGTCAATTCCTGTTATACTTAGATCATGTTATACACGAAAAAAGGCGATAAAGGCATGACTACGGCATACAGTTGTGATCAGAAAATATCGAAAAGTTCGGCTATAGCGGAAGCACTCGGTTCTTTAGATGAGATCAATTCATTTCTCGGTTTGGTGAAAGCCGAATCCAAGAACGTAAAATGGAAAGCGCCGGGCTCAGCATTGAGATTGGATGTTCTCGTTCACTCAATTCAAGAGACTCTATTCATTGTCCAGGCTGAAGTCGCGGGATTTCTCAGACCTTTTCCAGAAGGGAAGGTTAAGAAAATGGAAAAGATTATCGATGCAATAGAAAAGATATTACCGCCAATAAAAACTTTTTTTATTTCAGGTGGCACGAAATTGGCGGCACTGTTCGATGTTGCGCGGACTATTGCGAGGCGGGCGGAACGAAGAATTGTCGAAGTCGCGGAAAAGAAAAGCACGAAAATTTCTCCGGAAACTTTCGCGGTTATGAATCGTCTCTCGAGTTTGCTATACGCCCTCGCTAGACTAAGTGCTTATAAATCTGGTATAAATGAGAAGTCACCGAGTTATAAATAGTGATCAGATTCGAAATTGAAATATGGTGCCTATAGTTTAGTGGTAAAACTCCGCTCTGTGGCAGCGGTATCGCGAGTCCGATTCTCGCTAGGCACCCCAAACGGTATCTAATATAACCGAGTTCGGTTGATTGGATATCATTGCAGGAATCTCGGCAATTTGTCGGGATTTTTGCGTTTTAGGGGCAATCTTAGATTTTGATTTGCCAGCTATAAATGGCGTAAATTCTACGGCCAAGTCGGTTATTATCCTCGGACCGGCAATTTCTTTGTATTTCTTGGTAAAGACCATATCCTCGGCTTGCATCAGTCCTCTGATGATCGGTGATGGTATTACGGTTTGGATTTTTTTGTCGGCTACTTCAAACCTTTCCCAGTAAAGGCCAAGGAACAGTCTTTTCATTTCATCCGGCGATTTAGTATAGGCTTCGTAAGCGTTGCGGACGAATAAGAGCATATCTTGCAGTTCATCGATTCTCATATTGAGTTTTTTATCTTGGATGTACAGTTCGTCTTGCAATAGTCCGAGCTGTTCTTTAATTTTCACTTTTATTCTGGTGAAATCATCATCTGTGATAAGTCCGGCAAATAGTTTCTCCTCGGCTGTATCCCGTTTCTTTTCAAACATCATCTTTTGAGTATTCAAGCCCCGTTTATCTTTATTAATCACTTCCTTGCGATTGTTATAAACTTTTTCAATTCTGGTCACCAGTCTGTCGGTAAAATTGGGAGTAAATTCTATATATTTGAACAAGTTGGCAACTTGCTGTTCTATATCCCAAACTTCCACATACTTATCTTGGCATTTAATCTGATCGCCAGACCGGTTGCAGTGATAATAAGATTTATTTTTCTTAGGATGATGTTCGGCAGTGTATCTTTGTCCGCAATTGGCACAAAAGGTTAGGCCTCGCAGAATGAAGTTGAATTTTTGCCGTCGGCAGGCATAGCGATTATGTTCGGCCATAACCAGCTGGACTCGTTCCCATAAATCTTTATCAATAAGCGGTTTGTGTTTTCCGGTGTTAACTAATCCTCGCCACCTCATCTCGCCGTAGTAAAAAGGATTTTTTAGTATCTCAATCATCTTGCTATGAGCCAATCGTTTATCGGCGTGTGTCCGGAATCCTTTTTTGTATAAAGCATCGCGAACTTCAAAGACTGAATAATCTCCAGTCACATACATTTTGAATGCTTCTTGAATAAGTGGTGCCCGTTCCTCGTCAACAATAATTATTCTCTTTTTCTCATCATCTGGTTCGCCAGCGTTTAAATATCCAACAGCGACACCGGTCGGCCACCAACCCTCCCAGAACTTTAGCTCAAGACTTTTCAAGGTCTTTCTGGAAGTGATTTGTGATTGGAGTTGGTTCACACCGGCAATTACTAAGTCCATAAAGTTTCCCTCGGGACTGTCAGTGATACCCGGCTGGGAGACAGAGAAAAGCTCGACATCGTGCTTTTTCATGATCGCTTTGATTTGCATGTGATCAAGAGCGTTTCTGGCTAGTCGGTCAGTGTCTTGAATAAAAACCGCCCTGATTGTTTTGTCGTCTTGGATTTTAAGTAGCATGTCTTGCAGGCCCGGCCGGTTCATGTTGGTGGCTGATCGTCCTGGGTCTTCAAAAACGCCGTCGTCTATCAGTTTGAATTTGTTACTTTCCTCGATCGCTCGTTTACAGAGCTTGAGCTGGGTCGCTAGGGAGTGGTGGCCGTCCTCGGCCTGTTCCTCGGTCGAGACTCGACAGTAAATTAATGCATGTTCCATATTATTTTCATTTTAATTATCTGTTAATTTTTATTAAGAGACCTTTCACGGACACCCTATACTAATTTTGTCGACAAGCTAAGCTCGAGTTGCCCACAGCTCGGATTATCCTCTAAACGTTGTGAGTCGGACACTTTCACCGGTTTTACTGTAAACAACTGTAATAACCTGTAATTATTCCCTTATTTGCTGGTTTTTTCGGTGATTGTGCGTTTCAGACTTTTCCTTTTTTAGTGTCATTTAGTGTTAGTTGGTGTGAGCAAATTTTCAGCTTTTTGGCTCAATTTGTTGCCGTTTGTTGCGGATTGTTGCCGTTATGGCCGTTAATTTAGGTTATCCGTCCTTGGTTTGGCTGGTTTAGTTTTTCCGGTTTCCGCCCAATTGAATATCGCATCGGCCGTTTCCTTGGAATATTGATTTCTTGATAGGCGAAGTTTGATTTCGTACGGGATAAGTTTCCAACGTTCTTGAGGTGGCAATTCGTAGATATCTTGGTTATTAAGCATGATGTTTTCTTTCGGCCTGCCTTCGACCCGATCCAGTATTTCTTTGATTGCAGCTAACTTCACGGCATCATTGCTACTCCCCATAAGAGCTACGAGCATTTCGTTAGCCAGACGAAAATTTTCCTCTCTGACTCTGGCACCGGCTCGGCGAACTATCTCCATAGTCTCGGCATGAATGTCATCCATTTCGTTGGCGTAGTGTTCATAATCGCTCGCTAGTGTTCCTGCCTCTTTAAACCAATCTTTTACGCTTTGAACAGTAAATTTGGCTTTTCTACTTTTTGGCCATCTCTTATTTAAGATTTCAGCAATGTTTTGATAAGAATAACCTTTATATTTAAGCTCAAATGCCACTTTGTGATATTCGGATAAGTGTTTAATTTTTGGCATAAAAAAGTAGAGTTAAGTAGAATTTTTTTCGCCCTTATTAATCACGATAATAGTCGGCTGTTCGGTTATTTTCTTTATGATGTACTCAGTGGCCGACAGTCTGACTACTTCGTCTTTACTATCTAAAAGTGATACTAAGGTTTTCGCCGCCTTGATGAGATTCTTTTTGAATATCTCATCTGATTTTTCTATTGGTTTTTTTGATTTTGTTTTGTTCATATTTTTTTAGTTAATTATTAAGGTTTAATAAAGTGTTAAAATACGCACCTCTTTTTCTTACTTTCTCGCTCGGCTGATCTATTACGGATCGGTAAGCTTCCTCAATTCTCGTCAGTCCGTACTTCTTGAGAGATGATAGGATGAATGTCATATCTTTTTCTCCCAGCTCTTTAGCAATCTCCCAGCATTTCTGTTCCTCGTAAGACTTGGGAGTGAATTCTCTTACAGGTCGACCACGATTCGATCGGTTGTTTTTATTTTCTTTTTCGTTGTCGTTCTTGGAACTTCTGCCGAGCGAACTTTCAGAACCGAAAGAAAACCTGTCCACTAAAGCGTTTTTGTCGCTTTCCAACTTCTGCCGAACGTCATTAACTTCTGTCGGTGCTTCTGCTGGTGAATGCTCATCAATAGTGTCCTCACTTCTGCCGAACTTCTGTTTGCTACGGGTTTCGATGTTTACAAAACCACCATTTGATAAGGGATAACTGGCGATATCAACATGGAACGAACTTCTGCGACCTTGCTGTACGGGAAACCACATCCACTTCTTCCGCTTAAGGTTCAGCATCAACCTGTTGATGTGATTCTTGGAATACTTTTCTTTGAAGTCCTTGGAAAGTCCGGCATAGCTTACTTGAGCTCGGCCGATCCGGGGATTGGCATTGATCCACAGCCAGACGAGGATTGAGTATTCCTCGAAACTCAAATAGCCGTCCACAAGGGCGGTTTTGATGCTTCGGGGAAGCTTTACGTAATCATTGTTATCTATTTCGAATGGCAAATTTTCCATATTTCATATTTGTTAGTTTCAACTGATCGCGTCGTTATACATGAGCGACTTCAGCTCTTTAATGGCGTTCACAAACTTACGAGCATTGATGCTTGTTAAGCCGTCAAAGTATCCGGCAACGACTTGGACCCGATCGGGTTCATCGGTAAAGATAAAACGGAAGCGTCGGCTGTCAGTTTTATTTATGCCGACAAGGTGGTAACCGTTAGCCAAGAGCAGACAGGCCGTGTAGAAGTCGCTGGTGATAAAATTATTGTCTGGTGTTTGGTTTTTCATATTCATTTTGATTATTAAATTGTTTTTCTTTCTCTTTTTGCTCGTAGCGATAATCCAAAAGCCGAACAATCAGATCAGCTAATCTGTCCATAAAAATTTCCTCCATTTGAGCTGGGGTGAGGGGTGGTATTTTCTTTGTGATTATTGGCTTCGGCATATTGTTTGCCGGCCCGCAAATAAAAAAGCAGACCGTTTCTTCCAGTCTGCTCTTTGTTGTCCGAATCAGGACGGACTCCACCTTATTCGGTTTTGTAATCAATAAATATGCGTCTAACTTTCCATTTTAATAATTTATCTATTCCTAGAGCATGCTTGATTTTCTTGTTGATCGCTCGCATAGCATCATAGACACTGTCTTTACTATCCTTTGCCCAGTCCATTAAATCTAAAAAATCTATTTCTTTGACCAGTGTGCCAAACGGGACTGCGAAAATAGTTTTGCATAGGAAGTATTGGTTAGTGTTAATCGGAATAGGGCAGGTTTTTCCTCCCATGTTTATTATTCCGGTTTTCTCATCAAACCTGATCTTGGTATCCACCGGCTTTTCGGGTTTCAACGCAGGTTTGTCTTTAAGTTTGAAGTAGAAATCATTGAGCATGGACCGGCTCGGCTTAGAAACTACAAAGTCGCCGTCATCCAGTTTAAAGCTGGCAATAATCTTTTTCTTTTTCAGCTCGGTCATGACCGCTTTCTGTTCGGAAACATCCAGATCAGATATCGGAACATTAAAATACACTTTGGCTGGTATTTTATGTGTGACGTCCGTATAGGATTCTACACTTCCCAGCAGGGAATAAATAAAGACTAACTTTGCATTTTCATTTTTCATATTCATATTTGTTACCTGCCTGAACGAAAAGAGCTCGTGATCAATTACCACAAAAAGTGATAACAATCACGAGCCCTTGAGCACGGAATACCATTCAGGTCGCCCCTTGAGGCGAAATTATTAAATTGTTGATTTTATTATAGCACCGTTAAAAATTTCTCGGAAGTATAGTATTCACTTTGTACCATGCTTATTTCCCTTTTTTACCATAGTGTAGTGGACAAAAAGTACTGATTTTGTCCACTACAGTGATCTAACTGGACAAAATAGCTTTTCATTTTTGAGACACTATTGTCCTATTGCCGAAATACGGAAAATATAGTCAACACCCATTTAGTAAATGGCTATAAAAAGCCTCTATTTTAGGGGATAAACAGGCACTTGACTTTACTATATCACTAGAGTAATATAGTAAGTGATGTTACTATATCATTTAAAAAGTATATAAAATATATGGAAGAAACGCTTAAATATGTACAAAATCAGCTCGTCCAAGCCCCTTTCCGGCTACAGTCCTATGTGCAAGATGAGCAAGGCAAAAAGTATCCTCAAAGAAATATTTATATTAAAGTTGATAAATATTTGAGGGATTTTTTGCATAATCCGGAAGCTCGAGATCGTTGGATAATTATTCCCGGTCTGCGTGGTGTTGGCAAGACTACAATTCTTGCTCAGTTGTTTCTTAATCATTACCAAGATGTTGGTCAACAGCGAATGCTTTATATTTCGCTTGATGAAGTGGTAAATGTTCTCGGCTCATCTCTTAAGGATGTGCTATCTGCTTATGAAAAAATAATCGGTGAGAGTTTTGAAAAACTGACCAAGCCGTTATTTATTTTTATTGACGAAGCACAATATGACCCAAAGTGGGCATCTGTGCTGAAGACTGTTTATGACAGATCAAACAAGGTTTTTGTGGCTTGCAGTGGTTCCTCTGCTGTTTCTTTACAAACAAATCCGGATGTTATTCGCCGAGCAATTTTTGAGAAATTATTTCCAACAAGTTTTTGTGAATTCTTGATGATCAAAGATAGCAAATACCCGATCACTGGATTAAAGAAAAATATCAAAGATGCTTTGTTTGCATCAGAATCAGCAAAAGAAGCCTACGATAAATTAAAAAGTTTTGAACAATCAGTGCTTAGTTTTTGGTCGCAGGTAGATCGCCATTACATTGATGAGTACTTAAAAATTGGTACGCTCCCATTCGCAATTAGGATTAAGGACGAAGCTCGTGTCTATCAAACTATAACTTTGTTGCTCGATAAGGTTATCAATCAAGATGTACAAAGCCTTGGTCGCTTTGATCAAAAAACCATTGGTTATATTAAAAGAGTTTTATTTCTGCTAGCCGAGTCTGAAGTTTTGAGCGTGCAAAATTTAGCAAAAACTCTTGAAACCAGCGTTAATACTATTTCCAGTATTCTCGAAGTGTTAGAGCACGCTGAATTGTTAATAAGGGTTATGCCATATGGTTCTAATACAAAAAAAGTAAGAAAGCCGTCAAAATATCAGTTTATGTCGTCAGCCATGAGATCGGCTTTTTTGTCGGTTGCCGGAAATCCGCAGATATTTGCTCAACAAAAGGGTAGATTAATGGAAGATATTGTTGCCATGACTTTATATCGTGAGTTTGTAGCCAGCAGTCGAGGTGCCTTGAACCACGATAGTTCAAAGGGTGGTGCCGATTTTATTCTAACTATTGCAGAAAAGAATATAATCCCAATTGAAGTAGGTATGGGCGAAAAGCTGGGCACCCAAGTTAGGAGTACTATGAAAAAAGTGGGCTCCGCCAAATACGGTGTAGTAGTTTGCCGAAACTCTCTTACTCTCTTAGAAGATGCCAATGTTATTAAGGTACCACTAGATTACTTCCTACTAATCTAATATTAAATATGGAAATCGCCAATAAAACCAAAAAAGAAACTTACTACAAATGCGCTCATTGCAAAGATGAGATTTTTTGGAATACCCATAAAAAGCTTATTGAATGTAAGTGTAAAGCTATTTATGTTGATGGATGCGAGAATTACGTTCGGATTGGTGGCGATGAAAAGGATTACACAAAGATTTCAAAATAACAATTAAAAATATGAATTCAGACTTAACATTTATAACAAACGAAAAAGGTCAAAATCTCAAACAGAGATTTGAAGTATTAATCAAGGACACCAAATTCTTTGATTGTTTAGTTGGTTATTTTTATACTAGTGGTTTTCATGCTCTATATAAATCTCTTGAAAGCACTGATAAGGTTAGAATTCTTATCGGTATTAGCACAAACCAACAAACATATGACTTGATGCAGAAAGCAAATCCGGCCGAGCAATCCGCTTTGCAGTTTTCCAGTGCTGAAACTAAGGAGCAATTAGGTACTGCAATTGAGAAGGAAATGGAAGAGGCCGAGGATAGTGAAAAAGTGGAAGATGGCGTCTCAAAATTTATCGAGTGGATAAAATCCGGTCGCCTTGAGATTCGTGCCTATCCAACAGAAAAAATACACGCCAAGGTTTATATTATGACCTTTGGTGATGAGGACAGGGATAAAGGCAGGGTAATCACCGGATCAAGCAATTTTACTCAGGCTGGGCTCGTGGACAACTTGGAGTTTAACGTTGAGCTTAAAAACAGAGCTGACTACGATTTTGCCTTAGAAAAGTTTGATGAGCTTTGGAAAGACGCTGTTGATGTCAGTCAAAAATATATTGAAACTATTCAAACAAAAACATGGCTTAACGACAGCATTACCCCATACGAGCTTTATCTCAAATTTTTATACGAATATTTTAAAGATGATCTAAATCAGCAAGATGAGATGTTTTTGAAATATCTCCCGGAGGAATTTAAAGAATTCGAATATCAGAAACAAGCCGTCATAAACGCAAAAAAGATTCTTGAGGAATATGGTGGAGTTTTTATTTCCGATGTTGTTGGTCTTGGTAAAACTTATATCGCTTCAATGCTTGCCGGCCAGCTGGACGGCAGAACTTTGGTTATTGCCCCTCCTGTTTTGATTGATAAAAAGAATCCGGGATCATGGGCTAATGTATTACTTGATTTTAAGGTTTCGGCAGAATGTGAATCTGTCGGTAAACTTGATGAAATTATCAAGCGAGGCGTGGAAAAGTTCGATAACATCATCATTGATGAAGCTCACCGATTTAGGACCGAGAACAATGCTACCTATGAAAAACTAGCCGAAATTTGTCGGGGTAAAAAAGTAATCTTAGTTACCGCTACTCCTTATAATAATTCGCCAAAAGATATTTTAAGCCAAATTAAACTTTTCCAGAAAGCCCGAAAGAGTACCATTCCTAATCTCCCAGACCTCGAACAGTTTTTTGCCAGCCTTGAGAGAAAACTCAAGAATCTTGATCGTCAAAAAGATTATGCTGTTTATATAAATACTGTTAAAGAAAATGCTAAAGAAATTAGAGAAAAGGTTTTGAAGTATTTGATGGTTCGCCGAACTCGTTCGGAGATTAATAAATACTTTACCGAAGATTTGGCTAAGCAAAAATTGAAATTCCCCGATGTTGAAAAACCTGAGGCAGTTTTCTACGAATTGAATGAGGACGAAGATTCAGTATTCATTAAAACGATTGAATTGATTGCCAAAAAATTCAAATACTCTCGTTATACCCCGATGCTCTACTACAAAGGCGAGTTGAGTCAGCCGGAAGAGTTGGCACAAAAGAACATGGGTAAGTTTATGAAAATCTTGCTTATCAAACGACTGGAGAGCAGTTTTTACGCTTTCCGCAATTCTCTTGATAGGTTTATAAATTCATATACTTCGTTTTTGTCTGAATTGGAAAAAGGCGATGTTTATGTCAGCAAGAAATATACCAATAAGATTTTTGAGTACTTGGAAGACGACAATGATGACGCTGTTGAAAATTTGATCAGCGAGGGCAAAGCTGAAAAACTTCCAAGTAAGGATTTTAAAGATGATCTAAGAAGGGATTTGCAAAATGACCTAGATATTTTGAAAGAAATACATGCTATGTGGACCGGCATTAAACGAGACCCAAAGCTTGTAGCTTTTATTGATAAACTTTCCATCAATCCAATTCTCAAAAAGAATAAACTGATTATCTTTACTGAATCAAAAGAAACGGCGGAATATCTAGCCAAGAATATTGAAGAAAAAATACCCGGACAGGCGGTCTGTTTTACCGGCGGTTCTAGCGAATTAGTCCGCGAACAAGTCATTGAAAACTTTGACGCCAAAGCTAAGTTTCCAAAGGATGATTATCGTATTCTTATTTGTACTGAAGTTTTGGCAGAAGGCGTAAATCTACACCGCTCTAATGTTGTTAT
>Ga0265595_1000237_pt1 | contig 53148 bp, 44 predicted proteins | sample saktaG_15_FD_190148 | JGI IMG/M metagenome (GOLD analysis project Ga0265595, IMG submission 190148) | Saline water microbial communities from Sakinaw Lake, British Columbia, Canada - sak_2013_06_06_50m | ecosystem: Environmental > Aquatic > Non-marine Saline and Alkaline > Saline ... | reverse complement strand
ACAGCCTGGTGCAAGCGGCCAAGGCGCGTGCGCGCGGCTACCGCACGGCCAAGAATCTCATCACGATGATCTACATGATTGCCGGCAAGCTCGACTTCAGCTTACCCACATGAAACAGCGAGGAACCTTTCTTTTGTTAGGGCGAATTCGTCAGGAACCGAGCAGGACGAAGCGGCGCGGAATGCGGGAGAGCGGGAGTAGGATATCATGTGTCCCAGTGACCCGCAGGTGGTGGCGGGCGAGGACCCTGCCGGCTTTCCGTAGTTCCTCCGCGGAATCTCGCGTCTTGTAGAGGACAATCGTGCCTTTCGGCTTCCGGTGCGGTCTGGCGTATGCAACCACGTCCCGCAGCGGGCCGGCGAGGCGGCTGAGGATGACGTCGCAGTCCAGGGCGGGCAGCGATTCAGCCCGTTCGTTCAGCACCTCAACGGTACCGAGCCCGAGTTCGGTTGTCGCGGTCTGTAGGAACCGGCTTTTCTTCTGCGACGACTCAATGAGAAACATCTTCACGTCCGGACGTACCAACGCGAGCGGGATGCCGGGCAGGCCGGCACCAGTGCCGATGTCGCAGACTCGCGCGCCCGGTGGAATCAGACGTGCCGCGGCCAGCGAGTCAATCACGTGATAAGTGAGAATCCGGTCGGTGTCGCGGCGCGATACGAGGTTGAGGCGCGCGTTCCATTCACGCAGCAGTTGCGTGTAGCGCACGAGCGAGTCGTATTGGGACTGGGTCAGTTCGAGGTCGAGCTGTCGGCAGGCGGTCTGGAGGGAGGCGAAGTCGGGATCGATGGAACCTGGGGTCATGGGGTCAAGAGGATGAAGGGTGAAGGGGAAAGTGGAAATGGCAAATGACGGGAGCGGAGCGGAAGGAGGAAGAACGAGGAATGAAGAGTGAAGGGCGAAGAACGAGGAAAGAAGAAGAGCGAATCAGGCAGGTTTGTCCGGGATGTAGACGTTGGTTTCGAGGTACTGCTGGAAGTCGGTCCACTTGGCGTTGGGGTTCTTCTCTACCGTTTCGCGGAACATTGCCGCCCGGGCGTCGAGGTTGTCGATGATGTAGACGATGAAGGCCTCGGCGAACTTCGGGGTCTTGGGCGAGCCGAAGTCCATCTGGCCGTGGTGGGCCAGTATGATATGGAGGAGCATCCGACCCAGTTCGACCGGGAAGTCCTTCATCGCGGCGAGTTTGTCCCGGACCATCTCATAGCCCATCGTGATGTGGCCGAGGAGGCGTCCGTCGTAGGAGTGGTCAATCGCGACTTCGTAGACGTACTCCCTAATCTTGCCGATATCGTGCAGGATGACGCCGGTCATCAGCAGGTCCCCGTCAATCTCTTTGTAGACTTCGGGGAAGGAGCGGGCGAGCCGGCACATTAGGGTAGTGTGCTCGAGCAAGCCGCCCAGGTACGCGTGGTGGACCCGCGCGCCGCCCGGCGCGAGTGAGAATTTCTCGGCGAAGTCGGGGTCGGCGAAGAAGGCGTCGAGCAGGCCGCGGAGGTGGGGGTTCTTCACCGCGGCGACGTAGCCGCGCAGTTCGGTCATGAGTTGCCCGCGGTCGTAGCGCGACGCAGGAATGAAATCGTCCCGCGATATCGTGGTCGGGTCGGCCGGGTAGATGAGGTTGACGTTGAGCTGGGGTTTTCCCTGGTAGTCGCCCATCCGGCCCTGGACGCGGTAGAAGTTGCCGATCTCAACGCACTTCACGGCGTCCTCAATTCGATCCCACATGATGCCGGCAACGAAGCCGGTCTTGTCGCGCAGTTCAAGGGTCAGGAATGCGCCGCCGTCGCGGCGTTCTCTCACGTCCCGGCGCGAGCAGTAGAAGACGTCATCAACCTGCGCGCCGGTCTTGATGTCCTTTATGAATTGTCTTTTCATTGGTAGGCAGTGGCCGCGAGCGGGCTAGAGGGAGAAAGCCAGCGAGAGGCGGTGGGCGACGCCCAGTCTAACCATCGGGATGAAGCAGTAGTCCAACTGGTAACCGCGATGGCGGATCCCGAGACCGGTGGAAACGCCGGCCAGGATATCGTCGCCGCCGCCGGACTTGAGGTCCACTCCGTCGCTGTTATACCCCACACGCAGGGCCAGAAGTTCGGCGACCCAGCCCTCGACGCCAGCGCGGATGTTGACGCGGTTGTCGATCGGTTTGCGCGCGTCGAGTACCAGATTGAGCGACGGATTGGGCTGGTAGCTGAGCCCGAGCCCGAAGTCAATCGGCAGCGGGTTCCGACCGGTCTGGAATGCCTTGAGCTGGAGCCCGAGATTCTTCACGGCGAGGCCCGCGGTGAGTCCATCGACCGGCAGCCGGTAGGTCGCGCCGACGTTGCCGGCCAATCCCATCGCGAAGAAGGTATCGATTGAGCCGTAGAGCCCCTGGAGGCCGACGCCGATGGCAAGAGCATTGCCGAGTCGCATCGCACCGCTCAGGTTCAGGTCGGCATAGGAGAGGCCGAAAGTGCCATTTTCTTCGGCGCGCTCGTTCGTGCGTTTCATGGTGCCGGAGTTCAGGTATACAACTCCGAACCCGATGCCCTTGTCGGTCCCGACCGGCTGGCTGTACGCGGCGGACCCGGTATGGATGCCGGCGACATAGTTGATGTAGCCGACATGGGCATGGGGGATTTCGGCCGACGCGGCGTGCGCCGGACTGAACCAGAAGCCCATCGGGCTCGGCGCCGAGCCGACCGCCGCGCCGCCCATCGCGGCTTCGCGGGCAGTGGGCGTGATTCTCAGGAAGTCAAAGCCGGTGGTGCCGGCATTGGGGTCAATTGCTATGAGGCTGATGACCAGTGCCAAGGCTTGCATGGTGCTTGTAAGTTTCGGCCGTTTGTTCCGGTTGTCAAGCGAATCCGCGCGGCGGCGCGATGTTGACATCAGTGCCCGCAGCCATAGAATAGTGTCGAGAATAGTAGACGCCGACCCGAGTCCGGTGTCTTGGCGAGACTGGCATTCAATTACCTGACGACAGCCGGAGCCGCGGCGCCGGCTGCTAGGAGGAACGTTATGTCCGGACATTCTAAGTGGTCCACAATCAAGCACAAGAAGGGGAAGACCGATGCGGCCCGGGGCGCGGCCTTTTCCAAGCTCATCCGCGAAATCACGACGGCGGCGAGAATCGGCGGTGGCGACCTCGATGCCAATCCGCGACTGCGCTCCGCGGTCGATTCGGCCAAGGCAATCAACATGCCGGCCGACAACGTTGACCGGGCCATCAAGAAAGGCACCGGCGAGCTGCCCGGGGTCACTTATGAAGAGACCGTTTACGAGGGTTACGGCCCGAGCGGAGTGGCCTTGCTGATTCGTGCGCTCACCGACAACAAGAACCGGAGCACGTCGGAAGTCCGTCACGTGCTCGACAAGTATGGCGGCAGCATGGGCTCGGCCGGTTCTGTGGCATGGCAGTTCAAGTCCCAGGGCCTGATTGTCGTATCCAAGGACAAGGCCGAAGAGGACGCGGTGCTGACTGCGGCGCTCGAGGCCGGGGCCGACGACGTACAGACCGAGGCCAGCGCCTACTCGATTTTGACGCCGCTTGGCGCATTCGAGAAGGTGAAGAAGCAGCTCAAGGACGCTGGCATCGAGTCCGAGAGCGCCGAACTTACCATGGTTGCGGCCAACAACGTGAAGCTCGGCGAGCACGACGCGCCCAAGGTCCTCAAGCTGATTGAGATGCTTGAGGAGCTGGAAGAGGTGCAGCAGGTCTACGCCAATTTCGACATCTCGGATGAAATACTGGAGAAGATCGCGGCTGCGGAATAGCCCGACTTGAGGATTCTGGGGATTGACCCCGGGCTGAGTGCGACCGGATACGGCATCATCGAGAACGGGCTCGCGACCGAGTTCGGCCTCATAACAACTGAGACCCGCCAGTCCATGCCGGAGCGACTGCGGTCGCTCGGTGAGGGGATGGAAGAGGTGGTTCGGCGCAATCGGCCAACCCATTGCGCGATTGAGACTCTCTTTTTCAAGACGAAGGGCGCGCGGAGCGTTATCCTCTCAGCCGAAGCGCGGGGCACGATACTCCACGTGCTGGGTCGGAACCGCATCCCGGTAACGGAATTGACTCCTGCCACAATCAAACTGGCGATTACCGGCAGCGGCCGGGCATCGAAGCACCAGATGAACTACATGGTCAAGCGGCTGCTGCAGCTCGGGGAGAGAGTCTCCGAGCACGCGGCTGACGCGCTGGCTGCCGCCTATTGCCTCAGTCGGAGGACGGCCGGAGGCGGACGAGCACGGATGAGCATGGACGAACACAAACGAGTGCCGAGGACGGGACGGCGTTGCTAGCGCGGCTGCGCGGGGCCCTGGTTGAGAAGGAGCCGACTAGAATCGTGCTCGAGTGCTCGGGTATCGGGTTTGAGTTGCGGGTTCCTCTGTCGACTTCACGAAGCCTGCCGGATGCAGGCCAGGAAGCGCAGCTTCTTGTGGTGATGCGGGTAACACGGTCGGGCGTGGACCTGTTCGGGTTCGCGGACAAGGAACAGCGGGATGTGTTCAACATGCTCACGTCGGTTAAGGGCATCGGGCCCAGGGCCGGGCTGAACCTCCTATCCCGGTTTGCGCCTCAGGAGATTCTGGACGTGATTGCCTCCGGACGCATTGAGGTCATCCGTTCGGTTCCGGGTATCGGGCCGAAGAAGGCAGACAGTATCTTAAAGAAGTTGCAGGGCGAGGCGCCGCAGCCAGGCCAGGTGCAGCCGATGCTGGCCGACGCGGCTTCCGCGTTGATGTCGCTGGGTCTGAGCCGAAAAGAGGCCCAGGAGCGATTGAGTCGGGTGGAGCTCAAACCGGACATGAATCTCCAGGATTTGCTGAAACTGGCGCTGGCGCAGCGAGGCTAGCAGACCGTGGTAACGGCCGAACGTCTCTCATCTCCTCAGCGTATGCGGGGCGAGGAGGCGCTGGACGACGAGATCCGGCCCCGGACTCTCGGTGACTTCATCGGTCAGGCACGGTTGAAAGAGAACCTTCGGGTCTTCATCGAGGCGGCCAAGCTCCGCGGCGAACCGCTGGAACACGTCCTGTTGTTCGGTCCGCCCGGGCTGGGCAAGACCACGCTTGCCCACATCATCGCCGGCGAGATGGGGGCCGCAATCCGCGCCAGTTCCGGCCCGATTCTCGAGCGGCCGGTGGACCTGGCCGGAATCCTGACCGGGCTTGCGCCGAAGGATGTGTTCTTCATTGATGAGATTCACCGGACGAGCAAGGCGGTCGAGGAGTACCTGTACCCGGCCATGGAGGATTTCGAGCTCGACATCCTGATTGACAAGGGGCCCGGGGCGAGGTCGGAGAAGATACAACTGCACGATTTCACCCTGGTCGGCGCCACGACCCGGTCCGGGCTGCTGACCGCGCCGCTGCGCTCCCGGTTCGGGATGTCTTTCCATCTCGACTACTATCCGGCTGAAGACCTCGTCTTGATTGTCCGTCGGGCAGCGCGAATCCTGGGAGTGAAGGTTGATGACGACGCATCTTGGGAGATTGCCGGCCGGTCCCGGGGTACTCCACGCATCGCCAACCGCCTCTTGCGCCGAGTGCGGGATTTCGCCCAGGTCAACTCTAAAAGCTTGGTGGACAAAGAGATAACTCTCTACGCCCTCACCCAACTCGACGTTGATACACTCGGGCTGGACGAGATGGATAAGAAGATACTCCTCACCATCATTGACCGGTTCAACGGCGGGCCGGTGGGCGCTTCATCCCTGGCGGTGGCGGTCGGAGAAGACGTTGGAACGCTGGAGGAGGTCTACGAACCGTTCCTAGTGCAGCAGGGCCTGATCCAAAGAACCTCACGCGGCCGAACAGCCCAGAAAAGGGCCTACGACCACTTCCATCGCAAGGGCTCGAACAAGCAGCAGAGCGAACTGGACCTCGGCTAGAGGTCGGCTTCCGAGTTCAACCGAGCCATCGGTCGCCGACAAGTCGCCAAAGCCGGTAACCGCTGCAAACTCGGGTTTGACCGACCAGTATAGGTGTCATACGAACCATTAGGCGTCTGTCTACGTGGTCTGCTGACTGTGGTGGCCATTTCTAAGTGCCTATATTCTAATGAGTTAACGCAACAGCAGTATCGGTGCCCCGATGCGGCGGAAGGATTTTCTTGACAGGGCAGCCAAAATTCGCAGCATGTTACCATGCAAAGATGGGCTGTCGGTCTATTTCTGCTTATGTCGGCCTGTTTCACGCCCAAGGCTCAGACCATGAGCAGCGTTGTCCGGGCGGGCGTCAGGCCGCCGGATTTCATGTTCGCCGGCATGCGAGACAGCGCCGGGGTACCGCAGGGCCGGTATCTCGGCCGGTTCAAGGTGACCTACTACTGGGCGGTCGAGGAAGCCGAGTATCCGACCAGCCGGTCGTCGCCTCTCTACCTTGCCGACGGTCAGCTTCTCGGCCGGTTCTCTTCGGCCTTCGTGAAAGCGTTCCGGGTCGAGGCCGCTGCCTGCTTGAAGGATGGGCGGCGCATCAGCTACATGAAGTGCGCAAACCGGGCCGAGGTCGTGGACCGGTTTCTCGGCTATGGCGGCTACTCGTTGGATGAGCTCAAGTCCATCGCGGTTGACCCGCGAGTAATACCACTGGGTTCGGTGGTCTACATACCGCAGGCCGAGAACGTCACGGTTGATGGTCGAACCTTGGGCGGGGTTTTCTACGCCCACGACGTGGGCAGCGCAATTAAAGGCAAGCACATAGATATCTTCGTCGGCCGCAAGAAGAACATGGACGCCTTCGGTTCAGCGGGAATGGGGGGTACGAGTGGCGTCGATGTCTACATCCTCGAATAGTCGGTTCCGACCGGAGCCGGCCGTCGCCTCAAGCAGTGCTCGGTTGAGCCTTTCCCGCCACCATTCTCGATAGAGTTCCGACAAAGTAACCACGCGGACGCGGCGCCGGTGCATCCAGTCCAGCAGGGCCTCGAAGTCGGCAACCGGCCACTCGGTGAAGACCCTGGGTGACTGGACGATGCGGTGCAGGAGAATTACTGTCGTTTCGTGCCGACGGATGTGGCGGACTATTACCGGCAGCCGGGCCTCAATCCGGAGTTCGACTTCCGGAATCTTGTACGGTTCGACCCAGAGATTCGGCGTGCCGGCCCGAACCGCCCGGCCGAGTTTGTACCCGGCGCGGCGCACCATCTCGCGGACCCGGCCGTTCATGTCGCCATAAGGATAGACAAACGTGATGACTTCGGTGCCGAAGAGCGATTCGAGCCGATGTTTGGAATCGGCGATTTCCCGCCAGGCCGATGCGCTGTCAATCTTTGTGAGCCATGCATGGGTCAGCGTGTGGCTGGCGATTTCGATGCCGCAAGAGTCCATCATCTCCCGGATTTCACTCTCATTAAGGAATCGGTCGGACGGCCGGTAAGATGGCTTGCCCTCACCAATGCAGCCGGTGATGAGCGCAAGGGTCATGGTCATGCGGTAGCGCTTGAGCAGCGGGTAGACGTTCTCGTAGACCGAGTGGTAGCCATCATCCACCGACAGGACGACAGTATGGTCGGACAGGTCAAAGGTGTCGAGCGCCGGCGCAGCCGGGAGCACCGGCCTCGTCAACTGGGCCGGCAGCAGCAGGAATATCAGCAAGGGGAGCATTCGGTATCATGATAGACGATGCGCCCTTTGTTGACAAGGAATGCGGGTTTGGCAGACTGCTATTAGGTGAACGACAAACGATGAGCGATACACGATGAGGATTGTCCTCGCGCAGCTCAATCCGGTGGTCGGCGACGTGCCGGGCAATGTCCGGCGCGTGCAGCAGGCGCTTGGTCAGGCACGCGAGCTCAAGCCCGACCTCGTCGTCTTTTCGGAGTTATTTCTGGCCGGCTATCCGCCGCGCGACCTGCTCGCCCGGGACTGGTTCATCGACCGCGTCGAGGCCGGGCTGGTCGAGGTCGCGCGGATTTCGGCGCAATTCCCCAAGGTGGGAATCATCGTCGGCGCGCCGGTGCGGTCGCCGTGCAGCCCGGGCAAGGGTCTGCTTAACGCCGCGATTCTCTTTGTCGGAGGCAGCGAGCAGTTCCGGCAGGCGAAGTCCCTGCTGCCGACCTACGATGTCTTTGATGAGACGCGGTACTTCGATCCGGCCGGGCCGGTGCGGGTGACGAAGTTCGGAGGCGAGGCCCTGGGGATTTCGGTGTGCGAGGACGCGTGGAATTCGCCGGAGATGTGGGGGCGGACCAGGTACGACCGAGACCCGGTCGCCGAACTGGCATCAGCCGGTGCGACCCTGTTCATCAACATCTCGGCCTCGCCGTTCGTGGTCGGCAAGGAGGCAATCCGGAAGCGGCTGGTCGCCGGGCATGCGCAGCGGCATAAGATACCGTTCGTGTTCGTCAACCAGGTTGGCGGTAACGACGAACTGGTGTTCGACGGCCGGAGCATGGTCTTTGACCGGCAGGGCCGGCCCCAGTTGGTCATGGAGTCTTTTCGGGAGGGGCTCGCGGTTGTGGAGACCAGCGACGCCGGCTCCGAGGGCAACTACCACGAGCAGGACCCGGTCGAATCGATATGTGATGCGCTGGTGCTCGGCATCCGAGACTACGTACACAAGTGTGGGTTCGAAAAGGTAGTGCTCGGGCTCTCGGGCGGCGTGGATTCCGCGCTCACTTGCTGCCTGGCGGTTGCGGCGCTCGGGCCGGAAAACGTCCTGGGCATCACGATGCCTTCTGAGTACTCGTCTGTGGGCAGCATCGATGACTCGCGCCGGTTGGCGGAGAACCTCGGGATTGAGTTCCACCAGGTCGGGATCGCCGACGTGCACCGCGCATACTTGGAACTACTGCGTGACGAGTTCGCGGGCCGGCCGCCGGACGCGACCGAGGAAAACATCCAGGCGCGGGTCCGGGGCAACATCCTGATGGCGGTCTCCAACAAACTCGGGCACCTTGTGCTCGCGACCGGCAACAAGAGCGAGCTCGCGGTCGGGTACTGCACGCTGTACGGGGACATGAGCGGGGGCCTGTGCGTGCTGGCCGACGTGCCCAAGACCATGGTCTACGCACTGGCAAAGTACATCAACCGCAAGGGCGAGGTGATTCCGCGCGCCACGATTGAGAAGCCACCTTCAGCCGAGCTCCGGCCCAACCAGACCGACCAGGATACGCTGCCGCCCTACGACGTGCTCGACGCCATCATTGGCGACTATATTGACGAGGGCCGGTCGGCAGATGAGATAGTGGCGGCGGGGCATGACCGGAAGACCGTGGAATGGGTTATCCGGGCCGTGAACCGGAACGAGTACAAACGCCGGCAGGCCGCGCCCGGACTGAAGGTGACGAGCCGGGCTTTCGGTATGGGCTGGCGGATGCCGATTGCCGCGCGGTACTGATCGGGGACTGTCCCCGAGCTTCCTTGACGATGATGTTCGTGACTACACGCATAGGAGCGAATCCTCAATGCCCAATGCCCAATTCCTAACTAATGACCAACAGCGGTCAATGGCCGATTCCGGACTGTCCGCCCTGGAGCATTCGCTCATTGGGCATTAGTTGGGAATTAGGAATTGGCAATTGGTCATTCTACCTCATGGGGACTGTCCCCAGGAACCGACGCCCGTGTGAGTAGTGAGTGGTGGAGTTCCCTGATTGCTTCAAGGTCGGGCCGCAGGCGATAGGCGCGGGCGGCCAGGACCCGGGCCGCGGCTGATTCCCCTCGAGCAGCAAGCAACACCGACTGATTGTAGAGCGCCGGCACGAAGGCCGAGTCGAGCCGGAGCGCCCGCTCGTAGCTGTCCCCGGCGCGGGCCGAGTCACCGGCGTCGATGAACAGGCTGCCGAGACGATTGAGGTACGCGGCTGAAGGCTGGTCCCTGACTACGCCCTGCAATAGGACAATCGCGCTGTCATACCGGCCCCGCTGCTTCAGCCGCTCGACCAGCATGGTTCGGGCCGCGGGCAACGTGCTATCCAGGGCAAGGGCGCGGTGGAGTTCGGCTTCCGCCTCGTCCGGCTGACCGGCCGTGACGAGCACGTTGGCGCGGTTGAGGTGGAGCAGGGCTGAGCCGGGCTGCACCGCGAGGGCGTGGGCGAAAGTCGCAAGGGCGCTGTCGGTTTCGCCTGCTGCCAGGAACGCGAGCCCGAGGTTGTTGAGTACCAGCGCCGAGTTCGGCTGCAGCTCGTTGGCGACGCGCAGGTAATGGATCGCGCGGCGGTGGTCGCCCTTCTGGCTGAGCAGGATGGCGGCGTGCAGGTGAGCGTGGATATAACCCTGGTCGAGGCGGAGCGCGTGGTCGTAGAGCGCAAGCGCGGAATCGGGTCGTGAGCCGGCAATCGCGTCGGCGAGGTTGGCGTAGGCGCTTGGCGCGGTCGGCGTCTCGCGGATCATGGCCGAGAACAGCGTCTCGGCGTTCTTCCAGATACGGGTGCGCATCATCGAGTCAGCGCCGAGCAGCACGATGACCACGGTCAGGCCGGCGCCGACAACCTGCCGCGTTCTGACCCGGAACGTGAGTAGGCGGGAGAGTATCGTCACCACGACCATGACGAGACCGGCAGATGGCAGGTAGAGCAGTCGCTCTGCGGCCAGCGGGCCAATCGAGGCGATGCTTGCGACCGGCAGCAGGAAGCCAATCGTCCACGCATAGCCCCACAGTGTTGCCACGAACCGGCGTCGGAGCGCGAGCAGCGGCACTGTGACGATGAAGAGCAGGGCGGCAATCAAGTTCGGGGTCGGGACGAAGAACGCGTCGCTGGCCGGGTACTTGGCGTGGTGCTCGAACGGCCAGAAGAACATGCGGATGTACAAGCCGAATGTATTGGCGATGGCCACGAGCCGGGCCCCGAGACTGACCCGACCCTCGAACGGAATCGGCACCGGGACCGCGCCCGCGCGAATGAACAGATAGCCGGCAAGGACCAGGACCGTGGCGAGCACCGGTAACCAATAGTAGCGGTCGTACCGGACCCCGACCAGTAGCGGGGCCAGGACGACGAGCAATGGGAAGAGAACCGCGGTCTCCTTGCTGAGCAGGGCGAGACCGAACGCCGGCGGAACGACCAGCCACCACAGGCGGTTGTGCTTGCGGAAGGACCGGAGCAGGGCGAAGGCGGCAATGGCGGTGAACAAGGTCAGCATGATGTCGGTGCGGCCGGAGATGAACGCGGCCGACTCGACGTGCGACGAGTGCGCGGCAAAGAGCAGGCCGCCGAGCAGGGCCCAGACGCCGGAATGGAGCAACTCCCACAGCACAAGCGTAACCGCGACCGCGGCCAGCGCGTAGAGCAGCAGGTTGACGATGTGGAACCAGTGCGGGTTGGCGTGCGAGAGTTTCAGGTCGAGCCAGAAGCTGAGCGTGACCAGCGGCCGGTAGTAGGCGGCGCCGGGCCCGGTAACAGGCTCCTGGCTCCCGGCCCAGAATCCGCGATTGAAGATGTCAGCCGGACGGGAATGGGCCAGCAGTGAGTTGCCGGCGATGAGCGTCTCGTCGTCCCAGACGAAACTGTACTGCGCCGTCGGGAGGTACAGGCCGACCGAGAAGAGCGCCACCGCGGCCAATACGAACGCCAGACCTGCGGGCGTGCGCAACCGGTCGGGAAGGGATTTGCCTTCCATTGCCCAAAGTCTTGCCGGAAACAGGTGCTATGTCAAGCAGGCCGAGCGACGAGGGCCGGGCGAAGTCAGAAGCTGGAAGCTGGAATGCAGAAGTCAGGACACTGGAAACTGGACACTGGTAACTGGAAACTCGCTCCTAGCGGTGCGGCGGGTCGTTCCAGAACCTGATTCCGGCCAGGGTCTTGCGCGGGCGCTCGTTGGTCGAGACGTCGGCGGCCGGGTACCCAACCGCGATAAGCGCGACCGCCTTGTACCCTTTGCCGCGCAGGCCCAGATGTTTGAGCAGCGCCCGGCCGTCATACCAGCCAATCCAGCACGTTCCCATACCCTGCTCGGCCGCGGCCAGCACGAAATGCTCGCCGCCGATGCCCGCGTCAACGAGTTGCCATTGGGTGCCCATGACCGCGCCGGCGAGCTTGTTGACCAGCAGGTGTTCCTTGATGATCAGGCAGACGATGACCGGCGCTTTCGCGAACAACTTCGAGGAAGCGTAGATCCCGGTGAATACGGCTGCGGCCAGCTTCGCTTTCTTCTCCGGATCGTCGAACACGATGAACCGCCACGGCTGCATGTTGTCGGCCGAAGGCGCGCGCCGCGCCGCCTCAAGGCAAAGCTCAATCTTCTCACGCTCCACCGGCCGGTCAGCGAACCGGCGCACCGACCGCCGAGTCCGGCAGAGCTTCAGGAAATCAGAGTCCATAGCAGAATCTTACCACAAAGACACCAAGACACCAAGTGCCCGCTCCGCACTTCTGACTTCTAGCCTCTAGCTTCTGACATCTGACTTCGTTCGTCATGGCAGCTCCGGCAACACCTCTCCTGCCTTGCCGCGCAAGTGCACGTCGACAATCGAGCCGAGCCCGGTATCCCGTGGGTTCACGTCCACGATCATGGCACCGGACTCGCGCGCCTGCAGCGCCCATTGCAGAATGTACCCGAACGACGCCTCGGTGCCGACGACAAGGCAAAGGTCAATCGGGCCTTCAAGGAAGTAATGGCGAATCTGCTCGACCGGCCGCCACGGCAGGTCCTCGCCGAACCAGACCACGTCCGGCCGCATGATTTCACCGCACATGCACAACGGTGGGAGTTCGGAGAGCGGCACTTCGCGGTTCTCAACCACGGTGCCGTCGCGCTCGCAGCGAATGCGCCAGAGCGAACCGTGAATGTGCACGACTTCCTTCGAGCCCGCCTGCTCGTGCAGGTCGTCCACGTTCTGAGTCACGATGAACACCCGCCTGCCCGGCTGCGCCATCGCGGCCAGAGCCTGGTGGGCCGCGTTGGGTTTTGCCTGCGCCATGTTGACGCGGCGCTCATCGTACCACTTCCAGACTTTCACCGGGTCGCGCTGGAAGGCCTCGCGGGTCGCGTAGTCCAGCGGGTTGAACTTCTGCCAAAGGCCCTTGTCGTCGCGGAAGGTCGGGACGCCGGACTCGGCCGAGATACCCGCGCCGGTGATGACCATGACGTTCTTTGCCTTGGACAGGCGCTCGCGCACCAGCGCGAGCTGCTCAGTCGCGGGCGACTTTTCGGCCTTCATCTGCGCGTGATTCTAGCCGTCGGCGTCGGTGTGTCAATCAGACGGCCTCCGCCGGTTGACAAATCGGGGGCCGGGACTAGTCTTTTTCAGAGGTTGAGCGTGTCTGCGGAAAAGCGTAAGTCGAGACGCGGTGCGGGCGGCACCGGCGCGGCCGGGCCGATGGAGTTGGTCGCGCAGGCGCGGGCGTTGTTTCACAACCAGCGCGCCGAGGCGGTCCGAATCGGCCGGCAGGCGCTGGATGCCGCTCGGGCAGTCGGCGATTCAGCCGCGGCAGCGCTGGCGCTGAACCTCTTGTCCGACGCCGACCGCGTGGAGGGCAGGATGGATTCGGCTCTGAGCCTGGCGCGCGAAGGCTTGAGAAGCGCTGAGGCGGCCGGTGACGAGTCGGCACGGGCCGACGCAATCAACAACTTGGGCCTCTTAGCATGGCACCGCGGCGAGTTCGGTGCGGCCGTCGAACTCTTCGGCGAGTCCCTCTCAATCCGCGAACAACAGAAGAACGACCACGACGTCGCGGCCACGTGCAACAATCTCTCCCTGGTGCACTGGGAGATGGGCAATCTTGCGCTGGCGATGGATTTCCAGCAGCGCAGCCTTGAAATCAAGGAGCGCATCGGGGACAGCTACGGCGTCGGGGTGTCGCAGTTGAACCTGGGCTTGATTCACGTTGACCTCGGTGACTGGGACAAGGCTTTGGAGTGCTACTTCCGGGCCCTGGCCGAGAAGGAGCATTCCGGGGACAAGTCCGACATCGCGCTCTGCCACAACAACATCGGTGAGATTTACCTGCGCCGCGGCAAGCTCGGCCGGGCGCGGTTTCACCTGGAAAAGGCCCTGGAGCTCGCGACCGCTGCGCCCTCGGCCTGGGTTCAGTCCGAGGTGCTGGGCAATCTGGGCGAAGCGGCATTTGCGGCCGGGAACATGGGACGGGCGCGCGACTGCTACGAAAAGGACCGGCAGATATGCCTCGGGACTGAGGACCGGCAGGAGCTGGCCGAAACCCTGCGCCGGTGGGCAGAGCTTGACTTGGCGCAGGGCCGGGTCGTCGATTGTGAGGCGCGCCTGGGCGAGGCGCTGGAGCTTGCGGGCAAAGTCGGCCTGAAGCGGGAACTGGGCAACGTTCACCGTGTGCTGGCCGAGCTGCGCGACGTGACCGAAGACCGGGCAGGAGCGAAGGCTGAGTTCGAGCAGAGCCTGGCGGCCTTCCGGGCCTTGGGCAAGAACTATGAACTGGCCTGCGCGCTCGCGTCATACGGCCGGTTCCTCAAGGCGATCGCAGACAGTTCGTGGCAGAGCGTATTGACTGAGGCGTTGGGATTGTTCGAGAGCCTTGGAGTCGAGCCGAGGACCAAGGAGACTGAACGGCTGCTGGCCATGGGGCAAAGGGGAAAGGGGAAATGGCAAGGTGAGGAAGGAAGTACGGACATCCTGGAACGGTTGACCGGGCTGGCATGTGCGGGTCTGGACACGGCGCGGTTCTGCGAGGAGGCGCTTGCCGTGATCGCGGACCGGCTGCCGGCTGAGGCGGCGGCGATTCTCCTGCGGGATGGCCGGGTGTTTCAGCGGGGCAGGATGGAAGTGGGAGAAGGGGGAGCGGACGAAGTCAGAGGTCAGAAGCCAGAATGCAGAATGCAGAATGCGGACGGCGAAGGGGAAAGGGGAAATGGCGAAGGGCGGAACGGGGTCGGCAGCGTCAGCCTTCCACTTGACGTCGGGGACGGCCGGGTGGGCACCTTGGTCGTGCGGACAAGCGCAGCGGCCGCGCGCGTGAAGCCGCTGGCAGACCTGACCGCCCTGGGCGTGACTCAGGCGCAGGCGAGGCCCGCACGGACAGGGAGAGAGGGAGTGAGGGACGAAGGGAGAGAGGGGAAAGGAAAGCTCGCAGGAATCATCGGGGCAGAGACGACGCTGCGGCCGATCTTGGACACGGTCGCGCAGGTTGCGCCGACCAAGGCAAGCGTACTCGTCCTGGGCGAGTCCGGAACCGGGAAGGAGCTGGTTGCCCGAATCCTGCACGTGCTCTCGGATCGGGAAGCCGGGCCGTTTGTCGTAGTGAACTGCGCGGCGATTCCTGAGAATCTGCTGGAGAGCGAGTTGTTCGGCATCGAGTCCGGCACGGCAACCGGGGTCAGCGGTCGGAAGGGCAAGTTCGAGCTGGCGCATGGCGGCACGATTTTCCTCGATGAGATCGGCGACATGGGGCTGAACTTGCAGGCGAAAATCCTGCGGCTGCTGCAGGAAAAGACCTTTGAGCGAGTCGGCGGCAGACAACCGGCCTCCGCGGACGTGCGGGTCGTCGCGGCGACCAACCGGAATCTCGAAGAGGCGATGGCTGCGGGCCGGTTCCGGTCGGACCTGTTCTACCGGCTGAACGTAATCACCCTTAACCTGCCGCCTTTGCGGCAACGGAAGCAGGACATGCCGGCGCTTGCCTCTCACTTTGTCGCCAAGTTCAGCCGCGAGTACGCAAAGCCGATGCAGGGCTTGAGCGATGACTGCCTTGCCTGTCTGCTGGCTCATGACTGGCCGGGCAATGTGCGCGAGCTTGAGAACGTACTGGAGCGGGCGGTTATTCTCGCCCGCGGCGAACTGGTGACGGCCGCAGATCTGCCCGCGGCGATGCGCAAAGCCGGCATGCCCGAGCCGCACTGGCGGGCGATGCGCAAGACCGTGAAAGAGGCGGCAGCCGCGCCCTTGGAGACCCGAACCGTACTGGCCGCGCTCGATGAGACCGGCTGGGTTGTCAAGCAGGCCGCCCAAGTCCTCCACATCAGCCGGCGCGAGCTGTACCGGCTGATGAAGAAGCACGACATCCGACGACCTCCGGAAGGAAATCCCAAGCCCCACGCCCCAAACCCTAAGCCTTAGTTCCTCGTCCCTGTCCTCGTCTCTTGCGCATGTGTCTTCGGCCACAACGTACTAAGTCACGCATTCCTGACAGTTAGCCGACACGGGCAATAGTCCGCCGGGCTGGGCGTGCCAAGAAATGGCACACTTGCGCAGAAGCCAATCCTGTAAGTTATTGTTTTCCCGATAATTAGCTTGACGTGACCTGCTGGCACGAAATGTGGAATCACTGGGGCATGACCTACTCAGACAAGCAGAGGCCGGGAAAGGAAATCCGGCATGAGAGTCGGAGCAAGACCGGCCCGGCTCCTTCAGATGAAGAAGCAGAACGGGCAACGCTGCTCCAGGCACTGACCGACCACTGCGGAAACCTGACACTAGCCGCAAAGGCAGTCGGGTACACGCGCGAGGTGTTTGAAAGCGTCCTGCGGCAGCACGGTATTGGTGAGGTAATGTAATGCACAAGGAGGAAAGGTGAAGAACGCATGCATAGCGCTGCTGGCATTGCTGGCGGCAGCGAGCGTCCTGGCCGGCGAATTTGCCCAGGACCACATCATCGTGAAGTTCAGGGTCCCGGTGTCAATCGAGCAGCGGGATGGGCCGGTTCGGACCGGGATCGGAGAGATTGATGCGCTGAATCAGCATTGGCAGGTCGCGGGCGCGAAGAAGCTCTGCCCGGCAGCGACCGACCAGCTTGCCCGGCGGATGGGAATGGACCGGCTGTACGTTTTTACGACCACCGGTCCGATTGACGTTGAGCAGGCGGTTGCCGACTACAGCGCGGCGAGCGCGGTCGAGTACGCGGAGCCGGACTTTGCCGGTCACGGCTGCACTACAACGCCCAATGACCCGTCATATGGCAACCAGTGGGGTCTGAAGAACACCGGTCAGAACCCGGGCGGGTACGGGGCCGGGATTGCGGGCTGCGACATTGACGCCGAGTTGGCCTGGGACATCGAACGGGGCAGCCGCGACGTTGTCATCGGCCATCTCGACGCCGGCGTCGACCTGGACCACCCGGAGTTCGTGACCAACTACCAGAGCAGTGTCTGGTGGCGGAACATTGACGAGATACCGGGCAACAACGTCGATGACGACGGCAACGGCTTCAGGGACGATACGGTCGGCTGGAACTTCGCGTACAATAACAACAACCCGCAGGACGACAACGGCCACGGCACGCACACGGCCGGCACCATCGGCGCGCATACCAACAACAGCACCGGTGTCGCCGGGGTCTGCTGGTACTGCCAGATAATGCCGATCAAAGTCCTCGACAGCACCGGCTTCGGCTGGTATTCGTGGTGGATTTCCGGGATTGACTATGCGGTGAAGAACGGCGCGCAGCTCATCAACATGAGCCTGGGCGGGACCAGCTACTCGAGCGCGCTGGAAGACGAAATCAACTACGCCTGGAACTCCGGGGTGCTGCCGATCGTCGCGATGGGCAACGACACGCTCCACGACGACAGCACCAAGTTCTATCCAGCGGCCTTCGCCAATGTCATTGCGGTCGGTGCCACGGCCAACAGCGACGAGCGCATGGTGAAGGGGCACAAAGGCTCGCGTGCCTGGAGCATGTGGGGTTCCTGGATTGACGTGGCGGCACCGGGAAACGCCGTCTATTCGACTTGGACCGACGGCTACGCCTATGACTGGGGCACCTCGATGGCCACGGCGTACGTTACGGGAACCGCCGCCTTGATGCTCAGCCGGAACCCGGACCTGACCAACAGCGAGATAAGAAACATCCTCCAGTCAACTGCCGAAGACCTGGGCACGCCCGGATTCGACGTCTACTTCGGAGCCGGACGGATTAACGCTTATCAGGCACTGCAGCAGGTGCAGAGGCTTCCCGGCTGGACCGCGGAGACCCTGCTTGCCACGAACACAAACGGGTGCCGCGAGCAGGATGTGGCGGTTTCCGGGCAGAACGTGCATCTGGTGTACATCGACCGCGGCGGCTCAAGCATCGGGCTCTACTACCGCCGCAGCACCGACGGCGGCCGGACCTGGGAAGCAGCCCGGCTGCTTTCGACCATGACCCACAACTGGGCCGACTTCCATCCGCAGATTGCGGTCAGCGGCAATAGCGTATGGGTCGTGTTCCATGATAAGCGCGGAACCCATAACGCCATCTATCTGAAGCAGAGTGCGGACAACGGCGCGACCTGGTGGGCCGACATGACCATCAGCGACACGCTCGCCGACGCGCTAAAGCCGGATGTCTGCACCAACGGGGACACGATTCACGTTATCTGGGATACGGGCTATCGCCGGAGCACGACTGGCGGCTCAACGTGGGACGCAATCAACGCCTCGGTGACCGGCCAGGCGATTGCCTGTGCAAACGGCAAGGTGTACGTCGTGGGCTGTACCCAGGTCAGCGGTGTCTACAAGGCCACGTTCCAGCGGTACAACGGCACTTCGTGGGAATCGGTAGTACAGTTCGCCTCAAACGGCACGTCGTGGCCGAATCCAGACGTGGCGGCAGACGGCAACAACGTGTACATCACCTGGGACCAGGAACTCGATACCGACGGCGCACCGGAGGAGATTCGGTTCCGTCGGAGCACGGATTGCGGGGCCAACTGGGGAAGTGACCAGCGCCTGGCGAACGTCGCCGACAACTACGTATATCGCAGCCCGCGCCTGGCGGCGGCGAGCGGCAAAATATATCTGACCTGGTACGGGGACAGGGACAAGTACTGGTCGGTCGAAATCTACTACCAACAGAGCGCCAACGGTGGAGCGAGTTGGGGTAACACATTCCGCCTCACGTACAACGGCGACAACGACTTTGACGAACTGCCGGCAGTCGCAGCATTCGCGGACACGGTCCACATCGTCTGGGACCGGATGGCGAACGGCACCAAGTCGGTCTACTACATCCGCAAGGGCATTGCCCAGCAGGTTGACGTGAGCGAAGGCCGCGGATTGCCGGTTGGCGATTGCCGATTGGCGATTGCCCCGAACCCGGTGACGACCGGCTTCGCGACCGTCCGTTTCTCTTCACCCCTTTCAGCCCGCGCCTCAGTTCGCCTCTACGACGCCAGCGGCCGCCTGGTGCTCTCGCAGCCGGTCTCAACTTCGTCCTTCGTCCTTTCCACTTCGGACTTGTGTGCCGGTGTCTACCTTCTCAAGGTCGATGCCGGCACCAGACACGAGGACCTCAAGCTCGTGGTGCAGCATTAGCTGGCAGTTAGCGGTCAGGAGTTGGCAGAATCAGGGGCGGGCTTCGGCCCGCCTCTGATTCGTGGTTCACCTGTGTCGGCGCTCCGACGTGCGTCGCCGCGTGATTCCAGCCTGCCGGCGAAGTCAGTCAACGAATCACGCCGCGAACCGCGTTCGGAACCGGTTTCTGAATCGCGGCGGGAGTCGTGCCGCGGGTCGCCATTCAAGTCGGCCCTCAAGTCGTTCTCGGCACCGGCTCGACCATCGAAATGGGATTCAGACAGGCAAGCACCATGAAAGTCCCTCCGGTTTTCGAATCGGCAGTCGGCCTCGAATTCGCGGTCGGACTGCACGTCCGACTCGCGATACGAATCGTCCCGGGAACCGTTCCGGGAACGGTTCCCACCGTGGTTCGCGGGGCGTCGATTTCAGCCAGTTTCCTGAGAGCCACTCCTCTAAAGTGCGGTGCGACATACAGATATAGGAAGACCGCGAAGGAACACGAAGATTCTTGAGCAAATCGAGCTTCGGTGGACATATAACTACATGACTATAGGACTTACTCAGCACGCAAGTGCTTAAGAATCGACCAGTTGAAATGGCGCGTCGCCCGGAAACATGCGGAAAATGGCACTTGGCACGTCCTTGTACAGGCACGCCCGGTCTCCGGGTCCACTTCTCCACTCAAAGCAGGTGCCAAGATCGACCATGCTCTGCTGAGTTAATCCTATAGTCATGTATAACTATATGAAGGCCTGCGCCCGCGTGGCGCGGCTAGGCCGGAAGGCGAAGATTCTTTAACAAATCGCGCCCTCTGGTGCGTATAACTACAAGAGGGCCTGTGCCGACGTGGGACGGCGGGTCCTGAATGACCGAAAACCTGAAAGGAGTTCCTATGTCCGATTCGAATCAGCGGTTGATAGCCTGGCAGATAAAGACCGATACCGGCAGGATGAAGGCGACGCTCGACACCCTGCGGCCGGAGATGCTTGAACGCTACAAGGCGGCGGTGGCAAGCCTCTGCGAGATGGAAACGAAAGCACGGCAGACGCTCAACGCGGCCGGGGTGCATACCATCATGTACGTGCCCTACCTCAGCTATGCGCGGCAGCTCTACAAACTCTCCCGCCAGCAGGGCATTTCGGGCGAGAGCTTTGCCCTTGTGGCCAAGGTCCTGCTCGACAAATGGGCCGCCCGCGGATTGGATTCCGCCGTCCTTGCCCGAATACGGACCGAAGTCTTCGATGTCGCCCAGCCGGCGCCGTAGGTCTGCCGGTTCCGACCGACCCTCTCCTTTGAAGGAGAGGGTCGGAGTGGTAGGTGAATGTCGCCGCGTCGGCCTGACTTCCCGTCGCCGCGTGGCATATTACTGGCGTGCTCAACCAGCGGCTTGAGGCGATAGCGGCCCATCTCAAAGGATGTCGGCAAGAGTCCCCGCGCCGCGCGCTGGCAATCGGGGCCTTGAACGGAACGTCGGCCGGTCTCAGCGCGGCTTGACACTGCTGCCGCCCGATGCTACATTCCATCTCGCATGGACAGCAAAGTGCGCGGAGTACTCGCGGAACTGCGACGGAGACTTGATGACCTGTACGGCAACCGACTCGTCAAGCTCGTCCTGTTCGGTTCCCAGGCCCGCGGTGACGCTGACAGGGATTCCGACATCGACGTGATGGTAGTACTGAAGGGAAACGTGAACCCGTTCCAGGAAATTGAGCGCGGAGGGCGAGTGACGGCCGCCGTATCGCTCGAACAAGATGTGGTGATTTCCGCCGTCTACGTTTCGGAGAACCGGTACCGGACAAGAGCAAGCGGGTTCCTTGCCAATGTTCGGGCAGAAGGAGTGAGCGTCTGACCGAGCAGCAGTCCGCGCTATTGAACAAAGCCAGAGACAGCCTGCGGGGGGCGGAAATCCTGACTCGCGAGTTCCTGTACGACATCGCAGTCTCGCGCGCGTACTACGCGATGTTCTATTGCGCCGAAGCACTGCTGGAGGCGGAAGGACTGAGCTTCTCCAGCCACGGCGCCGTCTTGTCGGCATTCGGCCAGCGCTTCGCCAAGACCGGCCGCATGCCCGCCGAGTATCACCGCTACATGCTCCAGGCGCAGGACAGTCGCCTGCTCGGAGACTATGATGCACTGTCTCCTCGTTCCGAGCAGGAGGCGCAGAAGCACATCGGGCGCGCCCGCGAGTTCATCGCTCTGACCGAGGAACTCCTCGGCCCGGAGGAGCCGCCCGTCGCCCGCGACCGGCCCGCCGCCAAGCCGCGCCGCACTCGCGGACGCCCCAGCCCGAATACTCGCTCCCAGCCGCCGCGCACCTCACGGCCTTGACGGGCATGGGAATTGTTTATTATGTCCCCCGAATTCTTCTTGACGGGTATGGAATTGATTATTCATGTCCCCGGAATTCCCGGGTAGAACTGCACCTGATGGGAGCAAGACCCGCAACCGACCCGGACGAATGCGGAATTGAAGATCATGTCCCCCGCATTGACCTGGCGCGGTCGGACTGGCTCGTAGATGGTAAACTATGAGCGACGAGGACAACAAGCGTATGTCCGACCAGCCGGTTGCGTTTGACCACGAAGTGAACGCACTTAGAGAACTCGCTGATACTACTCTACGGGCTGTCGTGCCCGCCCGCCGCAGAGCCGAGCAGCAGGGAGCCCGGGCATTCGTCGAGTGTGTGAGCACCATGATTCTTGAGAACATGGCATACATCGGAACGGAGATCGCGGTCTTGGCCGGGCGGGGTCCGAACGACAGGTCCGCCTGTGCTGCCCTGACGGCACTCGGACGCCTGCCAAGCGAGGGACTCATCTATTTGGCCTACTTACATCATGATGCTGGGACCGATTCAAGCTGGGACCCAAACTGGGAAACCAGCCTCTACTACGTGGGTTCCGTCGCGTGGAAAGAGTGCTACAACCGCTGCGGCGACTGGCCAAGGACGCACAAGCACGCAAAGGAAAGCACGCGGCCATCTCCGTGGCGGCGCCTCCACCCATTGCCTGTTTCGCTTGAGGAAACTAGGGCACTGGACCGGTGTGAAATCAAGTACATCGAGCGCGGACTAAGAGAGCTCCAGCACTCCGCGTCCTGCGGTGCTGACTCTGAGCTGTTGAACGCGGTTGCTCCGGCCACGGCAGACGCGCCCGTCGAAGATTGGCGTGCCGCGTGGAATAAGGTCGGGTGCAAACTCGGGGAGGCAAGGACAAGGCAGACATGGGAGAGACTCGCGGGCCGGTGGAACCGGTTGTGCCAGTGGCCAGCAGGTCTCAAACCCAAGTACGCGCTAGACGAATCGGAGCTTGTTGCCACAATAGCGAAACTGACGTCGGCAGAACTCAGCACTTCAGAGGACCGCGACGCCAACGTCGAGGAGTTCAGGGGCTGGTTGAGCTCTCATGGTCTCGACCTGATGAACTCGCTGGTCCACATGGGGCCGGTGCGTACATCGCACGACCCGGCAGTCTATGCGGGCATCGTCATTGTGAATGCCATGTATTGCCTGTGGTTCGCTGCCAGGATACTGCCGTCTGCATACAACTGGGCAAACCCGATGCGGAACTGGAAGATTGGGACTGAGGCGAGAACCATGTGAAGTGCCTCGCAGTTATCGAGTCACGGGTCCGCGGAATCCCCTAACCGAAAGGAGCCATCTATGTCCGAATACCGCAGGCGCAGGGACCGAGACACCTGGCATTGGTGCAAGAACTGCTCCAACTGGCCGACGCAGAAGGAGAAGCCCGAAGTCTGCCACAGCAAGCCTTCGACGGGTGAGTTGTGCAACCAGTGCAGGTCCAAGGCGAAGCACGGTGAGTGCAGGACGTAGCCTCAACCGGCGCAGTAGGGCGGTGTTATTCGCGCTTGAACGGCCGCAGCTCGTCATTACAATGGAAGTTCGAGGGACGCAATAGGAGATTCCCGCCCCGCGGCTGCCGATTTGACATGTCCGCTCGCGAGTCCTGGAATACAGCTATGATAGAGAAGGCTGGACACCGCCCGGTCTTGACGAAGAGGAGGTAGAGCGCGATGCCCCCGAATTTCCAGCGCCTGTTCGACACTATCTGGCTAGTGCCCGCGACCCTGCTGTGGGCTGTCGGAATCGTCCTCGTTTCGGCTTGGCATGTTCGCCGCAGGTTCCCGGCCCGCCGACCCGGGACGACTGGAGACGCTTCTCCCTACCCTGGTTTCATCGTCCTCGCGGCCGGTATCGGGTCCCTGTTGGCCGTCAAGTGGTACTTCGGATTGGCTGGGTTAGGCCTGGGCGTCATATGCCTGGCAGCAGTGTATGTTGCCACCCTTGTCGCTGGCTCGTTTTGCACGCAGAGGGACCATAGCGTGACTATCGAGGCGTACAGCAGGCTCGTGCAACTTGGCCTTGGGCCGGCTGAAGCACTGCGCGAGGTCTCGCGCGTGAGGCACCCGGAGCTCAACCCGGCTACACACACCGAAGTGGCGAGCCGCTGCGGCGACATCAACCGGCTCTTCTTCTTCTATGACACGTGTGCGGAACTTGGGCAGAAGACGTTGTCGGATGCCCACGTGCGCGCATGTCTCGACTCTTCGACGCCCGTTCGCAGAGGAAGTCGGACCAAGGATATCTACCACTACCGGAAGGACCATGCGGCCTATAACAGGGCGCTGGAGTCCTACCAAGCTGGTAGTACAGTTGCCGGCCAGGACACAGTCGGGTCGGGCGCAGAGCAGGTCCTCGTGGCCGATTTCATTGGCCGCGCTTCACACGGATTGGCACACGACAACTTCGAGTACATCGCGGTGCACGCGGGGACCTTCTGGGCAGTACTGAACGAATCATACCCCAGCAGGTTTCGCAACGAGAATGCGAGACTGGCCGTGTGCGCCTATTTGACACTCCAGAAGTACTTGGAGCAGGAGCGCCTCAAAGCTCGAGACCTGGAACTTGCGGTGCTCCTTGCCCGCAACGGCGAGTGCGGTTCGACGTTCGCGCGTCGGGCGCACGAAAGCCGGTCCTTGGAGATGAGATTATACGGCTCAGAATACAGCGCTCCAAACCTGTACGAGCCACGCGTACTGCTAAACCTCACGTTGCAGCTTGAGGTGCTTGCATTCTGCGCAGATAACGTCGAGATGCTCCCCGAGGCGGAGATCATCGACATTGTCATCGACAAGAAGGCCGTTATTGCGCACGTCCTTACAGACACCGAGAAGTCCATCCGCGAGGGACGCCTTCCGGCCGTTGAACCAATCCGCAGCATCGTTGCTGACGTTCTGGCTTCGCCGCGATTCGCCTCCACGATGATTGAAATCGGCATCTCAGATGTACCGGAGACATAGCATGGGACCTTCACCGCGCCTCGCGTATCTAGCCAGCCCGGCCCGGACACCTGCAATTCTGCGATGGGATCCGAACCCTCGGCTATGGAGATGACGTAAGCAAGATGTCCCCGAAGTCCCCCTCCGGCATCGACCTGCTGACTGCTGCTCAAGCGTCCGTCCCGAGCCTTGATGCTCTACTCGCGTACTACCTCGCCTGTGTAGAGGAAGAGGACCTAAAGTCTCTCGCTCTAAAGTTATCCAGCCACCATAGGTCGTTCTTGTGCCCGTGGACAGAGGAGGAGCCGCTCCTTCACTCCAGCGCGACCGAGGTGAGCTTTCGCGCACTCGACGCCAGAGATGTGCAACTCCTGACCCGCGGCGCTCTAGAGGCGGGTGACCCTCAACGCTTCTACTACGGGTATCCCCTGTACCTAGACAGCGACGACTGCATTGCGCCTCTGTTCTTCATTGAGGTGATGGTGGAACAGAGGGCCGGGACCGAGTTCGTGCTTCGGCCCGCCGAAGCAGACAGCATTCAGTTCAATCACCATCTTCTCCGTCGCGCCCACGTGCAACCCGAGGAGATCAGAGAAGTGCAGGAGCATCTCGAGGGAGACTCCTTCGGGTCATTTGCCGCCCGCCTGAAGGCAGCGTATGACGCCATCGGCGAGGCCCCTCCGCCGCGAACTCCGACCCCGAGTCCCTTGGATGCCCTACCGACGCCCGGCTCACCAAAGAACACTTGGTACAACTGCCCCGTGCTGTTCCGCAGCGAGCGTTCCAACTACACAATGCACCTCCGTCATGAGCTCGGTGCCCTTCGGCGCTACCCGAGCTTTCAGCAGTCGGCTGCCGGCACGGCGCTCGGGGCCCTTCTTCAGTCTGATCCCGGCATACCGGCGACCCAGCGCAATCCGCAGTCGGTTCTCACCATACGTCCGCTTAACAAGGCACAAGAGGACGCCCTGCAAGCGGCTTTGGTGAACCGGTTGACGGTGATAACGGGGCCGCCGGGAACCGGCAAGTCCCAAGTCGTAGCGAACCTGCTCGCCAATGCCGCCATGTCTGGTAAGCCCGTGCTCTTTGTTAGTAAGAACAACAAAGCAGTGGATGTCGTGCGCAAGTGGCTCAAAGATAGCCTCGGGGAAGACCGTGACTGGACTTTCCGGGTTGGCAATTATGATGAGATGAAGAAAACCGAGGAAGAGATGCTCGCTCGTCTCGATGGACTCGGCCAGGGACAGACACCTGACAGCACCCGACCTGCGGTATCCACCGAGTTGGCGACATGTCAATCAGAAATCCACAGACTCATGTCCGAAGCGCTCAAACTGTCCGAGCGTGTCCGCGAGTACAACCGACGGGCTACAGACGAACGCCGCATCCGGATGGCAGTCCGTTCGGACTGGCTGTCACTTGAGGAGGTTATCCTACCAACCTCTGCCAAGTGTGACGAACTTGGCCAACTGAGTGCACAGGCCAATGCCTTAGCTACAGGCAGAGGGCTTGGATTCTGGTTACGCCTCCAGAAGTTCCTACGAGGTCGCCGATTACTGAAATCCCGGTGGCGCCAACTGGCGGCCATGGCTGCGAAACTCCCGGAGACTATCAAGAAGGACGTTGCTGTCCACGCTACCCGCCAAGATGATTGGCCGGCACTGGTGAAGTTGTCCAGCGAAATGCTAAGGTACATGGAATGGCGTGAGAGCGAATGGCAGCGCCAAGGTGCTCTGAAGGAACTGGAATCCAGCGGGAACGCAACCGACCTGCAAGCCAGACTCGACGAGGCAAGGCGGGTCCAAGCTACCCTGAGTTGCGGAATCCTCCGTGAATCATGGAGCAGCAGAATCATTCCACGCCGCGCGGCGGCAGCGGCCATGGTCAGGCGGTACTTCGACCTGAGTGCTCGACTCCGTCGTGCACCAGACAGAGCGGCATGGCTTGCCTTGCACAACGACTTCAAGACGACCTGCGGTGAGATCGCTAGGCTTTTCCCCGTCTGGATAGTGACCAGCCTCTCTATCAGACGAGCCCTGCCTCTGACGCCCGCCTTCTTTGATACCGTGGTTATCGATGAGGCCAGCCAGTGTGATATTGCATCGGCTATCCCCGTCTTGTTCAGAGCGAAACGGGCAACGATTATCGGCGACCCGCATCAGCTTCGACATGTAAGCACGTTGGACCCTGACAGAGAGGTGGAAATCGCGGGAGACACAGGGGCGGCCGGGTTTCTCGCTGATTGGTCCTATGTAACGAAGTCGCTGTACGACTTGGCCGAGACCGTGTATATCCGTCAGAATCAGATGCCGCTTCTGCTTGATGAGCACTATCGCTCTCATGTAGATATCATCGGGTTTTCCAATCGCGTTATCTATGGCGATTCTCTCGTGATACGTACGAAATCGGAGTCACTGAGGGAGAAGGCAGGCGCAGACGGCGTCGGCCTGTTCTGGCACGAGGTTAGAGGGCATGTGCCGCATTCGCTCAGGAGCGCGGTCAACGAAGAAGAAATCCAGGCCATTGTCGACACGCTCGCGCGATGGACAGAGGAAGGATTCCTGGCCCGGACGGACATCAAAGTGGGGGTTGTCACTCCGTTCCGCAAGCAGATGGACCGAATCGAGGACGCCGTCCAATCCCAGCCGTGGTATCAACAGGTCGCCGGTCGCGTCGTTGTTGGGACCGCTCACAGGTTCCAAGGCGATGAAGCCGATGTTATGCTGTTTTCGCCCGTCGTGTCAGATGGGATCCCTCCAAGTAAGGCTCGGTGGGTGGCCGACACAAGACAACTGCTGAACGTAGCTGTCACGCGCGCCCGTGCGGCTCTTCACGTGTTCGGCAACTCAGATGCGTGCCGTAAGGCTGGTGGCCTGCTCGGTGACTTTGCTGCTTATGCAGCCAATGTCGACATCTACCGTCGGCAGGACCGATATGGCTCGCCAGCAGAGACGGAGTTAGCGAGATTGCTCACGGAGGCTGGTCTGTGGTTCCAGCCGCAGCACCGCTCCGCCCGCTGCCCGAGGCCGTTGGACTTCCTCGTCGTGTCACCGATGGGAACCAGATACGACGTGGAGGTGGACGGACGCCAGCACTGGACTGATGAACAGGTGCAGAGAGACGACATCGACGACAGGGCCGTGGAGAGCGCTGGCCTCAGGGTTATCAGAATCGAGGCGAGGGACGTCCTGACGCGCCCCGACGCGGTACGTACAATGCTGACTCGCCTCGCGTAGCCATCATGGACAAGATTCGCTGGGGGATGGGGCGCGGAAGCGCGGGACACTTCCGTGAAGAGCCTCGCGTTTGATATGAAAGCCCTGTCCGCTACCATGTCCGTGATGGAATCCGAACCCTCCACCATGACGGAGGCGTACAAAATGGTCAGCTTCCCCGATAGTCCGCATCTTCCGTCCTCCATCTTCACCCCTCCTTCTTCCATCCTCCCTCTTCACTCCTCCATCTTCCATCCTCCCTCCACCGCTGATGCAAGGCCAAATCCGGCCAAACCCGACGACTGCACCGCCGCCTCGGCACTCCGTCCTCAGGTCCTGACATGAATCCTCCATCCTCCGACTTCCATCCTCTTCCCGGATTCCTCCTTCCTTATTCCTCAGTCCTCTCTCCTTTTCTCACCTCCGCCGCGCCCCGCCGCGGATATGCCCCGACGTACGTCAGCGCGTGGGCGCCGTTGGCCCGAGAGCCGAACTTGACCTCATTAACATACATGTTAATATCATGTTGAGGCTGGTTCTGCTTGAGGACGGCCCGGCGATGCAAGTCTGTGACCTGGAAAGAGACGGCCGCCGCGAGGCCATGGACTTCATCGAGTCTCAGGCCACGCCGGCACAGAGTCAGTTTATCAAGACGTTCCGGCTACTGGCTCAGACTGGGAGAGCCGGGCGTGAGGAACAGAGGTTCAAGCACCTGGAGGGTCCGGTTTACGAGGTGAAGGAGCACAGCGTCAATGCCCGCCTGTTCTGCTTCCGCTGGAAGGGTCGGGTCATCGTCTGCACGCACGGTGCGCGAAAACCCGCCGGTAAGGGGACAAGACAGTATCAGGAGGCTATTCAAAAGGTGAAGCGACTGCTGGACGAATGCGAGGCCGCGGGAGTATTGCCATGACTGAAACTGACCGACGGTATCAGGAACTCACAGAGAAACTGGAGAAGAACCCGGAGTACTGGGTTGAGTCAATGCGCTTCGACTTCGTAGAGGAAGTGGAGCGCATGATGGAAGAACGCGGCGTGAGCCGGGCTGAGCTTGCCCGGCGACTGGACTCCTCCCCGGCCTACGTCACTCAGATGTTCAAGGCCCTGTTCAACCCTACGCTGCTTACGCTGGCCAAGATTGCGCTGGCGTTCGACGCTCGGGTCGAGCTCGCGCTGGTCCCAAAAGACGCGCCTGCGGGCAGACGTGCAGTTCCGCTCCGGACGCCGCGCCGGAGAGAGCGGCAGCATGAGACCGTGGCAGCGGACCGGCCCGCCCGTGCCCGGCGGAGCGACTTCATCGCCTCCGACAAACCGGCCCGGCGTAAGGCGTAGCGCGCCCCAATGCCTCACGGCAAACCTGAACTGACCGGGCTGGCGAAGGACGAACGTGCCTGTTCCTCAGTCCTCAATCTTCAATCCTCCCGCTCCTCGGCCTCTTCCCTCCTCCCTCTTCTCTCCTCCGTCCTCAGTCCTTTTCTCGGCCCACGCCCCGCTGCAAGCATATTGCCTCGCCTGTCCGCAACCCCGCCCGAAATGCGTAGGGCGTCCTCTGAACCCTCAAGTCTGGCCAGCGGAACACCGAGCTTGACTCTGTTACCTTATAGGGTAGCATGATGTTGACCCGTGAGGTATTGCGTTCCGGGCGGCGGTGCACCGTGTTCGCGCTCGTCGTGGACCGCGGGTGCGAGGTCACGAACTATCTAATGGAGTTGCCGGAGGACGTGCGCTCAAAGATGGAGGCAGTCATCAGAGGGCTGGCCGACGAGGGCTTCGTTCCGAACCAGCAGAAGTTCAGGCGGCTGGGCGCGGGGGTGTATGAACTGAAACTGCGAAACCCTCCGGTCAGGCTGTTCTGCTTCCAGGATGGCCGGAACTGGGTATGCACGCACGGACACACGAAGCCGGGGCCGCGTGAACTGCGAACGCACGTCGCCAAAGTCGAGTCGCTGAGGAAACGGTGGCTGGAGGAGTGTTTATGAGCATCAATAGCATCGAACGATATCGGGAGTGGGCACACAAGATAGAGAACGACCCGCGCTTCGTCGCGGAGGAGCTGAAGTTGGCCTTCGCCGACGACCTTGTTCGACTGCTTGAGGCCCGTGGTCTCAAGCGGACCGAGCTGGCCGAGAAGCTGGGCACGAATCGGGGCTACGTGACGCGCGTGCTCAACACCGAGTACAACCTGTCGGTCGAGACGATGGCGAAGATTGCCCTCGCGCTTGACGCCCGCATCTCGCTGCGGATGCTCCCGCGCGAAGAAGTCGAACGTCGCCCCAGTTCAACGGCTCCGTCCCGTACTGTGCGCCGGCGCGAACGGCAACATGAGTTCATTGCCGCTGACAAACCGGCCCGCGCCCGACGGCAGGGAAGCAAGGAATGAGGAGCGTGGGGTGAGAAACGAAGTCCGCGATTCCTCCTCTCTGCATCTTCATTCCTCTATCTTCAATCTTCTTTCCTTCATCTTCTTTCCTCCCTCTTCTCTCCTCCGTCCTCAGTCCTTTTCTCGGCCCGCGCCCCGCCGCAAGCGTATTGCCTCGCCTGTCCGCAATTCCGCCCGCGCGGGCTTGACTTCACCACCTTCAGTCCTATCATTCCGAGTCTAAGGAGCATCATGGCAGAGAATAGAACTGACGCGGGAACGGACGACGGCCAGCCCGAAGTTGCTGCTGTAGCGCTGCCGGAGCAGAAGCAGTTCTTCAAGATTCCGGCGCGGTTTGGGCACGTGCCGGTGGCCGAAGAGCCGATGGGCTATGACCCCGAGAAGCGGTTCGAGCAGCACTACCCGCGCATCGAACTGCCGTTCCAGCTTGTAGACACGGTCGAGACCGCAGCCAAGCGACGTTACACCAAAGACGAACTCTTTCCGAACGGTCTGAACCGACTCTTCTTCGGCGACTGTCTGCACGTCATGCGGATGCTGCCGAGCGAGTGCATTGACCTCATTTACATTGACCCGCCGTTCTTCTCCGGCCGCAACTACAACATCATCTTCGGCGACAAGAACGAGATCCGCTCCTTCACCGACATTTGGGAAGGCGGCATGCCCGGCTACCTCATCTGGCTCAACACCCGCCTGTACGAAATGAAGCGCCTGCTCAAGCCGACCGGCAGTATCTACGTCCACTTGGACGGGCACGCGGTCCACTACATGAAGATCGAAATGGACAAGCTGTTCGGGTACGACAACTTCGTCAACGAGATCATCTGGGAACGTACAACAGGGCGTAAGGCCGGGTCGCGGTTCGGACGCGTTCACGACAACCTTCTGTTCTACTCCTGCGGTCGGGGAATGACGTGGAACCCGCCATCGGTTCCTCAGACCGAAGAGACCGTACGAGGCCATGATCTGATGAGGGACAAGGACGGCACATTGTACCGGGTGTCGGATTTCAGTGGCGCAGGGCCAGGTCCATCGCGTAGGTTCGGTGGCAAGGAGATCTCTCCGCCATCGGGACGCCACTGGCAGTACGACCAGAAGGAAATCGACAGGTTGATGGCGGCCGACCACATCTTCTTCTCCCGTGGAGGGCTTCCAAGGCTGCGCACTCCCTTGGATGAGTTGCCGGGAGTCGCGGTGCGCGACATCTGGACCGACATCGAACCGGTCAATGCTGGCGCCGAGGAACGCATCGGTTATCCAACTCAGAAGCCCGCAGCCCTTCTGGAACGCATCATCCGGACTTCGTCCAACAAGGGCGACGTGGTTGCAGATCTATTCAGTGGAGGCGGCGTGCTGGCGGTCGTCGCGCAGCGGCTTGGGCGCAGGTGGATATGCTGCGACACATCGCGGGTTGCGGTAGCACTGACCGCAGACAGGATTGCCAGGATTCTGGCGCCGAATCTGAAAGAAGCGAAGAAGGCGGCAAAGGTCAAGAAGGGCGAGGGGCTGTTCACCGAGATGGTGCACGATGCGACCCTGACAAGCGTGGACGATGCGAAGAAGAAGAGGGTCGAGGCTTCGCCTTTGACCATGACGGGCTACTCGGTCGAGCATTGGGGCATTTACGAAATCAACCGGCTAACGAAGCTACCGGAAGAGGCATTCCGTATGTTCGTGCTTCAGTGCTACGGAGCGCGGAAGTGGACTGGCTCGGACCCGAATATCCACGGCTATAAGCAGAGTGAGTTGCTCTGGGTCGGTGGGCCTAGGGAATCGGACATCATCACGGCCACGAACGTGCGCGACTTCGCGCAGGCGGTCATCAAGACTAGGAAGCCGGAGGAGCGGCACGCGGTGATGATAGCGTGGGGCATAGACCCAAGGGCCAAGGAGTACGCCGACCAGCTCATGATGATTGGCGAGCAGAGACCGATTCAGTTCATAAAGCTGCGGCTGTGGCCGCTGCCGGGCGAGGAACTGAAGTCGCACGTAACGAGGCGGCACCCGAAGTACAAGGAGTTCTTTGCGTTCATCCTGCCGCCGGACGTTCCGCGAGTCGGCATCACGCGACTTGGCTCGATGCGCTACAAGTTCGACGTGTCTGAGGCGCGTTCGATGAACCCTGGCGGCAAGATTGTGAACGTGCAGTGGGACTTCGACTTCCGCGACGGCATCTTCTCGGCGTCGCAGGGCTATCAACTCTGCCGCACTGAGAAGAAGGGCAAAGGCGAGCACGGCTTCGAGGGCCTACTCGTAGTCGAGTACGAGTTCGAGGGCGTCGAACCGGGAACCGAAGTCGCCATCGCCTGCCGTGTCCAAGACGATCTCGGCGGCGAAGGGACGAAGGTCATGAAGGTGAAGGTGGAGTAGATGCGAGCGGTGACGTTAGCCAAGGACTGGGTGCGGCCATGCTTCGGGCGAGCGAAGCCAGAGAAGGGCGGCTTCGACCCAATAGACCCGAATCATCGCTTTGTGACGAACGGCGACCGTAGGGCGCGCTGCATCTGGCTAACCGCGTCGGCAGCAGCGGTCGTCACATTCGTCGCTGTGTGGACTGCCAACCCTCAGTTCGGGGAAGATGGGCGCTACTACTTGTTGAGTTCGATTAGTCAGATTCTTGCGGCAGTGATCGCGCTCGCGGCGACATTGCCGCTCTTGTTTGCGGGTCTTTCCGATTACCTGCCCTTCTGCGCCAACCGGCTTGTGGCAAGTCGGCACTACAGGTGGTTCGTTGCCGTATTCATCGGCTCGATTATCCTTGCGCTAGTGGTTCTGTGTTTCAAGTGTGCACCTCCAATACTGACCGTGGTATCGCTTGCGACTGCCGCCGGGTGTCTCTGCAGCCTGTTGCCCTACCTCTTCTGGATAGCGGACAGGACTCGACCGAAGAACCACTTCGACGATCTGCAGAGCATTGCTGACGCCATCGCTCGGACGCACGAGAAGGTGACTGACCGGTCCCTTCTTGCCGAAGCTGCGGCCGACGTGTTGGAGTATCTCGAACTCTTGACTCAGGCAGCGTCAGCTGCGACGCTGCGGGGGGGCTCGAATTACTTGGGCCAAGCACTCATCAGCGTGATGGTCTTCTGGTTGAAGTACGACGCCCGTGGTACCGAGTGGGCTGCCAACCGAGGAGCTCTAGCATGGCGCAACTTCCTGGCTGCCAACGATGCGAGCTTTCTTGCCGTTGACACGGCAGCAGAGTGCGCTGCCAGAATCTTCGTCAAGGAGTGCTGGACTGGTACTCTGAAACCATCGGCCGAGGTTTTCGGTTTGGTGGCGGATTCTCTGCCGACGAAGCGACCGACGCAGGACTCGTCCAACCTTGTGGCCATCCGCGGCCAATGGCGACTCGGCGCGGTAGCCCAGCACGTTGAGGCCGACGGCGAGAGACCGCGCGCAGTCGCTCGCTGTGTCGCTGTGGCCATTGGTGACATCCCGGAGGTGAATCTCCAGCCGGTGTGTGCAAGATTCGAGGACCGAGTGCGTCAGTGGTTTCAGGGAATGTACCAGATTAACCCGAGCCCGGAGTTGACTGGATTCCATGCGCTCGTCATCGAGGAGCATCACGCACTGCGGCGGCGGCTGGATGAGGCAAGTAGATGACGCCCAGTCAATCCCCGACGGAGCGTATCAACTGGATCGAGGTGATTAGGCAGGCAGGCGCTCAAGCTGGGCGAAAGCATACTGTGAGGGGTGGCCCCGGTGGCCGCTAGCGGTCAAACGAAGCCAACCTTCGTCGTCTACATCGACGAGTCCGGCGATGAGGGGTTCAAGTTCGAGGCTGCCAATAGCAGCACGAGGTGGTTCGTGCTTGCAGCCGCCGTCCTTCGCAAGGCCGACGATGCGAACTTGGTCGAACTCGCCCGGGAGGTCAGAGCCAAGCTGAACCGCCCGGTCAACTGCCATCTGCACTTTCGCAAGCTCGACCATCAGCCTCGGCTATTCTACGTCGGGCGAATCGCCGAGAGCAAGGTCAAGGTCGTGGCAGTGCTGGTGGACAAGCGCGCGATTTCGTCACCCGAGACATTCAGGGAGGAATCCCGGCTCTACTTCTACGCCGCCCGCTATCTGCTGGAACGGGTATCGTGGTATTGCCGAGACCATAGGACCGCCAGTGATGTCGGGGACGGCAGCGCGAAGGTGGTGTTCTCGAACCGGTCGAACCTGTCGTATCATGACCTGCGGGAGTACATGGCCCGACTGAAGGAGCAGAGCCGGACGGGCGATGTGCGGATTGCCTGGGAAGTCATCCGCCACGAACATGATGGTATCTGTGCGCTTCAGGCAAAGAGCAGCGCCGGACTGCAGGTAGCGGACGCCGTCGCGTCGAGTTTCTTCTACGCGGTCGAACAGTCTGGCCTTGGCTACACCGAAGAACGCTACGCGCGGATGCTGAAGCCGGTTCTCTACAACTACCATGGGAAGTACCTCGGCTACGGCATCAAGCTCTGGCCGCGCGAGGTTGAGAGCAATGTCGCGACCGAGGAGAGGTTCAGATGGATTCGGGAAATGTACTAACGAAAGTGCAGGCCCCGGGCCTCAGGATCCCGCCCACTAGGGGCTGCCATCCTTACGGACGACCAGAGGTAGCTCCCGCGCATGCCTGCAAGTGGAGTGTAGCATTCTTGGGATTGGTTGTCAACAGCTAGCATGTTCAACTCCTTCCAGCCGGCGGTTCTGAAGCCATTCCAGGCTTGGGTCGCGTCCCGGTTCAGGGAGCCGAAAGTCGAAGACTGCGTCCGGGACTACCTCATGCACCTCTCAACTCCGCCGGCGGACCCAAATGACCTGACCCTCTGGCCGCACCAGCGGGAAAGCGTTTTGCGGGCGGTATATGCGAATGAGGTGCTCAAGCCGCAGGATCCGGGATGGAAAGACGTTCTTTTGAATGTCGTGACCGGAGGCGGCAAGACTACCATCATGGCGGCACTGATGGCGTATCTGCGCGTCTGTCACGAAGTCAGGTCGTTCATCGTCCTGACGCCGAACACCATCGTCCGCGAGCGGCTGCGGCTGGACTTCGACCAGCCGAGCAGGCCGGACTCGGTCTGGAACCGGTTCAACCTATTCCCGCCCGAGTACAAGCATCGAGTCCATGACATGACGCTGCACGTGCTGGAACCCGGTTCGGGCAGCGCGGGAATCAGGAGCGCAGCGGTGATCCTGGGCAACATACATCAGCTATACACCTACGGAATCACTGGCCGGGAGAACCTGGCAGTCATTCTCACGCAGATTGGCCGCATCGGCGTCTTCAACGATGAGGCGCACAACACGGTCGCCCCGAAGTACGACGAGGTACTCGACCTGTTCACCAAGTCAGGTAAAACCGTGCTGCGTGTGGACACCACAGCCACACCCGACCGGGCCGACAACGAGCCGGTGAATAGCCGCATGATATACTTCTACGGCATAAAGGAAGCCGTGCGCGACGGCATCGTTAAGACGGTCTATGTCTGCCAGCCCAATATCGCAACCGTTGAACTGACCTATACGGACACCGAGACAGGCGCGGTTGTGAAGGTTGAGGAAGTTCCTTGGGAGGAGATAGACGCCAAGCGTATTCCTGCGACCAAGTGGGTAACGAGCCCGAAACCGCTGCGCCAACAATTAGAGATGGCGAAGCGGCGGTGGATTGAACAGGTGAAGCGGGCGGAAGGCGGCGTCGTCCAGTCAAAGGAAGCGGTCAGGTCCGGCGGGACGTCGTCGTGGCGCAAGTATGATGTCCAGGAGGGCGGGCGCTATCGGCCGATTCTCTTTGTCGTCGCGGTGAGCATCAAGGACGCCTACAACGCCAAGAAGGTTCTGGAAGAGGAATTCGGCATGAAGACGTTCGTCATAGCCTCCAAGGATGAGGAGGAGACGGACATCGACGTGGAACAGCGGAAGCGCGAGCTGAAGACCGCCATGACCATCGGCACCGACAAAGACCCGGAGCAGTACAGCGCGGTTGTCAGCGTGTTGATGCTGCGTGAAGGCTGGGACGTGAAACCGGTTTCGGTCATCTGCCTGCTGCGTAAGTTCTCCTCGCCGGTCTACGGCCAGCAGGTCATCGGCCGCGGGTTGCGGCGTATCTATCCCTGCAAGCAGGATGTGAAGGAACGGCTGGTGGTCGTGGACCATCCGAAGCTGGAGCACGGCTGGCTGTGGAAGCTCATTGACGCCTACGTCAAGGACAATGTCGGTATCCAGCAGGAGATAGACCTAGATGACGTACCGGAGCCCGAGTCTGACGAAAGTCCGGACAGCATCATACCGCCCGAGCCGGACGAGGACGAAGGGGACGAGATTATCCTGCCGCCCCCGGGGGATACCGAGGAACAGGCACTCTCAGGCGGCTGGCAGGAGTACTTGGACAGCATCGTATACCAGCGTGAGAAGGTCGTCGTGACCGACGAGAAGCGTACGGGCGAGAGCGAACGCGAGCTGGCCGGCGATGGCTTTGTGGTGAACGTCGCCTACGACGACGCCGAGGGCAAAGCGCCGCCCGACTACGTTCCGCCATCAGAACTCGTGACGCTCGATCAGCGCAAGGCCGAACTGCCCGACCAGCTTCTTGAAATGGCGCGCGAGCTGCTCTTCAATACGGGGCTGCCGCCCAGTGGCATAAACGTGCTATACCGCGTCATACTCGCGCATGTGAGCGCCAAGTTCCTTGAGGGCAAGACCATCGGGCAATGCGAACGGGAGGGCCAACTCCTGCTGTTGCAGGATAGCCTGCACGACATCCGGTCCAACCTGAATCACCGCCCGCTGCTCAAGGCCATTCTCGACAATCCACCGGCCGAATGAGCACACGCGGCGTGCTCGGCGACCTGAAGCACTGCACGCGCAAGAGCGAGCCCTACGATTCCACCTGGGAACGCGACTACATGATGCAGCTTGACGCCGACGAGACGGTGAAACGGTGGGAACGCTGCCGGTCTTTGCGGATTCCGTATGTAAAGGCGGACGGCACAAAGGCGACCTACAACCCTGACTTTATCCTGGAACGCAATGACGGGTCGAAGGAAATCCACGAGGTCAAAGGCGGGCATCTGCTCGGAGGCGCTGATACCGAGGCCAAGCTGAAGGCCGGGGCTGAGTTCTGCCGCAAGCGAGGCATGGCCTTCAGAGTCATAACGCGGGGGGGCTGACGGCTCAGTACCTGCGCGGCTGGTCGTCGGGCTGGCGCAAGAGCACCCACGGCGGACGGGAGTGGTACGATTCCTCGTGGGAGCTTCGGTACATGGATGAGCTGGAGCGCGACCCGCTTGTCATCCGCTGGACTCGCCACCACGGGTTGAGGATTCCGTACCGAAAGTGGCTCGGCAATCGCGGGCACTACGAGCCGGACTTCTTGGTGGAGCTTGCAGGCGGGGACAAGGAGCTGCGTGAGGTCAAGGGCGAGCACCTTCTGGGTGACAAGAACACGCAGCGGAAGCTCCAGGCGGGTGACGAGTTCTGCCGCCAGCGAGGAATGAAGTTCAAGCTGGTGACCAAGAGCATAGTGGACCCATCAACGTGGCGTCCCGAACCGAGGATTCGGACAGAGGATGCCCTGCCTGCTGCAAGACCGACGCTGGCTGAGGACGCATTCGCGCCCGGCCGCTCCGGATGTCTCGCGATGGTACTGACCCTGGTCGCACTAGCGACGCTTGCCGTCACTGCCTGTCTGCTTCTCATCTTCCGGTAACACAGTAGGCGATTCCTGACGCGCGCTGCGGGCAGGGCCGAGGGGAGCATGGAGGCTGCCAATGTCATGAAGCCGGCGCTGGCCCGGGGAAGCCTGAGGCGAGGAACGAGGAATGAGGAGAGAGGAATGAGGAACGAAGTCGGCGTTTCTTCCATCCTCCATCTTCCATCCTTCATCCTCCGTCCTCGTCCAAGCCCCGTTGAGCGGGCTGATTCTGAGCGGCAGGCTGAAGGAACACGATTCCTGGCAGGTTGTGCGCGGCGAACAGGGTCTTGTGGTTGTGCCGGTTGTTCAAGAAGCGTAGTCGCGGGATCGGGACAGCAGTTGGCCCCGTGGCATGCCCGGCGCGGCATGACAGGACGGGGAGTTACGGGGACGCTCTCCTCAGTCGGATTCCGATACCCCGTGTCAAGGTAGGTCCTGCCGGATTCCGCCCGCGCCGGTTTGACACCCGTGCCTGCCGGCCTAAGCTTTCCGTGACGTGAAAAGAGCTAGGTGATGTGATCCCGAGATGCCTTGGAGTGAACGTTCCCGTCTGGTCCGAGTATCGACTGTCGCGGCAGTGGCCCTGCTGGTGGTCACCTGCGGCAGCGCCACGCGGCATGACACAGAGACATCTCTACGAAGCAACCCGCCGATGAACGATTCCAGTTCAGCAGGAACGGTCGTCGTGCGTCTTGCCGGCCCGGGCGGGATGCCGAAGGCACCCGAGGCTGTGCCCAGAGTTGTGAAATCCGATGCGGAGTGGAAGCGACAGTTGACTGCCGAGCAGTACAAGGTCGCGCGCGGCCGGGGAACCGAACCGGCATTCTGCGGCGGATTGCTGGCGAACAAGGAGCAGGGAGTCTACTTCTGCGTCTGCTGCAGCCTGCCCCTGTTTTCGTCCAAGTCGAAGTTCGAGTCCGGCACCGGCTGGCCGAGTTTCTTTGCGCCGTTCGCGGCGGAGAACATCATCGAGCACGAGGACCGTAGTCTCGGTATGGCGCGGACCGAGATTCTCTGCGCGCGCTGCGACGCGCACCTGGGGCATGTGTTCCCGGACGGCCCGCCGCCGACCGGGCTCCGTTACTGCCTCAATTCCGTCGCCCTGTACTTCACCCCGAACACCGAACTCAAGTAGCTCGGGCCGCCCGTAGCTTCAGCCCGGCGCCGCTAATTGTCGTACACGTGGTGCGGGGCTGCGGCTCAAGTGGGGCGGCCATTGACGGGTGAGGGGACCGCCCGTACACTTTCAGCGTTGGGGCGGCCCGGTCTGCCGGTCCGGTACCCCCTTGTTCGGACGCGAACCGATAGAGAGCGCGACTTTGGGCTTGGTTACTGGTGAGGTTAATTTGAAGAGACACTGTTTGCCGGTCTTCATCTTTTGCTGCATCCTGCTCATGCAGGGTTTCGCGATGCCCCCGCGGGACAATGTAGTCGTCAGCCAGTCCGAGTACGACGACATGGCGCGGTTGGGCGTCAACGTTATCAAGACGCCGGTGCGCCTGCCGGGTATGCGGGGCGTCGTGAACGGGCCGGGCTCGGTCCGGCCGCTGGTCGCGGGCACGATGCGTTTCCCGGTGGTGGCGATCGACTTTCCCGACTTCGGGAACACCAACAGCGTCGCTCAGTTCGATTCGATGTTGTTCGGGACCTGGGCTTCGGGCTCGGCGGTCGACTACTACACGCAGGTTTCGTACGGCCAATTCCATATGACCGGCGTGACGAGCGGTTGGTACACGTCGGACAGCAACCGGGCATACTACGGCTACTCGCAGGGGTTTGAGGCGGCCGCGCGGCTGGTGAAGGAGGCGGCGCAGAAGTCGGATGCCTCTACCGATTACTCGCAGTACGACAATGACGGTGACGGCTACGTGGACGCGTTCACCTGCATCCACGCGGGAACCGGGTACGAGGAGTCGGGCGACGGCGGCGACATCTGGTCGCACTCTTGGAGTCTCTCGGACGCGGGCGTCGGTTCCTACACGACTAACGACCCGTGGCCGGGGCATTCGGGCCAGTACATCAAGATTGACGCCTACACTACCGACCCTGAACGGTCGAGCTACTCGAACCACGGCGGTATGGTTTCGGTCGGGGTTTTCTGTCACGAGTGGGGCCACGCGCTCGGCCTACCTGACCTTTACGACACCGACGGCGGCGGCGAGGGGTTGGGCACCTGGAGCCTGATGAGTTCGGGTTCGTGGGGCGGCAACAACAGTTCGCCTTACTACCCGGCGCACTTCGATGCTTGGTGCAAGATGGAGCTGGGCTGGCTGAACCCGACCGCGGTGCGCCGTCCCGGGCAGTTCACGCTGGGCCAGGTGGAAACGAACGCGAAGGCGTACTGGCTGATGAGCCGGAACCGGACTTTCATGGAGTACTTCCTGGTCGAGAACCGGCACAAGACGATGTTCGATACCCTGCTCTGGAACGAAGGGCTCTGCATCTATCACATCGACGATTCCGTCACGCTTACCCGCTGGGCGGACGGCGAGGTGAACGCGGGCGGCTCCGGTTGGAAATACGGCGTCGCGCTCGAGCAGGCGGACGGCAATGACGACCTGTACAATGGTAATAACCGCGGCGACGCCGGCGACCCGTGGCCGGGCAGTTCCGGCCATACGCAGTTCGACTCGACGACCACACCCGACACCCGTACCAACTATCCCGACTCGCCGCTCTACTCCGGCTGCTGGGCGCGGGACATCCCATCCGCGTCGTCCTCGATGGCCTGTTCGCTGGCCGCGGGCGCGGTGGGCGTGTTTACGGGCGGGCCGGACGCAAGCGGGTATTCGTGGATTGACTCGGATACGACCGGCGGCCCGGCCTATGGCTGGAACGACATCGGCGGCACCGGTACGCTGCTCGGCAACGGCGACGACAGCCGTTGGTCGTTCAGCCTGCCCTACAACTTCAATTTCTACGGCACGGCATACACGACGGTCTGGGTCTGCACGAACGGCTGGCTCAGCTTCGGCGCCGACCCGGGCACCAACAATGCAGCGAACGTTGACATCCCCAACACCGCCGCGCCCAACCGGGCGGTGTTCGCGTTCTGGGACGACCTGAACGTGGTCGCGCCGGATTCGGGGGGTGTCTACTACCAGAACTACGGCACGTCGCCCAACTGCTCGACCGTCGTGATGTGGAAGCACGCCCGAGTCAAGAACTCGATGGACCCGGTGCAGAACCAGGTGTCTTTCCAGGTGGTGCTCTACGAAGGCGGGCGCGTCCAGGTTCGCTACCGTGATATCTGGTTGAGCGATACACTGCACAAATGGGGGCGGAGTGCATCGGTTGGTGTCGAGAACTCGGCCGGTACGGTCGGGCTGCAGTACCTGTACAACGGCTCGCCGACCGGCAACCTGTTGGCGAACGAAAGGGCGATTCAGTTCGCGCAAACCTCGGCCCATGACGTCGGCGCGACCGTGATAACGGCGCCTACCGGCACTATCGACTCGAACCAATCGGTGACGCCTGCCTGCACGCTGTACAACTACGGCAACCAGACCGAATCATATCGAGTACGTTTCAAGGTCGGTTCCTTCTACAACGACACGGCGCGCGTGAGCAGCCATGCACCGGGCACGAAGGTGCGCGTAACATTCCCGGCCCTGGGTGCATGGCCGCGGGGTACATTTGGCGTCACCTGCTCGACCGAACTGGCCGGCGATGGAACACCGGCCAACGACAAGGCGACCGGCAGTGTCACCGTGCGGGTGCACGATGCGGCCTGCGTCTCCCTGCTCGCGCCCTCCGGCAGCGTCGACTCGGGTACGGTCGTGACCCCGGCCTGCTCCGTGGCCAACTACGGCACGGTGGCAGAGTCATACCGGATTCGGATGAAGATAGGCAGCTTCTACAACGATACCACACGAGTGACGAACCAGGCAGCCGGGACCAAAGTCAGAGTGACATTCCCGCAATGGACCGCGCTGATCGTGGGCGGTCCATACGCAGTGACGTGCTCTACCGAGTTGGCCACTGATATGAAAGCCGGCAACGACAAGGCATCAGGCAGCGTGACGATAACGCGGCCCTCGGCCCACGACGTCGGCGCGACCGTGATAACGGCGCCTACCGGCACTATCGACTCGAACCAATCGGTGACGCCTGCCTGCACGCTATACAACTACGGCAACCAAACCGAATCATATCGAGTACGTTTCAAGGTCGGTTCCTTCTACAACGACACGGCGCGCGTGAGCAGCCATGCGCCGGGCACGAAGGTGCGCGTAACATTCCCGGCCCTGGGTGCATGGCCGCGGGGTACATTTGGCGTCACCTGCTCGACCGAGCTCGCAGGAGACGGAAACCCGGCAAACAACAGGGCCACGGACTCGGTCAACGTGCGGGTGCTTGACGTCGGCTGCTCGGTGCTGCTGGCGCCGTCCGGGACAATCGATTCCGGCTTGGCGGTGACCCCGGCGTGCTCGCTCTACAACTACGGGACTGGCAGCCAGGACTACCGCGTACGGATGAGGATCGGCTCTTTCTACTCCGACACGGCGCAGGTGACCGGCCACGCGCCGGGCACGGCGTTGTACGTGACGTTCCCCCAGTGGTCGGTCACTCAAATCGGCGGGCCGTACGCGGTGGCGTGCTCGACCGAGCTGGCCGGTGACGCGCAAGCGGCGAACGACCGGCAATCCGGTGTGGTAGTGGTTACGCGGCCGTTGCGCGACGTCGGCGTCGTGCAGATAATCCAGCCGGTCGACACGGTAGACACCGGCGCGGCGGTGGTTCCGACCGCGGCGGTGCGGAACTTCGGGGAGATGGAAGAGACCTTCCCGGTGAGGTTCAGCATCGGCAGCTTCTACACGGTCGACACCTCGGTGACAATCAGCCCGGGCGTGACTGACACCGTAAGCTTCCCGGCTTGGCTGGTCAGTGAAATCGGCACCCACGTGGTCCGGTGCTCGACCATGCTTTCCGGCGACCAGAACAATGCCAACGACCTTGCCGTGGACACCGTCGTGGTGCCGTCGGTGGGCATCGGGCAGCCCGAGAACAACGCAGTACCGCTGGCGTTCGCCCTGTACCAGTCCCGCCCGAACCCGCTCGGGCCGGGCACCACCATCCGTTACGCCTTGCCGCGGCCGGCACCGGTTGAGGTGCGAATCTACGACGCTACCGGCATCCTGGTGCGGCGGCTGGTGGACGGCGGACAGACGGCCGGTTACAGGGGTGCGTACTGGAACGGGTGCGACGACCGGGGCCGCCGGGTCGCGCCCGGGGTGTACTACTGTCGGTTCCGGGCAGGCGAGTTCCGCGCCGCGCAGAAGCTGGTCGTGCAGCGGTAGAGAGTAGTTAGCAGTTAGGAGTTAGCAGTTAGCAGGCACGGAGCGGGCGAGAGTCCGCCCCTGCGCATGTGACAGTGTTGACAAGCGGGGCGGGGAGCTTAGCATCTAGCCATGACAAGTCGTGACATGCGGAGCTTGGCCGTACTCCTGACCACGGCGCTGGGGTTGGCCGTGTCAGGATGCTCGAAGAACTTCAACCCGGATACGCCACCGCCGCCCACCGGCACGGTGTTGAGCAAGGTCGGAATCCAGTGTCCGTTCAAGGTCGCGGCGAGCGACCCGGACTTTCATCGCGTGTCGGTGCGGATTGACTGGGATGACGGCGACACGTCGGACTGGAGCGAGATGTTCCGCTCCGGGGACAGCATGACGCTCGTTTACGCCTGGCCCGTGTCGGGCAGCTTCAAGATATCGGCCCAGGCCAGGGACGAGAAGGGGGCGGTTTCGGCCTGGTCGAACTGGCACGCGGTTGTCATCGCCGATACCGTCAGTCTCCCGCCGGGAAGCCCGCGCGCACCGGCCGGCCCCGACGCTGGGTACGTCGACTCGACCTACGAGTTCTCGACGCTGGCCGGCGACCCGAACGGCGACCGCATCCGACTGCAGTTCGACTGGGGCGACGGCGACACCTCGGATTGGGGCGGCATGGTCGCGGAGAGCACCCAGGTGATGATGTCGCACGTGTGGCTACAGGCCGGTGAGTATTCGGTGCGGGCCAGAGCGAAGGACGAGAAGGAACTGGTCGGGGACTGGTCGGATGTCCACATCATGGTCGTATTCGGGGACACGACCAATCTGCCGCCGGGGATTCCGCTATTGCCATCCGGACCGGACACGGGATACGTTGACTCGACGTACGAGTTCTCGACCGCGGGCGCGGACCCGAACGGCGACAGTATCATGTTCCAGTTCGACTGGGGCGACGGCGACACTTCGGTCTGGAGCGCACCGGTTGCAGAGAGCACCATTGTCACGATGACCCATGTGTGGCCAACCGCAGGGGACTACTCGGTGCGGGCCAGAGCCAAGGACGTGAAGGACCTGGTGTCGGACTGGTCCGATGCCCATCTCTTGACTGTCAGAGATTCCCTATGGCACCGGTTGCGGATGGTCGGCGGGCCGCGTCTCGTCGCCGATAGCTCAGGTTTCATGATCAACGTGGTGAATGAGGGGAACACGGAGGACACGGTCAACTGGATTCTGTTCAAGCAGTCACCGGACTCGGCCTACATGAGGGAGCTGTGGCTCAACGGTTCTATCCTGACCGGGTATCCAATCCCGCCCGGCAGCCCGGGGATAGCGAAGGGCGACACGGCGAAGGTCAACCCCGCGTACGTCGTGGCGCCGAACATGTCGGAGCAGGTCGAACTCCAGTTCATGAAGTTCTACACCGACCCCCTCGGTGATTCAGTGCTGGGCAACATCAGCGGCGACACGTTCCTTTTTCGCTTCAGTGACAGCTCCGAGATAACGGTCGTGCCCTGACCGTCAGAGATTCGCTGAAGTAGAGCCGCAGCAGACCCGCCGCCGAGGGTACGGACAGAGAACCGCCAAGACCGCCAAGGGTCGGACGGGACTATCCGCAGATTACGCAGATTCAGATTTCCGGTTTGGGATTTGGAGTTTGAAGTTTCCATCCGCGGACTTGTCCTTTGGTTGACTGGGCAGGGTTTCTGAACGATGATTGAGCAGGTTTATGTCAGTCAGAGAATACTCGGCTTGCCTCGTGTTGCTGGTTGCCGCGTTCGTGGGCGCGTCGGCCGCGACGTTCGAGTTCAACGGCCGGGCGTCGGGCTGGCTGGTTGCGAGCTGGGACACGTCGTTTCTTGGGCAGGTCGGGCTGCGCTACCTGCCCGAGGCGCGGGTGTCGGTTCCAGTGCGGGGCCAGCTTGAGTTCGATGCCGAGGCATCGATCAACGCCTTCACTACTGCCGACGTCCGTAGCCGGGCTTGTTCGCTGGCTGCGCGGCTCAAGTCCTACCGCGCGCTGGTTCGCGTTTCGACCCCACGGTTCTATGCGCGCGCCGGGCTCCAGAAGATCAACTTTGGCTCGGCGATGCTCCTGCGGCCACTGATGTGGTTTGACCGCGTGGACCCGCGCGACCCGCTCGGGTTGACCGACGGCGTGTATGGCCTGCTCGGGCGGTATTACTTCCAGAACAACATCAACATCTGGGCCTGGGGTCTGCTCGGCAACAGCTCGCCCAAGGGCTGGGAAGTCTACGGCTCAGAGCGCTGGACCCCGGAGCCCGGAGCGCGAGTGCAGTTCCCGGTGCCTCGTGGGGAGGTAGGTATCACCGGGCATCACAGGGTCGCGTCAGTGGTCTACGGGGGACCGCCACCGCTGCCGACGGACACTAGTTCAGCGGCGGAGACCCGTGTGGGGTTGGACGGCAAGTGGGACGTCGGGGTCGGGCTCTGCTTTGAGGCGATGGTCGGCAAGATGAGCAGTGACCACGTACCGTACGCGTGGCAGCGGATGGCGACGGTCGGGCTCGACTACACGTTCGGCATCGGCTCCGGCCTCGGCGTGACGGCCGAGCACATGCTCGTGGGCGGCGCGGACGAGCCGTTCGGCCGCGGAACCGACGCGCAGTTCTCGGCCCTGGCGGTTTCCCTGCCGCTCGGGTTGCTGGACAACCTGCGCGCGATAGTGTATTTTGACTGGACGAACCGTGACTTGTATAGTTTTCTCGGCTGGCAGCGGACGACCGATAACTGGATGTTCAGCCTGTCCGCATTCGCCAACCCAGACCGCCCGGCCGCAACCGGACGCCCGGGCGCAGGCGCGGCCGGCAAGGGCTTGCGGTTCGACGTAGTGTTCAATCACTAGGGGCAAAGAGGACTAGTGAGAAAGGGAGAGAGTGAGCCAGTGAAGAACGGAAGCGGTTTGGAAGACGGCGTGGTGATTAGTACCGACAAGCTGGTCAGGAAGTTCCATGTCGGCCGGTCCGAACTGGTGGCCCTGAAGGAAGTAACCTTGCAGTTCCGCCGGGGCGAGTTCGCCGGGCTGGTCGGGCCGTCCGGCTCCGGGAAGACGACACTCCTGAACATCATTGGCACGCTTGATACCCCGACGTCAGGCACCGCTACGGTGCTGGGCGAGCGAGTCGAGAAGCTCTCGCCGCGCCAGGCCGCAGCCCTGCGCTCCCGGCAGATCGGCTTCATATTCCAGACCTTCAATCTGCTGCCGGTCTACACTGCGTACGAGAACGTCGAGTTCCCTCTGCTCCTGCTGGGCCTATCCCAGGCCGAGCGTCGCAAGAAGGTGACGGACGCCCTCGAATGGGTAGGCCTGGCAGACCGGGCGAATTCGAAGCCAACCCAGCTTTCCGGCGGAGAGAGCCAGCGTGTGGCGATTGCCCGCGCGGTGGTCAAACGGCCCGAGCTTGTGCTCGCCGATGAGCCGACCGCCAACCTCGATGCCGAGAACTCGCACAAGATACTTCAGACAATGGTCGGCCTGAACCGCGACCTCGGCACGACGTTCCTCTTCTCCACGCACGACGAGAAAGTCATTCGCTACCTGCGGCGTAAGATCTCGCTCATCGACGGCCGGGTCGCAGCCGACGAACAGCAGACAGGTCAGACCGGCCCGACCGCCGGAACGCCATGATTATCCTCCGGCTCGCCATCCGTAATCTGCGTGGTGCGGGCCTCCGCACCTGGCTCAACGCCATCGCCCTGTCGTTTGCCTTCGTGGCCATCATCTTCGGCCAGGGGATGCTGCGTGGAATGAACCAGCAGGCCGAGGATGCCTCGACCTCGTTCGAGTTCGCCGGCGGCCAGTACTGGCAGCAGAACTACGACCCGTACGACCCGCTGACCCTGGAAGACGCGCACGCGCCGGTCCCGCCGGGGCTGGAGTCGCTTGCCGCCGCAGGCAAAGCAGCTCCGATTCTGGTCATCGCGGGCAGCATTTACCCCCAGGGGCGAATCAAGCCGGTTCTGCTCAAGGGTATCGACCCGGCACAGCAAGTCGTTGCCATGCCCACGGCGGCGCTGGCCGACACTACCGAAGACATGCCTTTGCTCATCGGCAGTCGGACGGCGACCACGACCGGGCTTGCCGTCGGCGACCAGGTTACCGTGCAGTGGCGCGACGTGGACGGTACCTTCGACGCCCGGGATGGTCGCGTGGTCCAGATAATGGAAACGAGCGTCGGCACTGTGGATATTGGCCAGGTCTGGTTGCCGCTTGCACAATTGCAGGAACTGGCCGGAATGCACGGCCAGGCGACGCTTGTCACAGTGGCCAAGGGTCTGCGTGACATGCCGGAATTCGCTGGGTGGAGATTCCGGGGGCCCGAATTCCTGCTTTCCGACCTGCACCAGATGGTCGCTGCCAAGACCATCGGCCAGTCGATAATGTTCGTGGTGCTCTTCCTGTTGGCGATGCTGGCCATCTTCGACACCCAGCTCTTGTCGGTCTTCCGGCGCCGACGTGAAATCGGTATGCTCATAGCGTTGGGAATGACGCGGGCCCGGGTCATCGTGCTGTTCACCCTCGAAGGCGCGCTGCACAGCATCCTGGCCGCTCTTCTGGGGATGGTCTATGCCGGGCCGCTCTTCTACCTTCTCAGCCGCCACGGTTTCACTATCCCTGGCGGCGGCTCGTGGGGCTACGCGCTCGGGGACAAACTCTACCCGGCATTCACCGCCGGCCTGATACTGGGTACGACCGTGCTCGTTTTCATCGTCACCGCGTTCGTTTCCTGGTTGCCGACGCGGAAGATCGCCAAGCTCAAGCCAACCGACGCGCTGGCCGGACGAGGGACATGAGGGACAGTTACCAATTACTGATTCCTAATGACCAATTAGTGTCCGACTCGGAAATTGGGGTTTCGTTAGGAATTGGGAATTCGTCATTAGGAATTCTCCCATGCTAGGTTTTCTCGCCAAGGGTCTGTTGCGCGACCGGTCGCGCAGTCTTTTTCCCCTGCTGACTGTTGCCATCGGTGTAACGCTCGTCGTATTCATGGACAGTTATCTGCGTGGTGCAACTGACGCGATGTTCGCTGCCACTGCGAGCTTCGTTTGCGGTCACCTGCGCGTGACCACTCGCGCCTATGCAAAGGCCGGTACCGATGCCACGAACGAGCTTGCCCTGCTTGGCGTCGACAGCATACTTGGGGAACTGCACCGTGATTTTCCGGAAGTCACGTGGACCCTGCGCACCAGGTTCGGCGGCCTGATAGATGTGCCTGACTCTACCGGAGAGACTCGCGTGCAATCGCCGGCTGCCGGCCTGGCCATCGACTTGTCCCCGGGTAGCCCGGAGCGGAAGATACTCCGGCTTGAGCAATCGCTCGCCTCCGGCCGCCTCCCTTCCGCGCCCGGGGAGGTGCTCCTGTCCGACGACTTCGCACGCCGTCTGGGCCTGAGGATCGGCGACAGGCTGACGCTTATCTCGTCCACGATGAACGGCAGCATGGCGACATACAACTTCATCCTTTCGGGTACAGTGCGGTTCGGCGTCAGCGCGATGGACAGAGGTGCCATACTCGCTGACATCAAGGATATTCAGCAGGCCCTCGACATGCCCGACGCCGCCGATGCCGTATTCGGGTTCCTGCCCGGCACCGGCTACGACGACAAACTCGCCATGCGGCTCGCCGCGCAGTACAACGCCGGCCGTGATACGACCGACCAGTATGCACCGACGATGGAGACGATGCGCGTCGCCAGCGGCCTTGGGTCCATGTTTGACCTGATTGGCGCCGCGACGGGCCTGATTGTCTTCATATTCATCGTGGCGATGGCAGTCGTGCTCTGGAATGCGGGCTTGATGGGCAGCCTGCGTCGGTACGGAGAGATCGGCGTGCGGCTCGCAATCGGCGAGTCCAAGCCGGCCGTGTACCGCTCGCTGCTCGCGGAGGCGTTCCTCATCGGCCTGGCCGGCTCCATAGTCGGGACGTTGGCGGGGCTGGGCATCAGTCTCTATCTACAGGAGGTGGGGATAAACATCTCCGGGATGATGCCCAACGCCACCGTGGTCATCGACGACGTGCTGCGTGCACGCATAACGCCCGCCAGCGTCTACGTCGGTTTCGTCCCCGGTCTCCTTGCCACTTTCTTCGGAGCGGCGATATCAGGCCTTGGCGTCTACAAGCGGCAGACGGCGATGCTGGCCAAAGAGTTGGGAAGTTAGGAGTTAGCAGTGAGCGAAATCCCGGGACTGTACCGGATTGCGGCCGCGTCCGCGCGGCCGGGGACTGTCCCATGGGATTTCGCGGGGGAGGAAGCGTGATAGTGTGCAGGTTGGTTTGTGTATTGTGCTTGAGCTTGTGCCTCGCAGCCGAAACTCCGACCGGCGAGTCGATTCTGAACAAAGTGGACGAGAACAACTATGCGGATACCCGGATAGCCGTGTCTGAAATGGTCATCCATCTCGCCCGCAACACGCGTACGGTGCGAGCCAAGTCGTGGGTCAAGGGTTCGGATAAGTCGTTCACCGAGTTCCTCTACCCGCCACGGGACAAGGGTACAAAGATGCTCAAGCTCGGGGACGAGCTCTGGACCTATGTCCCTTCAACCGACCGAACCATCAAGATATCCGGTCACATGCTCAGGCAGTCGGTGATGGGCTCGGACCTGTCATACGAAGACATGATGGAAGACCACAAGCTCATCGACCAGTACTCAGCCGCTGTCGCCGGCGAAGACACCGTGCTCGGCCGGCAATGCTGGGTCGTGGAATTGACCGCAAAGGCCCCGGACGTCAGCTACCACTCGCGGAAGATATGGGTGGACAAGGAGCGGTACGTGCCGCTGCGGGAGAACCGCTATGCCAAGAGCGGCAAGCTGCTCAAGACCACTGAGGTGAAGAGCGTCTCATTGCGCCAGGGCCGCTGGATCGCGGACCGGGTCTCATTCAAGGACGCGCTCAAGAGCGGAGCGGGAACCGAGTTCATCCTCGACTCCCTCCGTCTCAACGTCCCGATTCCCGACTACATCTTCTCCAAGGCCGCGCTGAAGAAATAGCCCGGCGGTGGGTCAGTCGGGTTTCGGTCGGCCGCGCTTCTTCAGTTCGGCCTCGAAGCCGCGGTCGGTCGGGCGGTAGTACTTGCGGCCTTTGAGCGAAGGCGGCAGGTGCTCCTGCTCGACCTGCGCGTCCTTGAAGTCGTGCGCATACTTGTATCCCTTGCCATAGCCCAGCCCTTTCATCAGGCCGGTCGGCGCGTTGCGGAGATGGAGCGGCACCGGTTCGGTTGCGCTCTTGAGCGCGTCCTCTTTGGCCTCGCCGTAGGCGACGTAGAGCGCGTTGGACTTGGGCGCGAGCGCGAGATAGACGACACACTGGGCGAGAGCGGTGTTGCCTTCGGGCATGCCGATGAAGTGGACCGCGTCCTTCGCCGCATTGGCGATGAGCAGGGCGTTGGGCTGGGCGAGGCCGACGTCTTCCGAGGCGAAGCGGACGAGCCGGCGTGCGACGTACAACGGGTCTTCGCCGGCTTCGAGCATTCGGGCCAGCCAGTAGATCGCGCCGTCCGGGTCAGAGTCGCGCAGGGACTTGTGCAGGGCGGATATGAGGTTGAAGTGTTCTTCCCCGGATTTGTCGTAGAGCAGGAACTTGCGCTGGACCACGTCCTGGGCGAGGTCCAGGTCAACGTGCCGCATTCCCTGCTTGTCCGGCTCTGCCGAAGCCACGGACAGTTCCAGCACCGTGAGGGCGGCGCGGGCATCGCCCTGCGAGACCATGACAAGGTAGTCGAGAGCGTCCTCAGCCACCTTGGCCTTGAACGACGCAAGGCCTTGTTCTGCAGTCATCGCGCGAAGCATCACCGCCTTGACCTCGTCCGGTCCGAGTTGGCTGAGAACATAGACCCGGCAGCGCGAAAGCAGCGGGGCGATGACCTCGAACGAAGGATTCTCGGTAGTGGCGCCGATCAGGATGATGCCGCCGGACTCGACATGGGGAAGGAAGGCGTCCTGCTGGGCCTTGTTGAACCGGTGAATCTCGTCAACGAAGAGGATGGTGCGGCGGTTGTGCATGGCCCGTTCAAACTCGGCCCGCTTCATGATTTCCCGGACCTCGGCAACCGAGGACGTCACGGCCGAGAGCTGGATGAAGATGGCTTTCGTGTAGTGGGCAATCGCAAGGGCCAGCGTGGTCTTGCCGGAGCCGGGCGGGCCCCAGAGAATCATCGAATGAAGCTCGCCCTTCTCAATTGTCCGGCGCAGGGGCTTGTCTCTACCGAGCAGGTGGTCCTGTCCGACAATCTCGTCCAGCGTAACCGGGCGCATGCGTTCTGCGAGGGGCGACGAAAGCTCAACGCCTGACGCGGGAGCAGTCAGGCTGATTTCCGGCGTGAGGCGTGAAGCGTCGGGCGTCTTGCGTCTAGCCACAGCCAATTATAGGGCAGTCCGGGGAAAAGAGAAGACCGCCGTCAACCAATCGGCACTCGACAATCCGGACTAAAGTGAACCGCCAAGATCGCCAAGACCCGAAATGACTATCCGCAGATTTCGCAGATTACACAGATGATGGAAACCGTCTGAGCGAAGCGAACGGGTCTTCTCTCCGGATCACTTCCACTGCAAACTGCAACTTGCAGACTGCAAACTCGGGCGCTGAGAGCGTCCCGCAAAGCTCGTCAGAAAGCTCATCGGAAAGCTCCTTCAAGAGCTCATTTGAAAGCTCATTTCAGAGCATCGTTCAAAGCTCATTCAAGAGCTCTTTCAAAAGCTTCTCGCAAAGCTCGGTTCAAAGCTCGCCCAAAAGCTCGTTTCAAAGCTTCTCGCAAAGCTCGTTTCAAAGCTCACGGAAAAGCTCAAGAAACAGCTTGTTTCAAAGCTCTTTTCAAAGCATCGTTCAAACCTTGTTCGAAAGCTAACTCAAAAGCTGCTTAGGGGGCGACCCCTACCCTTGAATTGTCGGCCTTCGATTATCTCCTAACCTACTGACGATGTGAGCGTTAGACCCTATAGTCCTCATTCGCGAAACTGCCGTTTTGTGTATCGGGTTCAGACTGCGAACTGCCAACCGACGCCACGTCGTTCGTTCGGGGCAATCGACACTCGTCACTCGTAACTCGTCACTCGCAACCGGCCTCGTGTCACCAGTATTAGAGGAACCACAACGCCAAAACGTAACATAGCTCGTTCGTTCGTACATCGTGCATCGTTCTTCGTCCATCGTTCCTCGTCCCCGGTTTTGGCTTTTGGCCTTTGCCTCTTGACTTGTCTCTGCAAGTTCTTCTCCTTCCGAGAGTTCCGCCCGCCTCCGTCATTTTGCACTTTGCATTTTGCACTTTGACTTGCCTCTGCGCGCCCGTCCCCTCGACCATTGGGGGAGCCCCAGCCCTCTATGCAGCCCTTATCCCAGCACCCGTAACAGCGTCCGGCCCTCGTCTCGTAACAGTCATCGCTCCGACTCCTGCAACAGCGCCTGCTCCAGCCCTTGCCCCCTTTTTCGCACCCGTCATTCTGCATTCTAGCTTCTGGTATCTGACTTCTGATTTCGTCTAGTCCGCTGTCACTGCCCCCGGTCCTGCACCTGCCCCCTTTGTCGCGCCCAACGGCCGCGCCCGCCATTTTGCATTCTGACGTTTGCATTTTGACCTTTGACTTGGCGGCTGCGCTGCCCCCGCTTCGGCACCTGCACCAACAAACCCCCAGTGGCCGCGTGCTTCCGTTCAGCCACTTCGACCGGGACTTGGTTCCTGACCCTCAATAAGCAATCTGCATTCCGGCCCCAAAATAATGCACCCGCGTATGGCCGACCGTCTTCCGGGCCGAAAAAGAGGCGGTTTCTTTGCGACGCGCCTCGCTAAGTATCCGAATCTCCACAACCTACAATCTAAAATCTAGAATCTTCAATTCCCTTTTGCCCCCCCTCCCCCCCGACAGGGGGAGTGGCTCCAAAAGCGACTCCAAAACCAATTCCAACAGATACTCCAAGAGATACTCCGACAGAAACTCCCAGAAACACTCCAAGAGAAACTCCAAGAGAGAATCCAACAGAGACTCCAACAGAAGCTCCAAGAGAAACTCCAAGAAAGACTCCGCGATAAACTCCAAAAGATACTCCAACAGAGACTCCAAGAGAAAATCCAACAGAGGCTCCGACAGAAACTCCAAGAGAAACTCCGACAGAAACTCCGCGAGAAACTCCAACAAAGACTCCATCAGATACTCCGTCTTAGACTCCAACAGAGATTCCGTCTTAGAATCTGT
>Ga0265595_1000233_pt1 | contig 53610 bp, 45 predicted proteins | sample saktaG_15_FD_190148 | JGI IMG/M metagenome (GOLD analysis project Ga0265595, IMG submission 190148) | Saline water microbial communities from Sakinaw Lake, British Columbia, Canada - sak_2013_06_06_50m | ecosystem: Environmental > Aquatic > Non-marine Saline and Alkaline > Saline ... | reverse complement strand
TTGTCAAAAATAGCCCTAAATAATCAATCAAATATAAACAAAATTTCTTTAATGCGAAACTCCTTATTAAAAATACATTCTACTTAAGAGAGATTTTCGCTTTTTGTGTGAAGTTGCGGAATCGCTGTGGCATGAAGAAAATTATTTACAAAATTTAATGATTATGATAATGGTTTGGATAATGAAACTAAAATAGTTCAGCCAGGGCGATGTATATCTGCAATACTGCGGATATACTCCAAATTAGAAGGATATCGGAACTAAATTATGATACAAACGATTTATACGCAATGCCGTACTTAATAGAAAGGAGGAATTTAAATGGCTGAAATATATAAACCAACCGAACATGAGATATCTGTAGGTATCGGGATAATAAAACAAGTAGTCCAAAATAGAGGAAATCCTCTTGATGTGATCAGAGAAGCTTTATCTAACTCATGTGCTAAAGAAGTGGGAGCATCTTACTTTAAAATCACCGTTTTTTATGATGGTGCTTATGGGTGGTCGTTTATTCTTGAGGATGATGGTATTGGTATGGACTATACTGGAAAAAAGGAACCTCTTAAACAGGGAAGGCTGGATAAGTTCTTGAATCTTGCTTATAGTGGAGTGGCAGGGCTTGAATCGGACGAATTTGGGTTTAAGGGGCTTGGGTCTAAATTGACGTATTTGTGTCGAAAACTTGAAATAGACACTAAAACAAAAGAAGGCGAGAACTATAAAGTAATAGTTGAAGACCCCTACGAAAAATTGTTAAAGAAGGAAAAACCAGAGCTGCCCACGCCAAAGATCTTTGAAGGTGGTGCATCGGTAAGCTCTGAACATGGAACAATCATTCGTATTTTGGGTTACGATGGAGGAATCAAATATTCTGAGTACGAGAACCCGGATAAACTAAAACAATATTTGAATTTTAGGACGCTCATTGGGTATACACGCCAAGAAAGAATTGGAGAAGGATTTCCTGAGATTACCTTAAAAACTCCAGCTGCACTTGATGAAGAAGTAATAAGCTTAAGTTTTCCTTGGATTAAAAAAGAAGGTGACCATGTGGAGGGGCAAAAAATAGGCTGCATTGCTCCACCGATTGTAGTTACGAAAGATGATAAAAGGGGGAACAAAGTGACAATAACACTTAAAGGAGGCTATGCTTTGAAAACTGGCGAATTTGGAATGACAGATTATGGAATATTTGAAAGTAAAGGGTTAGGCTTAACTTATGCTTGGAAAGGAATCCCATATTTTAATTTGGATTTTAATCGGTATAAGCCACAAGGTTTTGATCTTTATTATAAATTTTGTCGGTTTGTAGTCGAATGCGATGATATAGAGACAGACATAGCAAGAAGTAGAACTGTGGCAGATGGAGTTAAAGAACCCCTTTTTACAGCTGCACTCCGGGAGGCTTTCAGAAAAGTAATGGAAACCGAAGATTATAGAGAATGGGCGAAATATCGTAGATATTTACGGAAAAAAGAACTCGGAACTACATTAAATCAGCGAAAAGAAGAGTTACAAACGAAAGAGCAGAGATGGGTTTATTTTAAAGGAAGTTTACTACATAAAGAGCCTTCCAGTGAGCAAGATGTGAGAGCTTTGCTTTGGAAATTAGAAGGAATGGATGGACTACCATTCTATAATTTCCGAACTTTAGAGCATACTGCACAAAGAGGAATAGATATAATTGCAGAGTATCAAGAAAAGGATTTTTCAGAAAGGAAATTATTCCAAGCTATAGAGGTTGAGCATATATTGGAAAACTATTCTGATCATGACCATGTTCCTGAACAAACATCTTTGATTATTGCATGGGATTCAAAGCATCGTGACAAATTGACAAAAGTGGAAGGTGATTGGAAGTATGTATGGGAATATACAGGACATAATCTGAATATCATCTTGTTGAAATATATCCCAGAAATCGAGGTGAAAACAAAATGATTATAGATCGCACGGCACAACGTATAACGCGGTGTAAAAGACTTTGCTTTGCTCCGTCCAAATTCTGCTCACGCAGAACTTCTTTTACACCGATACCGTTAGGCGACATGCCCATTACAAAATGTAATGAGGAGAACAAATATGAACAATAAAGCAACTTCACAAGATTCCCCTTGCAAGGAATACCTTGACGAATTATTAGCGGAGCTCTCGAACCCTGTTCATAAACGGCTAATTCAGGAATATCGAGGTAATGACCCTGTGCAGTCGATGGAGTCTGAGTTGGGAAAGATACTTATGGAGGTTCTGCACCGTGAAAATTAAGAACATAACCATTCAAGGCTTCCGGGGATTTAATGAAGAGCGTACCATCGACTTTCACGACCGCTTTACCCTAATTTACGCCCCGAATAGTTATGGTAAAACCAGCATCTCCGAGGCATTTGAATGGCTTCTATATGGGATAACATCTAAGGTTGAGAAGGCCGATTCCAAAGAAGAATATAAAGGGTCTTACCGTAACCGGCACTTGCCAGAGTCACTTACTCCTTTCGTGAAAGCAACCTTTGTGGATAATAACGGGAATGAGACCGAGTTTCAAGGAAATCTATCTGAGGACGAAACTATCCAGAGGTTTGTTAACGGGCAAGAAGTCGATAGGTGGCCATTAGTACAGGACCTCTCCAAAGCTCCTAGACCGTTCATTCTTCAGCATGCTCTTAAGTATCTTCTTCTTGTGAGACCTGACGAACGATTTCAAGGGTTTGCACATCTCCTTGGATTAGAAAAGCTGGATATGTTTCAGCGAAATGTTGTATCACTCTGTACAAAGCCGGATGCTTGTATTCCTGCTGAGGTTAACCGGCTTTTAAAGAACATCTCCGCCCTTGAAGCTCGCCTTGCAAGCCAACCCTCTTTGGCTACAATTGAGAAAGTTTTCAAGAAAGGGATAGCTGGGTTAGCAGAGGCCTACGAAGCTGTCGCATCCGAATGTAGGCGGCGAGTTCCTCCAGAGACAGAGGGCGAGTCTGTTCTCCCACAGCTCTTGAAGATTCGAGAAGATGCTGTTGCTAAGATTTTCAAAGGCTGCATTGCACTCCCAGACTACTTGGAGGAAGAAAAGCATACCAATACCGAGGATGAGAACTCCTTCCTCGATTGTATCGCAGACCCGTTTGTCAAAAAGTACATAAAACTCCTTGAATTGGCTACTGTCCAACATATTCTCGAACGGGCAGATTTCTTTGGTCTGGGTATCAAGCTGCTGGATAAGACTCCAAGAAAATGCCCATTTTGCGGTCAATCGCTTAATGATGCTCTTTTGAAGCATATCCATGATGAGCATGTAAACCTTGCAACTGAGAAAAAATGCAACGAAGAATTACAAAAGCAGCGCACCGAGATTATGAAGTTTCTAGCAGAATTGAAATTGCGACTAGCTGCTTACCAGACTCGCTACAGAGATAAAGCCGCCAAGCTTTTAGCACTGGAGTTTACCTTGGACGAGCTTAAGACGATCCTTATGCCGAAGCATCAGACACATTTCAATACAGTTGAAACCACCATATCGGAACTCAAAATCGCTAAAAATAATCTAGAAACATCTTACAGCAAAGTCATAGGGGCGCTGGCCGATATCGAGACATCGGTAACTGAATCGAAAGAGGATGCTGCTCTTGTGAGTGTTCTCGGAGAAACCTTGGCAAAGTATATTTTTGATGCCCGCTCTTACGTCCGAGTCATTTCAGAAAAAGCATATACTATGTCTGATGCGGACAAAATTTTGAAACACGAATTGGATACATTAGCAGGAACTGAAGACATTAGCGTGCTCATCGATCTTCTTAAGCAACGTCGTAATATCGAGAATAAGTTTGAAATCAAAGGGATACTCGATAATCTCAAAGATCTTCGGAAATCAGTTGACCAATACGTTGCAAACAAGGTGCTTGAAGCAATCTCAGGCGAGCTTACCTCCGAGGTCATGGAATGGTATGGACAGATCAAAACAACGGGTGATCCAGATGTTCACTTTGACGGGTTTGATATTGAACGCACGAAGAAAGGAGAGCTAAAGGCTCGTCGTGTCCAGATCAAAGCTAGGTCCTATGGAAAAGATTTGGTAAGCGCCGTCTCCTCCCTCAGCGAGTCGAAGTTAAACGTTTTGGGCTTGTGTGTGAGTATTGCTACGAATCTTAAGGGTGAATCTCCATTCCACTTTTTAATTATCGATGACCCAATACAGTCATGGGATGCCGAACACGAGATTCAATTTATTGAGGTGATCCGAAGATTAGTTGAACGTGGGAAGCAGCTAATCCTGATGTCGCACAACCGCAAATGGATTGACATGGTACGCAGTGGCTGTCGTACAATCAACGGCCTCTTCTACGAAATCACGGGATATACAGAAGCTGGACCCAACATTACAGAAATTCCCTGGGTTAAGTGGATAGAGCGTCTAAAAGAAGTGGATTCGATTGTCAAGGATCAGACTGCTACCAGTGTCAAACTCCAGCAGGCGGAGGAGGAGATCCGTATCGTCAATGCGGAACTTACATCTGAACTCTATTTCAAAATCAAGCAGTTTATGAAAAAGCCCCATGATCTGAACTCAACAAAAGTGAGGAAGATGTTGGTAGAATGTGGAGTAGATATCAGTTTGGTGGATCGGATCACGCAGACGTTTGAGACCACGGATGACGCGCATCATGCTCCTGCGGATTATGCGGCTCATAGACAAAGAATTCAACGTTATCATGCTTGGGCTCACGAACTTGCGAAGTTGTTGGGTAATTGAAAACCAGCGTGAGGTGTCACCATGAGATGATGTCGTTCTTTAAATTTATCTATTCTACCAAGGGCACATCATCTAACACGCTGTTTGTGGCTCACTTCGTTCGCCCAAATGCTTCGCACTTCGCAAAGGCGGGAATCGTTGTATGAAATCGACGATAGTTTTTAAATCTTGATATTACAAATTAAAGAAGATAGAAGATAAAGGAGAAATCTATGACCTATAAAGAGAAGGTTCAAAATGAAATAAAAGAAGAGAAATTGAGAAATCTCTGGCAAGAAATATGTGAATCCTATGAACAAGGTGGAGTTGAGCAGATTAAATCGACACTCAACTCTCGAATAGGTAAAATCAAAAAGGATTATGAAAAACTACTTGAGAATCTTGAAAAAATGATATGATGGATGTATACAATGTTAAAGATTAAAAAGGTAGAAATAGAAGGGTTCAGAGGATTCACTCAAAAAACCTCTATCGAATTTGATAATCCCGTTACTCTACTATATGGGGGAAATCATCAAGGTAAGAGTAGTGTATTAAATGCAATTGAATGGTGTTTGTATGGAGACGAGTGCATTGGTGAAAAATCTGGAATTCGTGAACGTGTAGGCATAGGTGAGATGGCCTGGAGAGTTGTGAATGATAATTCTGAGAAGGCCCAGGTAAAGTTGAAAATCGAGGGAGAACAGGGAATCTTTACTATTACTCGAGCCGAAGCCAAGGGAAAAGGCAAAAAAGGCAAAAGTATAAAAATATCTTTGCCAGATGGAACAGAGAAAAAAGCGGATGAAACTGACCAAGAAATTGCGAGATTAATCCGGGTTTCATTCAAAGACTTTGCTACTACAGTATATCAACACCAGGAGACCATCCACGACTTTGTGATGCAAAAACCAAGCGAACAGAGTGATGTAATGGACCGCCTCTTAGGTTTATCAGATTATCGGAATATTCTTGATGGTATTAAGAAGTCTGACGTTTTGAAGGTTCAGAAAGAGCTAACAGAAGAGTTTAATAAACTTCAGATCCGTGTACAAGAAACGATATATATTAGGCAAAAAGACCTGGATGATAAAAGAGGTAAAGCCAAAGAGAAAGGACTGAGTGAAGAAGAATTAAACGAAAATAAACTGCTTGAACTCGCGAAATCAACCATAAAAGATACTACCGACTTTGCTCGACTATTAGGACTTACAACAACGGCAATCTCTCCTCCTTCTGATTGGAAAAACACAGAATCATTCATTAATGAAATTAAGAAAGAGTGCAATCGTCTTTGGGCAGAATCTCCAGAGGTGAAGGAACAATCAGAAAAACAAAAGAAGAGAAGCGAAATGCTCTCACTTAAAAATCAATATGAAAGTCAACACAAGCATTTTAAATCGAAGAAGAAGGAACTTCAGGATTTTGAACGAGAAAATGGAAACAAAGATGAAATCGACAATAAACTAAGAAAAGCATTTGAAGAGATAGAAGCTATTGATGAAGAAATTAAGCAAACAAGCCCCAAGGCAAAATTGATTGAAGAAGGTATTTCCATTTTGGAATCAGCTGCTCCCTCTGATGCTGAAATTTGTCCTTTATGCGGAGAGAAGGTCTCCAATTTGCTTGAACATTTACGAAAGGACTGGGAAGAAAAAATTAAAGCCCAAGTGAAGGAGCTAAAGAAACGACAGACAGAATTGGACAAAAAGAAAACTGATTTTGAAAGATTGAAGAGGGAACATGTTCGCTTAGATGAAGATACTCAGAGAGAAAAAGAGAGATTAAAGGAGGCAATCAATAATATATCAGAATTTTTAAATAAAGAATTGGGAGTTAGAGATGATCCTACTGCAATATTATACATAGAAATAAAAAAAATTGATTCACGTTTAAAAGAGATTGAAGATGCTATTAAAAGTAAGCAATCTAAAATTGACGCCATTTTAGAAAAAACAAATATAATGAATTTACTTTACGATGTTTTGTTATTGAAAGATAAGCTCGAAAAAATAAACCAAATTCAAAGAACCGATGAATACCAGACACAAGAGAAAATCAGAACCGATGTCTCAAATCTAGTAAGAGATGTGGAAGAACTTAGTAAAATTATCAAATCTTGTATGCTAAAGGAAGCAGAAGAAAAAATTGATTCAGCCAGGAGTGCAATTGACTACTACTTTCGTAGAATAACCAACAACCCGGCTTTTCAAAAATTCAATATTAAAGTCGAGGAGGATAAAAGAACTGGCGTAAACTTTTATATTTTCGAAGACCAAGACGGCAAGAGACCCGTTCCTGTTCTAAGTCAAGGAGACCTGAATAGTCTTGCTTTGTCTATTTTCTTAGGTTTGGCTAAAACATCTGGAGATTCTCATCCTCTCGGATTTGTCTTGATGGATGACTCATCGCAAAGTTTAGATTCACAGCAAAAAACTCGTCTTGTAGAAATTCTTAATGAACTCAGCAATATAAAAAACATTATAGTCTCTACTATGGATACTGATATGCAACAGCTTTTAAAGGATAATATTACCAAAGTTAAAACTATATATAAGCTTTCGGACTGGGCACCGGATTCCGGCCCGAAAATTTCGAAGGAAATATAATCATGAAAGTAGAAACTCTTGAGCTTTTACAGAAGTTGCAAAAAAAGTTTGGAATCAAAGGTACGCCATCCGGACCTTTTGGCAAAATTGTACAAAAGCTACTGGCTCTGAGCTTCCATGAAATGGGCTTTACTAATATTGTAGAACGAGGCGTACAAGGAGTTGATATTGATATAACATCGGAATCTAATCAAAAGTTTGCAGTTGAGGTAAAAGCCACAGAGAAATTATCAATTACTATTAGCCCTGAGAATGTGCAAGCGCTTCGCGACCGTACTTACGATGGGTACCAACCTGTTATAGCAGTCTTACGTCTTGTCCCTCTTGAAAACTGGATTCTTGCGAAAGTCCCGATAGGTGAAATTCCAACAGGAAAGATATTGATTGATAGTTTAAGGCCTAACCGGATGAAGGATTTGGAAAGTCAACTATGTCCTAAATTTGATATTGTGGTAAGGAAACACTTCAATGGTGTATTGAATAGAGGTGAGCAATATCTTAAGGAACGGTTGAGAAAAGTCGGAATCATGGCCCAGGATTATTGACTTAATATTAGAATTGGAAATATTATGATAAGGTAGCTTCATATATCACAGCATAAAAGGTTCGTGCCTTACGGTACATACCCAAACCCAGCCATCTATACATTATTAGAGGACAAAAAGTGACATTTAGGAAGTTTGCAAAAGCTTCCTAAAGAGATTAAAATTAAAGGGTTAGAGCATTGGGCTCCTTTTATGCTGAAACCGTTATATGACATGGCGGTATTGAGGTGTAAAAGAGGAGATGAATATGGCGGATAACAAAAAATATGTGGAGCTGCTCTGGGCAGAAAAATATGATAAATATGAGAAAGGGGAAAAGATACCTATTGAGAAACCAAATCTTCCCTTTCAAGTAGTGGAAACTGTAAACAAACCCAGAATCAAGGGAGGATATACGGTTTCACTTTTTCCAGAGGATCAGTATCCTGAGAACTATCCGAAGGATTGGAAGAACAAACTTATCTGGGGCGATAACAAACTTGTGATGAGTTCTTTGATTAAGCAGGGCTGGGCTGGGAAGATTAATCTGATTTACATTGACCCGCCTTTTTTCACTGGTGCTGATTTCACCATCAGAACAAAACTCGGAGATGAACAAATAGAAAAAGAGCCTTCAATAATTGAAGAGCGAGCTTACAAAGATACCTGGAGCGGTGGGATTGCTTCTTATCTCAAGTATATGTATGAGCGATTGGTTTTGATGAGGGAATTGCTGGCGGAGAATGGCTCTATCTATGTTCATTTAGACTGGCATGTGGGACATTATGTCAAGGTGATGATGGATGAGATTTTTGGATATGAGAATTTTAGGAATGAGATTCATGTTAAGAGAATAAGAAAGAATGTTCAAGAATATGATATGGTAAAAAGACTCAATGTAGCAAATGATGTAGTTCTTTTCTATTCAAAGACGAAATCTCATCGCATCCTTCAACCTAGGGAGGAAAAGAAAAGAGAAGAAAGGTGGCACGCCTTTGACGCACCAGACTTAAGAACTGGCATGGATTATGAGTTGTTTGGTAAGAAACCTCCTATCGGGAGGCATTGGATGTGGAGCAAAGAAAAGGCGGAAGAGGCAATCAAAGAAGGAAAACTTCGTGCCAATCCGAGAACAGGAAGACCAGAATATCTGGTTGGCTCTGCTAAGAGTGTGATTACAACCATGTGGGATGACATTAGTGCTTACTCATTTACATATGATTTCAATACCGAAAAGAGTGAGGCTCTACTGGAAAGAATTCTTCAAATGTCTTCCAACCCCGGCGACATCGTAGCTGACTTCTTCTGTGGCTCAGGGACAACCCTTGCTGTTGCCGAGAAACTGGGCAGGCGTTGGATAGGCTCTGATTTATCAAAATTTGCCATTCAGGTTACAAGAAAAAGGCTTTTAAATATTCACAATTCTAAGGATTTACCGACAGAAGGTAAGAAATACGAAAAGCCAGCAAGACCTTTTGAACTCTGGAATATCGGAAATTATGAAACTGTTTACTGGCAGGAGAGAGAGGATGAATATCTCGCATTTATGCTTAAACTTTATCAAGCTCAACCTTTAACTGGATTTAGATATTTGCATGGAAGGAAAGGAGAGAGGGCAGTTCATATTGGACCTTTGAATGCTCCTGTGACGATGGAAGAAGTTGAAAAAGTAGTAATTGAGTGCAGGACTAATAATTTCAATAAGGCAGATGTTCTCGGTTGGGAGTGGAGTTATGAGGTAAATGAGTTATCAAAAGAATTAGCAAAGAAAAATGGGGTTGATTTGAAACTGGTCCAAATACCTTCTGTAAATGAAATCAAGTCCTCGCTTGTTGGCTTTGATTTAAAATTGTTGAAAGTGCCTGATCAAATTGTAGAGAAAGAACTTTCAAAATATGTAAAATTCCCAGAGGTTGCCTATCTGGAGATTGAAACAGGAATCAAAGGAAAAGAGATAACGCTAAAAATCACGGATTTCCAACTTTCACCAACAGCAGAACTTGCAGAAATTGCCAGTAAGGTAAAGGAATCAAGAGAACTCATAGACTACTGGGCGATTGACTGGGATTACAAAGGCGATACTTTTCACAATCAATGGCAGAGTTTCAGGATGAAGAAGAATCCAAAAGTAGAGTATGAAGCTAGACACAAATACGAAGAGGGAGGGGAATATCAGATAATGACAAAAGTTGTGGATGTGTTTGGGAATGACACAAATAAAGTTTTGAAGGTGAAGATAAAATGAAAGAGTTAATTACTATGAATGACAAAAGTTATAATGGGGCAAATTGGGTGAAGACAGATTTACATCTGCATTCTCCAGGTGTAGAAAGTTTTAAATTACCACCAGGGATTAATTTAAATTCAAACGATGCGTATAAAAAATTAGTAGAAGAATATATAAAGAGCATAGAAGAAGCCCAGATTAAGATAGGAGCTATTACAGATTATAACGGAGTGAGAAAGGAGTGGTTCGAGTTAATAAAGAATAAGGCGAAAGATAAAGGAATTGTAATATTTCCAGGAGTTGAGCTTTCATTAAAATTGACTGGTGGGAAATATGGTCTTCATTTGTTGTTAATTTTTAAGCAAAATGTTGATATTGATGGTTTGAATACATTTCTCCACAGCTTAGACAAGAACCCACAAAAATCCTTATTTTACGGAAGAAAAAATAGAGATATTGAAAGTAGATTTGAACTGGAAGAGTTGATAAGTGAAATTCGAGAAAGATATAAATGCCTGGTTGTGTTCCCCCACCCAGAAGATGATAAAGGACTTCTTGACACTTTTAATCCTTCTCAATCTGCAAAGTATTTAATGAGTGTAAAGCCTGATGCTATTGAATATATCTCTGAAGAAGGAAAAAATAAACTTATATCTACGAATGAATTTCCATCTGATTATTTTAAAAAAATAGCAATCCTTGAAAATACTGACCCTAAACGCCTTGACGATATAGGCACTAAAAAACGGGATGGTAAATTAAGAACCACATATTATAAATTAAGCTGCTTTAGCATTGGCGCTTTAAAAATAGCTCTACACGACCCAGAAGTAAGGGTGAAGACTTATGAATGTCCTTCTTTTTATCATAATAGAATATCAAAGATACTAATCAATGGCTCAACTTTTCTGAGGGATATAGAAATTTTATTTAATCCTGAACTAAATACATTTATTGGAGGAAGGGGTGTGGGTAAATCGGCTATCATAGAAACTATGCGATATGTTATGGATTTACCAATTTATGCAGATAAATCTTTCCGAATGGATTTTGTAGAGAGTGTTGTTGGAAGTGGAGGGGAGCTTTCTGTCTTTATTGAAAGATATTATGGAAAGGAGAAAAAGGAATTTGAGATAAAAAGAACAATAGGTAAAGATACAGAAATTATTGATGAAAGTGGTGTGAAAACAGGTTTTTCTATACAAAGTTTGTTTGAAGAAGCAAAGTACCCGATTATAATAGGTCAGAAGGAACTCTATCATCTTTCTATTACTCCTGCTTTTCAACTTCAATTGATTGATGAATTAATAGGAGAAAAAATACGGAATATTCAAGGGGAATTCAAGAGGTTAATTGAACAATTAATAGAAAATGGAAGAAAACTTTTAGTTTTTAAAGAAAAGGTTATGAAAAGAGAAGAATATGAGCAAAAATTAAAGGAAATAGATGCAAAAATAAAGGTTTATAAAGATTTAGGAGTAGAAGAAAAACTAAGAAGATGGACAAGTATAATAGACGATGAAGAAAAAGTGCAAGACGCAATTGAAAAAGTTGATGGGATAAAGGGCAAAATAATTTCCTTTTTTGATGAATCCGCCTCCGAACTAAACTATCTAGAAAATAATTTAAAGAGAGGCAAGAGTGAAAATAAATTTATACTGGAAAAGGTAGCTAAAGAGATAAGTCACATTAAGAAAACATTTGAGCAAAGTGAAAAACAGCTTTTCGAAACAACAGACCAAACCAGAAAAAGCATTGAAGGTTTGTATGCTGAATGGTTAGAAAAAAAGAAAAAAGTTGAAATAGAAATTCAAAAAATAAAAAAAGAATTGGCTGAGAAAGGACTTAAACCAGACGAACTGGAAAGATTGACTAAGGAAAGAGCAAAGTTAATACCGTTAATTGAAGAATTAAAAAGCATAGGAATAGAAATTAAGAAATTGGAAAATGACAGGGAGAGATTGAAGAGTAAAATAGGTAAGAAGAGGCATGATATTTTTAATATAAGAAAAGAACAACTTGACAAAATAAATGATGCCTTAAAGGGAAGACTTAAAATTGAGGTGAAATATGAAGAGGATAAAGATAATTTTATAGAAGATTTGACAAACATATTAAAAGGTTCAAGAGTCTCAAGCGATGCAATTGAAGTGTTAGTTAATGCACCCAATAAAGTTACGGATGGTCTTCTACTTTCTCAATATATCAAAGGGAATGAGCAGAATTTGCGGGAAGAGTTCAATCTCACTCAGGCAATGTCCAGTAGAATATTAGAATGGTTTAAAGACTCCGAAAGACTTTATGAGCTTGAAACTTTTTTTCCCGAGGACAAAATTAAAATATTTTTGAAAGTGAATGAAGAATATAAATTAATTAATAAACTTTCTACTGGTCAAAAAGCTACTGCCTTATTATTGCTTCTATTTGCTCAAGAGGATAGAATTGTTGTTCTTGACCAGCCTGAAGAGGACCTTGATAACCGTTTTATATACGAGGACGTAGTGAAAATCCTTAGAGAAATAAAGGGGAAAAGACAATTATTTATTGCTACACATAATGCGAACATCCCTGTCTTAGGAGACTCTGAATTGGTTCTTGTTTTAGAGACTAAAAATGAAAGGTGCGTTATTAATAACAAAGGCTCTATTGATAAAGAAGATATTAGGGCAGATGTAAAAAATATTATGGAAGGCGGAGAAGAAGCATTCAGAATAAGAGCAGAAAAATATGGGGGAGTTTGATGGATAAATTGGAACTACAGGAAAAAATATTAAAAGGTGAAAATTTACATACCGAGTTCAAGGAAAGTTTACCTGATAATGAAACTCTCGCAAAATCCATTGTCTGTTTTGCAAATACAGATGGTGGGCAATTAATAATTGGTATTGGCAACTCAGGTGATATTGTAGGAGTTGAAGATTTGGATGAAGCAGTAAGAAAGATTGATGATGTTGCATTCAATAGATGTGAACCTCCTATTAGTATTCTCCCAGAAACAGTGGATATGGATGGTGAAATTGTTTTAATTATTAATATTCCTAAAGGGGAGCAAAGACCTTATCGAACAAAAAGTGGTCTTTATTATATTAGGTCAGGGAATAGATGCAGGCAAGCCTCATGGCAAGAAGTTAGGAGGCTTTATCAAACAAGCGAAAGCATTTATTATGACGAGACCCCTATTTCTAAAGCCCCACTTGGCAGCCTTGATATGGATTACTTTATATATTTTCTGGAAAAATATTTAGATATTTCTCCAGAAGAAAGTTTAATTGAGAATTATCTTATAAATCTTAAAGTTATTACAAATAAGAAAAAACCTACACTTGCTGGGATATTATTTTTTGGAAAAAAGCCTCAGCAATTTATTCCATACGCAAAGATTATAGCCGCTTACATCCCAGGTATGGATGTCTCTATTCCTCCATCTGATAAAAAAGATTTACAAGGAAAAATTCCGGATATGTTAGAAGATTCATTAAAATTTCTGAAGTTATATATAAAAGAAGAGCACAAAATAAAAGGTTTTGAATCAGAATTATACCCTGAAATTCCTGAAAAAGTTTTAAGAGAGGGTATTGTAAACGCAGTAGCTCATCGAGATTATACAATTAATGCTTCAATAAGATTATTCATATTTGAGGATAGAATAGAAATCAGAACGCCAGGAAGGTTGCCTAATACAGTTACTATAGAAAGTATGAAAATAGCAGGTTGTCATGTTCCTCGAAATCTAACTCTTTATAATCTGCTTTACAAGATTGGGATGGTAACAGATATTGGCAGTGGGATTTATAGAATGATTAAAACGATAAAAGAGAAATTAAACAAAGAAATTAAATTAAATGAAACGGAAACGGAATTTGTATTATCCATACCCCGGATGCAAGGTAACAAACGATGAGATCAACTGAACCTTTACATCCAGAACAAAGACGACCAAGTAAGGCATACTTGGTTAATGAACTTCGCAAGGCAGTTTTCACCTGGCGAGAAGACGACTATCCCAACACGACAGATACCACCCGTCGTTTGTTGCGATTCTGGTTTAATGAAGATCATATCGTAGATGGTGAGCCTTTTTGGTTCTGGTTCTGTCAAAGGGAAGCGATTGAAACTTTGATTTATGTTTATGAAGTAATGAAAAAGCGGAACTTTATAGACATGGCAAGGGATTTTGGAGCAGGCTCCATACAAGGGTATGACCCTTCTTATGACCAATATTCTCTTTATGCTTTCAAGATGGCGACAGGTTCTGGTAAGACCTTTGTAATGGCGTTGGCGATAGTCTGGTCATACTTTAATCATAAGAGGGAAAACAAGGACGATTATACCTCAAAGTTTCTGGTTATTGCTGGCGAGAAAAATGTCATTTATGACAGGCTTTGCAGAGATTTTAAGGATGGGAAAATATTTAGAGAATTACCAATTGTTCCACCAGAATGGATGGAAGATTTTGACCTGAAGGTGATCCTTAAAGAAGATCCAATTCATGTCATTCCTGAGAATGTACTATTTTTAACTAATATTCAGCAATTGGAAGAAAGGCAGAGCAAAAAGAAAGAAGTAGAAAAGTATGTAGATAAAGTTATGGAATTGCCGGAAGTTTATAATGTTTCTGATATTTATCAGGAGAACAGGATAAAAGAGGTCTTAACATCCTGTTCTAATATAATGATTTTAAAGGACGAAGCACATCACATATACAGAATTGAGGCGGCTTGGAAGAAGATACTTTTAGGTCTTAACAAAAATCTAGTTTCTCAATATGGTAAAGGTATTAATATGGAGTTGGACTTCTCAGCTACGCCTAAAACTGAGACTGGAGCTTTATTCCCATGGATTATCGTGGACTTCTCACTCAAGGAAGCCATTGAAATGAACATCGTAAAATTACCCCTAAAGGGAATAGTCAAAAAAGCGGAAGAGATTGCCTCAACTAAAACCGTTGAGAGATATAGAGCATGGATTGATGCTGGAATAAGAAGATGGAGAGAATATAAAAAAGCACTAAGACCATTATCAAAGAAGCCTGTGCTGTTCTTTCAATGTCCTGAGAACAAAGAAGCAGACGAAATATTTGGATATATTAATTCTGCTGTTCCTGATCTTAAAGATAAAGTATTATTGATCCATACTGACAGCACTGGAGAGGTAAAAAAGGCCGATTTGCCTAAGGCAAGAGAGTTTGCAAAGACTATTGATGATCCTAACCCTGAAAAAAACCCCTATGAGGCAATAGTAAGTACATTGATGTTAAATGAGGGATGGGATGTGAGAAATGTAAATGTAATTGTGGGATTGAGGTCTTATACTTCAAAAAGAAAAGTGCTTCCAGAGCAGGTCATTGGAAGAGGCTTAAGGAAAATGTTTCCTGAAGAAGATGCAAATATAGCTAAATCCGTAAATGTTCTCGAAATCATTGGGCCCCCAGGGCTAATAGATATTCTTGAAGAATTAGAAAATCAGGAAGGTATAAAGTTTGCCGAATTTGACACCAGAAAGCCTCTTAATTTAACCACTATATTTGTAGATGAAAATAAATTGGATAAGGACATTGAAATACCAATCTTGAGTCCAAGAATTTTCATAAGAGAATTTTATTTAGATGAAGTGGAAATTGACAATTTACTCTCCCTATTCATTCCTTTAGAGAATAAAGTATTAGAAATGGAATATGTTGCTGTGGATATGCTCAAAGGAATGGAAGTTATAAAAAGAAAATGGGATTTGGCTGTAGCTCAAGATTCTAAAAGTGTAATCGCTTATTATACAGATCAGATACTTAAGCAACTAAAAATCGGGGGTGCTTTTGCCAGCTTTTATCCCATAGTAAAAAAATATGTTGTGGAAAAATTGTTTACTAAGAAAGTTAGCCTTGAAGATCCAAGAGTTCTTTACAAGTTGAGTTCTCCTGAGGTTCAGGAACAATTGATAAATTTGTTTGCAAATGCATTCAGAGATATGACTTTCGCTGAAAGAGAACCTGAAAAGAGGGATACTTTAAAACTCTCGGATACGAGACCTTTTGTATGGTCAAGATGGGTTTATCCAGCCAATAGATGTGTTTTTAACTATATCCCCTGTGATAATGATTTTGAGGTAGAATTTGCCAAATTTTTGGATAGTGCTGAAGATGTAGGGGCTTTCAGCAAAATTGTTCCTAAAATAGGGTTCTTTGTAGAGTATAAAGATTCAAAGGATAATCTTAGATTATATTACCCCGACTTTGTAGTAGCAATTGACGAGCGCGAACGAATGATTATTGAAACGAAAGGAAGAGAAGATGTTGATGTTGAGCATAAGGACAAAAGGATAAAAAAATGGTGCAAGGATGCTAAGGGTTTAATGGGGGCTAAGTGGTCATTCATAAGAGTTGACCAAGGAAGATTTGAAAAATACAGATTTAAGAGCGTTAAAGAATTAATCTCAGCATTAAATTAAAGGGATAAAATGATGCCGCCACTTCATATAACACAGCATAAAAAAGTTCATGCTTTACGGCACCCACCCAAATTTTTGCTTCACAAAAGCTTCTTTTATGCTGGGAACGTTAGATGAAATTGCTGCCGATAATGGTCTAGAAATGAAAAAATTGATGAGAAGCTTGAAATTTGATAGATTCTAAAATGCAGAAGATAAAATTTTTAAAAAAGGTGGTTTTAGATGAAAAGAAAAATCTGGATAGGAATCACTATTGTCGTGGTCGTGGCTTTAGCCATCATGCTTATTGTTACCCAGACAAAGAAAGAGCCAGGGGAGATAAAGATTGGGGCGATTTTAGTTCTTACTGGGCCATATGCCAAAGTGGGTCAGAGTGCTAAACAGGGAATAGAAATGGCAATTGAGGAGATTAATGGAAAGGGAGGGATACAAGATAAGAAAATTAGGTTAATATACGAGGATGATCAAGGAACTCCTCAAAAAGCAGTTTCTGCAATAAGAAAGTTAATAACAGTTGATAAAGTTCCTACAATAATAGGGCCATTGGGGAGTTCGGCCGTTCTGGCCATAGCCCCTATTGCTGAAAAGGAACATATAGTTGCAATCTCTCCTACAGCATCGGCCCCAGAAATAACTCACGCGGGAGATTATATATTCAGAGTTACTTATTCGGATACTTTTGAAGGAAGCAAGATGGCCGAGTATGCTTTAAAAGAGTCAAAATATAAAAAAATAGCATTACTCTACATTAATAATGACTATGGTATTGGGCTTAAGAAATCTTTTAAAAAGAAATTTAAAGAATTGGGTGGACAGATTGTAATAGATGAGGCATACGATGCTAAGGCTACCGATTTTCGCACTCACCTCCTCCAAATTAGGGAATCTGCTCCTGATGCTATATATCTAACCGGTTACAGTGAAATGGGACAGATATTAAAGCAAGCGAAAGAATTGGGTATTGTTATACCTTTCTTAAGCTGTATTATGGTCGAGATCTCTGATGTTGTTAAAATTGCTAAGGAGGCAGCAGAGAGGGTAATTTATACACATCCTGCTTACGATCCTGAAAAAGGTGATGAGTCAGCATTAAGATTTGCAAAAAAATTTAAAAAGAAATATGGAACATTACCCGACCCAGAAGCCGCTTTTTCTTATGATGCAATGAAAATACTTACTCTTGCGATAGAAAGAGGAGGTATAACTGCTGATGGAATAAAAAATGTTTTGTATCAGATAAAAGGATATGAAGGAGTCACAGGGGAAACAACTTTTGATGAGAATGGTGATGTTATAAAGTCTATAGGGATTAAAAAGATAGAAAAGGGTGAGTACATCTGGGTTATTTTAAGAATTTAGAAGGAGGGATTATGAGTGTAAATCTTTGCGTTAATGAGAATGATTACCTATTAGTAAAAAAAGAATTTGGTGGAACAGAATTATGTCCTCCTATCTTAGCAGCGGGAGAGTGCCCAATTGGGGATATGGATTCTGGAATAAAAAATCTGTTGTCGGAAATAATCGCTGTAAATGTGGGAATAAACAATCAGATGTGGAAATTAATTGATGATTTAGAATATAAATTCATTAAAGATGTTATAAGCTACATAGTCGAACTTCCTAATACAAGAGATAGGGCTAATTGTATGCGTTGGAGTTTAAAGCGTATAAAAAAAGAGTTTAGCTCTGTGCAACAATCTTTGGCGGCGTCAGTTGAATTGGTTCATCTCGCTACTTTAATTGTAGATGAGATCTTTGATGAAACTGAAACTTGCGGAAAAGAAGACGCGGATGGGCATCCTATATATTCAACCTGGAGAGAATTTAAGAGCAAAGGGCGAGCTTTTAGTGCCGCTGAAATTCTTGTGAGTTTAGCGGTAAAGAATGCCGTGGAGGTGTGCAAATCTGAAGATGCCTATGATAAAATGCCTTTCATTATCGATAAGTTATCGCAAACTATAAGAGAAACCTACGCAGGGCAATCAATGGACCTAACTTTCCAATCCAGTCGAGAAATACCTTCTCCCGAAGAATATTTTAGTCTGATTACAACATTAGAAGGTAACCCTCTTAAATTTGCAATAGAAATTGGGCTAAGTTATGCTGGTGCGACTGATAGAGAGATGGAAATATTAGGAGAATGTGGATGCCTTTTAGGTCAGGTATTCAAATTGAGAAACGATATAATTGACATAATTGGACATGAAAAAGCGCTTGGTAAAAATATAGCCGAAGATATAAAGATCAAGTCTTCTTCCTCGGAAAATCTTATATTAGTCTTGGAAGAAACCAAGAAGACTCTACCTATTATCCATTTTATTAAGGACATCAGCGAAGAAGAAAGTAGGTTGGACCTAGGTGAAGGAGTTTCAATTACCAAGGATAGCGAAATAGGAGGTGCAACAAATATTGAGCATGCAAAGTCAAGAATTTCAAACTATCTTCAAGAGCGGATAATTCCAAGGTGTGAAGGAGAGCTGAAAAATTTGGGATATAAAGTCTTAGGGAAACTTAATGAACTAGGTTATGAGAATCAAACACAACTAGAAGAATTTGCCAAATTTGTCTCTACAAAATTTTCGTTGGATTAAAAAATGAAATACGATTTGTCATCGACAAAAGAACGAGAAAAAGCTGATTTATTAACTGTAGTAGCTTATGGCGCTCACGATATCGCTTTAGAGGCAGTGAGAAACATTCTAGAAGGGAAAGGAATATTAAATTTTCGGCTTTATGAATTCTTTGCAAGTCCTCCTATACCTAAGGGCAAAAGCCCTGAGGAAATGAAGGCGAAAGTTCATGCTCCCTTTTTGAGAAGGATCGCTGAGAAAGAATCTGAGATAATTCCGGATAATAAAAAAATAGAAAAGGTAATAAATGCGCACAATTTATCGCCAGAGCAAAAATCTAATTTAATAGCTCCTAGATCATCTTTTCTTCTTAAAGAATATTTTGATTTTGGAATGGAATTTCGGTTTAACAAGCGTGTGACCCCACAAGGATACGATTTATTCACAAAATGGGAAAAAGGAGAAAAAGTAATAGAAGAACAAGGATTGAATTATGGCCTTTGGAAAAAGGAATATTTGAAGGAATATTTTTCAAAGACATTAGATTTAAAAGTTGATGGGATAGGAGTTAAGAAAAACGACAAAATAGGACGTTTAATGGAGTATTTTCTATGCGACTATATTTATGAGAATTCAAAGTTGGGAAAGGTGGGTTGGGTAGCAGTGCCAGTAGCTTCTACGAAGGTGTTCTACGGCTACATTTTTTCTATTATACCCACCGATGAAGTGGATGTGTTAAGAAAGGTAGAAAAAGAATTAGGGAAAAGATCGAAAGATTACTTTTTGCCTATGCTTGTTTTGTTTGAAAATCATTGGGAAGAAAAAATATTAAGTGAAGAACAAGGTGGTTGGGAAGATGATGATATTGTCTTAAAGGAAAAGGAAAATCAGCCGTATCGTGTTCCTATAATTTTCCTACATACAAAAGGCTCTGGGGAAGTACTTGAAAGAAAACTCTATAAACTTTGGGGCGAAAAAAGGAGAAAGGATAAAGCTAAGGGGAATATAGATGAAGAATGGAAAGAAAAGAATTTACTGTTTTCTAATTTCATTATTGCATCTCCTAAAATGATCAAGAAGATACGGGACAAAATAGTTCAATTAAATCCCCAAAAGAGAGGTAAGAAATTACCGACAGTTTTGGTAATAGGTGGGCCAGGTTCTGGCAAGGATACTATTGCGAAGATGATTCCCCTGTTCAGTGACAACTATTACGAATGCGAACGTTATCCAATTAATTTGGCATCTCTGAAGCCTCCTCAGATAGCGCCCAGTTTATTAATGGGATTGGATATAGACGTTGGGGGAAAAAAGCTTCCTTCCCTGTCTTTAGAAGGAATGTTTTGGAGGATTATAGAAATTAAAAAAAAGAAAAAAGAGAATAAGAGGAAAAAAGAGATACCCGCTGTAATTATATTGGATGAGCTTAATAGCTTAGATATCGATACCCAAGGAGTTTTGTTAAGATTCATTGAAGAGAGCGAGCTTGTTCCTATCGGAGGTATAGAAACTGATAAAATAAAAGCTGATTTCTTACTGATAGGGGAGATGAACGAGGACCCAGAGCGACTTACTAAGGAAAGTTTTCTTCAGCAGTCTATAAGGGAAGGAAAAGGGACTTCCTTTGGAGGAGTGATAGGCGAGATATTATATGAGTATTTCCGTAAGATAAGAAGACTGCGGGAGGATCTATATCATCGCTTCATTAGAGGAGGAAAGATTATATTGCCTTCCCTTGAGGAGAGGAAGGAGGACATTCCTATTCTGTTTTACTTATTCTGCAAGGACGAACTTAAAGAGAAGGAAAAGGATGAAAATAAGAAAAGAGAAAAATCCTTACCAAAACGCCTTTATATTCCTTTTGAGATATTCGATATTGTAACAAATTTAGATTGGCCTGGAAATGTAAGGCAACTACAGACCTTGGCTCCTATTGTAATGAGATACGCTGAGGCGGACTTCAAAAATATGGATGAGAAAGCCCTTACAATTACAATTAGAAAAAGCCATGTATATGAAGCTCTTAAAGAAATAGGGCAGGAAATTCCTCCTAAATTAAAAGTTTTTGAACGGGAGGAAGGCGGAAGATGAAGAATACTAGGTCCTGCAAAGGAAGGTACTTATGTACTCAAGCGAAATGGGAAGACTATGCATGGATTGCGATTAAGCTTTATCCTTACATATTGGAAGAGAACTAAACGACTAAGGAAATCAATGGGATAGAAAAGATGCTGAATTTAAATAAGGATATAAAAATTCTCGACTTATGCTGTGGTTCAGGCAGACATTGTGTTGAGTCAACTAAGAGAGACTACAGATCTGTAAATAGTATTGATATATCAGAAACTTTCTTAATGAAGACTGAGGAAGACGCAGCTAAAGAGGGAGTGGAGGTAAGTTTCTTAAAGGGGGATATGGGAAATCTTCAATCAGAAAATGAATTTGATGTAGTTATTAACATATTCACGTCTTTCGGCATGTGTGAAGATGAAAAAGAAAATCTGAAAGTGCTTCAAGAAGTCTTTTCAGCCAATTTGAGAAGTAAGCCTTTAATGGATAAAACATGAAAAGTGTAAACAAAAATGATAATATAAAAAGGTCCTCATTGCACCTTAAAAAAGGCTGTTTTTTGTCCAAACAATGGGGAGAGGCTCAAACTAACGACTATTCTTTCAAGGTATTCAAATGGTTAAAAGAGAGGTTATAGAAATATTAACAAAATTTCAGAAGGCTCTTGAAGAAAAAGGAATACAGGTAACAAAGATTATCCTATACGGCTCTCAAGGCACTGGTAAATTCCACAGGGATAGCTATATTGATGTTACTGTTGTCTCTCCAGATTTTGGCAAAGCCCGTTTCGAGGAAGGCGTAAGGCTTTTCCAGATTGCCTGCAAAATTAACCCTCGAATAGAACCTCTCCCTATTTGCTTGGATTCATACGAAAAAGATACCTGGATTCCGTTAATATACGAGATCAGGGAAAATGGCGTGGAATTGGAAAATTTAGAAGTTGATGAGTTTATGAGTTTGTAAGTTTAGGAGTTAAAGAGCTTATTAGTTATTGAGTTCAGGTGATGATACAACAACTCATACTGAATGGAATTATTGCTGGTAGCATCTACGCCCTTATCGCAATAGGCTTCACTGTGATTTACCGCACAGTTAAGTTTTTTCATTTTGCTCATGGTGTAGTTTATACGGCCGGGGCATACTTTGCTTATACTCTAATAATTTCCTTGCATCTCAATTTTGTCCTTTCTTTTTTTTTAGCGATAATAATGGCCTCCATTCTTGGCATCTCAATTGATAGATTTGTCTATCTTCCACTCCGCAAACAGAATGCTTCTAACCTGATCTTTCTCCTCGCCTCATTTGGAGTTGTTATATTCATTCAAAATCTGATCCAGCTCATCTATGGAGCACAGATTCTTACAATAAGAACCGGCCCTATTAAAGAAGGACACCATTTTCTTGGTGCGGTGATTACCGATATCCAGATTATAATTTTAGTGGTCTCAATCATTCTTATGATATTACTCTGGTTTTTTATCCGGAAACCAAAGCTCGGCAAGGCAATGAGAGCGGTGTCAGATGATCCCATAGCGGCAAATGTTGTTGGTATAAATCCAGAGAAGATAATTTTAGCATCATTTGCCATAGGTTCAGCTTTAGCAGGAGCTGCGGGAATTCTTATTTCCTTTGAAACAAATATTGAGCCAACAATGGGATTCAGTGCTCTCTTAAAGGGAATTATTGCCTCTATTGTCGGCGGCATTGGTAGTATTCCTGGGGCAGTATTGGGTGGATTTTTTCTGGGATTAGCTGAGAACCTTGGTATTTGGAAAATATCAGCCGGATGGAAGGATTGTATAGCATTTGTTATTCTTATCATTTTCCTTTTGATAAGACCCTGGGGTTTTCTCGGTACTAAAACAGAAAAGGACACAATTTAAGGCTATGGAATATCTCTTACATATACTTGTTATTGCTGGGATATACATAATTCTCACATTAAGCCTTAATCTTATTGTTGGATATACAGGATTACCAGCACTGGGCCATGCAGCATTTTCTTGTATAGGTGCATATACATCGAGTCTGCTTGCATTAAATATGGGTTTATCTCCATGGATAGGACTGTTGATAGGAGCTTGTGTTGCAGCACTCTCAGGCATTGTAATAGGTTATCCGGCAGTGCGGCTGAAGGGAGATTATCTTGCTCTGGCAACATTTGGATTAGGGGTGATTATTTACTCCATTGCAAAAAACTGGATATCTCTTACAAGAGGTCCAATGGGACTCCCTGGAATTCCTGGATTTTCCATTTTCGGTTTTGATTTGTCAGAAACATGGTCCTATCTATTACTGGTATTAATTTTTGTTGTAATTACTATCTTTGTAATGAGAAGAATAGTGAATTCCCCTTTTGGAAGAATTCTTAGGTCTATACGAGAGGATGAGATTGCCTCAGAGGCTTTAGGCAAAAATACAGTTAAATATAAATTACTGGTTTTTGTGATCGGGGCATTCTTTGCCGGGATTGCTGGAAGTCTATATGCCCATTACATAACCTTTATTGACCCTTCGAGCTTTACCGTTATGGAATCCATCACCATCCTCCTTATGGTTATTTTTGGTGGAATGGGAAGCATATCAGGATCAATAGTAGGAGCAGTGATTCTGGTGGTTTTCCCTGAACTTTTAAGGTTTCTGGGAATGCCCTCATCGATTGCAGCTCCGATGAGACAGATGATCTACGGACTGCTTCTGGTTGTGCTTATGATCAAGAGACCACAGGGTATAATGGGAAGGTATCGATTCAAGTGAGTGATGAGATGTTATTAGAAGTTAAAAATCTTTCTAAAGAATTTGATGGGCTTGTTGCAGTAGATAACCTGAACTTTTCCATTAGGCCAGCCACAATAAATGCTTTGGTAGGTCCTAATGGTGCAGGCAAGACAACAGTGTTTAATGTAATATCGGGATTCTATAATGCTCAATCTGGAGATGTATATTTCAGGAATAAAAGGATTATTAATCTGTCACCTTTCAAGATAGCCAGATTAGGAATCTCAAGAACATTTCAAAATATAAGACTTTTTCCACAGATTACGGTTATAGAAAATATGTTGCTGGCGACTAAATATGAAAGGGGTGAGAGACTTATATCCGCACTTCTTCAATCCAAGATTATGAAGGATGAGGAGCAGAGAAATAGAGAGAAGGCTCTGGAATATCTTGAATTAGTCGATCTTATAGAAAAGAAAGACGAACTTGCACAGAATTTATCTCATGGGCAGATGCGATTGCTTGAATTAGCCCGAGCATTGGCAATGGAAGCTGAACTCTTTTTGTTGGATGAGCCAACAGCAGGGGTTTTTACTAATATGAGAGTTAAGATATTGGATGTGTTAAATAAATTAAAAGATAATGGAAAGACAATATTATTTATTGAGCATGATATGAAAGTAGTAACAGGAATCTCTGATAATGTAATTGTATTAAATTATGGTAAAAAGATTGCTGAGGGACCTCCTGAGGAGATTATCAAAAAAGATAACGTTATAGAAGCCTATCTTGGCAGGAGGCGTAAAAGTGCTTCTTGATGTAAGAGATTTGACTGTATATTACGAAAGTGTTCTTGCTCTTGATAATGTTTTTCTCACTGTTGGTGATGGCGAGATCGTGGTAATGATAGGTCCAAATGGAGCTGGTAAATCTACAGCCTTAAAGGCGATTTGTGGTCTGGTGAAACCCAAATCAGGAGAGATCTTATTTCAAGGAGAAAACATAAATGGTAAGCAGCCGTATCAGTTAGTTAAGAGAGGACTGTGTCTGGTGCCAGAGGGAAGACGGGTTTTTTCTTCAATGACCGTTTTAGAGAATCTGGAAATGGGAGCATATACTAGAAATGACAAAAAGATTTTCCGGGATGTTGATAAAGTGTTCAATTTATTCCAAGTTCTTAAAGAGAGACAAAAACAAAGAGCTGGTACATTAAGCAGCGGTGAACAGCAGATGCTTGCTATTGGTAGGGCATTGATGTTGAAGCCAAAACTGCTTTTACTGGATGAACCGTCACTTGGACTTTCTCCAAATTATGTTAATACTGTATTTGAGAAGATAAAAGAGATTAATAAAGATGGAACAACCATTCTTATTGTTGAGCAGAATGCGAGAATGGCTTTAGAATATGCTGATCGCGGCTATGTGTTTGAAATAAGTAAAATTGCCTTTGAAGATAAAGCAGAAAACCTCCTTAAAGATGATAAAGTCAGAAAGGCGTTTTTAGGAGGGATTTGATATGATTTATAGAAATAAAATAGAAAGAAAAAATCAGCAGCAACTTCATCTAACACGGTGTTTGTGGTTCGTTCCGCTCACCCAAATGCTCGCTCTCGTTTGCACTTCACAAATACGGAAAAACGTTATATGAAATTCTGAACCTTGACTGTTTAAGCCTTATAATAATCATAGTAGCAACTATAATAAATTCACCCCTCAATTCATCTTCAAGGGCGATTGATAAAACTTACCAAAAATTGATAAATTTAACTTTATTAGATTATAAGAAATTTCGTGTAGTGTATTTGATAAGGGGCTGAAAAGTCTCTTAAAGGAGGCTCAAGATGGAACAACTACAAAAATCCGTCCAACAAATATTTTCCGACAAATTGCTGAAAATTCCGGATTACCAACGGGGATATGCATGGGAAAAAAAGCATTGTGAGGATCTTATTGAAGATCTGGAGGTTTTACTGAAGGATCAGGAGCATTATTTCGGAACCCTCGTACTCCATTTTGACAAAGCTCGTGGGCATATCATAGATGAGGAGGGGAACACCTTAAAAATATATGATGTTGTCGACGGACAGCAGCGTCTCACCGCAGTTATCATTTTGCTCCACTGCATTTCCCAAGAATTGAGGAATAATTTAAATAAGAGGACATTTGCTGACGGGATCAAAAAAAATTACATAAAAATAGTCGATATGGAAAATCAGGAAAAGGCCCGCTTGACTCTGAACAAAGACTGCCATGAGTTTTTTGTAAAAAATGTCATATCTGATGCACCTACAATTGGTGGCTCTAAGATCAAATCTCATCAAAGGCTGGAAGAGGCAATGCATTTTTTCACAAATTACCTGAACGAAAAAAGGAAGAAATACTTAGATCAGTATGAAGCTTGGCTTATTGATCTCCACCGGAAGATCACAAACGCCCTGAGACTGACTGTCTATCTTGTGCCTACGACTTCTGATGTTGGTGTTATTTTTGAGGTTATGAATAATCGTGGAAAACCTCTTTCGGAAATGGAGAAAGTCAAAAACTATTTGCTCTATCTATCCTCCAAAATAGACATGGAAGCTGCTAGGGAATTGGGAGAACGGATTAATTCTGTTTGGGCTTTCATCTTTCAGAGGCTCATGGAATCCGATGCATCTTCTATAGAATACGAAAATCAGCTTCTGAGGACTTCTTGGATAATGGCTTATAACTACACTTCAAGGGAGTGGCACGGTTATTCTTCGATCAAAGATCAATTCAATTTGAGGAAATTTTATGGTAAGCACGAAAAATTGTTGGAAGGATTGAACAGATATGTTGAGATACTGCATCAAAGCTGTATCGCTTACTGTGATATATTGGCGCCCAATCACGATGAATCCTTCAACAATTTCCGGGATATGCCCGATGTCAGAAGGAGGTTGAGAAAAAAGGCAGAAAAGCTGGTACGGATAGGGAACCGGGTACCGTTTTTGCCTTTGCTAATGGCAGCCCGAATCAGATTTCCTGATGACTCAGAATTCTTGGAGGATATGCTGAATATCTGCGAGAAATATGCCTTTCGGATTTACAGGATGCAAAGGAGTCGCTCCAACACAGGGCAGTCGAATCTTTTCAAACAGGGATTCAACCTTTTCAGAGGAAGAATTTCTAAGAAATTTGTCCTGAGAAATATCAAAAAGAGTCTTCTTTACTACTCCCCAGAACTGAGTTTCAGAGATATTTTCCTTGAAATCGGCAGAGACTGGTACAATTTTTATGGTTTGAAGTATTTCTTGTATGAATACGAGGAGAAACTGGCCAGAGGAAAAGGAGTTCTTCTCCCCTGGGATAAGCTTGTGAAAAAGGATAAGAATGAAAGCATCGAGCACATACTGCCACAGGCATGGACTCGGTCCTATTGGAGAGAAAAATGGAAGCGGGAAAATGTTAAGTTATTTTTGCATGATATTGGAAATCTGACACTGACCTTCGATAACAGCGTTTACAGCAATAAGCCCTTTCCAGAAAAAAGGGGCAATCCAGGAGATCCGGACTGTTATACAACATCGAATTTATTCCAGGAAAAAGAGCTGGGAGCTTATGAAGATTGGACTCTGAATGAGTTAAAAAAACGGCGAAAAGAAATCATCGAATGGGCTATTGAGAGATGGGGAGTAGATGGTGAGCAGGTGCAAGGAGTGGAATTGGATGAGGAGGATTATGAAGAGATAGAGGCGGGGGAGGCCGATGATTTGATCAATGGTCTCGATGAAGAAGACGACGTTTTGGATGAGGAATTGCCAGAAAAAGAAAAGCCAAAAGAATGGTCTTCAGAGGAAATTTACGAATATTTAGACTATCTAAAGAATTGGGGAGAATCGACCTACTACTACTTCAAGGTATTGGCCGCGATCGAAGGAAGAATCGGGTTTGATAATCTTGTGAAGAGCATCCGGAGAGAGTCTGGGACGGATTTTCATGGAAAGATGCTGGCTGGGGTGTTTTCAGGTCTGACTAAGAAAGCCAGACATAAGGGAGGAGAAAGGCTGGACAAGATTTTGGAAGATGGCTGGGTTTATTCGCTGAATAAAAAGTATGAAGATGTCGTCAGAAGATATTTTAAGGAAACAGAGTAGGAAATAATTACGTTATGGTTTAATTAAGGAGGGTAGATATGAAGAAAGTCACTTTATTACTTCCTGATAAAATTATTCGTGTCCTGGGAACCTCAAGTATGAGTCGAACCTCAGAAATTGATCTCACGCCAGAAAACATGATAAATGTTTTGGTTGTAGACTCCTATCATGACAGATTCAAATTTAAGAGAGAACAGGTTAAAGTTCTTTCAATTGAATCAGTTGATGATGAGGATTAGAGATAGGGAATTAAATTTTAGGGGGTAAATTAGATACATATCAACAGTTCCAGCCTGGAGGAAAAGGATTCATTGCTTTTCAAGAAGTCAAAGATGCTTTGAAAAATCCGTCATTACTCCAAAAATGTACATGGCAACAAGTTTTGCTATCCATACGCAGTGAACCTAATTTGGATTGGTTATCGGACGCATTATTTGAAAACCGGCATTTACATTCCTCACAATCTATGATATAAAAAAATTTAGTCAGCTTAATGAGATTTTAAAAGAAGAATATCGTTGTATTAAGGGGAGGATTGATGAAACGCACAAATTTTGTTTTTACTGTTTTTGCATTATTGTTTATTTTTACCTTTGCCCGCCCATCCACAGAACCTGTTAAAATCAAGATAATTGCAGATAAAGCAAATGTCTATTTACAACCTAGTGAGAATAGTCTTGTTATTGCTACCGTGGAGAAGGGGAAAGTTTTAAATATCTTTGGGACTGGGACAGAAAAAGGAGAATGGTATTACGTATTTTTCACATTGGAAGAAAGAAGAGCGAAAATAGGTGGGTTTGTAAGATCTTCTATGGCTGAAATTATTAGACCACAGGTAGAAAAAAAGGAAATCACACAAAAAGAAATAGAAGAGAAAGAAAATGAAAAAATGACTGAAGAAGAAAGAAAAGAAGTAGTGAAAGCGGGGGAAAAGACAGTAAAAGAAATAAAAGAAGAAACGAAGAAAACAGAAGAAATTAGTAAGGCAGTAAAATCTGAAGAAAGAAAAGCCCAAATAGCTATAGAGAAAGCACCAATATCAAGTAAAAAAGATGGAATTAAAGTAGGGCTAGGTTTAATTGGTGGATATGCAATGCCTTCAAAATCCAAATACAGTGAAGGAGTAATATATGGAGGAAATATATACTTATTAATATCAAAAAATTTAGCAATCGAGATAAGCGGACTTAGTTTTCAAAACGACGTAGAAGAGGATCCAGAAGCATTAAGTGCCGGAAAATTATCAGTAATACCCCTAAGTTTAAGCTTGCAAGGAAGATTGCCGGTAAATGATTTTTTAACCCCTTATATTGAAGTTGGGGGAAGTTATTTCCTAAATGATTTCAGTCTAAATAATAGCATTGTAAGTTCTTGGAATAACGTAGGATTTGATATAAATGAAGAAGTTGAAAAAAGTATAGGTCTTCAGGTTGGTATGGGATTAGATCTTTTTATTAGTAAAAGTTTTATATTTAATATTGATTGTAAATATTTTATTAACAATACAAATGGGAGCTGGGAGCTTATTGATCAAGTTTCAAATGAGAAGATTTCGGGAGACCTGGATGGTCTTGATATGAGCTACATTTATATCGGATTCGGATTAAAATATTTATTTTCGCTTTAAAGGAGGGATAAAAAATGAAGATAAAATTATATCTTTTATTATGGATGCTGATTTTATTTTTTGCTGCCACAATTGTTCTATTTTCAAATGTAGATACAATAAAACCACTCGAGCCTCAGAATCTATCAAAATTATCAGATGATTTAAAAGAAGGTAATCCAAAAATGGAATATGTATTATATAAATTAATGAAAACATATTTTGAGCAAGGAATAGAAAAAGCTAAAGAATTTGCAAATCAGCGGAGAATTGATATGCAAGATGGATTTGTTAGAGTAGTAACCGAATCAAATGAAGTAAGAGGTATTTCAAATATAAGAGATACTGTGAGTGTAAAAAGAACCAATTATTTAATTACTGAACAAATAAAGGCTTTAGGTGGTAAAGTAGAGACTGCATATGGAAATTTAATTCAGAGTATTATTCCTATAGAGAGATTAAATGATTTAACATACTTACCATATGTAAGATATTTGAGACTTCCTAAAAAACCGATTCCGTGTGTAGTTAGTGAGGGCGTAGAAAAAACTGGTGCAAATCAATGGCAGACTGTAACTCCATACCGGACAAATGAAATAGTAAAAGTATGCATACTCGATGTTGGGTTTAAAGGATATGAAAATTTACTAGGCACAGAATTACCTGATAGTGTTGTAACTAGATCATTTAGGTCAGATAGAAATTTACGTGCTGATAAGCATGGAACCGCATGTGCTGAAATCGTACATGATATGGCGCCTAATGCTAAGCTATGGTTAGTTAATTTTAATACTGAGGTAGAACATCATAATGCAGTTGATTGGATAATAAATCAAGGGATAGATATTGTCTCTTATTCAATAGGATGGGTTAATATTGGCGCAGGAGACGGGACGGGGCCTATCTGTGAAGATGTTAAAAAAGCTGCCAGCAATGGAATTATTTGGGTTTCTGCAGCTGGGAATGAAGCCGAGAAGCATTGGGAAGGCAATTTTAATGACACTGATAATGATGACTGGCATAATTTTTCTGGTGCGGATGAAGGGTTAACTATTTATGTTAATGCGTATACTCCACTTTATATAGATTTAAATTGGAATGATTGGGGATATTGGAACGGAAATATATACAGTGGATCAAACCAAGATTATGATTTATATTTATATTATTGGAATGGTTACTATTTGCAATATGTTGATAGCTCTATGAATTATCAGACAGGTTCCCAGTGGCCTGTTGAATCCATATGGGGTTGGTACTCAACAAAATCTTCGTGGTGGTTGGTTTTAATTGAAAAATATCACGCTACCAAAAAAGTCAAACTTGAATTATTCATTGATGGAGCATCTGAAGATCTTGAGTACAATGAGAAGTCTGGAAGCCTATTAATACCTGCAGACTCGACTAACTCTATAACAGTAGGAGCAACAGATTTGTCAGATGATTCTTTGCATTGGTATAGTTCCCGAGGACCAACTTCAGATGGAAGAATAAAACCCGATATGTGCGCGCCTGCTGGAGTTTCTAGTTTTACTTACGGGAATTTGGCGTTTTATGGAACATCAGCATCGACTCCTCACGTAGCAGGTGCATTTGCATTATTGAAAGAGAAAGTCCCATATACGTTAAATCAAATCAATGCTATCCTTGAAGCTCGAGCAAAAGACCTAGGTCCTGCTGGTAAGGATAATAGATTTGGTATGGGCAGATTGAAACTTACAAAATAGTTTTATCGAATATCGAGAACCAAAACTACCGGATAAAAGATTTAAATAAAATAATTCAATAATCACAGAAGGAGGAAAGTTAAACGGCTATGGTTCTAAATATTAGATTTTTAGAGCGTGACAAACTCGTAAAACTATATGCCGATTTACCTCGTAAATCTATGCGCCTCTTGACAACCCAGGAGGTGAAAGGTTTTTTCAAAAGTACATTCTAACATATAGGTACAGCGAGGTTTTTCTATTTTTTGATGGTGGATTAGGGAAATAGAGTAGTGTCCTAATTTGAAAAAAGGTCAAATTTCTAAAAAAATGCTTGACAAATGCATTATAATGCATTATTTTTAATGTGATTCAATTATTTAATTGATACTTAACAGAAACGGTACGGTTGGAGGTAAGGTAAGGTGAATGAAAAAACTATCACTATTCGTCTCCCTGAAAATGAGTACACTGCTTTTAATGCAGTTTGCGATGAAAAAGGTTATAGTAAAACTGGTAAGATTAGAGAATTCATTAGAACTTTAGTAAAAAATGAAATTGAGGAAGTAAAAATTAGTGCAAAAGAATGGATAAAAATAGAAGCTGGCATGGAAGAAATAGCAAGGGGAGAATCCATTTCTTTTGAGGAGTTGAAACGTGGCTTCGCAGAGAAAAAATTGGCTAATAAGTGAAATTGCTAGAAACGCACAGATAAATATTGAAAATCTTGATTTAAAATCCCACAATGAAGTAATTAAGAAATTTGAGTGTCTTGAGATAAATCCTTTTTTAGGGGATATTAAAAAAGTGGTGGGGAAGAGAAATATCTATAGGGGAAGAATAGGAAAATATCGATTTTATTTTAAAATTATTCCTCAATCAAGACACATTCACATATTGCTGTTTGAATATCGGGGGAGAATTAAAGATAAAATTATTCAAAGGTTAAAATGAAGCCACTTAGTTGCCAAAATAGAAACTCGTTATAGAGTACGATCCGATCTCTCCATAATTCTTCAAAAAATTCAAGTTTATTCCGAATGCCTTCGATGAATTTGTCTATTGTAATATGAATAGGTGAAATTTCAAAAATATGATCAATCTCCTGCGCTGCAACTTCCCTAAGAAGAAAGAGCGCTGCAGATTAGTCCATTCAGGGAATGGTTCCTTCATTATTATAGGCTTGCTTCGCAACCTACGGTAGCCCGCAATTACGACATGGATGGCCCGTCTTGGAAAGACGGCTCATAGCATCTCATTTTCTAAATAGGTAATCTGAATCGGATGACAGCTATGCTTATTTACGAGATTGCTTCTGCCTTTCGCTATTATTCAAGGGCCATGATGAAGCGGTCCCTTGGGCTTTCGAAGTGGATCCTTTTCGGATCAAACATGTAAGGATTCCAATCACCGAGCCAGTCAAGACGTTCCCGCAGCTCTTCATTCTCTTCTGTGTCGGGGCGTTTCTCTAATTCATCTGCGGCCTCAAAAACCTCGATACATTGATAATACCCGGGAATACTACCGCAATCCTCAGGAGGAGCGGCAAGTTTGCCATCGAGATAGACAGGGTAAGTGGTATTCTTTGTTTTAGGAAGAATTTTCTCGAGATTTACACTCATCTCCCAGCTATCACCATAGTCATAGAGATAGATGGCCCTGTCGGAGGGATTCTTGAGATAGTGCTTGATGGGGACTTCGGTTGTGATAAGCCAATCGTCATCCATTTCCCAGGGCTCCCACCACGGGCATTCGATATGGACTCTGTCTCTTTTTTTCTCTTTGTTAGGGACTTCGAAGCAATGGAGATGGTAGTCCAAGAGGATTTAAATTCATATTTCATAAGGATTTGATATGCTTTTTTGCAGCACTTGGACTCTTATAGATTTTGCCTTTTTCAGCGACTAGCTTTTCGATCTTCTCCCATTCTCTTGCTGTATAAACTGGGTTCTCTATTATATCACATGGAGATAGGATAATACCTCTGTCAGTGACTTTAAACATTACTGTTGATCCAGGCCTCCAGCTTGAGGATTTCTCTTATAGCCGAGGGAATGGTCACTTGGCCTTTCGACGTTACTTTTGCTGTTTCTGTATAGTTCATATAGGACTCCTTGATGCCTTGTATTCTTACATTCTTACATTATTAATATAAGTTTTATTGTAGAGCCTGTCAAGACAAAATATAATTGCAGTTTGGCTTTGGGCTATAATATAATCTGGCACGAACCATGTTGTTTAAGAAAATGAATATTTTGGGGTTTTGTGCTCTTGATTTTTGGCATTCCGTTTATGTGATTTAAAAGGCAGCTGATCGAACTCTCACTCCAAGCAGGATGTGAAGGACGAAGTCAACCAAACAGGCAAAAAAATAATTGAAGTTGGTCAGACATTATTTTAAAATAGACCCACCAAAATTCAAAAAAGAGTTAAAAGGAGAAGGGAATATGAAAACGATTTGCCGATGTTTGGTACTCATTCTGTCAATAGGCTTATTTATCTCTGTAAATAATCTTGAAGGCTATTCTACTTTTATAAGGTCAGACTATGGAGATGAGAACACCTCCATCAAGAGGCTTTTAGATGAAGTAGTCCGATTTGAGAAAAGTACGGGAGGCTCCCTAGGGGTCGGGGCAGTTCATCTCGAAACAGGCAGATCCTTTTATTACAATAAAGATATCCGTTATCCCATGGCAAGCACTTTTAAGATTCCGATTGCTGTAAAGCTTTTATCCCTAGTTGAAAAAGGAGAAATAACGCTGTCAGACATGATAAAAGTTCAAAAGAGCGACCTCCATCCCGGAAGCGGAACTATAGCCCAGCTGCTGGATGATCCTGGCGTCATCCTGTCTGTCCAAAATCTATTAGAGCTGATGCTGCTGATAAGTGACAACAGCGCTACAGATATTTGCCTAAACTATGTAGGCGGATCAGAATCAGTAACTCAAAAGATGCGGGATATAGGGATCATGGATATCGATATTAACCGCCCCACATATGTGGCTATTGCTAATTACCTGGGAGTCATATCCGTGAAAGAAGGCGAACCCTACTCGGATGATGATGTAGTCAAAGAACTCGGGCAGCTGTCAAAGGAACAGCGCAAGCAAGCCGCAGAGGCTTTCAGTAAAGATAAGCAGGACACAGCGACTCCTGCTGCTATGGCGCAGTTACTGAAAAAAATCTGGAATAAGGAAATCCTCAGTAAAGAAAACTCAGAGTACCTTCTTGATATTATGAAGCGCTGTCAGACCGGTAAAGCCAGGATCAAAGGCATTCTCCCCTCTGATACCACTGTCTATCACAAAACCGGAACCATAGGAAGTTCAACAAATGACGTAGGAATAATTGAACTCCCCGGAGACGCAGGAAATGTCATAGCGGTCATCTTCATAAAAGAAGCAAAAGTTGACAATGAAGAAAGCGAGGAAGTCATCGCCCATATTGCCAGAACATTATACGATTACTTCCTCTTCACAACTGAATAATGCTCAAACGCTCCCATATTTCATAAGGATTTGATATGCTTTTTTGCAGCACTTGGATTCTTATAGATTTTGCCTTTTTCAGCGACTAGCTTTTCGATCTTCTTCCATTCTTTTGCTGTATAAACTAGTTTCTCTATTATATCACATGGAGATAGGATAACACCTCTGTCGGTGACTTTAAACATTACTGTTGATCCAGGCTCCAGCCTTAGGATTTTTCTTATAGTCGAGGGAATCGTCACTTGGCCTTTGGACGTTACTTTTGCTGTTTCTGTATGGTTCATATAGGAACTCCTTGATGCCTTGTATTCTTACATTATTACATTATTAGTATAAGTTTTATTGTAGAGCCTGTCAAGACAAAATATAATTGCAGTTTGGCTGTGGGCTATAATAAATCTGGCAAGAACCATATTGTTTAAGAAAATGAATAAAGTGAATATTTTGGGGTTTTGTGCTATTGATATTTGGGATTCCATTTATGTGATTAAAAAGGCAGTTAATTGGACTCTCACTCCAAATCAAGGGCCATTAGGAGTAAGTAATGAGCCTATTTAGAAATGTTTATAATTTCAGCAAACGCTGAAACAAGATATTTAAATGAAGCTAAAATTGGGGATTGATTTATCTTTCATTATTTTATATAGTTTCAACAAATGCTGAAAGAGGCATTATGGGTGAAAGAATGGTTAAAGAAAAAGAAATCATTAATAATTTAAAAAAAACTCTCCGAGATTTGTTTAAATCTACTAATTTTATCAAAGTAACGGATATAAAGTCAGAGGTTAAAGGTTTATTTCCTAACCAGCAGGTTAAACCTGATTTAATCGCAGAAGTACAGACCAAGGATAAAAGAAAATATCTTCTTGTTTTTGAAGTGAAATCGGCAGGACAGCCACGTTATGCAAGAATGGCGGCAAGTTTACTGAGGAATATGATTAGCAATAGAAAAAATTGGTATGGTGTATTTGCTGCGACTTTTATCTCTGAAGAGTCTAAACAGATTTGCCGTGAAAACAGAATTGGCTTTATTGATCTTGCCGGGAACTGCCTCTTTACATTTGGTAATGTCTATTTAAGTATCGATGGACGCCCAAATCGCTACCCGAGCACAAGACCATTGAAATCTATTTTCTCTACAAAATCTTCTCGTGCATTGAGGGTCCTCCTCTGTAATCCCAGGAAAGAATGGTTTGTCAAAGACCTGGCTAAAGAGGCAATTATAAGCCTCGGGCAGGCTTTTAATATTAAGCAACGACTTTTGGAATTTGAATTTATTGAAGAAACAGGTTCAGGAAAGAATTTTAAATTCAGACTAAAGAATCCAGAATCATTATTGAGGAATTGGTCGAATAATTACAGCTACCGAAAGAACAAGATAAGAAACCTCTATTCATTGGATGACGTAGGGGTTTTAGAAAGAAAATTGATTAATTATTTCAAGGAAAAACAGATTTCCTATGCCTTCACCCTCACATCCGGTGCTTCAAGAGTTGCTCCTTTTTTGAGATACAAAACAATTTTTGCCTATATTAAGGACGATATCGATCGCTTAACGAAGGATCTGAATCTGAAAGAAGTGACCTCAGGACCAAATGTCTCCTTCCTTGAGCCTTATGACGAGGGTGTATTATATGGTCTGCAGGAGATTGATAATGCTAAAGTTGTTTCTAATGTACAGCTCTATCTTGACCTAAAGAGTTATAAAGGACGAGGGGAAGAAGCAGCGGAATTTCTCTTTGAACAAAGGCTACAAAAACAATGGTAACAAGACACGATTATGGCAAAAGTGAGGTTGATGCTTGCCTGTCAGTGCTGGTGGAACTTATGACTGTTCTTGGAGAGTTTCGTGATAATATAGTACTGATAGGGGGGTGGGTTCCATACTTTCTTCTGGAAGAAAGAGGGCACGAACATGTGGGAAGTCTTGACATTGATATTGTCCTGGATTTTCAAAAAATATCCGATGATAGTTACCAGACAATTATGCAAGCACTAAAAACACGAGAATATAAGCAGGGGGAACAGCCTTTTATCTTCTACCGAACTATTACTGCTGCTGATGGCAGGAATATAACCGTGGAAGTTGATTTGCTCGCTGGTGAGTATGGGGGAACCGGTAAATCTCATCGTACTCAATCGGTTCAAGATGTCAGGGCAAGGAAAGCAAGGGGGTGTGATCTTGTTTTTGAACATTATCGTCCCTTGAAAGTAAGTGCAAATATGCCGGATGGTGCAAGAAATGAAGTAACTATTAAAATCGCCGATATCATACCTTTTCTGGTAATGAAAGGCATGTCTATATGGGAGCGATATAAGGAAAAAGATGCTTATGACATTTACTTTACCTTTTTACATTACCCAGGCGGTATTGATGAACTGGTTAAAATTTTTGAACCTTTAAAATCAAATAAACTTGTGTGTGAAGGACTTGGAAAGATAAGAGCGAAATTCAAAAATATAAATGCCCCTGGACCCATCTGGTTAATAAATTTTGAGGATTTTGATGATGAGGAGGAAAAGGAAAGACTTAGAAGAGACGCTTATGAAAGAGTTAATGCTTTCTTAGATGCACTTGGAATAGAAGAGTTCAAAAAAGGATAAGTTTTGCGGACCTGACCCTCGTAATTACAAGCCGCAGGAATGGGCATAGCGTTTCACAGGGTATCTTATTCTTGCTGAGGTCAGAGTATAAACTGGAAAAGATGCATCATTTCTTCAGGTTGACATTGACATATCTAAAGAAAATGAGTCAGAAATGATCAACTGGGTAGGGGAAATTTCTAGAGCAATTCAGTTAAACATCCAGGGTATACGGTTAGCCCGATTCAAGGCCGAAAGGAAATCTGAATATTTTGATATGAAAATCTAAATTTCTACAAGAAGAAAATTTAAATGTAATTTTTTTTCGCAAAGATGAATTCAGTTATTCAATTCTTAGCTAAATTTTGTGGGGGGCATCTGCTTGAAGAGAAGATATTTATGGTGCCGTCGTATCAGGTGGGGCATCAAATCGGGGAATCGCTTACGAAAGCCGGGCATTCCTGGGTGAATTTACGGTTTGCGACGCTGCCATCTCTGGCTCAGGAATACGCAGGACTTGATCTATCACAGGGGGATATTAGTCAGATTTCCGAATCCTCGGCAGTGATTCTGCTGAACAAGGTTTTCGGCGCACTGCTGGACGATGGAAGGTTGGGTTACTTCGGTGAACTCAAGCCATCACCAGGAATCATACGGGCTCTACACAAGTCGCTCTATGCACTAAGGATGGATGGCATAAGGAGCGACGACTTAGCGCCTGAGAGTTTTATAAACGAAAAGAAAGGACTGGAAATCAGGTTTATCCTGAAAAGCTATGAAGAAGAGTTGGAAAAAAATAAATTCATAGACCTGCCGGGGCTTTATTTCATGGCTCTTGAAAATGCCGAAGAAAGCCCTTCGGATCAGGAGAAATATTTCCTTATCCTTCAAAACAGCTCCTTAAGCAAGCTGGAGACAGAATTCTTAACCAAGGTTGCGGGGGAAAATTTGATTCTTGTTTCACAGGATCCGGTGATAGGGATTGAAAGGCCGTGGTATTACATTGAGATTGCCGCGCTCCCTATGGTCGCTCGCAATGACAAGAATAAGGAAGAGATTACTTCGCAGTCTTCGGTGGCTCATAATGACAGGGGTATTCGCAATGACAAGATAGTACCAAAATCTGATCTTGAGAGGGCACCGTGGCTGTTTGCTCCATACAAAGCTCCTCCCCCCATCAAAGACGGCACCATGGAACTCACAAGAGCCATCGGTCCTTCGAATGAATGCCGGGAAATTATGAGGTGCATAACCAGCGAAAAGATCCCTCTGGATGATGTCGAAATCGTTTATCCTCCTGGGATAACCTATCCCTCCATCTTTTATGTGCTTTCCATGAAATCCGGACTTCGGGTGACCTTTGGAGACGGCATTCCACCCGGGTTTACTTCCCCGGGCAAGATATTCAGCAGCACGCTGAAATGGATAGAGGGAAATTTTCAGACATCGGAACTCTGCCGCATGATCGAAAGCGGCGACCTGAAACTTCACGGTAAAGGAAAAAAAGAAGGCGTTCTCTCTGCACAAAAAACCAGCCGTTATTTGAAGAAAGCCATGATCGGATGGGGAAGAGAGCGGTATGTTCATAGGCTGGAGAGTTTGAGGAAGAGCTGCGAAAGCAAAGTCTTGAAGATTCATGATGATGAGGACGATGACAGGACACCGAAATATGAGGCCAATATCAAGGATATCGACTGGGTCATCAAGCTTATAAAAAATATGCTCGATTGCTTTCCTCTTTGGGAGGAAAAGGAGGAGATCGATTTTAGGGAGCTTTGTCGAGGAATATCCCTGTTTCTAAAGGGATTCTCACGGATACGGAATGACCTTGACAGGGAAGCCTATGCATCGATCAGGGCAAAGTTGGAAGAGCTAGCTGAGCTTGAAACCGCTTTATTGCCAAAAGAGGATGCCTTCGAGAGGCTTCGCATCCTGTTGGAGAACATCCGGGTTGGTGCATCGGGGCCACAGCCTGGCCATCTTCATCTTTCGAGCTATCGCTCAGGCGGCTATTCAGGACGCCCTTTGACCTTTGTCGTGGGGCTCAACCAGGAGCACTTCCCCGGGATCGGATATCAGGATCCCTTTCTTCTGGACGAGGAGAGAGAAAGGATTTCCGGCTCGCTCAAGACGACAGAGGACATGCTGAGGGAGAACCTTTATTCGATGGCTTCGCTCCTTTCGTCGCTTCGGGGCAGGGCTGTGCTGAGTTATTCATCCTATGACATCGTGGATGAGCGGCCGTCTTTTCCCTCGTCTCTGATGCTTCAGGCTTTTCGTCTGGTCGAGGGAGATCCGAGGCTCGACTATTCGGCGCTTTTGGAGAGGCTTCCCGAGCCTCATGGATTCCTGCCTGAGGGCATGGATAAGACCTTTGACACGATCGACTGGTGGCTTCGGAAGCTTTCCTCTGACGGCACACTCTATGACGGGATTGACGTTGTGAAACAATGCTTTCCGGAGCTTGGCCGGGGAATCGATGCTATTGATACCCGGAATGCTTTAAAATTGAGTCTATACGAAGGCATGGTCCAGGTGAAGGTCGAAGATGTCCATCCTCTCTTCAACAAAGATGTGGTCATGTCGTCCTCGAGGTTTGAACTTCTGGCCTCGTGTCCTTTTGCCTATTTTCTTAACTATATTCTCGGTCTTTACAAGCCGGAGGAGATCGAATTCGACCCATCGGTGTGGCTGGACCCTCTCCAGAGAGGAAGCCTGATTCATGAGATATTCTATGTGTTTATGTCGGAATTAAAAAAGATAGGTGAGAAGGTGGAGGCGAAAAAACACCTCTCCCTCATGCAAAAGATCGCTGAGGAGACTATTTCTCGCTATAAGGAAGAGATTCCACCGCCTTCTGAAGGGGTGTTTGCCAAAGAAAAAGCCGAGGTAATGCAGGCGATGGGTGTGTTTCTGGCGGCTGAGCAAAAACTGGGAGAGCGGGTGGAGCCGCTGATGTTCGAGGTTGTGTTCGGGATCGAAGAAGAAGAGGGCAAGGGAATGGAAGAGCCGGTGAATGTGGCGCTAACGCCTGAGTCATCTTTCAGGATGAGGGGAAGAATCGACAGGATCGACCGGGTGGGAGGCAATCGTTACCGGGTGATCGATTACAAAACCGGTAGATACTCCCGGTATGACAAACTCCGGTGCTTTGGGGAAGGACGCACTCTCCAGCATGCCCTTTACTCGTTGGCTGCAGAGGAAATATTAAAGAAAACGGGGGTAGACGCAAGCCCCAAGGTTGTGGAGAGTGGATATTATTTCCCCACACGGAGAGGAGAAGGCAAGGAGGTTTTGGTCGAGGAATTCAACCGGGAGGAACTCAAGTGCCTGCTCTGTGAGCTTTTGGACATTCTGAAGAGGGGGCATTTTATCGTTGGGTTGGATGTAAGCTGTGCCTATTGTGATTTTCTGCCCATCTGTGGAGATGGTGCGAAGGATAGGGCCAAAGCAAAAAGGCACAGCAATCCTGTGGAGTTTGGGGTTGTAGACAGACTCAAAGAGTATAAATAGTGATGGATAGCCAGAGACTTATCGACAAGGAAGCAAGGGAGAAGATCGAGACCGCATTGGACACTACTCTGCTTGTCGAGGCAGGGGCAGGTTCAGGGAAGACCCACAGTTTAGTGGTCAGGATACTGGCACTTTTGGCATCGGGTCGGGCCAAGATCAACACCTTTGCGGCTGTGACGTTTACGAGAAAGGCGGCAGCCGAGTTGAGGGGGCGTTTCCAGACAGAGCTGGAGAGGGCGGTTTTGCAGGCCGGAGATAAGGATAAGGAAATTCATGACCGGTTGGCCGAGGCCCTCCATTATCTGGAGCAGAGCTTTATCGGGACCATCCATTCCTTCTGTGCGAAGATTTTGAGGGAGCGGCCAATAGAGATCGCACTGGACCCTGATTTTGCGGAGCTGGAAGAGATCGAAAACAGCATCTTCCGGGAAAACTGCTGGCATGAGTATCTGGTGAAAGCAAGACTCACAGATGAGGATGCGCTTCTTGAACTCGAGAGGACTGGCATCACTCCTGATGAATTGAAGGAGCCGTTTGTGTCTTTGTCGCTTTATCCGGAGGTCGAGTTTATTGGGGGGAATGATGAAGAGCCGGATTATGGTGAATACAGGATGGCTCTAGAGGATTTTCTGAGGAAGGCCCGGAAGTGCGTGCCTTTTGAGAAGCCTGCAAAAGGGTATGATTCCCTTCAAGGATTGATGCACCGGTGTTTTTTGCGTCAGGCAAACCTCGGTTTTTCCGACCAAGGTGTTTTGATGGAGACATTCGAGCTGATGGACAAAAAGGTTAAGGTCACACAGAACCGGTGGCCGTCTAAAGAAGAGGCACTGGACTTTCAGAGTGCGTTCGATGCGTTTAGTGATGGGATTGTCAAAGAGGCTTTGAGGCAGTGGCGGGAATTAAGGCATTCGAAAATTCTGGCGTTTCTGAGGCCTGCGTTGGATTTCTTCAAGGAAAAACGGTTGAGTCAATCGAGACTGAACTTCCAGGACCAGTTGATGTTGTCGTCGCAATTGCTCAGGGAAAAGCCTGAGGTTAGGCGATATTTCAGCAGGCGGTATTCACATATCCTGGTCGATGAGTTCCAGGACACAGACCCGATCCAGGCAGAGGTTCTCCTTTACTTGACTGGGACCGATACGGAGGAGAAAGACTGGCATAAACTGACGCCGAGGCCCGGGTCGCTGTTTTTGGTGGGTGACCCGAAGCAGTCGATCTTCCGGTTCAGGCGGGCAGATATCGACACCTACAATCTCGTGAAGGAGCAGATCGAGAAAGGAGGCGGAGAGATACTTTATTTGACCACGAATTTCCGATCTATCGATGCGTTGGCTGAGTGGAACAATGCAGTGTTTCAGAATGTATTTCCTGAGAAGGCGGACAGATACCAGGCGGCTTTTGCCACTTTGAATACGGTGAGGGAGGCGGAAGGGAGGCTGCACGGGGTGTTTAAGATTTCCATTCCGCAGCAAGAGAGGCATAAGGAAAAGCTGATCGTCGGGATCGATGCCGACAAAATCGCCGATTTTATAAGCTGTGCTTTGAGAGAGGAGGCGAAGGAAAGGAATGGGTGGGAGCCGTCGGATTTTTTGATCCTTTTCCGTTACAGGAAAAACATGACCGTGTATGCAAGGGCTCTGGAGAAACGGGGGATTCCTTACGAGATAACGGGAAGTGGTGCATTCTCAGAATCCGAAGAAGCAAAGGAGATTTTGAATCTTGCGAAGGCTTTAAACGACCCTGACAATCCTATTTATACCGTGGCTGTGCTGCGAGGGATCTTTTTCGGGGTAAGCGATAAGGATCTGTATGAATATAAACAAAAAAGGGAACGGTTCTATTTTTTAAAGGGAGTGGATGAGAAGGAAGGGGATGTAAAAGACAAGGTTTCACATAGCCTTTCCAAACTCAGGCAGTGGTGGGAATGGATAAGGGAATATCCCGCGACCACGGCTCTGGAGATGATCTTCGAGGATTCGGGAATCGTCAATTTTGCCGCATCTTCTGAGATTGGAAGCAGCCGGGCCGGGAATCTTTTTAAGCTTTTGACGATTCTTCGCAGTCAGGAGAGGGAAGGAGCGGCATCTTTTGCCGAGTTGGTGGATTACTTGGAGGAGCTTGTTTCCGTTTATGAGATAGAGGAGATGAGCCTGACGCCGGGGAGAAAAAATGCTGTGCGGCTGATGAACCTGCATAAGGCGAAGGGATTGGAGGCCTCCTTTGTTTTTCTGGCAAATCCTGTGGGACAAAGGGAGCATGCTCCGGATAAACACATCATCCGGAAGGGGATGATTCCTGAGGGATATTTTCTGTGCAGTAAAAAGATTGGGCATTATCATTGGACGGCCCTTTCCCATCCTGTGGGGTGGGAGGAAAAGGCAGAGGAGGAGAGGCTGTATGCAGAGGCCGAGGAGCAGCGGCTGATGTATGTGGCATCGACGAGGGCCAAAGACTGTTTGGTTGTAAGTACATATGAGGGGAAGCTTGGAGAAAGACGCGCGTGGAGTTCTTTGGACGATTGTATACAGGGTGTACGGAGTTCTTTAGACGATTGTATCCAGAGTGTGCCCGAGCTCGAGATTCCTGATGTGAGGTTTGTGGAGGAGAGGGAGAAACTGAGGCTCAGGAAGGACGAATGGGAAGTGGCGAAGGAGAAGATAAAGGAGAGGCGGGATGTGGTGGCAGTACCGAGTTATGCCGTGGAGAGCGTGACGTCGCTGGCCAAGAAGGATCTGGAAGTGCCCGAGTGGAGGCGGGGAAGTTACGGCATGGCCTGGGGCAGAGCTGTGCATAAGATGCTCGAGATTTTGGGAAAATGGGATGCGGATTGGGATGGTGATGGCCAAAAGCTTGATCTGGTGGCAGAAAATGTCCTTGTGGCGGAAGAAATTAGCCTGGATAAAAAGATTGAGCTTGTAAGATTGGTCCTGTCGATAACAAAATCAGAATTCTGGAAAAGAGTGAACAAAGCCGAGAAAAAATTCTTCGAGGTCCCCTTCTCGATCATGACAGATGGAGAAGCCCTGGGAATAACTGATAGGGAGGAGGTAAGGGCACAAACGGGTGATTTAACGACGCACGAAAGTAATAAACCCGGTAAAAAAGATTCGAAAAACAAGAATATAGGCAAGAAGAGACTCCCGGTAATCTTAACCGGTGCCATCGACCTGGCCTTTTTGGAGAGAGACGGGTGGATAATCGCCGACTTCAAGACCGATGATATTAGAGATGACCTAAAAAGCTTCGTGAATTATTACGCCCCCCAGGTCAAAATCTACAGCCGCTTCTGGGCGGAAATCACCAAACAACCCATCAAAGAAGCCGGCCTGTATTTCACCTCCATCAATAAATGGGTCGAAATCATATAGAGATTGTTGCCTTGCATTATTGTATCGCCTTTAGGGCATTATCTTTTAAGATATCTCTTAATCTCCTCATGAGTCCCAGCCAATACAAACAGGTTTTTTCCAAAGCCAATTTATAAATAAAAAATCAATTGAGATTCCATAAAAAATAATTGAGGATTGCGGCAAAGCTTACCCAAAGGATGTAAGGAAGAAGTAAAAATGAGGCAATTTTTGAAATTTTGAAGGATTGTATAATGGTTAATAAAATGGCAGCCCATAGAACAATTATCTCGAAAAATGCAAAAAGCGGCGATTTAAGGCCGAAGAATAGGATGGACCAGAGAATGTTTAACACAAGCTGGATAGCAAAGAAAATCAAGGCTTTTTTTACCTTTTGTTCTCTAAAACTTTTTTCCAACAGAAGATAGAGAGAAATTCCCATCAGCACAAACAAAGTTATCCAGACTGGAGAGAACAGCCAATTCGGGGGGTTGAAAGATGGCTTTTGGAGTGAAGCATACCATGTGGGAATGGAAGGGGTTGTAAACAGGGAACCAAGAAAGCCAGCCAACTGGCAGATTAAGATACTGATTATAAGTCTGATCAAGCTCTTTTTTGTCATTTTTTCCTCCTATGGGCATCGACCAAATCCCAGTCTAAAAGTTTTTTAAACACTTTTGCGTTTTTCGTAATATTTCTGGTGGTATTCCTCGGCTTTGTAGAATTCAGATGCGGGGACGATTTGGGTGGCAATAGGCTTTTTAAATCGGCCTGAACTCTCGAGCTTGTCGACCATTTTTTCAGCAGCTTCCTTCTGACTGTCGTTGTTGTAAAAAATATAGCTCTTATACTGGGTGCCGATGTCAGGTCCCTGGCGGTCGATCTGGGTTGGATCATGGATTTTAAAGAAAAATTCCAGGAGATCTTCGTAACTGATCTTATTTGGGTCGAAGGTGATCTTCACGGCCTCGGCGTGTCCGGTCTTATCGGAGCAGACCTGCCTGTAAGTCGGGTTTTTTGTGTGACCTCCAGTGTAGCCAACAACAGTCGAGATAACACCTGGAAGTAAACTGAATTTTTGCTCGACTCCCCAGAAGCAGCCTGCAGCAAAGATTGCGGTCTCAACTTTTAGGGATTTTTTATCCTTTTCATCAGGTCTATCTTCAGGATTTGATTCGGCGCGTTGTTGAGAATCAGTTGGCTTAAAATCCAGACTGACTGAATTAATGCAGTAATGCTTACCTGGGGGGCCTGGACCGTCATCGAAGATATGTCCAAGATGAGCTCCGCAGACCGTGCATCTCGTTTCGATTCGGTGCATGAAATGGGAATAATCATCTAAATAGTCAATATGATTTTCATTCACAGGAGCAGTGAAGCTCGGCCAACCTGTGCCCTGTTCGTATTTGGCTTCAGAACTGAACAGGGGAGTGCCGCATCCAGCGCATACGTATATTCCTTTCTCATAATGGTTGTTGTATTTGCCTGTAAAAGATCGTTCTGTACTGCGTTTCCTCATTACTTGATATTGTTCGGGCGACAAGATCTTTTTCCATTCTTTATCTGTTTTGATTACCTTCTTGATCATCGTTTCTTCTCCCTTACTAAACTCGTCGGCTGTTGATTCCTGTTTGAACGAAGGCTTAAGACTTAGGCAGCAAATTAAGACGGCAAGAACCGTGAGGGCAATGATAATTTTTCGCTTAATTGAGTCTCCCATATCCTTTATTTCCCCTAAAATTATTATAATTTATTTTGAGGAGGAAGTAAAGAGCACGAATCAAATCATCTAAAATTTAACCGAAGGAGTAATGTCTTGTCATTTAAGAATCTAACCATGGTAGACAGGAGGAGCCTCAGGTCCATCAGAAACGAAAGCGTAAAAAGCTTTGTGAATTATTACGCACCCCAAGTCAAAATCTACAGCCGCTTCTGGGAAGAGATCACCAAACAACCCATCAAAGAAGCCGGTCTGTATTTCACCTCCATCAATAAATGGGTAGCAGTTAAATAGTATAATTGCAGCTTGGCTGTGCCAACCGATAGATTGCAATATAGATAGTCCAGATTCACCCCCTATATTTGTGCTTAGACCACCCATTTTGCACAATTTTCGCCAGTTGACATCCTGGAATAAAAATATCAGAACACAAGATGCTGAGGTCAATTGCCAGAAACATTATTGTTTTATTTATCTAATAGGAGTCCAGATAGTATTAGTTTTGAAGGTTGTTGTTTTCATTCTGTCAATATGCAGCTTCAGGCACCAGTAAGTGACTGCTTTTCGACTTAGATTTCGGCTGTTTAATAATACATCTATGAATTTATTCATGCTGTTTTTTTCCTGGATCTTTTTAATATAATCAAAACCCCCGAAATTTATTGCTCTCTCAATTTCAATTTCAGGAGGCACGGAACCAGGATCCCTGTCCCAGAATAATTCTTCTCTCATTTTATAAACTCATAAAAAAACTGTTTGATATCTTTCCATTCCTTGTTGGTTATTTTATGAATTTTGCCCCTATTTTTTATTAACATTATATTATCTTTTTCCTTTTCCGCATCATCAAAATATACAAAAGATGTCTTTCAGATGACAGGGGAAAAACCATAATTATCGTTACGCCAAATTTGAAATACCACCTTTTTTCCCTTTTGCCTTGACACTTGGAATGAATTTTTTGACTTGTTTGGAGGGCTGTGCTATAAGGCACTTTGAATCATATTTAGTAAGTATTCAAAGGAGGCCTTTTCATGAAAAATCTTAAAATCTGTGCACTTTTATCTCTTTTACTGCTCACTTCTTTCTTCTTATTTTCTTGCCAGAAAGCCGAGGACGTTCAAGTCGAAGACACTCATGCAGAAATCTCTCAGGAGGAAACCACAGCATCAGTCCCGGCTCTCAATGATCTCCATGAGGTGATCTATCAGATGTGGCACAGCGCTTTTCCAGAGAAAGACTATGCTCTGATCAAAGAGCTTCTTCCGCAGTTGGCCTCTCTGACAGAAAAACTGGATCAAGCGGAACTGCCTGGCATCCTGCGCGATAAAAAGGAACAGTGGGATGAGGGGAAAGGTACGATTAAAACCACTCTAGATAATCTACATAAAGCTGTTGATGCGGACAATAAGGAAGACATGTTGAGTCAGGTCGAAGCTTTTCATAGTTCCTACGAGCGCCTCGTTCGGACAATCAGTCCGGTTGTGCCCGAACTGGAAGCCTTTCATCAAGAGCTGTATAAACTCTATCACTATCACATGCCGAATTTTGAACTGGAGTTGATTCGCAGTGATGTTGCGGCCATGCAGGAGAAAGTGGTTCCTTTAAGAACCGCACAGCTTTCAACACGCCTGGCTTCCAGGCAGGAAGATTTTCAAGCAGTTGTGGACAATCTTGAAACGGAACTCAATAAACTGGCTGAATCCGTCAAAACGAGTAAAAAGCAAGAAATTGCCGATGCGGTTGAGAGGGTTCATACGGCTTACCAAAACACGGAAAAGATTTTTGACTGACTGATATCAAGTGTAATGTTGATTTGAAATAGCCCATTTTATTTCTCCTCTTCAATTAGAGAAAATACGAAGTCAAAAAAAGAAGAATTTGTTTTCACTCTCATAAATTTTCTTCAGAAATTGGATGAATTTTAGGTTATGGTTTACCATAATCTAAATGTTTTTCATAAATCTACCTGTCAAGTCATTTAAAAATCATCTATTGACAATAAACAATAATTCCCCTATTGTGTAAAATTGCTTTTCCTTCAGGATATGATAACCAAATATCCATGAGTTTGAAACCTTGCCTGCCTGAGGTATCTAAAGTTGAAATTTTACAAGCCCCATGCTATTTTGAAATTAAGAGATCAAACAATTTTTTGTAAGGAGAAGGGGATGAAAAAAATATTTAATTTTGTGGTGTTTACAATTTTGTTTTCCATATATCTGCCTGCCAATATATTAATACCTGTTACGGCGGACGCTAAAGCGGAAAAATCGGTTCTGCGGCCTGGAGAAACCGTTAAAATAACTCTGCTGAACTTTAGAGACGAAAACAATAAGCCAGCGAGTTCCGGGGAAAAGATTATCGTCAGGAGCAGCCATGGTCTAATCATGAACGGCACCAGCTGGTCTTATGATGAAACAGGATCCGATGAGGAAACATCCTCCATTCCGACTGTGCCAATTACCGGAAGTGCGAAAGTCTTCCTGCTGGGCAGTGATGGCAGGATTGAAGTTTATTACCGTGCTCCTTTAAGGGGAAAAGTCAGTGAAGTGGAGATTGAAGTTTTTAACTCACCCTCATACGGCTCGACAGCGGTTAAGGAGTTTGACGAAGCTACCATAGGCAAGCTTATAGCCAAAGCAAAACTCAAAATTAAATGGGGTACATATTTTCTGCTGAACTACGAGGAGAAGAAAAAAAACAAACGCGGAAGCAAAGTGGTATATACTCACGAGATAAAGTCTGTCATACGTATTGATTGCGAGCCCTGGCAAGCAGGCAGCATGCTACAGATAAAAAACCTGGAAGTGCTTGAGTTTTCCGGTAAAGCCGATCTCATAGGCAATGATTATCATGAGGTGCAAAAAGCCGTATCTGCAAAACCCCTTGCTTATAACACCCTGGTTTTACTTCATCTGAATCCTGAAAACAAGAAAATACAGGGTATCATTTACGAACCTGTTCCCTTAAATGTGGAGTGGCAGGGGGATGAGATTCCAGAAGGCCCACCGGATGTAGTAAATGTGGGCCCGGTTTCCAAAGATGAAAGAGGTTCTGAGGAAGCCAGGTTTCAGGGATATAAGATGAAATTTGATTTCCCTAAATCGAAACAGGATTCCAAAGGCAAAACAGAAGAGCGGGTTCGGAGCATACAGCAGTTCTTGCTGCAGAATTTCGCTGAAACCCAGGTTCACCCTGACCATATCGTAAAAGAGGGAGACGGAAAAACCTTTTTCGCCGGCCAGGGCAAATGGGAAAAATCTTCAGGCAGCAATTTCCACCGTAAAACCTACACCTGGGAGCTGCATATAACAGACTAACAACTTTTTAATATTCGAATTCCAGATAGAAAGTGGTGTAGTATGGGCTTTTACAATTGAAGAAATATTTTGACATCTATGTTTTAAGTTTATAATATTATTTTTTCAGATAGCCGGGGAAAACATGATGTTGCCATGAACCCTTTAAGCTGTATACTTCTTCTTCAACTCGGATACCTTATAGGTTCACTCTCTCCATCCTATTTTCTTGGAAAAGTCCTATATAGTGTAGATATACGTGAATTAGGGACGAAAAACGCTGGGACAGTCAACGCATACAAAGTTTTAGGCTTGGGTCCAGCCATTATGACAATTGTTTTTGACCTTTCAAAGGGACTTCTCGTGATGCACACAGCCTACCTGCTTGGAGCCCCCCCTCTTTTAGTTCACCTGACAGCTTGTGCAGCTATTTTAGGCCATGTATTTCCCTTTTACCTTAATTTCAGAGGGGGGCAAGGTGTTGCTACAGCCACAGCCATCTTAATATATTACCTGGGAATGTTCTACGTAAATAGATGGCTTCCACTGGAATCTCTTGTTTTTCTGGCCTTTTGTGTATTTTCTTTTCTGTACATTACTAAGATCGGTGAATTTATTGGAAGCGTTATCCTACCAGTCCTTGGAATTTCTATTCTTGTTTTCTCCCCCTCACAGGAATATTCATTCTTCATTCTTTCAATCATAGGATATATCTGGTTTATTGAAATGCTTAACATCCATAATAACAAGCTGCTTCCTGTCCTCTTAAGGAATATAAAACATGAAATCAATTGGCGTCTTTATATGAGGCCTGCAGCCATTCTTTTGGCTATTTATTATCTAAACAACACCAAAAAAGAAGCACTCGTGTTAACAGGCATCGTGACTCTTATTTTCCTTCTGTTGGATTTTATTCGGCTTCTTTCTAAAAAAATAAATACTTTCTTTTTCAAGAAAATCAAAGATTTATACAAGCCAAAGGAATACAGAAAATTTTCATCCATGACGAATTTTCTTGTAGCTATTTTCATAAGCTTTTTACTCTTCGATAAATCTATTGCTATTCTATCCACTTCATTTCTCATTTTTGGAGACTTCTTCAGTAAGTTCTTCGGCATTTATTTTGGACACACTCAGATATTCCAGAAGTCTTTAGAAGGAAGTCTTGCTCACCTGAACGCTTGTCTATTAGTTGGATATCTCTTCCTCCATTTTGTTTCTGTGCCGATTCCGATTTATTTGGCAGGAGCATTTGTGGCCACATGCACAGAACTCTTGCCTATGGGCATTGATGACAACCTGAGTGTCGCAATTCTTAGTGCATCCGCCATGTCTGCATTTCAACTATTTTAACTCCTCTCATTATTATGGTCGTGTAGTTAGGCTGCACCAACATATAGATTATAAATGCTAAGGTCAATTGCCAGAAACATTATCGTTTTATTTATCTAATAGGAGTCCAGATAGTATTAGTTTTATATGAAAAAAATAATTATAGAATATTATCTCGGTTCATTACTCCTGACATTTTTGATACCGGGGCTTTGGACAGCATCCTGCGGACAAAGTGTCGTCCCCAAGAAAAGGCGATTAATGATCCCATCAGGTTCCCGGCTACCATTCCCCACCAAATACCATCGAGTCCCAGGTCAATGATGATAGCAAAGAGGTAGGCCAGGGGGGTGGTTAAGATAATCGTCCGAATGATCGTCACAGTAAGAGAAATTGTTCCCTTGCCTGTTCCCTGGAACATGGCTGAAGAGAACATGCCGAATGAAACTCCCGGATAAAAAATACACATGATCTGCAGGAAAGTGATTAATTCAGGCCTTATTCTGAAAGCTTCTTGTGAAGTAGTAAAAAGCCAGGCGATAGAGGGAGCCAAGAAAAAAGTGATAACCGCAGTGATCAACGAGATGGATGCTCCGATTTTAATCGCGTACATATAGGAGGTATTGAGTTTTCGGTAGGCTTTTCCGCCGAAGGCCGCGCCTGTCACCGAGGTTACGGCTGTCGCAATGCCAATAAGCGGTAGGGTAGCGAACATAACAACGCGCCATCCGGTGGTGAATACAGCCACACCGTCGGTCCCTCCCACTTTAACCGCGATGAGATTGATGATAAGCATTGTTAGGGCCATGGACATCTGCATGAAGGTGGAAGGGATCCCAACCCTAAGGATGTCTTTAAGGATGACCTTACGAAAACGGAATTGACGAAAGGAAATGGTAACATATGTATCCCGCTTGATAAAAAGCCAGTGGAAGAGAAATGCGGATGACACGCATAAAGAGATCATTGTCGCCCAGGCGGCGCCTTTAACTCCGAGTTTTAATGCATAGATAAAAATCGGATCGAGAATAATATTGATGCCGGCTCCCAGCATCATGATGATCATGGCCCGTTTGACATCACCTTCTCCCCGGAGAATGGCACTTGAGATGTTACTGAACAGGATGATAAGTGTTCCGGCGAATAATATCCTGGCATAGGCAGTGGCTGTCGGCACGATGGGCCCTGCTCCCATTGCAGCAAAGATCCTGGGTGCCAGAATCATAAAGGGGACAGTGATAATAAGAGTTGTGATAAACATCATGACCATGGTGTGGGAGGCAATGGCATCAGCATTTTTCTTGTCTTTAGCGCCAATTCTTCGTGAGATGGCAGAACTGCCTCCTACTCCGATGCCGGCGGCCAGAGCAAATACCATGAAAAAGAACGGAAAGAAAAAACCCACAGCGGAGAGCGCATCCGGCCCTAATCCGGAGACCCAGAGTCCATCCACAAAATTGTAGAGGGTATGGACCGACATGGCCACAATCATGGGGATGGACAGTTTGATGATTGCCTGTTTCGGGTTTCCTAGAAGAGTTTGGACTCCCTTTGTTGTCGTGTAAGGAGATGATGTTACCGGTTTGTTATGACTTGTATTTTCCATTTAGCACCTATAAAACCCAGCATTCTAACATGCTTTAGCACTCATGGCTATCATTAATTACGGAATTGCTTATCATTTTTCCTTATAGAAAATGAAAATTTTGATATTATATTAGGAGATGTCGGTGAACATTCGACGGAATTACGAAGTGAAGTTTGAGCCCATAGATTGTAAAATAGATAACCCAGATTAATCCTCCTATGTTAGCACTTAGAACGGCAATTTTGCCACAAAAGGCTCATCGCAATAATGAGTTCTTGGATTGCCAATAACATGATCCCCCCGCTCTCAGCCGTTTGACTTTTTTCCCATGTGTAAATAGGATATTATTTTGGAAAGATATTATTTTAGGGAGGGAGGAAATGAAAAAAAACATTATCATGATCATTGTTTTTCTTATAATTTGTACGGCAATTTTGCTGCCTGCCGGATTACAAAAGGCTCAGCTGCAACAAACAACGCAGCAAAAAAAATTCAATACAGAGTTGATTGAACTTCGAGCGAAAGTTAATCAACTCGAGAAAGAACTGGAAATGCTGAAAAGGATTATAAAAATTAACGGACCTAATGTGGATATAAACACCGGCGGAAGTGTCAAAATACGTGGGAGTATTGTATCGGTTGAGGCCACAGCAACGGCCCAATTGAAAGGCCGCATGGTCACGGTTCAGGCATCTGGCATAAACACGATCCGAGGATCACTTGTCAAGATTAATTGAAGCATGAGATGAGCACAAAATAAGATTGAGAAAAAAATGAAAAAAATCCAAATACGATTAACAATAAGGCTTTTAACATGTGTTATGGTATTTGTCTTCTTGGGGATGCTGTCGCAGGTGATTTTTTCGGATTCAGGCAAACCAGCCGCACGATTGGGTGACATGACTGCCCACGGGGGCAAAATTACAGTGGGATGTGCTACTGTGCTGATCGGCGGTATGCCCGCTGCGAGAGTGGGAGACATGCATATATGCCCGATGGTTGAACCAAGAGTTCCACCAGTCCCTCACGTGGGAGGTCCAATAGTTATGGGATCTCCGACAGTTATCATCGGAGGGATGCCGGCAGCACGCATGGGAGATATGGCGACTTGTGTCGGTCCTCCTGATTCCATTGCGTTGGGGTGTCTGAGTGTTCTGATCGGCACAGGGCAAGCAGACGCGCCAAAAAAATACAGCGAGAACTACATCAAAGCTCGATACAAAAAATCTATTGTCACCACACAACAGAAATTAAAAAAAATTAAATAAAACAATTTTGAATAGGAATAGGGTCAGACCTATTGAATAGGGTCAGACCTATGCAACTCACTGATATATTTTAAATTAATTATTATTTCCCTCCATTTTTATGCCTTAATTGGCTAATTTTAGGATAGAAATCGTCCCGTTTAGTATATGTTTCTTC
>Ga0265595_1000230_pt1 | contig 53880 bp, 43 predicted proteins | sample saktaG_15_FD_190148 | JGI IMG/M metagenome (GOLD analysis project Ga0265595, IMG submission 190148) | Saline water microbial communities from Sakinaw Lake, British Columbia, Canada - sak_2013_06_06_50m | ecosystem: Environmental > Aquatic > Non-marine Saline and Alkaline > Saline ... | reverse complement strand
TAACATAATTTTTTCTCCTTTTAAATATTTCCTAATAATTTTTTAGCAACAATATCACTATAGCAACCTGAATACAAGGTGCTAGCTAAAACCGTTATTCTTTTTTCACCTCCTTTATTAGTAAGGGGTACATTAAGCCCCTACTTGCTTTTATCACCTTTAAATAATCTCTAAAGTTATCATCGTCGCTATCCATTTTATTTTTTTATTGATAATCTTATTACGTTCCAGGATAGCTTTGGTAGCAAAGCATTTAAGCAACCTTTTTCCACTACGACATCTTTTTTAAACTGTGGTACAACTTTGAATGGGTGATCTTTTGAGTTTATCATTTTAACATCATCGTTTTGGAGTATAATATGTTCTATAAGTTTACAGTCTATAAACCCCTTTATGTCGCAATGGACATCAAGTGTGTATTTCGTATCCCTGTTCACCGCAAAAATGGTCATTTCATCTTTCTCTTCATTTACCACTGCAACAGAATCCAGCACTGGTACGTCTGTATAGTCCTTACTATCATATTTTGGTGATTTTATGAGTGGGTTTAAAACATATCCTCTTCCGTAAATTGAAGCATGCATATAAGGATAAAAAATTGTCTGACGCCATGCTCTCCCGCCATTTTCAGTCATAATAGGGGCAATAACATTAACCAGTTGAGCCAAACATGCTATCTTTATACGATTTACATTTTTAAGAAGAGTAATCAATAAACTTCCTACTAACAAAGCATCTTCCATATTATACATATCTTCTAATTGCGATGGCGCAATAGACCAAGGTTCGATTTCTTCATCCTGCTCTCTCGAATGAAACCATACATTCCACTCATCAAAAGAAAGATTAATGGTTTTTTTGCTTCTTTTTTTAGCTTTTATATAATCACAGGTAGCAATCACCGATTTGATAAAGGCATCCATATCAAGTGATTTTGCCAAATAGTTAGGCGTATCATTTTCAGGGTTCCCATAGTAATTATGGAGAGAAATATAATCTACATTTTCATAAGTATGCTCCAGTACAGTGGATTCCCATTTCGGGTAAGTGTCCATCAATTTATGGGAACTTCCACAAACCACTAATTCGATGGTAGGATCAACCCATTTCATCACCTTTGCAGTTTCACACGCCAAACGACCATATTCTTCTGCCGTCTTGTGTCCAATCTGCCAGGGTCCATCCATTTCATTACCTAGACACCAGGTTTTTACTTTATGAGGTTCTTTATAACCGTGTTTTATTCGTAGATCACTATAATAGCTTCCTTCTGGATGGTTGCAATATTCAACAAGATTTCTCGCTTCGTCTACTCCCCTTGTTCCTAAATTTACAGCCATCATCACTTCCGTTTTAACTCGTTTTGACCATGCCATAAATTCATTGATTCCTACTTGATTGGTTTCAATAGTCCTCCAGGCAAGTTCTAATTTTCTTTTTCTTTTTTCCTTGGGGCCAACCCCGTCCTCCCAGTTATATCCGGAAACAAAATTACCACCAGGATAACGGATGATGGGAACACGTAATTCTTTCACCAAATCTATAACGTCTTTACGAAAACCAAGTTCATCTGCTTTAGGGTGATCAGGTTCATAGATTCCTCCATAGATTGCACGTCCTAGATGTTCAATAAAGGAACCATAAATACGTTTATCAGCCTCACCAATTTTATATTCCTTATCTAACACCATTGTTGCTTTCTTTAGGTTTAGCATCCTAACCTCCCATTATAATAAAGAAATTCATTACCTCTTATTGCTTTTGTTATCTCCTAATAATTTCCTTTATCTGCTCAATAGTTAAATTTGGGTAAAGTCTTCCCCATATCCGCAATGGGAATACCAAAATTTGGGATTCCATCCTCATTCCAGATAAAAATCTGGGCACGAGTGTCACGGTTGGGATCATAAAGAGGATCTCCTACTATATCCTTATAGTTTCTTGCATGATATACGAGAATATCTTTGGTTCCATCCTCAGACACAGTAAAGCTATTGTGTCCCGGTCCGTACTGGCTATTTTCTTCATTAGTCTTGAATACAGGCTCAGACGATTTTCTCCATGAATTTGTATCTAACAGATCAGCCGTATCAGAAGCTGTTAAAAGTCCCATACAGTAGTTAGAGTCGGTAGCACTTGCAGAATAACTAATAAATATTCTATTATTCCTCTTAATTACTGCAGCTCCTTCATTCACATAAAAACCTATTTTTTCCCAGCTATATTCTGGTGTTGCAATCATTACAGGTTCACCTTTAATAGTCCATGGATTCTCCATTTCTGCAATATACAAATTGGAAGGGTTGTTAAACTCACTGGTCTTCTGTGCCCATACAAAATATCTTACCCCGTTATGCTCGAATGTTGTTGCATCTAAAGAGAAACTGGTAAAAGAAAATTTATCTTCCGGTGATTTTTGCATTATACCCTTTTTAATCCACGTTCCAGTCATTGGATTTTCATTAACACATTCAAGTACATATGGACGAATTCCCCATATATTTCCGCCCAATCCTCCAGCTGCAAAGTATATGTACCACTTACCTTCTATGTAATGGATTTCCGGTGCCCAAATGTGTACTGACATCTCACCTGAATCATGTTTTTCCCATATTATTTTCTCTTGTGCCATACCAAGTTCCTGTAGTGTTGCTGCTCTTCTTAATTCTATACGGTCATATTCCGGAACAGAAGCCGTAAAGTAGTAATAACCATCCGAATGCTTGTAAATCCACGGATCCGCACGCTGTTCTATGATTGGATTGTTAAAATCTTGCTGTTTCATTATACCATTTTTTCCTTTCTGGTCTATAGAATTATTGGATTGTGCACAACATACAAAGATACCCAATGTAGTGACAAATACTATAATTAGTATACCTAACCAAATAAATAGTTTTACTTTACCAAAGCTTCCCAGTATAAAATACCTTCTTTTCTTCTTATTACCGGAATTCTGCATGAACAAATCTCTCGAAGAATTCGAGTGTCAAATTAATATACTCTATAAAAATTTGACAGTCCTTATTTTTAAACATTTTAATCAATTACTTTTCAAAAAACTGATTATTGTTTTATACCTCCAGCTGTCAATCCTTCAATAAACGCCCTTTGATTTAACAAAAATATAATAGCAATTGGAATAACCGACATCACCGCTCCAGGCATAATCATATCATAAGAGTTGCCATATGGCGTAAGAAGCGACATAAGGCCAATCGGCAAAGTTAACTTATTTGCAGACCTTAATACTATCAATGGCCATACAAAAGCATTCCAGCTTGTCAATGCCTGCAATATAGTCATTGCACCAAATGCAGGTTTCATTAGTGGTACCATGATCTTAAAAAAGATCCTAAATTCACCACACCCATCAACTCTTGCAGCTTCTATCAACTCTTTTGGAAGTCCTATGATATACTGCCTGAAGAAAAAAATGGCAAATGGCGAAACTGCAAAGGGTAATACAACACCTAGATATGTGTCCATCAAATTTAACGTAATCATCAATCTATATAATGGAAGTAATAGTATTTCAAGGGGGACCATCATGACAAGAAGTACTATGAAAAAAATAAGATTCTTCCCTTTAAAATTATAAACTGCCAGGCCATATCCAACTAAAGATGAAAAGAATAATGACAATACTGTATAAAGCGCTGTTATAATCAAGCTATTTTTATACCAGGTAAGATACCTGTTGTCTTCAAAAAAAATTATCTTATAATTATTTAAAGTCATCGCATCAAAATTCATTTTCAACGTAAGCCCTTTACTAAGCATTTCCTGCCCTGGCTTAAATGAAGTCACCAACATGAAAAAAAATGGTGCTAAAAAAATAATACAAATAAAAGTAAATATTATAAAAGATGAATATGATCCCGATTTGCTGTGCTTTGTTTTGGCTCTCATAATTAATCAGTCCTTTTTGAAAAAACCAAATAGATTCAATTGTAAAACATTAACCATCATAATGATGATAAGTAATGTAATGCCAATAGCTGATGCAAATCCGAAGTTGTTATTATTAAATCCTGTTTGATATATGTAAGCAACCAGGGTTAGACCAATATCTCCCGGAGACCTGGAAGTCCAATATGCAAAACTTTCTGCAAACATAGAAAATCCTCCAAAAACACTTATGGTAATGACAAAAATAATGACTGGTTTGAGAGAAGGTATGGTAATGTTAAAAAATTTCTGTAAACTGTTTGCCCCATCAATATCCGCAGATTCATATAATTCTTGAGGGATCCCCTGAAGTCCAGCTAAAAAATAAACTATATTTACACCCGTCCATCTCCATACACATAAAATAACCAATGCAAGCATGCCAGTGCCTCTCCCTTGTAACCATGTGATGGGTCCTAACCCAAAAAAGCCTATCATTTGGTTAAATAACGCTGTTGATTGTGTACCAAAAGCAAATCTGAAGAACATGCCCGCCACAATAACTGAGGTTAGTGCGGGCATGAATAATGAAGATCTGAAAATATTACGTCCCCGTAAGAGCTTATTATTTAATAGTGCTGCCAGAACTAATGGAAATGGTATTAATATAGCTATTGTAAGAAATGTATATAAAAAGCTTACCCTTAATGCATTGTAATAATGTGGATTTAGTAAATTTCTATAATTTTTCCACCCAATAAATGTCACGTCTCTGAATCCCTCTATATTCTGAAAACTCATGATTAGGGAAGAAATTATCGGATATAAGAAAAATACTAAAAATGTGATTACGAAGGGCAGCACAAATATATAAGGTACTACTTTTACTGAATTAATAACGCTATATATTTTCTTAATTTTAACTTTTGTATTTACTCTGTTAAATCCCATTATTATCTTCCTTATTCCTAAATAAAAAATAATAATAATAATAATTATACTTTTTTTGATTCGGAATGATACAGGATTTAGTTTAAATAAACTAAATCCTGTATCAAAAGAGTGTTTATTCTTTATAGATTACCTAATTCTTTTATTTCATAGCACGTAATTCGTCTGCAATTTGTTTTAATACTGCTTCCGGTGTTGCACTTTGTTCTTTTACTACCTTAAAAGTTGCATTCGCTTTAAGAAGATTTATTGCAGCAGGATATATATCAGTAATCACTGTTGGATTGATTTCATCTTTAACTTCCAAAAGAACATTGAAAAGATCTGTTCCATTCTCAAAGTAATCAGTGAACTGATTGGGTGCAGTAATTTCCGGAGCATCCCATACATCCCATCTTAAAGGATCAAATCCAAGTACTGTATATGTTTTGATACTTCCTTCTCTTGATAATTTTGCTGCTGCTAAAAATTCTTTAGCTAACTCCTGGTTTTTGCATTGCACTGTAATGGATGTACCGGTTCCTCCCATACCTGCAGACCTGGCACCACCTTCAGTCCATGAAGGCGCAGGAGCAACAGTTATTTTACCTTTTAAATTTGGCATACGATCTGTAAATCTATTCAAATACCAAAATGGCATCTCAAGTGAAGCTGCTCCGCCATCGTTCATAAAAGCCCAGAATTCCTCAGAATGAGTAAATCCACCAGGACATGCTACCGCTATTTTGTCTTTGTTAACCCAATCAGACAAAGCCTGCAAGATATCAATATTCGTTTGATTATCCAGTATGACATCTCCATTCTTAGCAAAGATATCTGATCCTGCTTTAATCATTTCCTGATAGAATGTCCAGTGCTCGGTCACTTCTACTACGGTAAAAGGTATACCGGTTTTAGCTACCACTTTTTTACCTGCTTCTACATAGTCTGCTATTGTTTTAATATCATCAACACTAACACCTGCTTTATCAAGTATGTCCGTATTGTAATACATTACTGTTGCTCCAACATGATAATCTACTCCATAGTAATTTCCATCTTTAGCATAACTTTCAAATCGACCCATAATCAGCTTATCTTTTATAGGTTCTATAATATCATTTAAAGGCACTAATGCAGGTGTGGTTCCTTTTAAATAATTTGCATACATGCTGATTTCAATATCTGCCAAGTCTGGTGCACCTTTACCTGATTGAAGAGCAATTAAGAGATTATTATGCATATCTTCGTACGGATATACTGTACCTTCTAGTTTAATTTGTTTGTTCGGATTAGCTGCATTCCATATCGTAACAGCATCCTGTAAAAACTTATTGTGACTTTCCTGGAATGTCCAGAATGTTAATGTTGTTGGTTTTTCTTGCGGAAAAACACCAACAGTCATTATGACAAACATTAGGATAAATGTCATTACAAATAAAAAGAAGCGTTTCATATTTTTTCCCTCCTTATACTTAATTTATTTTTCAAACAAATTCAATAATAAATATCTTATATATTATTTACTACTCACCTCCCATCATTATTATTTAGTGCTTTTCGGAAAACTCTAAAACCATTGCCTTGTAAGATTTTTAGTACACTTCTATTTTATTCTCCAACTTCATCCTTGAAACCCTTATCAAAGAGCGGGTTTTCTGAAAACCTATCTTTTACATTAAATATATATTTCTATTCTTGACGTTAAAGAATATCAACATATATCCTGGTTTTGAGATCAAAATCAATGAAATGATTATTTTTAAATTTTCCTAATTATTTAGAGTCTGTAAGATAATTCGCCGAGGTAAATATTTTTAAAATACTAGAAAGAAAAGTAGTTTCAAATTCTCCGGAACTTTGAATATTGGTTTTTGTAAGTTGGTAAACAACATTATAACTTATACGGACAACCGTACAACTATTATATATTTCATTAATTGTGTTTGTCAACTTATTTTTAACATTTGCATTCTGCGATATTTTTCCCAGTAGTCCGGCTGAAATAAATTCCGTAATACCGAATTAAATGCTTACTCTTAAGTGGTAACGTTTAGTTAGTTTAGCAATAAATCCTGGGCTTAATTCTGGATTTTAATTTTTCCTATCATTCTCCTTAAAAATCAAATTATTCTTTCAATGCTCCAGCTGTTAAACCTTTAATTAACCTTTTTTGAACGAAAGCAAAGAGAATCAAGGTTGGAACAATGGTTAGGGTTGCAACAGCGCATACTTGCCCCCAACGAATAAGTAAAGAAGACGAGAGACGACTTATAATAAGCGTAAGAGTCGCTGTATTTTGACTCTGACTGATGACAGATACAATAAGATAATCGCTCCAGGAAACAACAAAAGAATAAAAAGCTACAACCATAATCCCGGGTTCAGCAATAGGTAAAATAACGTATATTAATTGCTGTATAAGATTACTTCCATCAATTTCAGCAGCGTTGTCTAAATCAATCGGAATTGTATCAAAATATCCTTTTAACATCCACATAGAAAAAGGCAGAACGAGAATCAGTTGCGTAAGAACAATGCCCAAAACACTATCCATTAAATTTAAGGAAAAAACAACTAAAAAAAGAGGTATAAGCATAAGAACTTGCGGAAACATTTGAGTAGAGAATATGCCAAGTATAATTATTTTTTTACCTTTAATATGATAACGACTTAATCCATATGCTCCAAATATGGAAACAATCAGACTTATAACCGTAACCAGACTTGATATTTTTATTGAATTTACAAAATATCGAGGAAAATCAGTTACACTAAATATTGTTATATAATTATTTAATGTAAAACCTTCTAATGCTGAAATAACTTGACCGGTAAAAATGGATTCTTGAGTTCTGAAAGAACAGTAAAAAATCCAAATCATTGGCAATATAAAAAAGCATAAAGAAATGAAGACAATGAAATATGCAATAATCATGTTTCGAATTCTTACTTGTCTTGTATTTAATCTTAACATCTTTATCGTTGATATTCTCCTCTCTCTTGCATAATCAAATAAACGATTAGATAAACACTAAGAATTAAAAGCATTATGGTACCTATGCTTGACCCATATCCCGCAGCATAATTAACCCAACTTTGCCTATAGACATAAACTGGAAGCACATCAGTTTTATTAATTGGACCTCCACCGGTTGCCAAATAAATAAAATCAAAATTATTGAATGTCCAGAGAACATGTATCGTAACCATAACAATTATCATGTTTCTTATTCCGGGTAGAGTTATGTACCAGAAATTTTGAAAAGCATTCGCTCCATCAATTTCTGCGGCTTCATAAAAACTTGCAGGAATTGTCTGCATGGCAGCGAAAAAAGCAATTCCATAAAATGGCACATTTCTCCATAAATGCAGTAAAACAATAAAAGAAAATGCAGTTTTGGGATCTCCAAACCAGTATTTTACAAGGTTTTCTAATCCGATACTTTTTAATATTATATTTATAAAACCAACATCAGATTGTGCCATAAACTTAAAGATTGTTACTGTCGCAGCAACGGGAATAACCCAACTTGCCATAATAATGCTTTTAAAAATCTGCATGCCTGGTATTTCTTGTTTCATTGTCCAGGCAATAATAAGCCCAAATATTAATTGCAATATTACAACAATTATTGTTAGTTTTATCGAATGCCGGAGTGAAAGCCAGAAAATAGGATCACTGAACATCTGCTTGTAATTATCAATGCCAATATAACTATACTCCGTTTTAAGCATACTTTTATCTGTAAATGATACTCTAATCCCATCTATTAAAGGATATAAAGTAAAAATACACATGATAACAATCGCTGGAATTATTAAATAATAACCTTTTCTTTTATCCATAAACTCTTTCTTATCATTCTTTTATTAAAATTGATATTTTATGAAGATTAAATAAATATTCATGATTTTATGCCATGAAGAGGAGTGGATAGTACCCACTCCTCTTCAATTAAATAATTAAATTGAGTTTACAGAACATTCTTTTCAACAAGATCATTATAACTATCTAGTAGCCATTGTGCGGTGTCCTTTGCTGATTTTTCTCCATAAATAACATAATTTACAGCTCTTAAGTTTGCTTCACTAACCGGTCCCCAGTTTATCGGATTCATAGCAACAGAAATTGGTAATTCATTCGCAAACCCTTGCATCCACCATTGAATGCCAGCCTTTTCAAAAACATCCAATTCCAATGAATCTTTCCTTGCCGGTATTCCACCAGATTCAACCAGCCATTGAGCCATTTTTTCTTTTGAAGTAATATACTTGATAAGATCCCAAGCAGCATTTTTATCTTTCGAGAATTTACTCATCATTATTGGTTTTACTTCCAGATAAGTGGCGGGTACCCCATCTTTCGAATATGGAATTCTCGTTAGCTGAGATTTATTTTCAAGAATATCTTTTGCGCTATCACTTTCCCCTCTTCTTCCCCAAAGCCACGGACCCATCGGAGCCATTGCCCATTTACCTGCTACATAACCCGGATCCTCAACCGGCCAACCTGTACCTCTTTGATTCGGATCACAAGCAGGGAAATTGCCTTCAAAAAGCTTTCCATAAAAATCAAGAACTTTTTCAAGCTGATCCACTGTGGCAACTACTTTAACGGTTCTTTTCCCTTCCACAGTTGTAACTTCAAACGGATTATTTTTATTGCTTACCTGATAATACAAGGTAATAAACTCTTGAGCTGCTCTTGGACCTCCAATTTCAGTACAAGTATAGAAACCAAATATTTCCTTATTAGATTTTTCAGTTATTATCCTTGCTGTATCAATCAGTTCATCCCATGTCTTTGGAACAGAAAGGTTATATTTTTCCAATATGTCTGTCCGATATATCAGGGCACGAGCATTTGTATTGTAAGGCACACCGTAGAGTTTTCCGTTAATTCGAAGAGGCTCCAATGTGCTTTCTACGAACTGATCACTTTCATCCCATTCAGAAAAATAAGAATCGAGGGGTTCGATAATATCGTTGCTTACATATACTGCTGTATCTTCGAGCAAACCCTCAATAACATCTGGTATTCCAGTTTTTGCTTGAAGCAAAAATTTATCTCTTTGATCCTTGTATTTTCCGGGGCCATAAAAATGGTCAATTTCATATTCTGGTAATTCAGTTTTTGCATCATTTTCCCACATTTTTACGTATTCCGGAGAAACTTCTTGTGTAACAAATGGCATATTCCAGAAAGTAAGCTTCGTTTTTTCTGCAGCAAAAGATAACCCTACTACAAGAGTAAATATTAACAGAATAGTTATTAGTTTATACATTAGTCTTATCGATCTCATATCTAATACCTCCCATAACTTTAACTTTTTAATACATAGTATAATAGGATCAAATAAAACTTCTTTATTTTATCACCACCCCCTTTTTTATAATTTTTTACCATTATCCTCACCCCCTTTATTAATAAGGGCTGCAATACACCTCCGCTTGTTCTTTTCAGCTTTAAATACACTTCAAAATATTCGTTTTGGTTACCATATTATTTAGAACCTGTAAGATAATTCGCTGAGGTAAATATTTTTAAAATATTAGAAAGACGAGTAGTTTAAAATTCTCCGAAATTTTGAAGATTGGTTTTGTAAGTTGTTATACAACAATATAACTTATACGGACAACCGTACAACTATTATATATTTTATTAATTGTATTTGTCAAATTATTTTTGAGAGGAGATATTCGGGAGGTACAAAAAGTTTTAACTTAATCGGTAGAAAAGCGGTGTATCGTAACCTGGTGGTATGTTCTATCTGGATATAGGATGGGAGAGGGAAACTCAGGTTCATTAATTGAATTAGGGAAAAATCCGGTTTCCAAGCAGAGGCCGCCGTGTTTCTGAAACAACGCTCCGCCTGCACCTCTGATATTGTCAAGAAAATTCCCAGAATAAAATTGGATACCTGGTGTGGTAGTTAAAATTTCCATAGTGCGGCCGCTTTCTGGTTCATAAAGCTTTGCCGCCAGGCTGAGCTCTTGATTTAAGGATTCGATAACAAAGCAGTGGTCATAACCGCCTGCAGTATCATGAATATCTTTTCCAATTAATTTCGGCTTGGTGAAATCCATAGGAGTACCGTAAACAGTCTTGATTTCTCCGGTGGGGATTAGATTATTATTAACCGGAAGGTATTTTTTACCTTTAAGGGTCAACTGATGATTCATAACTGTTCCAGAACCTGCACCAGCGAGATTCCAGTAAGTATGGTTAGTTAGATTCACAATAGTAGGTTTATCTGTTTGAGCATTATATTCAATTTTAAACTCATTATCTTCATTCAGACTGTAGGTTACTATCACTCTTAGATTTCCAGGGTATCCTTCCTCTCCATCCGAACTGAGGTAAGAGAAGGCCACCTCGGTTGAAGTATTGTCTTTGAAACTCTCGGCTTGCCAGACAACCTTATCAAATCCCTTGTTCCCGCCATGCAGGTGATTCAGACCATTGTCATTACGGGCAAGATAATATCTAACACCATCCAACTGAAAAACTCCTTTGGCGATACGATTAGCAAAACGACCGATTACGGCACCAAAATAAGAATGACCGGCCAAATATTGTTGAATATGATCAAACCCGAGAGTTACTTCTTTAATTTCTCCTTCTCGGTCAGGCATTTTAAGGGATATGACGGTACCACCCAGGCTCATTACCGTGGCCGTAATCCCTTTGGAGTTATTTAAAATGAATTTTCCGACTTTTTCCCCTTCTGGAGTTGTCCCAAATAATTCATACTTAACGCTCATATTGTATCCTTTTGAGTTTTTTATTTTTTATTATAACTATATTCGAGATAATTTTCAAAAAATCTTTAAAGATAGTCATAATAATGGCTATATACTGAATAACTACTTTAATTTTTTATAATCTCGAACCGAGAACCAATTTCGGGAAGCTTGGTTACCTCGATTCTTACCGGGAAGGCGCCCCTTAGCGATTCCAGATGAGTGATAACTAATATTTTATCAAAATCTTCACTTATAGATTGAATAGCCTGTACCAGATTATCTATGCCTTCTTCATCCTGAGTACCAAATCCCTCATCCATAACCAGAGTCCTTAGCTTAGTCCCTGCCCTTCTGGTCAGTAACTTGGATAGGGCAATTCTTAAAGAAAAATCTATCCGAAAGGCCTCTCCTCCGCTATACAGTTCATAATCACGAGTTCCTAATTCATCACTTATTTTGATATCTAAGGTTTCTTTTATGCCTCCACTCTTTAAATCACGGAGAGATTCGATAGAAATTTGAGTACTATTATTGGTTAGTTTTGCTAACAGGTCATTGGCTTCTTCTTCTATTTCCGGCAAAACATTTTCAATAATCAGTGCCTGAATTCCATTCTTCCCAAAAGCTACAATCAGCTTCTCATAAATATTCTGTTCTCTCTTGTTTTTCTCTAATTCTTTACCTATCTCTTTCTTCTCTTTTCCCAATTTAAGACACTGGTCGAATTTGCTCTGATACCCTCCCCTTTCTTCTAAAATTTTATCTTTAAAGGTCTGGTCAGAATTTAATATCTGTTCCTCTTGGACTAATTTCTCTTTCAGGAAAGGAAGTTCTTTTAATTCCACTATAATTTTCTCTTTCTTCTTCTCCAAATCTTTTAAATTTAATTCTTTCTGTTGATAATTTTCGCTTAATTCGTTCAACCCCTCTCTTAAAGAATCAATCTTCTTCTCTGCTTCTTCCAATTTTGCTTTTTCCAGAGGGGAATTGCTTAATTCTTCAATTTTGCGACTTAACTGATGGTGCCTTGTTTCATCATAATCAATTTTTTTTATCTGTCCTTCAAATTCTTTTAATCTTTTCTGCTCTTCCGGGGCGTAGTCCTTCTCCTGAATAATTTTTTCTAATTTTTTAATCTCCTCCTGCAAGCCAACCATCAGTTTTGCGGCTTGCTGAGATTCTTCGTATTCAAAATGTGCCTTGCTTAAATCCTGCTGCCAGATATCTTTATCTTTTAAACTCTGGTTAATCTCTCTCCATTTTTTCGCCAATCTATCTTTCTGTTTGTCCGATTCCTCCGTCTCTTTTTTTAATTTCTCTATCTTTTTGAGATTTAAACCAATTCCAATATTTATATTATCTTCAATCTTCCTCTTTCTTTCTGCATTTAATTTTGTCTCACATAAAGGGCATTCTCCCTCCGGATTCTCTCTTAACAGACGCAATTTTTCTTGATTATCTTTATTGTCTTTTTCTAGCCCTTCTATCTGACCTTTAACACTATTTATTTCTATATTAAGTTCGCTGCCTTTTTGGCGAATTTCTTCTCTCTGCTCTTCGAGTAACTTTATCTCTTCCATCTTTTTTTCTAATTCTAAAACCTTATTCCTGTTTTTTATCTCCTGCTCAGCCTTCATCTTTAAATCTTTATGTCTGTCCTTTTTATTTCTAACTTCTACTTCCAAATCTGCCCGCTCATTTTCTATCTTTCTCCCGGTAAGAATCTTTTCTTCTTCTATTTTCCTGATTCTTTGGAGCTTTCGGCTAAATTCATTATTCTCAGTATTAAATTTCAGATAATTTTTGAAATCATTTAAAACTTTCTCTTTTTGAGAAATTATTTTCTCGCCATCGATAATTTCTTTCTTTCTTAATTCAATCTGTTTTTGCCCCCGCACAATTTCATGTCTATACTGCTCTATTCGGCTTTCCAATTCGGCGCATTGTTCACTTTTGTGTTTTAAGGTATTTATCTCCTCTTTTAATTTACCCACCTTTACTTCTTCTGTCTTTATCTTCTGGGAAATTTCTTTATAACTTTCGGACAATTCCTTTATCTTCTCTTTATAGAAATCAAGGTTGGCTGTCTCCTGATAAATATATTCCAATCTGCTTTCTTTGGTCATAATAATATTATTAATTTCCCTAAGATGGAACTTGGCCAGATTAGCCAGTTCATCATAACGGGAAAGCCCTATAATCTCGGATAAAATTTCTTTCCTTTCCCGGGCGCTCTTTCGGCTAAATTCATCTATTCGTCCTTGAAGTATGAAAGCGGAATTGATAAAGGTCTGATAATCTATCCTCAGAGTTTTAGTAATTTTTTCCTGGGTTTTTCGAATAGAAGGACAGGTGAGAGAAATATATTCATTATTTTCTTGGTTAAAAACCTGAAATTCTAAACCGGGGCGGGAACTTTTTGGGGCAAGAGAAAAAGTTCTAATAATGCGGTATCTGTCCCCTTCTAAATCGAACACAAATTCCACCTGCATATCTTTCTGGCCTATCCGCAGAAGGCTGTTATCGGCTTTTTTTTCCTGGCTGGCTTTTCTTCCTTCTCCCCATACTGCCCAGGTTAAAGCATCCAGAAGGGCGGATTTCCCCTGACCATTATTACCCGAAAGACAGGCGATATGAAATTGGGTAAAATCAAGAGGAGGAACATCTTCCCCATAACTTAAAAAATTTTTCAGGGCTAATTTTACCGGTATCAATTTTTAATCCTTTCTCTTACCTGTTTTTTTTATTTCTCTTTATGTCATTCCCATTTCTCTTTATGTCATTCCCGCGAAACCTGTCCTCGACCTGATCGGGGAGCGGGAATCTATAATGAAGCTCAATTATTTCCTTCTAACTCTTTCTCTAACTCCTGGGCGTAAGTCTTTAATTCCTCAGACAAAGAAGCTAAATCAGGACTATTCTGAATATATTTATCCATAGCCTCCAACATCCCTAAATCTTCCGAAATTTCTGCCCTCTTAAGCCGCTCCACCGGTTTAGATTTTTTGGCAATAGCTGTTACCAAAAAAGCGCCTTCCAAGGCAGAATTTATTCTTTTAAAATCCAGCAAATCTTCCCTCTCTGCAGGCATAGTATAAAATAACCTCACCACTGACTCGGATAAATCATACTTTTCAATTTCTCCTATTAAAGTATTAGTAGGATCTTGCTCTTCGCCAATTACCACATCTATAGTAACAAACTTTCGTGCGGGGAGAGGAATAAATTCGTAAGAAGTTTTGCCATCCTCAATTTTCACCAAACAAACCCCCTTGTCATCCTTCTCCTCACCAAAATTTATTCTTTCGATACTTCCCGGATAAACTACCGGAGGATGATTATCGGAATTTAAATCCTGAAATTTATGGATATGTCCCAAAGCTACATAATCAAATTCTTTTTGAGCTAATACTTGAGTGGAAAATACCGGGTCTCTCCCGATTATTGCCGACCTCTCTGAGCCGGAATAAGTTGCTTCTGCGGCAGCAAGATGAGCAGCAAAAATCGCGGGAATACCCGGCTTCATCATCCGGGCATATTCCTTGATCTTTTCACTTGCTCTCTTCTGAATTTCCTTAGTAATTTCCTTATCAGTAAAATCTTTATATTCTTCTTTGGTAAGAAATAGATTCTTGGTAGGCCAGGGCAGACCGAAGACCTGAACCGGTCCTGCCTTAGTCTCAATGTTTAATAACTCAGGCTCGGTTACCACTTTTACTCCGGAGACATTTAAAGTATCGAAGATATCCAAGGAGGTGGCTTTGCCAAAAGATACGGGGTTATCATGATTTCCATTTATCATTATCACCGGGATTTCTGCTTCGCTTAATCTATAAATCTGCCGGGCGAATTCACGTTGATGGGTAGGATTGGGATTGCTATTTTTGTAGGCATCACCGGTAAATATTACCAAATCCACCTTCTCTTCCAGAGCAATATCAATGGTAAAACTAAAGCATTTTATAAAATCCTTTAATCGGGTATGCAGACCGGTGGAAGGGTCTATCCGTCCATAATTTTCCATCCCTAAATGAATATCGGCTATGTGAAGAAATTTCATCTGATTTTTACCTTTCTCATTGTCTTCAGGTTAAATCGTTATATCTATCTAATCTTCTAAATTTAGTGGAATTATTTCTTTAATTATAACACAAAAATTAATGTCTCTTTGCTGCGCTTTGGCCGGCCAGATATCCGCTACTCCAGCATTCCTGCAGATTGTACCCCCCTGATGGACCGTCAAGATCTAAAATTTCCCCGGCAAAATAAAGGTTTTCCACCTTCTTAGAACACATAGTATTCGGATTCACTTCCTTAATGGCAACTCCCCCGCTGGTTACCACCGACCATTTAAATCCCAGCATTCCGGTGGGGGTCAATTCTAATTCTTTTAGCAGGTGAACTAATTTATTTCTTTCTTCCCGGCTGATATAATCCACCTTTTTCTCAGGCTCTATACCGGATAGTTTAATCATGACCGGTATCATCGATAGGGGCAATAATCCTTTCAGTGAATTCTTAAACATTCTCCCTTTAAATTTTTCAAAATCCCTCTGAATACGTTTATCTAATTTTTTAAAATCCAGTGCCGGTTTTAAATCTAAAATTAATTTTACCGTACCATTTTTCAGCAACGTCCCGATGTTTTTACTCATATCCATAACGATAGGCCCACTCACCCCAAAGTGGGTAAAAAGCATCTCGCCAAAACGTTCATCTTTCTTCTTGCTATTCTGAAATAATTTGAGTGAGACATTTTTGAGAGATAAACCTTGAAGTTCTTTCACCCAATTTTCAGAGGTCTTTACCGGATTCAAGGCAGGGACAGGTGTAACTATAGCATGCCCTAATTGTTCAGCCCATCGATAGCCGTCACCGCTAGAACCGGTCTGAGGATATGCTTTTCCTCCTGCACAGATAATGAATTTCTCAGCACTTATCTCACGGTCTCTAAGGAAAACCTGAGATATTTTTCCGTTATTCTGCTTAAATCCGGTTACTTCGGAATTAAGCAGAATATTAATTTTCCCCTCAGTTAAATATTTTATAAACACATTCAATATGTCCTGGGCATTGCCTTTCTCGGGAAAGATTCTATCCCCCTGTTCTACTTTTCCTTTTACTCCTCGGGATTCAAAAAAATCAATCACTTCACGTGCTCCAAATTGCGTAAAAGCACTATAGAGAAATCGCCCATTTCTGCCAAATTTTTCGGCAAATTTTCTTATATCGAATTCGTAATGAGTAAAATTACAACGTCCCTTGCCGGTAATCAGTAATTTTTTACCCAGAGTCTCGTTCTTTTCGATTAAAACGACTTTTGCTCCCAATTCTGCTGCCCGGCCGGCTGCCATCATCCCGGCTGGTCCCCCGCCTATTACCGCAATATCAAATAAGTTATTATCTTTCATAGCAAGTGCATCCTTTTCCCCCCCCCTCGTGTCAAGGGGATCGAAATTGTCAAGGGGACGGTTCTTCTGACACGATTTTAAAAATCAAAATTAACACTTAATTTATATTATATTATATAATACTATTTAAAAATAATTTAATTTTAATTCACGGCAAATATTTAATATTTCGTGTATAATAAGATTTACTAATTGACCAATTGACCGATTTACCAATTTGCCAATTAAAGATACAGGGTACAAGATTTACCAATTTGCCAATTGAATTAGTCGTTAGTATTAAATACAGGTTTTCAGTATTCAACTAAAAGGTTAAAACAAAAAGCGAAAAACCATAATTCAAAACTTAAAACTTTTTCTCTCGATAGTTCTGTTTTTACTTCTTTATCTTTTCATTTTTACTATATAGTATAGGAGATAAGAAAGATGGAATTCAATAGATAAAACAATATTTAAATTTTAAATTTTGAGCTATGGCTTTACGTTTTGCGCTTTTCGTTTTTAGTTTTATCACTATTCACTATATAGTAATTAGGGCTTACAGAAAAAGTTAATTCCTATACAATCAAGATAAGCAGGAGATACGTTTATGATTTCCCTTGAAAATATCAGCATCGGATTCCAAGAGAAAGTTCTCTTTGACAATTTAAACTGGAGAATCCCCAGAGGCAGCCGCATCGGTCTGGTAGGCAATAACGGTACGGGAAAGACCACCCTATTTCGCACCATCGTAGGACTTGTTCAATCCGATAAAGGTAACATTACTTTACCACGAAATCAGCGGATTGGCTACCTTCCTCAGGATTTAATCGAACTAAAAAGTAACATCGACCTTATCTCCTATTTAAAGGAAAAATCAGGTATTGCTAAATTAGAACATTCTCTTAAAGCTTGCGAAGAACATCTGACCTCTCTTTCTGCTGAATCAAATAAATATCAAGCAGCTCTTAAAAAATATGAAAAAACAACCAACCTCTTTGAGCACCGGGGAGGTTATACTTTTTCTATCCAGGCTCATAAAGTTCTCAAGGGTTTAGGTTTCCGTGAAAAAGATTTCACCCGGCAGTGTACTGAATTCTCCGGCGGATGGAAGATGCGCATAATCCTGGCTTCTATACTGCTTTCTTCACCGAATATAGTTTTACTTGATGAACCTACCAACCATCTGGATACAGAAAGCTTAGAGTGGCTGGAAGGCTGGCTTCTAAATTTTTCCGGGACTATAATAGTCATCTCTCATGACCGATACTTTATGGATAAACTTATGACCAAAATTGCAGAATTAGCTCATCAGAAATTGACCATCTACCAGGGGAACTTTTCCTACTATCTAAAAGAAAAAATAAAACGACACGAACTATTACAAAAAGAAGCTAAAAATCAACAAGACAAAATAGCTAAAACCGAGGCTTTTATCGGGAGATTTCGCTACAAAAACACTAAAGCGACACAGGTGCAAAGCAGGATAAAGATGCTGGAAAAAATGCAAATAGTAAAAATTGATAAAGCACCAAAAAAAGCAGCCATCTATTTTCCCAAATGTCCCCGCAGCGGGGATAAAGTAGTTACCGTAGAAAACTTGGATAAAGAATATGGAGAAATTCCTGTATTCAGCGGCCTAAATTTTACCTTGCACCGTGGCGAAAGAGTAGCTCTGGTGGGCGTAAATGGAGCAGGCAAATCTACCCTTTCCCGATTAATCAGCAAAAAAGAAAGACCGACGGCCGGTAAAGTGCATTTAGGACATAAAGTAAATCTGGCTTTCTTCTCTCAGGAAAGCTCCCAAAATCTCAACTATAACAATACTGTCTGGGAGGAAATATCTGACGAATCAAGTTCTATGACTTCCGGAGAAAGGAGAAATTTGTTAGGAGCTTTTCTCTTCTCCAGTGATGCGATTTATAAACCGATTAGTGTTCTCTCCGGAGGAGAAAAATCCCGTCTGGCTCTGGCAAAAATTCTGATGCAGGAATCTAATTTTCTGATACTCGATGAACCGACTAATCACCTGGATATAATAACTAAAGAATTGTTTCAGCGAGCTTTATTGAAATATTCGGGAACCATATTAATTGTTTCTCATGACCGTTACTTTCTGGACAATCTAATAGCTCGGGTAATTGAAATACGTGACGGGCAGATTTATAATTATCCCGGAAACTATTCCTATTTTATAGAAAAACGAAATCGATTGTTAACAGAAACTAATAATAGCGGTTTACCTACTAAAAAAGTGGAACAGCAGAAGCTAAAGGTAAAAACTTTAGGTAAACTGAAAAAACGGGAAGAAGCAGAAGAACGAAATCGTACCTACCGACAGAATAAAGATATTCTGGATCAATTAAAATCGGTTGAAGAAGAAATAAAACTCTTAGAAAAAAATAAAACTAACACAGAAATCCAGCTATGCGACCCGGCAGTTCTTAAAGATTCAAAAAAAGTCCAGGAGCTGATGATTAATCTAAAAAAATCTAACCAAGAACTTGCCGCCCTAACTAAAACACACAAAGAACTAAGCTTAAAAATTAACCCCCCTCTCCCCTCGGAGGGAGAGGGTTAGGGTGAGGGGGAGTAGGATAGCTGTCCTGCCTGTCTGAAATAGTAACATCGTTTTGCTTTGTAAGATATTGACGAAAATAAATAACGGGAAAAGGTTTATAATATAGAGAGAAAATTCTAAATTGAAGCGTAAATCCATATTTACATCTTTTTTGCAAATTACTACTATTTATTAGTAAAATACATCATTTTATCCGTAATATCAAGTAGTGTACTTGCAAAAATGTGTAATAAGTAGTAGTTTCATTACCTACTTCAGCACTTTCTCGCAAGTCCTATTATTCTATAATACAAGTAAAAAACCTTTTTTTGTGCCCTCCTGAAAGCCTTATAAAATAAAGGTTTCAAGAGAAAAACGCCGTAAACGCTCGTAGACGCGTTTCTTTGGGTTGACCTATACTTTACCCCTCAAAAATCGCCCTTTTTTAACTAAAATTTTAGATGTTCAAAAAATGAAAATGGCTATTTATAAGGGTTTGGTGATTTCTGGGAGGCAAAAATACCCCAAAAACAGGGTAGTAAATTGCCGATTTTTTAATTTTTTGCGTGCGTTACAGAGCGTTTTAGGAGCATTTCCGTAGGGACATGGCATGCTATGCCCTTTGTGGTCTGAAAGCCTTGCAAAAAAAGGATTATACGTCATTGCGAGGAGCAAAGCGACGCGGCAATCTCATTACTCCCTCGTTATTCCTTTTTCCTCTATATAAAAGCCACTATTTACTCCTAAAGTACCGTTCCCTTTACCTCTTATGAACTTAGCAATAATTCACTTTACCTATATTTCATGTTATAATAAATAATCTAAAAGAACCATCAATAGAATGCCACTCTCTATTTCCTTAAGGAGAATAAAATTATATATGCTAAATGACGATTATTGGCTAAAAATTGCTAACTACGATCTAAAAACAGCAGAGGCAATGTTAAAATCAAAGAGATACCTATACGTGGGATTCATGTGTAATCAATCTATAGAAAAAATACTGAAAGGTATTTACTCTGATAAATTTAATCAATTACCTCCAAGGATTCATAATTTAGCCAGATTACTAAAATTAGTAGAGTTAGGAAATGATATACCTAAAGATCTACTTGAAATTTTAAATGAATTAAACCCTTTAAATATTGCTGCTAGATATCCTGACCAACAACTAGACATAATTAAAGAATTAGATTTTGATTATTCCACCAAACTACTTGAAAATACAAGGAGATTATTTAAATGGTTAAAAACAAAGCGGTAATAATAAATAAAATTAAAAAATATATTAATGCCTTAGAAAAAAGTATTACAATATATAAAGTAATTCTTTATGGTTCATGGGCAAATGGAAAGCCTGATGAATTTAGCGACATAGACTTGGCTATTTTTTCTCCTGACTTTGGCAAACATAAACTAAAAGAACTACAGCTGCTTTCAAAATTATCCTGGGAAATTGATGAATCAATAGAAGCTATACCCTATTCTTCTAATACATTACTTACTCAAAATCCTAAAAATTTTGTGCATAAAATTATGAAAACAGGAGAAACTATTTACGATAGGACTGTAAAGCATTAAATATTTTAAAAAAATATAACCAATATCACTTTCTCCTCCCAGCGGGTCTCAATAGAGCACTATTTTCTCCGGCCAGGGAGTTTTTCTGGCCATTCTCCAGGTCTTATCAATATATTGATTAGTATATTTCTGCTCGACCAAATGAAAAAGATAAGCCCCTTTATTAGTTAATTTATAATCATCCTCGTTGTTTTCTATTATTCCCAATAACTTTCCCACCTTTATTTCCCACGGAAACTCAGAATCGAGGTCTTTATTGAATAATTGAAAAAAATTATTCTTATCAATATCCAAATTATAACAGCTCCAAAACAGCCAATATAAATATCTTGCCCGTTCAGAAAAATCAAATATTAAAGCGGTCGGAATTCTGTTATCCTCCTCCTCCAGCGTATTAATATATTCGGTTACCGAAAAAGTATTTATGCGAAAATTTTCCTTAAGCAGAGTGGTTGCACTGGGACCAAATCCCAGAAAGTTATCTCTTGTGATAGAAGAATATTTGGGAGTATCTTTTTTAGCAAAAGTCCAGACAGAGGTTCTGGTAAATCCCATTTCTTCGCTGGTCTTTACAATTGAATCTAATAATATCTTCTTTTCCCTTTTGTTTAAAGGCTTCTGTTTATTATTGGCATAAGTAAAATCTATAAAGGGGTAAGTGGATATTTGGGTAGCCCCGTATTCAGCAGCCTTTATCATATCTTCTCGTAAATTTTTTGAGGTTTGACCGGGAATACCAAATATAAGGTCTACATCGATAGCTTTAAAACCTTTTTTAGCAATCATCTCTAACTTTTGTCTATTGTTACTCTTTTCTTTTCTACCCAGAGTGTACAGATTTTTTTCATTAAATGACTGAATACCCAAACTGACTATATCAAAACCGCTATCTTCTAATTCTGCTATCAAAGATGGGGTTACATTATCAGGGTGTAATTCAATGCCGATATTACCTTCAATAATAAAATGTTCTCTAAATGCATCTAAAGCTCTTCCCAGAGAATTAATAATAAGCGAAGGGCTTCCCCCGCCAAAATATAGACTGGTGGCAACCTTCTTCTTCCTAACTTTCGAACTCTTCAGGTGTATTTCTTTGATTAAAGCATCTACATATTTAGAAGCTAAAGAGGCATCATATTTTATCTTATAATAAGGGCAGAATGGGCACAGCACTTTACAAAAGGGAACGTGTACATACAGTCCCAAATTCGGAACATCATAATCTATCTGTTTGTTGCAATTATTATTTTGAAAAACAAATGGCTTAAATGACCTGGTAATCATCACCCGTAAAATACTGATTAACATAACTTTACCCTCATTAACTAATATAAGAGTAATAATAAATTAATTTGCTCAAAGCCTTATAAATATTTAAATGCAGAATAAATTGCATTCGGGTTAAATTTGGCTATATAATAGATCTCAGTTAAACCTAAGTATCCGCAATGTTTACATGTTTCACTGTTCCCGATAGACCGGCAGCATTGGTATAATTTTTTATTAGCATATAAATAACTCAGCTTATTTGGTCTTTTCCATGAATCGTTATATATACCCATTAAAGCCGCTTTAGAATTCAGAATCTTGTAACCTGTTTTTTTAAGATTTAAAATTCTTTTAATAATGTTTTTTCTTTCATCTAATCCCAGAAATAAATCGTCTATAGCATGAGAAGGTGTATAGAAATAAAAAAATATGCCTTTTATCTTTTCAATTTTTGATATTTCATAACAAAACTGTTCAATTTCCTTTTCATTCTTTTTATTTATCGTATAGTTAATCAGTAACTTTTTATGAGGAGATTTAATTATATTTGAAATGATCCGCTCATAAGTGTTCCCCCGGATTTTGTTGTGTGTATCCTTTAACCCATCTAAACTTACAAAAACCGTATTCGCATCAACGATAATTGGGAAGGTTCCGTTGGTGTATACGACAACAAATCTAAATCCAATTTCTCTGGCTAAATGGATGACATCTTTTAGGGACTTACTATTATCTCTCCATAAAAACGGTTCACCGCCTTCAATATACAAGTATCTCATTCCCATGGCATATAACCTGCGTAATCCAATTTCAACTTCCTCAAAGGTTAAGTCAGGGATATCCCGATTGGCTACTGAACAGTGGAGACAATTCAAATTACAACTTTCATTGATGACAATACCGCCAATAAATGGTAATTCCTTTCCGAATACCTTAGATAAGATTGTATATTTAATACTCAGCAAATAGAAATAAAGCAAATTATACCTCGTCAAGCTTAAATTTACTCATTTTATGAATTTCACCATCAATTTTACAATAGAACTTGCTGGTGAATATGGTTTGCTTAACTACAACTTTCACCGGTTTTTGATGACCATTATCATTCAACATGCCATGAAGTATCAAAATACCATATAACCCTTTTATCTGATCCTGTTTAACATCATCGATAATTAAAGAATATTCCATGGTATAAAATAATGATCTCTTTTCTGCTCTGATCACATGATTTTTATAACGGAATACCTGGTGAATTGAAAAAATTGTTTCCATTCTAACTACCTTTCATAACGATTTATTCTGTAAACATCATTTAAATAGCAGATAAAATTGTCTAAATGCTTTTGCTATCCTTGCATGTTTACATATTTACATATACGACACCAATTTCTAAAATCCTCTTTTAAAATAAAAAATAACTGTCCCTTTTTATCCTTTAAAAACAAAAAGGCGGGGAAAGTCTATTTTAAAACTTTCCCCGCCCTCGTAATAAATGTTCTTCTTGGTTACACTATTTTTTTACTATTCTTTTTATGGTGCTACTACTTCAAATTCGAAGTACATGGCCCAATTTCTATCATCGGTAAATTCAGTGCCATTACCCCAGCCAGTTTCTTGCTGGTAGATGGGCACTTCGGGATCGGTTTCCGGGACATAGCCTATGATGTTATCCAGATTCAGCAACGAAGCATGGGCTGCTATGATGTAGGTACCGACTTCTAATCCAAGAAGCTCTATGCACTCCTCGTAGCTATCAGCACCACCTATGAGATTATCCTCCTCATCATATTCGCCAAGTTCATCATCTCCGTATGGGAAATGCCCAACCTTTGGATTACCTTTCTTGGTTTGGGGAATTTCTTCTGGAGATGCGGCAATGACAAAGTGGGTTTCGACTAATTTCCAATCACCTTCAGTCTCATAGAGAACACAAAGTACACCACCATCATAGCTGACTGTGACAGTACCTGCTTCAATGTCCTGACCTGCCAACAAGTCCACTGTCGTCTCAGCAGAAGCTGCTACGGACAATAGAGCCAACATAAGAAGAACTATTGAGAGAACAATAAATTTTTTCATTTCTACTTTCCTCCAAAAATTCAGATTTTTAAACACTTTCAAGTTGCACATGTAGTATGATTTGTTCTATCCATCTCACCTCCTTTAACCGACTTTTATAACCAGAACTTCGGAGGAAAAACAAAAAAAGCCGGCAGTCTGGCAATCTTGGCACTTAAAGTGCTTTAGACCCATGACTTTGCGTCCTACCCTTTCGGATAGTTTGCCTTTATCAGTTTTTTGAAGTATTCTTTGAATATTTTATCTTTTCATTGAAAGGGACATTTTGGGCTGGTGTAGAACACCAGCCCCTGCTAAACATTTATTTCACCTTTTATAGAACCGAACTTTAACCAACTTATTGCCGTGGTTGTCATACTGCCAGAAGTACGCTGTGTCTTCCATTCCCTGCTCAGATTCCAACATGCTCAAATAATCGAATACCCACACAGGATAGGTTATCGATAACCACTCATCTACAAATGGATCTTCACTAGCGTCGACTTCGAAGATATGTGTTGCATCCTGCCAACCTTCTTTTTTCTTAACGTTTACTGTACCAATTGAGAAATAGAAATAATCTTGCTCATCTATAGGATCATAACCCATAACCCAACCAGTGATATCTGTATAATAGTCTTCTCCTGGCTTGGGTGGCTTAGCTTTGGCAACTATATATACATCATACCTACCGCGGGCGAGACGGAATTCACACTTACAATCATCAAAAGCATTGCCATCGAGGACAGCAAAGTCGTCGCATTCCTCACCGCACTGAGTCATCCATATGGTAATACCAGGACCTACTGGTACTTCTTCACCCTCGGGTAATGGAGCAGGTGCAAAACAATGACTGCCATCTAGTATGAATTCATCGGTATTTTCAGGCACAAACATAGTATGACGGGCAGGATTATCGTAGCTTCCACCACCACTCCAGTCTGATTTCTTTCCGATAATATTCAAGTTATAGTGAGCACCGCTGGGCGGTTTGAGAGGCTTAGCTTTCGTCAAACTAGTTATTTCGTCTTTTTCTGTTGGCGGTACCACAGAAAGAAAACATCCTGAGGCAATAAGCCCTAAAATTACTACTGCTACTATTAAATACATTAACTTTTTCATTATAATTCCCTCCTTTCATTTTTTATTGGACTGAAATGTAAGCTAAAATCATTTCAATACAAATCAGAGACAACACCTCCTTCTTTGCTTTTAAGCAAAATTTCGTGCAATCTGATTATATGATAGATGTTGATTATTTTCTAGTCAGATTTGATTTGGTCTTTATTAAAGTAAAGATTTTTAAAGTGGTGTTTTGACTGTTACTGTGAATAATTTTTTGAATAGGTTTCCTAGTAGGTTCTTCGAACTCTGGAACGTTTTATGAGTGATTTTTTGTAGATTTATTAAATATAATGGTTAGAGCAATTATGGTATATATTTTAGAATAAAAATTACTAAATATTTTTTTTTATTCTATTTTCAAATAAAAAAAAGTCGGTAGCTTGGCTGCCTTAGCACTTTACGTGCTTTAGGCCCATGACTTTGCGTCCTACCCTTTCGGATAGTTTGCCTTTATCAACTTTCGAAATGCCTATTCGATTTTTGAATATAGCTATCCCTATATATGTTATTCCCTAAAAGAATCAATTTTAGACATTAATTTGATAATTTTTTAATTTATTCTGTCACCAATTTAGAAGTGCAATGCGGACAACGTGTGGCTTTAATCGGAATACTGGTAAGGCAGTAGGGGCAATCCTTGGTTGTTGGTTCAGCCGGAGAGGCTTCTTCTTTTTTCTTGAGCTTATTCATACTGCGGATAACCATAAATATGGCAAAAGCAATTATAATAAAACTTATGAGTGTATTTATGAACACACCATAGTTAATCGTAACTGCACCGGCTGCCTGAGCATCAGCAAGAGAAGCATAGGGACCAGCAACTGCCTCACCTTGTTTCAAGACTGTAAAAAGATTAGCAAAATCAACTTTACCCAATAGCAGACCGATAGGTGGCATAATGATATCAGAAACTAGTGATTTCACAATAGTGCCGAACGCAGCACCAATAACGATGCCTACTGCCATGTCAATCACGTTCCCCCGCATGGCAAATTCCTTAAATTCCTTTAACACTTTTTATGACCTCCTTTAATGTAAATTTTCCTGCTTGATAAATGTTGTACTAAATAACTTTTCAGTTACTTTTCATAAATTATATCATAAATGTTTTATCCGGTTGATAATTTTACTTTAAAATACTTTATGTAAAATACTTTTAGGGTCAAGCCGCGATAGAATCAGCTAAAATGTTTAACTTGATAAATGCTTTACTACCAATAAATACATCGGGAGAGGATTGTTGAAGAAAATCTTTCATATTCTAATATTGAATAATATACTCCCGAATCAAAGTTATTGTAAAAAATAAAGCCAGACTTAGAATGTAATTGCGTTGGAGAAATTCCTTAGCAACTCAAAGTAAGTCTGGCTTTTTGGTTAAGTTAAAATTCATTCTTGACTTTAGTGTATACAAAATAGCTAACTTTTCACCTAAAAATCTCTTTTAGTAAGGGAACAGATAACCGTCCCCTGTTTCATTTATTTATTCTTCGACCTTTATAATATTATCTAACCATTTGAAGACATCCTCTGCAATTTTTAAGGCTTCTTCATATTCTTCTTTGCTTACCGGTTCATAATCACCAGGATAACGGGCATCTACTGCATAAGCAGTAAGCACTTTGGCTTGATTAATATTCTTGGGTATTTCTACACCAGCTTCTTCAATAAGTTTAAGTAAAATTCCAATATACCTTCCCCATCTTTGCTCTTTCTAAATTACTTCTGGCTCTTTTTAACCAGTTTAAGATAATTTCTCTATTTTTCATAGATTACCCGCCCATATTTAGCAATTTCATTATATATTAGAAAAGGATTATCTTTTAATTGATTAAATCTTTTAGGAGTCTCCACAATTATATCAACAGAAACATCTACATCCAGCTTTAGGTAAATCCTCTGGGCAAGTTTTCTCTTGTGAGTAAGGTCACTTTTCAACACGAAAATATCATAATCACTTTCTTTGCTCTGCTTCTTTTTTGCTCGTGAACCGAATAGGATAATTTTATCAGGAGCAACTTCATTTACAATTTGTTGTGTAATTTCTTTTAAATGATTTTTATTCGGCATATTATTTCCTTGCATTTTTTAATGATAAGTAAAACATACTAAAATCTCATATTATATATATTACCCTGAAATAAAGAAAAAGATATATTAATCATTTATCTATTATCATTTTTATCTTATCATTTTTTGAATTAATTTGCTAATAAAATATAGGGATCTTCAAATTTAACATTTCTTAATTTTTCAGTAATTCTAAAACAGAATTTAGCATTGTCTTTATGTTATTATCTTTTCTAATCCTGGCTTCAAATCTTCTTGCCGCCTGGGAAACAGCAGTATAATCCATATCGAATATCTTGCCGATTTCTTTTAAAGAAAAAGATGAATATCTTTTAACTAAATAAAGGGTTATCTGTCGATATAGATTCCCTCTTTGCTTTTTTAGAACTTCTCCTTTGGTCAGATTAAATGCTTGGGAAACTTTTTGTATAATTTCCTCGGGAGAATGGGAATCCTGATATTTAGTAGTTTGAATCTCTCGCTTCTCTCCTACTGCCTTGATTTTAGATTCTATCCTTTTGATAAAGCTTTCCTTCCCCAGGGCTATACCACGATAGATATCTTTTCCCGGGAAACCCATAGTAAGATTCTCTAGAATATATCTTTTATATATGGCGCGGGATTGAGTCAGGTTGTTATGAAGTTGAGTAAGGATAAATTGGGTATCCAATTTTTTTAACTCTTTCTTTCTTTTGCCTAAATAATCTAATAGACTACTCCAGGTATATTCATCTAGATTTTTAGCTATCCCTGCTCGAAGGGGGTTAAGATGAATATAAGAAGATAGAGCAAGAGCATAATTATCCTCGTCTACTAATAATGATTTATATCTGCCCTGGAATAAAGGACCATTAATTTTATATTTCGCGGTAAAATAATTAGCATAAGAGGCATTCAGATAGTGCATTCCCTGGCTTATATTACCTAAAGAGGTTTTGATAAAGAGATGATAGTGATTATCCATAAGACAATAAGCATAACAAATGAAGGAATATTTGAGGGAGGTTTGGTCCATCTTTTGGAGAAATATCCTCTTGTCATCATCTGAATAAAATATCTTCTCTTTTCTATTTCCCCGGGCGGTTATGTGGTAAACTGCATTATCAAAACTTATTCTTAATGGTCTACTCATAATTATTATTATAAGATACTATTTTTTATATGTCAAATGTGAAGACCTGACCCCTATTCCTTTCTATTGTCAACAATCATCTGAAGTAAGTCAGTACTTTCAGGATACACCCACGCCTCAATCGTAACATTCGTGGTGAAATCCAAACTGCTACTACTCCCGCAATCTACATAGTCATTTACCCCATCAAAGCTCAGCGCATTGCCGAACATGCCACTAACCCAGCAATCGGGCGGACTCATATTAGTTAAGGTTCCATGGATACCATTCCCGCTGCTGTCAGAGGCGGTTGTCCCTTCTGACTCATCAAAGTGCCACAGGCCAACGACATCAGAGAATAATCCGTTTTTCGTTAAGCAGGTAACACCGCTTTGCTCGGTAGCAGGAGCCTGCCCAATATTGGATAACAATGAACAGCCGGTAAGAACCAGACCAGAAATCAAAACAATAATTATTAAATAAAAATACTTTTTCATTAAAATTCACTCCTTTCATTTTTTAATAAAATTGAAATGTAAATTTAAATCATTTCAACATAACCGATAGACATCGCCTCCTAAAATGAATCAAAGAATCTTCTCTTGATTTAAAATATAATTAATCGTAACAAAATTTTTGCCAATAAAGCCAGACTTAGAATGTAATTGTATTGAAAAACAATTCCATAACAATCAAAGTTAAGCCTGGCTTTTTAGTAAAATAAAATCCAAGCCTTACTGCTACTCATTTTAAATAGACTGAAAAATATACTAAAATCTTCTTTTAAAGTGAAACGGTGAACCGTTCTCTGTTTCACTTAAACGTGAAGTTTGCAAAGTGTGAAGTGCCATCGTTCAATTTTAGCTCTAATTGCCGACAAGTGCCAGCCCAGGTATTGAGCGTCTTCCAGACGTAGATGTATTGGTCGGCAACGGCATCGTAGGATAAACTACTCTCACCGGCGGTCACAGTGGGGAGTTCATTTGCATCGAATTCATCACCCTCGGCACACGGAATCCCTATTGACTTCGGATAATAGTTCGTTGCAAAGATTTCCAAGCCCTGGTCGCCATCCAGACTGAACTTCAGAGGGATGGCTCTGCCAGCCTTGACAACGTTTACGTCGCCGTTATTACCAACTGGAGGAAAGAAGCCGACAAAATTGTAGACCTTACCAAGTTGATCTTCGGATAAAGCAACATTCCAGATGCGGACATCGTCAATGGTGCCTTGAAAGAACCGTGCGGAAGAAATGTAAGTCCCCAAGAAGGCAGGATAAGTTCCAAAACCCCCAAAGTCATCAACCTTTGATGCTACCTCTTCACCGTCGTAATAGAGCCTGTATGTGGTGGCATCATAGGTTACAGCAACGTGGTGCCATATGCTGTCATGATAATCGACGCTATATTTGACCCACACGTGTGCCATAACGCCCGTATTGTAAAGCAACCCAATCTTATCTTTTTCCACATATAAAGACACTGCGGTACTCTCCGTATCCTTCCAGTGGAGATTTACCAGCCTACCCTCATAGAGGGGAACTCCATAGACAGGGTGATTCACGGAAGTCTTGAACCAAGCTTCAATAGTGAAGGTATTGGTGTCCAAGATATTATTTGAGGCTGGAAGCTGAACATAGTCGCCATCGCCATCAAAGTTTAATGCCTGGCCCATAGGACTAATAGAGTAAGTCCCTTCTCCGTAGACTGTCCCGTCGTTACCATTGCCGCTGCAGTCAGTGGCATCTCCGTTAAAGCGCCACCAGCCAATGAGACTAGAGGACAATCCTTTCGTTAAATAAGATACTCCACTTTGCTCGTTAGTTGGAGCCTGCCCGATATTGGACAGTAATGAACAACCAGTAAGAACCAGACTAGAAATCAAAACAATAATTATTAAATAAGAATACTTTTTCATTAAAATTCACTCCTTTACTTTTATATTTTTTAATAAAATTAAAATGTAAGTTTAATTCATTTCAACATAATCAATAGACATCGCCTCCTGAAACAAATCAAAGAATCGTTCTTTAACTCAAGATATAATTGATCGTAACAAAATTTTGTTGCTAAAAAGCCAGACTTAGAATGTAATTGTATTGGAAAAATTTCTTATCAATCAAAACTAAGCCTGGCTTTTTCACTAAATCAAAATTAACCCTGTTTCTGATTCATTTTAGAAGAGGGTCCAGGAATGAATAAAGTTATGTCAAATGTTGAGACATGAACCCCCTTTAGTCTCCATCACTTGAACGTGAAGTACGCCTCGTGGTAAGTGCCGTCGTCCAGGACTACGACCAGTTTTCGGCAGGAATTAGCCCAGGTTTTTTCCGTCTTCCAGACGTAGGTGTACTGGTCGGCGGTGGCATCGTAGTTGAGGCTGCTCCCGCCGGCGTTCACAGTCTCTTCGATGTCGTCGAAAGGATCCGTCCCGTCACTACACGAAATTATCCATGACTTCGGATAGCCATCTTCAAAGATGTTCAAGCCTTGGTCGCCGCTCAGGCTGAACTTCACAGGGATGGCACGGCCAGCCTTGACCACATTCCTCGTGGGAAGGTTTTCAACGGGGGGGTAAAAACCGTCAAAGTCGTAGACCTCGCCAAGTTGCTCTGATGATAAAGCAACTTTCCAAATGCGGACTTCGTCAATGAAGCCAGGGAAGTAAGTTGGGTAATTATAGGGACCGTAATAGCCGATATAGAGGTTTCCAGCGTCATAAGCTATAGTTGGAGTCGCCGAAGTGCCCGTTCCAACTACCTGGCTACCATCCACAAATAGCTTAACCTCAGAACCGTCGTAGGTGCCCGCGATATGGTGCCACTTGCTATCCCAAAGGCTAACACCGGCGTCCGGAGACCCTACCCAAATTGATGTGAAACCTACGTAAAACCGTAACCCACCGCTTGCCCCTGTGTAAAAGGCGTATGAAGAGTAACTTCCTAACTTAGCAGCGTAAACCTTGGAGATTATGTACTTGAAGGTGCCGGGCGTCCCAAAGTTCTTGACCCAAGCCTCAACGGTAATTGTAGTAGGCGGCTCCAGAGACGGTGAGTCATATACCTCCACATAGTCATCGCTTCCATCGAAGCTCAATGCCATGCCCATAGGGCTATCAACGTAATTCGCTCCACCATAGACATACCCGGTGTTTGCGTCCCCGCTGCTGTCTTTAGCATCACCATCAAAGTGCCACAGACCAACGAGATCATCAGGGGACAACATGGCTTTCGTTAAGTAGGTTATGCCGCTTTGCCCGGTGGCCGGAGCCTGCCCGATATTGGACAGCAATGAACAGCCAGTAAGAACCAGTCCTAAAATTAAAGCTACTATTATCAAAAAATAATACTTTTTCATTAAAATTCACTCCTTTACTTAAATATTTTTTCTTTCTGATAGCCTTTGTTTTTCACTTTTATTCGAGTTGAAATGTAATTTAAATTATTTCAACACCATCAATAGGTATCGCCTCCTGAAATGAATAATAGAATCGTGCCTTGATTTAAAATATAATTAATCGTAACAAAATTTTTGTTTATAAAAGCCAGACTTAAAATATAGCCGTGCTGATGATATTCCATAACAACTCAAATTAAGTCTGGCTTTTTCGCTAACTCAATACTAACCCTGTCACTGATTCATTTTAGAAGATGGTCCAAGAATGAATAAAGTTATGTCAAATGTTTAGACCCCTTTTATTTTTCCAATATGTTCAAAAATCCTCTTTTAAGATGACACAGAGAGAAAACAGTATGTGTCCCTTGTTTCATTTGAATGTGAAGTTAGCCCGATGGTAAGTGCCGTCGATCAGTTTCACGACCAGTTGTCGGCAGGTGCCAGCCCAGCCCTTTTCTGTCTTCCAGACGTAGATGTACTGGTCAGCGTCGACATCGTAGTTGAGACTACTACTACCGGCGGTCATGGTCTCGTTGACACCTTCGATAAGCTCTATCGAGTTACACGTAATATTTACAGACTTCGGATAACCCGCCGCGAAGATATCCAAGCCCTGGTCGCCGCTCAGGCTGAACTTCACTGGTATGGCGCTCCCAGCCTTGGCTGAGTTATACGTAGGAAGATTATCAACGGGGCGGAAGAAGCCGTCCCAGTCGTAGATGACGGTATAGGTTACCGTCTCGGTGGCCTCATTCTTGGCGTAGTCTGTGGCAGTCACCGTGAACGAATGAATTCCCACTGTGCTCGTGTCAAGTGCTGAGCCTTTGATAATACTTCCCTCGTCGGAGGCGAGTCCTGTGACTCCGCTTCCAGGTCCGCTTCCAGTGTCGTCATCAACGGCACTCCAATCGGCGTAAACTTCCTGGTTCAGAAGATACGTGTCGCCATCGTTCGGAGAAGTGACCACGGGCGGCAGCATGTCATCTAGCTGGTTCGCATCCAAAACGCTACGCCAGACGCGGACTTCATCAATCACTCCACTAGTAAATTTTCTTGTCGTACCACCATAACCATCGTTTGCGCCAATTAACAGAGGCTGGTCATTTGAAAAGATGCTACCCGCTTGTACCATTGATGATGGCATAGTGCCAACATACAAATTGACGTTTGCCCCATCGTATGTTCCAGCCAGATGATACCAGGTATTTATCGAGAGCGCAGGGCCGGTTGCCCTAGGGTAATTGACACCATCAGTGGAAACGTAGAATCGCGGCGTACCATCAGTGGCCACTGTCAACAGGTAGCCTCGCTGGTTTATACTACTTATATCTTTCCATTTCCCGGCAATAGTTGCTGGTTGAGAAAGGGATGTCAGCTTTATCCAGCCTTCCACTGTTATGTTGCCAGTAATGTCTAGGCTACTGCTGTCGGGAACCTCAACATAGTCGTTTCCGTCAAAGCTCAAAGCATGCTCTCCCCACTGATCAGCAACCCAGGTGGCTCCGTTGACTTCTCCATCGTTAACGTTAACGCTGCTGTCATAGGCATTAGATCCACTCCCTTCGTCAAATTTCCATCGGGCAGCAAGTACGGGGTCTGATCCATTCTTCGTTAAGTAGGTAATACCGCTTTGCTCGTTAGCCGGAGCCTGCCCGATATTGGATAGTAATGAGCAACCGGTAAGAACCAAACCCAAAATTAAAGCTAATATTATTAGATAAATATACTTTTTCATTAAAATTCACTCCTTTAATTAAATATTTTTTTACTGATAGCCTTTGTTTTTCACTTTTTATTCGAGTTGAAATGTAATTTAAATTATTTCAACTCCATCAATAGACACCGCCTCCTTTTTTACTATTATGCAAAATTTGGTGTGATTTATTTCACCATCTTCCCCATCTTTGCTTATTTGGCCTTGATTCTCTGATAGAATCAAAATAAGAACATAACCAGTGATAGTGAGAGCTAATATAACTGTTAGTGCGATTAAATAAGAATATTTTTTTATAAGAATTTATTTTTTTAACATAAGACTGAAATTTTAATTTAAATAACTTCATTAAAACCAAGAAACACCGCCTCCTTTTATCGCTTAAGATGGGTTGAGATTATAGGAATGTTTCTTTTTATTTAGAGAGTACGAACTGAAATAGAATAAAAAAACTGCCCACCTTTTTTATTTTCTAAAAATAAAAAAAGTCGGCAGTTTGGCAGTCATGTCACTAAAAGTGATTTAGACCCAATACTTTGCGGCCTATCCTTTCGGATAGTGTACCTTTCTCAACTTTTTTTGAAGTATTATCTAAATGCTTCACCTTCTTTTGAAAAATATTTTTTATGGGGTCAATGAATTAAACCACCGACTTCATTTAGTTGTTTTTTCGCCTTAGCTCCTAATAAAAAAGGCTTGACCTCCAACAGGAGCCAAGCCTCTAATGTTCTCAATTAATTTTAAAAATATTTTGTTATGTACTTGAAATTATTTAATACTTTTGCTATATTAAATTAAGAGCTAGAGGGACATTACGGACTTCGGCTCTGTTCAAGCCCGCTGAATTCTTTTGGAGAGAGATAAGCGGGCTTGTCCTTTTATATATTTTTTATTCAAAATTGGAAATATATGAAACTTTTATCGTTCTAAAGCGACACCTCCTAAAACTTCCTAGGATATTCTATTCATTTAAAACCGTACAATAAGTAAATTCCTGTGTATCCCGAATTTTTAAGTAATTTCTCTCTTCAGTCAATCACGAATTTATTGATTTTTACTTTTTATTTTCAGATTAATCTTTAATTTTTGATAAAATTAAAGATTTTACGAATGGTGCTTCGACTGTTTTTTGGAATAATTTTTCAAAGGCAGTTTTTAGGTAGGTAGATGATAAGATTTCTTGAGTGATTTTTTGCTTGATAAATGTAAGAATAAGAAAAATGGGGAACAATAGGTAAAATAAAAACTGCCAATCTTTATTTAGTTAAAAAGTTGGCAGTCTGGCAGTCCTGTCACTAAAAGTGATTTAGACCCATAACTTTGCGGCCTATCCTTTGGGATAGTTTACCTTTCTCAACTTCTCTTGAAGTATTACTTTAATACTTCACCTCTAATTGATAAAGTTAAAACTAGTAACATCAGGATAGAATATTATATTTTGCGAAATAATTCACATTGTTATTGAAGATTTTTTATTGTATATATATTATACATAAAATTAGAATTTTGTCAAGTTATTATCGTTCTAAAGTTATTGTCTCTGTGCCCAAACTCTCTTGGCACAACGTTTTGAACAAAATACATGGTCTAATCTTACCGGAATAAAAATTTTAGGGCAGTCCTCTGCTATACATCTTCTTACGGAAATATGTTTAATCCAAGTCCAGTAGACCCAGTAAAAGGCTAAAGTCCTACCCGGAGGTATGCATATATGTAAAGATGGATAAAAATGTGGGTTATTCTCTTCGGAGTAACTCTCTATTTTTATCTTCTTATTTTTTAACAGAATTTCTTCTAGAATTTTTATATCCTCTTCATTCGGCCTTTGACCAGAAATAGCCCTATCGGTCATCTCTCTAAACACAGCCAAATAGGACTCAGAGTCCCTTTTGATATGTTCTAACTCCTCTGCAGAAAATATCCCGGAAGGCAAAAGTTTAAAACTTTGGGATGGAATCCCTTCATTATACAATCTTACCCCGTATTCTCCAGGGAAGTTCTTGGGAACCTTACATCTCTCGGAAAGTGAGACTAAAAATTCGGAATAGTCTACTCCCAGAGCCTTAGTTAGCACTGCATCGAAAATTTCTCTCTTTTTATCTTTTCTCATATATATCTCTGCTCCTCTCTTTTTCTCATCTGATTCAATTTATAGTACATTTATTTTGAATTTATATATACGATAATAAATTCTAAAAATCCTTCTTTTTTGGAAAAATATTTTAAAATATTTTTTGGAATTTTTTAAATTGAGCTTGTACATGTTGTTTTATAAGGGGTTCAATTGCAATAATAAGAAAAGATGGATTCCCATTTTCATGGGAATGACATATGGAGGAGCGGGAATAACAGAAAAGAAAAGACGGGCTTGATGAATCAAGCCCCTACATCAGAAAGAAATAAAAGATAAAGGAGCAATCACCCCCACCTTAATCCTAGCCCTTCAAGGGGGAGGAGAGATAAGTAAGGAAAAAATAGATTCCCGTTTTCACGGGAATGACATATAGGGACGCGGGAATGATAGAATATTTTTTAATCTAAATCGATTTCTTTTCCTTCGATTTTTAGCTTTTTTCTGCTGACCCAGATGAAGCCCTGGTCCGGGGTGATAACTGCCACGTCTACCGGGCCGCCGACACCGGGCATATCTCCCGGATTAGCTACGATGCCATCGGAAAAACGCTGGATTGCTGAAGTAGTCTGAACCATTAAAGTGCAAAAATCTATGGCATCCTGCAGGGTCATGGTCCCCCACTGGATAGCATATTGTAAACCTCCCAGCTGTTTTTTTATTTCCTCTTGCCCCAGGTTTTGTATTGCTTCATTAACAAACTTTAGATTGTTGATTCTTCCATCAAATCCTAAAACAATCCGTGAGACCACATCGTTTTGACCGACCCAGCTTGCTCCATATTCTTTATTTTTTTCTCTACTATCCCGCTTCTTCTGAACCTCGCCGGGGATAATACAAGTATAGACTTCGTGAGAACCATCTTTATTAAAACCAGCTACCAGAAGAGTTATCCTATCGATTCCACCGATTCCATTTTTCAAATTCCCCTGCAGGTCTTTAAACTGGAATTTAATCATATAATTTTCTTGCTTAACCTCTACCACTTCGAAACCCTGCCGCTTGAGGTCATTATTAATCTTTTCTACTGCATCATCTAACCTCTTTTGCCATTCATATTTTATATCAAAAAGACTGTGCAATCTGTCAGCAGCATCTCTTACGTTCAGTCTTTCTATATCGTTGTCTCTCTTAAACTGCTCGATAAATTTACTGACACTTTTTATTACTCCATCTTCCGGTAAAAACGCCAGTCCGGTTACAATTATCCCAATCCTTTTGTTCAACTGAAAAAGTTTGGAAGCATTATCACTTCCGATGCGGGCCATTCCTTTTCGATTACGATATGATTGCCGGCTATCGGCAGCCAAAACAATTCCTTCCGGAGTGGTGGTGTTTATTCCTAATGACATATTATCATCTCCATTTTAAAATATTTTTTATTCTTCTTTTTTTTCTTCCTCTTTTTCTTCCTCGATAATTTTAATCAGCTTTAATAATATTTCTATTCGCGGCTCGGCATTCATATGTACAAAAACTTCTAAGGCCTCCTGATAATATTTTAGCGCTTCTTCAGATTTGCCTAAAGTAATGTAAATCAGACCGATGTTTCCCAGGTTAGTTGCTACACCTTCTTTGTATCCTATCTTTTTATTTATACTTAGTGCTTTTTGATAATAATTTAGAGCTTGATCAGTGTCCTTTAAATTGCTGTGGGCCAGACCAATATTATTAAAGACATTAGCTATTCCTTCTTCGTATTTTAGTTTTTTATTATTTTCCAGAGCTTCCCGGAAAAGTTTTAATGCTTCTTCCGGTTTTCCTGAATCAGTATATATTATCCCGATATTGGTCAGACTATTAGCTATGGCTTGTTCATCTTTGAATTTTTTGCTAATCTCTAACGCCTCTTCTTGACACTTCATTGCTTCATCCTGTTTACCTAATTCATTGTATAGGGTACCTATGTTGTTAAGATTATGGGCAGTACCTTGTTCGTATCCGAGTGTTCTGTTAATCTCCAAGGCCTGCTGATAATATTCTAATGCTTCATCCGGTTTGCCTAAATTATGGTAGATGTTTCCTATGTTGCCGAGGGCGGCTGATTTGGCTGGCAATTTCGTAATTTTATTTTCTGCTCTTTTCAAAATATTTAATGAATCTTTAAAATATTTTTCCGCCTGATTTAGTTTAGATAAAAAGAAATAACAGTTGCCAATAAGAATATTAAAGCCAATTTTGTCTTCCTCGGGAATACTTAAATCATGCAGGCATTTTTCGTATACTTTAACAGCTTCCTCAAATTTATATTCTTTCTCATGTTTTTGTCCTGAGCGGAAAGATTTTTCTAATAAAGGATTTCTTTCCAGAGCATCGGTTACGGTTCCCGGTAAGTTTCTGTCGAATAATTCCTGCCTTTCGTATAAGCGATTATAAAGCTCTTCTCTTTTGGATTTTTCTTCTTTATTCTTTTTGTCTTTTATTATTAAATATAGGTCAAATACGAGTATTAAGGCACAGATAATCCAGAGCCCTATTTTCATTTCTGTGGCTATATTTTTTAGCGCAAATAGGCAGGCAGCAAATATTAACGGTCCTGCTATTGAAATAAAATTTATTAATGAATTCATTTTTTTATCTCCTTCCCTTAGAAAAATTTTTGTTAGTGATTGGTGTGAATTTTTGTTGTTATATTTTATATTCGCTAAAAGTTTGTGAAATCCTTTTTTTTATGAAAAATATTTTTTTATTTTAGAAATGACAGGCGAGACGCTTATACTGCATTGTGGGTAGAGATTGCTTCGGTTGCTTCGCTCTCTCTCAATGACAGAAAGGAAAAGACGGGTTCGATGAATCGAACCCCTACATTAGGAAAAATAAGGAAAAAGATAGATTCCCGCTTTCGCGGGAATGACAGATGGGGGAATGGGAATGACAGAAAAGATAAGAAGGGTGAGAAGAGAGATATATGTAGATATAACATTAATATTATGGTAAGATTATGACTATATTTATTCGGTGAAATAAATTAAAAAGAAGAAAGGATAAAAATAAATTTGAAAAAACATACCAAGGGATATTTGATGGTTGCTGCGGCTGCTACTTTATGGGGAACAGTGGGCATACAGGTACAAACTCTTTTTAACTACAATTTATCTCTCCAATCTATTGTATTTTGGCGATTATTTTTTGCTTTTGCAATCTTATTTTCATTTATTTTTTTTACTAGTAAAAAGCGGTTAATAATTGATAAAAAAGGTATCATTTATCTTGCAGCAATGGGACTTTTCAGCCAATTGCTTTTTAACTTATTCTATTTCAGCTGTATTCAAAAAACTACTGTTGCAACTGCTGTTACCCTGCTCTACTCTGCTCCAATATTTATTGCTGTTATGGCCAGAATTTTTTATAAGGAATTATTTAACCCGATTAAAACGGCAGCTTTGGTCCTTTGTATGGGAGGCTGTTTTTTTGCAGCGACGGGAGGCTCAGTAGCTGTGCTTAAATTAAACTTGATCGGAGTATTGATGGGCCTGGGAGCAGGATTTACTTTCTCATTGGTAACTATCATCAGCAAAGCTATTATCCGCAAATATCACCAGTTAACAATTATCGTCTACGCGCTTGGATTTGGATTGCTTTTTTATCTTCCTTTTTCTCATCCTTTAGTAATTTTTGAAAAGAATTTACCTTTAGAGGTATGGCTTTTAATAGCCTCTTTCGGTGTAATTTCTACCTCCGTAGCTTATGGACTTTATATCACCGGAATATCTTATGGTATCGAGGTATCCCGGGCGGGAATTATCAGTACTCTGGAATTAGTAGTTGGAGTTATTCTTTCTTATCTGATATTTAAAGAAACCCTTTTGGGGTGGAAATTGGCAGGGATTTTAATGGTTGTATTTTCGGTGGTAATTGTCCAGATGGATAAGATTTTACCTGCTCGTTCCCCCTCACCCTAACCCTCTCCCTCCGGGGGAGAGGGAATAAAATAAGGTATATAGCGTACAGCGTTTAGCGTATAGGTGGGAGGGGGAGGAGGAAGACGGGCTTGATGAATCAAGCCCCTACATTAGGAAAAACAAAAAAAGATGGATTCCCATTTTCATGGGAATGACATAAGGAGTGAAAAAGACAATAGATTATTTAGTGACTATAAATCCGCCATATTGTCTAAGGCATCACCGGTTAAGCGATACACCACCCATTCATCCATAGGTTTTGCATCCATATGGTCATAAAATTCTCGAGCAGGATTCCATTTTAAAACAGACCATTCCATTCTAACACATTTATTTTCTTTGGCAGTATGGGCACAATATTTAAATAAGGCGGTGCCGATTCCTTGTCCTCGATATTCCTCAGAAACAAATACATCTTCTATATAAAGACCGGGTCGCCCTACAAAAGTAGAAAAATTATAAAAGAATAAAGCATAACCTACGGGCTTTCCCTCAATTTCTGCTATAAGGACCTGAGCATAGGGTTTATCTCCAAAGAGGGTTTCTCGGATAGTATCTTCAGTGGTAACCACCTCTTTAGACATTTTTTCATATACTGAAAGTTCCTTTATAAATTTTAGAATTAAGGGAACATCATCAATTGAAGCCTTTCGAATATTCAGATTGACTTCTTTATCTTCAGATTTTTTCATAATTATTTCTCCTGATAATCTATATTTAAAAATATGGTACAGAGAACCGTTGTCCCCTGTACCACTTTTACTCTTCGCTCTCTAAATTTACACTCCCTTTAGACCAATTTCTTCTGCTATTTCCTGCATACCAGCAAGAGTATCAGTAATAAGGTCAGAAACTTCCATGCCTAACATCAGAGCACCTTTTTCAATGATAGACCTATCTACTCCGGCAGCAAATCTTTTGTCTTTCCATTTCTTCTTCACCGATTTTACTTTTACATCCATAACACTTTTAGAAGGTCGAACCAAAGCTGTAGTTACCACCAGACCGGTAAGCTCATCTATAGCATACAAAACTTTTTCTAATTCTGTTTGTGGCTCAACTTCTGAGCAGAGCCCCCAACCGTGGCTAACAACTGCTCGAATATATTCTTCGGGCCAGCCCTTTTCTTTCAGTATTTCCTCGCTTTTATGGCAATGTTCTTCGGGAAACTTTTCATAGTCAAGGTCATGAACCAGGCCAATGACCCCCCATTTTTCTTCATCTTCTCCCCGCTTGCGGGCAAAATAGCGCATAACTCCTTCTACGGCTAAGGCATGTTTTATCAGACTATCACTTTTGTTATATTCGGTGAGCAGCTGATATGCATCTTCTCTGGTAGGTACTTTTGAACTCATTTATTTCCTCCTAAGTGCTTTATTTTTTTGTTATCTATTATAACCTCACTCTTATAATTATAATATATTCTATGAAATATTCAAATAATATCGAAAGAAAGGTTTTTTTCCACTCTTAAAAATCTATTTAAAATCAATATCGATAAGCCAACTATAAAAAATAAAGTTGCAATGCTAAATCTATCAGCAATATAGCCTAATAAAGGGGCTAAAATTATCATAAAGAGTGAGGAGAGCTGGCTATCAATCGATAATACAGTTGCCCGTTCATTTTTTTTCATACAATCACCAAGGACATCTACTACCAGGGGGCGTCTCCCATCTTTTAAGGGATAAAGGAAAAAATAAAGAAGTATAACTACTAACATAATTTTAGTTTTGATAGCAAAAAACATAATAAAAAATACTATGCCAAAAATATCAAAACTGATATCCATCAATTTATCAGAATTAAATTTTAGGTTTAAACGGTAAACGTTTCGAGAAACCCATGAACTAAAGATATACATCACTCCATAAATAATTCCCAAAATTATTTTCAATTGAGTGGCTGCATCCATTGAGGCAACTACATAAATTCCGGAAACCAAAATAATATCGTTTAATATGGGCTGAATATAATCTTTTAAAACTTTAAAAATGGCATCAAAGAGAGAGGAACTCACCACTACTTTTCTAAGCGGCCTGTTGGCAAAAATATTCTTTAACTGTTTAATGCTATGAGTAATAAAATTTTTTATACTAATAGTAGTTTCTACCGGTTCGTTCAGGGTCTCAGGATAAGACCAGATTAAAAGAAAATCAAGAATGTAAGGAATGATGCTGAACAAAAAAATCCATTGCATTCTGGGCAATTTAATAATTAAAAAAATTGCAGTAAAAGCAGATAAAGAAGAACCGATTAGGGAAAAGGAACGGGTGCGTCCATAGACAAAAGTCTTATGTTCAAACCAGCTCTTCTGTTCCAAATAGGAATAAATCATGGCTTTGTGGGTGCCTGACCTAAAGGCTTCTCCCAGGCCAAAGAAGACCATAGCTATCGCTACAATGACGTAACTACCTCCCAGGAAAAAGAAGAAGAAAGATGCAATATAAAAGATAAAACAGATCATCAGCTCGGTTTTTTTCCCGTATTGGTCGGCAAATATCCCGGAGGGCACTTCAAATAAATAGATAATTATCCCTCTAATAGAAAATAAAGTACCTATCTGAAACAGGTTAAGGTGCACCACCTGTATTAGATAAATATATAAGTAGGGTTCAAAAAAACGGAGATTTTTTAAAAACCCATACAGGCAAAACTTTTTTATCTGATTATTTTCTTTAATTATTCCGTGTATATCTTCCATATTTCATTATCGGGAACGGGAACAGAGAACAACGGTCCTCTGTTCTTTTTTTAAAATTTTACATCAATGTTTTCTCTTTCTTCTCCCTCTGTTTTGTAATAAGGCCTGCTGGTAAAGCTAAACAGATTGGCAACTACTGAAGTAGGTACTTGAATTATAGCTATATTATATTTCATGGCAGTATCATTATAGAATTGTCTTGAATAACCTATTTTGTCTTCGGTATCTTTCAATTGTTTTTGTAAATCCAGGAAATTTGTATTGGCCTTTAAATCAGGATAATTTTCAGCTACTGCAAATAATCGACTGAGGACACCCGTTAACTCTGAATTCGCTCCTAATTTTTCCTCCGGTGTTTTTGCTGATAAATATTTGGTTCTGGATGCAGTCACTTCTTCTAATGTTTCTTTCTCATGCTTGGCGTATCCTTTTACGGAACTTACCAGGTTAGGAATTAGATTAAATCTTCTTTTTAGCTGAACATCGATCTGCGCCCAGGAATTATCTATTCTACCTCTTAAGGTTACTAATTTATTGTAAGTTAAAACCCCCCATAATACAATTAGAATAACGAAAATCATTATAAAATTCATAAAAACACCCCTTTCTCTTTTTTATCTTGATAAATTATTTAAAAAGCACCGGCTCCACCACCGCCACCGCCTCCGCCACCACCGGAAGAGAATCCTCCACCGGAACCGGTAGAAGAACTTGTAGTGGCAAAAGCAGAACTAAATACTATATCAAAAGACTTGAACATACTGCTATTCAATCGTCCGCTTCTATCAGTCATACAGTATAAGTAGGTAGAATTCGTTAAGGATATATCTTGATTACTTAAGACCAGCTTTAATTTTGAAATTACTTTGTCTGCCACTCCCAGGGAGATAGCATACACCAGATAATGTTCCCAGACTACTATAGAGGGAATTTCATAATCCTTCATATTGCTAAAATGTAATAAGAATCTTTTAAATGCCCTCCATTTGGTATATTCATTAACTCCGATTTGAGTCTTTTTTCTTAATATTGCACCATAGACTATCACCGCAAAGCCAGTGAAGATGACAGTAAACAATAAGGGTATTAGAATAAATAATTGTACTCTTAATAGGATTCCCAGGGCAAACAATAAAAATATTCCGGCAAATTCCATTAAAATTACCTTACCAGCGGCTTTTAATCCTTCTTTCGATTCACCGAAATAATTATACTTTTTAAATTCATCTCCCACTTTTTTTACCCATTTAGAATAATTGCTCCGAAAACTGCTCTGGGTTCTTGATGCCTTGGCATAGTCTTTTATTTCTTTTAAAGTAAGACTCGCTCCATCACCGATAGAATAAAAAAGCCAATGGATTAAATATGATTCATGTTCTTTTAAATTAGTGGATTCACTTTCAATTAATAAAAATTTATAATCCTTTTTTCTTCCTGCTTGAATCTCTTCAATCTTTAAATATTTCTTGCGTACTAAATCCATCAAGGTTGCCATAATATCTTTACTGCCCACCCCCTGGACACTCATTAATTTACTCAAGACTGCCGGAGTAATATCCTGGGGTAATTCACGGTAATAATCCATTTCAACTTCGGGCTTAAGTTCCCTATCATATTTAAAATAAAGACGAATAGCCAGAAATATATTAAATAATATTGCCAGCGGGATTAACAAGATAATTATCAGGTTAAACCCTTTATTTCGATCCGCTTTTTTAACCCACCCTAATTCTTCTTTCATTATTTCAGCGAATTTATTCTGGCCAATTATTTTGGTACTATTGGGAATCATACTGGTGGGGAATAAGATTCTCGCTTCCACCATTTCTCCCGAAGATAATCCAAAAACTTCATATACTATTTTCCCGTCTTCCTGAATAGATACATTTCCGCTTAATGGGCCATGCCCGAACACTTTTAGTTCTTCTGTAGAAACTTCTGCGGAAGGGAGCTCTATTTCTATTTTTACGTGACCAATGGGAGAGGTATTGGTTTTATCAAAAAATTTCCAGTAAAATTCCGCTGTATCATTGTATAAAGTTGCAACATTTTTTAACTGATACTCCAGTAAAAACAATTTCCTTTCATTACTGGATGCATCATAAATTTTATAAGTCACCATATCTGCACTGAGACTTTGAGTATATTCTAATTCTTTATCTTCGGGGAGATATTCGGAAGCATTGAAATACTTAAATCCATCCGAACCTTTTATTCCTATGTCTCTTATAATTCCATTAAAATCTCCGTCAAAATTATACTCAAAAATTTCGATTACCTGAATATCACCATTTTCTAATATTTTCACCTGGGCTTGATAATCAGTTATTTCAAAACTCCGCTCGGCGCAGGCAATAATAGTAGTAAAAGAAAATAGTATAATAATCAATAAAGCAAAGCCTATTAATTTTTTTGCTTTTATTTTAACCACCCCCTTAATCATTTTTAAGTTGATATAGAGAATCGTTATCCACTGTATCATATTCAAAAACCCTACCGCCACTAAAACAGGTGACGATAGGGTTTTTGAGTTTAAACTAAACTTTCATTTTTCAGGGTAGAGCTGGAACTAAGATAGTTTGACCGGGAAGAACTAATCTGGGATTTTCTAAGTCATTAATTTTATCCAATTCTTCCCAGGTAAGGTTATATTTTCCAGCAATCTCCCATAGGGTTTCTCCTGGTTGTACCACATAAGTAGAAACTTTCAATATTCCTTCATTGATGAGTTCGAAAACGTTCAGTGCTTTTACATTTAATGTCCTACCATCTTCGGAAGTTGGGATAGATAATGCTCCTTTTCTTACCATATCGAAAATGACTTCTTTTAAAGGAGATTCAAGGTCAACTCCGGTTATCTTCCAATTGTTATCCACTGTGGGAGCTAATGTCCCACCTTTTTCATCCTGGACATATTTTACAATCATCGATCGAATTCTACCAGCATCCTGTAAAGTCTCATAGGAATCATAATATCTATCATCCATAGTTATCAATCCTAATCCCAGCAATGTTCCAAAACGATAATTATTTAGTGATAGACTATAAATATTATTATCAACAAGTGGCATACCATTTACAAGTATATTTTCAACCCGTTCTCCTGCTGGTTTAGAGAGATTAATCTCATAAGTCATCCCGGAAAACATGTCATAGTTATAACCGCGAATATCAGGATTAAAACTGATGGTTACATCTCCTTCCTTATAACTGTTGTAATAACTTGCTGACCATTCCATATACTTTTTCAAGTTTGCACCGGTAATCTTTGTTCCCACCAGGGTGTTGGGATACAAGTAAATAAAGGCTACATCTTTCTTTTTGAAGGGTCCTTTTAGTAAGTTTGAGCCGAAATTAAAGAGCGCTGCTGAAGATACGTCTGCTTCGGTATAAAACATTTGCACTTCATTAATTAGATCAATTACCGAAGTATCTTCTAATTGAGAGGTAGGCATGGTGGTTATTTTAGCTTCTCCGGTGATATAATCAGGAGAGGCGATAAAATCAGCGGTAATCTCTCCTACTATTAAATTGGCATCAGCAACCGATTCATCATGCACATATTTAAATTCTGCCAAAACTTCCGGATCAGGATCTACCGTTTTAGTTTCAAGGTTTTCAGTAGTTACATCAGCTACTTCCCATTTATCTCCGACTTTTTCCATTTTAATTACTGCTTTGGCTAAGGCCCATCCCCACGGTCCTGGTTCAATGATGTGCACTCCGTTGGTTACTTCATTATATTTTGAATGGGCGTGTGCGGCCAAGATTACCGAAAATTCCGGGCAAGCGTTGGCAATATCTATAGAACCTTCATAACCATGTTCCCCATCCGGACCTAAATGGAATGCTCCAATCAAGACATCGTATTTGCCTTCAAGTTCAGCAATAACCTTTTTAGATTGCTCTACTGTGCCAGGAAAAGTTAAACCTTCAAAATGTTCCGGAGTACTAGCTTCCCATAGAGTAATATTAGGTGGAGTCATACCCACAATAGCAACCCGTACGTCGTTCACCTCAAAAATTTCGTAAGGTTTAACAAAATAAGTTCCGTCGGTCTTCAAGATATTAGCGGATAAAACTGAATTTTTAAAGGTTGCTACATTTTTATCCAAAAAAGCTTTCTCATAATTGAACTCATGGTTTCCGATAACCCATACATCATAATTTAAGAAATTTAATCCTGCAATCATGGGATGAATAGGCAAATCGTTAAATAAGTCCGCACTATTGTCCTGAACGGTATCTCCACAGTCAATTAAAAGCGCATCAGGATCAATCGCCCTTTCCTGTTTTACCAGAGTTCCAATCTTGGCCAATCCAGTATCATCATCTACCGAGTCGGTACCATAATCATGAGGGTAAATACGCCCGTGTAGGTCTGCAGTTGCTAAAATAGTAATGGTTGTAGTATCTGCGGCAAAAACATACGAAAAAAGTAAGCCAAAAACTAAGGTCAAGGTCAGTAAAATCGATAGTACTTTGTAGTGTCTTTTCATCTTAAAAATTCTCCTTTTATTTTTTTATTTTTGCGCCCAAGGATTGTTCCCGGTCACAATTTCTATATTTTTCTTAATTCGATAGAGCATCCTAAAAATCCTTCTTTTTATTTAAAATATTTTTATTTTTTTTTAGGTGACAGGGGACGGTGACAAAGGACCGTCCCCTGTCACCTTTTATTCGTATCGGAGTGCATCGACGGGATCCATTTTGGCGGCCTTCATAGCGGGATAGAGACCGAAGAAAAGGCCAATAATTACAGCAAAACCAAAAGCCAGCAGAACAGAGATAGGGGAAACTACAAGAGGCCACTTTCCGGCTTGTGCAATAGCATAAGCCCCCAACCAACCAAAACAAATACCAATTAGTCCTCCCATCCCACTCAAACTCAAGGCTTCAATAAGAAATTGGCTCATAATATTCTTATTTTTTGCTCCTAAAGCCTTGCGAATTCCTATCTCTCTGGTCCTCTCAGTTACCGATACCAACATAATATTCATAATTCCAATCCCTCCTACCAGCAGGGATATAGCAGCAATTCCTCCCAGCATTAAGCTTAGAGAAGCGGTAACTGAACTAATAGTATCTAAAATTTGATCTTGACTTAACAGATTAAACTTTTCTTGTTCCTCATCTTCCAGATATTTGATTAAAAAATATTCTATTTCCCCCACTGCTGCCGGGGCTTCATCGCTGGAGTTTGCCTGAGCCGTATAATAGGAAACAAATCGGGAATTAGAAAGTTTTTTCATAAAAGTGGTAATAGGTATATAAGCCTGTTCATTAAGGTCGCCGGTTAATCCAGCTCCTTTTTCTTCCATTACCCCAATTACCGTAAAAAGATAATCTCTTTTCTCGTAGGATAATTTAATTTTCTCTCCCAGGGGATTATTATTGCCAAATAGTTCTTCAGCTAATTCCGAACCTAACACTACAATGTTTCGGCTGGTGTCAAGGTCACCTTCATTTATAAATTGCCCCATAGCCAGATTATAATTATTTATCTCCTGGTAATCAGCATTCGTTCCGATAATGGTAGTTTGAATATTAAAATTCTCTTTTATCAATAAACCTGAGCCTTGGGAAATAGGCACTACTCTCTTTACCGAAGGACTTAATTTCTCGATATAGTCAGCTAATTCCAGAGTGAATATTTCACCTGAACTTCTACTAACTCTACCTCCCCATCCCCTGCTGGTACCCGGCATAATATTTATGATATTAGAGCCTAAATTAGATATTCGAGCAGTTATTTGTTCCCGAGCTCCGGAACCAATAGAAACGATAGCAATTACCGCTCCCACTCCGATAATTATTCCCAGCATAGAAAGAAAAGTACGCAGCTTATTTGCTTTTAAACTCTCAATTGCTAATTTTATAATTTCAAAAATCATGTCTTTACTTCATCCTTTTCGATTAAACCATCACGTAAATGAATAATCCTTCGGGCATGTCTGGCAATTTCTGCTTCATGAGTTACCATAATAACAGTATTTCCTTGTTGGTGTAATTTATAAAAGATTTTCATAATCTCTTCTCCGGTTTTAGTATCTAAATTCCCGGTTGGTTCATCAGCTAAAATAATCAGAGGATTATTAACTAAAGCCCGGGCAATAGCAGCTCTTTGTTTTTCTCCGCCCGATATCTCGTTAGGTTTATGTTTTACCCTGTCACCTAAGCCTACGCTCACTAATGCTTGTTTGGCCATTTCTCTTCTCTGTTTAGTCTTTAGCCCTGCATAGATAAGAGGAATTTCCACATTATGCAGAATACTGGTTCGAGACAGGAGGTTAAATTGCTGGAAAACAAAACCAATACTTTTATTGCGAATCTCGGCCAGTCTATCGTCATTCAATTTGCTCACGTCTTTTCCTCCGATTGTAAAACTACCCTCAGTAGGTTGATCAAGACAACCGATAATATGCATTAAAGTAGATTTGCCGGAACCGGAAGGACCCATAATGGCTACAAATTCTCCTTTATCAATATAAAAAGAAACTCCCTTTAGGGCCTCCACCTTAACTTTTCCCATCTGGTATATTTTTTTTATTTCTTTTATCTCTAGCATTTAGATATTACCTTTGTATTATTTTCCTACCCTTTATCTGTGTGGCGCCATAAATCCACCCATCCCTGGGGTACGTTGCGAATTATTATTATTAGAACCTGCTTGAGCAAATTCATAAACATTTATCACTATCTCTTCACCCTCAGCCAATCCCTCTTCGATTGCAGTATAAACTCCATCGCTAAATCCGGCCTTTACCGGGGCAAACACTGGCTTATTATCCACCACTTTAACTACCGTCTGCTGTCCTTTTCGGTCAAGGATTGCGCTAATAGGGACTAATAATTCGCCTTCTGCTCTACCAATAATAATTTCCACTAAAGCGGAAAAACCGGGCTTAAACTGCTTATCCGCCTTATCTAACTGCACTGTAACCGGGAGAGTGACTACTCCGTTTACATTTTGAGTGTAATTATGAATCTCCTCTACTCTCCCTGAAAATTCTCTCCCCGGAAAGGCATCCAGGATAATAATTACCTCCTGCCCTACTTCTATCTCCAAACTATCAATCTCATTAACTGCAACTTCTATTTCATAGCTGCTGTCATCAATTATATAAGCTACCTCACTTCCTGAACCAATGTAATCACCCGGTTTAACGGAAACATCAGTAATTAAACCGGAAAATGGGGCTTTAATAGTAGTATCTTCTAAATTTTTCTTAGTGATTTGAAAATTTAGCTCTTGTTCATTTATTTCGCTTTCTGAACCACTGGTCTTAATTAATTCATAGGTATTTTTTGCTTTTAAATAATTTAATTCTTGTTGACTTTTTTCTAATCGCACCAGTGCTTCTCCCTCTGTAACTCTCTTACCCTCACTGATTAAAACTTCCTCAATTTCTCCGTTCAGACTAAAAGTGAGAATTTTCTCATCAGCCGGCTGCAGGTATCCACTGGTAGAAACCGTCTTTTTAAGATCTCCTCGCTCTACAGATGTAACCATCTGAGGAGTAATCTTGATCTTCTGTTCAGTCAATTCCTCTTCATCTGTTTTGTTTAAAAATCTGCTCCCGACAAAGAGAGCAATAATTATTATAATAATAATTATTCCGACAATCAACCATTTCTTCTTCATCTTTTTTCACTCCTTAACTATAACTGCTATTTTCTAATTCCCAAAAAATGAGCTATGTGTAATTTATTTATTAAAATTTCATCTTTAGCAGATTTAAGATCTATTTCTGCTTCCTGCCAATCAAGTATCTTGTACTGAAATTCACTATCACTAATTAGACCCTGTTGAAGTTGAATCTGAAAAGATTCCTCTTCTAATTTAACTTTTTCACAGGACATTAATTTTTCTTCCAGGTTTAAATTATTTATTTCGTATTGATTGATTAGGTCAGATAATTCCAATTCTAATTCAGAGAATATCTGAAAATAATCATCCCTTGAATTTCCTAATTTTACTTGATATCCTTCGTCTTCTATTTTTTGTTTTCCTCCGTCGAAGATATCGTAACTTAGTTCAACTCCCACTCCCCAAGTATTATCCTTGCTGCTATAAGCGCCAAATAAATCCACCTGTGGTTTATTATTAGTTAAATTCCATTCTGCTTCTTTTTGAGCGCTATCTTGATCCAGAAGATTATTTTTAATTTTATAATAGTTCTCCACTACTAATTCCGTGAACTCTTCTTCTTTAAAATTAAATTCAAAAGAATCAACCCATTTTACAATCTCTTCCAAAAAAGGCGAATCTTCCACCAAGAGCACTTCGGTCTCTTCCGGTAAATCTAGATTTAAATACCAAGTATTCTTTTGTTGAAGAAAAGTATTTTGAGCTTGTAAAAAAATTATTTCTGCTTTTTTCAAAGCGATCTTTGCTTCTATATTCTGTCTTTCTCCTGCTTCACCAATCTCAATTTTCTTTATTACCTTGTTTAGATCATCTTGAGCATATTGAAAATTGATTTCAGCCAAAGACAATTTTTCCTGCAGGCGTAAAAGATTAAAATAAGATTCTAAAAATTCTATTTTTTTGCTCTCTTGCTGCCAGGTTAGATTTTCCCTGGCTTTAAGCAGGTCATTAGAAGTTAAAATTTTATTTTGTTCTGTTTCGAGGGGAAGTACGGGGTAAAGGCTTTTGGTTGCACTAAAAGTGCTGGTAGGTCCTTCTGAAAGCTTTTCCAGATCAAACAAATCTTCCTCTTTTAAAGAAATTTCCGATTGAAGGAATATTCCGTTAGGAAATAATTTCGTAGTTTTCATACTGATTTTGGAACTGGTGCTGCTGCTTTCAGAGTCGGTATTCTCTCCATCAACACCATTTGAGGTATCGTCAGTCGGTTCTTCGAAACCGCCGGCAATAATCGGATTAGCGCTAAGCTGTGTTTTAAAACCGTATTCGGTATCAATTAGGTTTAAACTTCTTTCTATGGTTTCAATACTATCTTTTATTTCTTTAATTGAAGAATTATTTTCAATTCCCCAATTAAGAGCTTCCTCTAAAGAAATCTCTTTGGCTTGGATGTTCTCCCCGGCAAAGATAAAAGTTATAAATATTATTAAAAATAAAATAAAAAATGAATTATTTTTTATAGTTCGATTCATTCAACGTCTCCCTCTTCAATCTTCTGCCCTATCAATTTCTGTAAGGTTAGTTTAGCCGTATAGTAATTGAGGATGGTTGAATTTAAACTATACTCTGCTTGCAATAAACTTATTTCTGCTGATAAAAGATCATTTTTGGTCTTAAGACCCGCTTTTACCTGATCGATTATAATACTATTATTTTCCAGAGCTTGATTAAGGTTTTGCTGGCTTAAATCTAAACTATTAATAGATTGCTTGTAAGCATAGAACTGTTTTTTAATGGAGTTAGATAATTCTTTTTGAGTTTTATTAAAATTTAAATTAGATAATTCTATATTATTTTTCAGCTTTCGTAAATCTAATTCCGGACTTGCGGCTACTTCAGCCCTTTCTAAATCAATTTTATCCAATTCTATCTGCCTTTTCCGTAATTCCAAAATAAAGCTGTTTTCAATGGCCTTTTTTAGGGCTTCTTCTTCATCTATCTGCCAAACTTGGGGATAATCTACCTCGACTAAATTAAATTCTTCTTCCTCTTGATCGTTTAATCCTAATTCTAATTTAAACTCTCTAAAAGATTGATGGTAGTCCTCATTGGCTTTTTCTAAATTAAAGACAGCATTATTGTAATTACTTTCCTGTCCAAGAAGATCTAAATTTCCTTTGTACCCGGCTTTAACCTGTGCTTTAACTTCCTCCAATAAATTTTTTTCCAATTCTGCTTCTTTACTCTTGGCGGTAATATTTTTATTAGCTTGATTTAATTGAAGATATTTTTGTGCCACATCGATAATTACCTCATTCCCGGTCTGGTTATAATTATCCTTTGCCTGAAGCAAGCCCAAATCTCCCTGTAATTCTATATAGCGCGATTCAGTGAGCAGATTATTAGCTTTAGTTTTTTCATAATCTATTTGAGCATTTTCTAAATCTAAATTGGCTATCTTTAAATTTAAATTATTTTCTAAAGCTAAATTAATTGCTTGACTGAGATTTATCTCCTCCAGTTCTGCAGCGTATAACACACCGGAAAAAATAAAAAATATAATCAGAAATAATATTATACCTTTTGCTATATTTTTAATCACAACGCATCACACCTCTCCATTATATATTTTTAATATTTTCACATTTTATCTTTAAATCATATCCACTTATATATATTAAAGCAATTATTGGGCCAATTATATTGAGTATCTAATCTTGCATATCGCATATCGCGTGAAAAAAAGAACTTTTGTACACTAATAAAATTTTTGCAATATTATTTTTATATTACTTTTCTGCTAATTGTGCTGCTTCTTCCCACTTTTATCTCAAAGTACTGTGCAATTTTTTCTCAGTTATCAATGAACTTTCTTATTAGACATACTTGTATTTTATAATTAAATACTTTACCTTTTATTTTACCACAATCTCCCCTTGTCTTCCTTCTTTTTTTCAATCAGAAAGTATCAAGTATATAGTATCGAGTATCGAGTTAAAAAAGCCTCATCTACCCCAAACATTCACAATTATTACCCCGACTAGAGCAAGAGCCCCTCCCACTAATGATAAAAAGAAAGGCATTTCTCCTAACCATATCCAGGCAATTAATATGGCTAATACCGGGGATAAATAAAGATAGCTCGCTGCTAAAGAAGCTGGGATTCGGGAAAGAACATATGACCAGGTAATATAGGCCAAGGCGGCCGGGAAAATACCCATATAAACAATAGCAAGCGTTGCTTCAATCGGTGCACTTTTTATATTTTGGAATAGACCTCGTGAAAAAAATAATTGAAAAAAAGTACCGCTCCAGATTGCATAGGTAACAAATTTTAAAGGTGAGTATTTCTTCAAATAAGGTTTTTGTAAAACAAAATAAAAACTCGTACTGATGGCAGCTACTAAAATCAAAAAAGCCGCCGGTTCAAATCTAATTCCTTCGCCTTCCCCTATGGCAACCAAGCTTACTCCTAAAAAACTAATGATAATCCCTATCCAACCCCAAATCTTAATCTTTTCTTTTAAAATAAACATAGCCAGGATAGCAGTAAAAATTGGACCAGAAGCAATTAAAAAACTGGCAGAACCAGCAGTTACTTTTAATTCTCCGAAGGTGAGGGCAAGATGATAAACGGTTATCCCTATAAAGCCAAGAAAAAATATTGCAGGCAGATCTTTTTTTTCAGGTAAGGGCATGCGGGTA
>Ga0265595_1000228_pt1 | contig 54160 bp, 70 predicted proteins | sample saktaG_15_FD_190148 | JGI IMG/M metagenome (GOLD analysis project Ga0265595, IMG submission 190148) | Saline water microbial communities from Sakinaw Lake, British Columbia, Canada - sak_2013_06_06_50m | ecosystem: Environmental > Aquatic > Non-marine Saline and Alkaline > Saline ... | reverse complement strand
CCAAGCATCATCAGTAACTTCTTTTACTGCTGCTTCAAACTGTTCATTCAATGTTTCAATATTAGAGCTTGAATCCGTTTTCTCAAGATAAACCAGATATAACTTTTCCAGGTAATCATCCGTTACTACCGACGGATCGAGGTTTAGGCTTGAGACTGACCCATCCTTACCCATTACTAATAAAGCATCACCACCTTCCATAACTATCTTTTGCATTTCCTGAAGCGTTGGTGGTGTTCCATTCTCATGGTATACTACGAATAACCCATCTGCTGCAAAGGACACCTTTCCTTCTTCTCCATACACATTGTATAGTGACTTGCCAACGTGGGTAGTATACTGTCCTGTTACTTTCATCAACTCTTCTTCCGTCAAAGTTGGGCTGGTGGGTTTATCTGCTAAGGTATTCCAAACTTTCTCCTTCTCAACTATCTTCGCCTCTGCGGCGGCCAGCTTTTCTTTCAACGCCTCAATATCAAGCTTCTTTTGCTTTATCGCCTCCGCTACCTGCTGATGAATATCGGCTACTGTCTTGGTAATCGGTTTGGTGGCATAGTGCAGTAGCTGTCCCGGGTTGAAGTCAAAACCTTCGTCCGCACCAACATACTTCTGGACACCATTTTTGTCAGTATAGGATTCTGGTGGTAACTGTTCCTGCATTGGATGGAATATCTCAATAACCTGGCACCTACAACCCCACCCGTTCGGCGGGAATATCTTGTCCCACTTTGGGTGGTTCTTTTGCAAGATAACGCCATCTAACATTCTGTGTGTCATTCTTACTCGGTCATCGCCGACGGTTACATACTTATAACCCCAAAGGAACTCCCCAACATACCCTTCCTGGTTAGCTTGCCACTTCGCTCCGCTGTATGCCATCTGTGCCTGAGTGCGGAAGAGGCCTTCTATCTGATATGAGTTGGTTGGACTGATTCCTGATGCGTCGAATGCCTTTTCTAATCGCTTGGTGGCATCTCGAATATGCTCACCCTTGTTTAGTGACTGGTAGATGGCAGTGTTAACCTTTCCCTCTGCCATTGCCCCTGTCTTGATAAGTGCCAGGTCAATCTGGTCTCCATAGACTTGCTTAAGCTTGTCCAGCTCAGCCTTCTTCAGATTAAGTAACTTCCTCAAGTACTGGACTTGTGGTGTGGAGGCAGACAACTGTAGGTTGGCAGTGTCTAACCTCCTCTTCAACCCAAGAAGATGTGCACCTATCGTGGCTTCCAAGAGCTCGTCCTTGGCTTTCATCAATTCTGCGGTTATGATGCCTGGATAGTATTGGCCACGCTTGAAGGCTGTCCTAACTTTCGCCCTTGCCCTGGCAGCGACCTTTGCCGCGGCTTCTGCTCCACGGTGCTCAATAACATACGTCTCATTCGCCATTTGTATCGCGAGTGCCCGTTCTTCCATACTAACCGCATATTTTCCGTCTGCCATAGCAAAAACCCCTTTCATCTTTTAGCCCTGCTTGAGGATCTACTGGTAGCCTATGTCTTTGGATAGGTTACTTCTTTGTCCTGCCCGCCGCAGCCCTGGTCGGTTTCTTCCAAAATCCTACCACTTTCGCAAATTTTGACAATTGAACCTCTTCGTCCTCTGGAATTCCCTCGTTTAGAGGCTCTGCGGAGTCCAATGGTGGTAGTTGGGAGCCCTGCTCAGCTACTACGTCCAGCTTTGGTATCTGAAGTTTGTCTTTGATGGAGTCCGTGTCTATTGTCATAAACTCTTCTGCGAACCCCTGTGGGTTAGTTACGAGGGCGGTATAGATGCTTCGGAGGTATTGAATCTGCTCATCTATCAACGGTGCTGCTTGTAGCCACACTTTACCTCTAAAGTCTTCTCCGTAATTAAGTGCTAGTAGTTGGTCTACCACCTGCTGATTGACCATCCGGGTTATCTGGCGGTCAGTCAACTGGATATTCTTAAGTGCCATATCGCCGTGCTCACCTGCCTCTGCCTTGGTTCCGAACTCAGCTTCCAAGATAGCTCGTTCTGGCACTAACAATGCCCTTACCTTCAATGCATCAAGATATTTTAATCTTTCGACGAAGGTTGGTTGGCGTCCACCATTGTCTTCGAGTAGCTCAATCTTCCACCCTACATTTTCCGAGTTATTCAACTGGTCAACGTATTCTATCACGGTTCGCGGCACAGTAATGGACCCACTGTTTTCCAGGGCTCCCAGGAGCTGCGATGCTACGGTTGCGTTGGAAGTAACTACCCCACCGATAATAGATGTCCCGGATGGGTAGTAAACAATAAAGTGACTACCCGCCACTTTCTTATCATATTCGGCGGCTGAGAACTCGGCTCTGTCGTATTTCTCCATCGTCTTCCTTACATTCTCAAGAAGACTTGTGCCATACCAATTCGTGCCTTCTATTCGAAATGCTATGTGCAGACACTTATTCACATCTAAGAACACCTCGTTGCCCGAGTATGGTGACTGCTTATACCCGGCGTATTCTCCTGTCTCAGTTATGACCAAGACCTCTGTCATTTCGTGGAGTAGTGGTTTGAGCTTGCTTAATACTATCATCCCATCCACGACGGTAAAGCATTTCTCAAAGCCCTGCCATCCGAAGTCAATACCACCACTCAAAGCGGACTCCATAATCTGTTCACGGAGTGGTAGAAGGCATTTGTTTATCATTTCTACGGCATCGTCCGGTACGTCCTTCTCGGACTCTACTGACCAATCACCACTTAACGCAGTAGCCAAGATTAGTGCCCTTGCCAAGGCTACTGTTGGATCCTGCCTGATTTCCCGGTATAGCTTGTAGGATGCCCCAGTGGCCATCGTTTTCATCAGCTCTTGTGTGCTAATGATATAGTCGACCTGCGGAGGAGTTATCTCACCAATCTTTACCCTGGCATCTATCTGCGGTATCTTTATCTCTGTACCTATCATTTTAACCGTTCCCTTCTAATTGAGGTTGCTGGCATCTTCTCACTATGGTTAATAGAAGCAGCTACTGCTGCCTTCTGTTTTAAGAATCTATCTGCTGGCCTTGCATGGGCTTGGCTGGCTGGGTCTGTAACGTATACTTCATACTCTTCGTTTACTTCCACCTTTATTCGGATTGGGAAGAGCTTGTAGACAATGTAGCCCATGGCATCAGTTATATGCCCTATATCGCCCACGTCATTCACTTCTCGTGTGCCTGGTTTGTAAACCCTGCTTTGCAAGTCGAATATCAGATGCTTACATCTCGGGTCAACGAACAGGTTTCTTTGTCCGTCCGCACTGCATATCCTTGCATTGGTTGCTGCGAATCTATCACCTACCAGGGGATTGGAGTATAAGTATAAGATTGTCCTTCCCTGCCTGAGGAACTGCGGGTAGTTAGATATCTGCTGTATATCACTTGATGTAGCGGATGTCTTTCTTGCTCGTCCAGTAGCATCCCCATAAAACTCCCACCCACCCTGGTGGTCAGGGTATCGTTCTGCTAATATGCGGAGGGTTGCCTGGGTATTTGTATTCCTCAACCAGAGTTCATCAAACACTTCTATTACATTCGCTCTGCGGTGACATAAGACCCAAGCCATTGGATCGACGTTGAAGTCAGAACCAACTAAGATTGTCTTGTGTGGGTCGTAGGCTACTGGCCTTACATTCCTGTCCTTGTCAAAGGCATGGAAGACACCACCACCCGCTGTCTGCCAACTGGCGTTGAACTGTTCATTAAAATCACGCTCGTCCATCACGGAGCGGGCGTAGTCTAAGGATGCCTTTGGAACGATGTCTGATGATGGCCACGTAAAACCTTCCGCGTCTGGGACATCACCTCTGCACGCAGCATCGTAGAACTCATGGAACTCAACTGCTCCTATTCCAAACCTCTTCGGAACACCTATCCTCCAACACCATCCGTTTCTCCACGTAAGTGCCGGTAGTATGCTCAGGTCAAACGTTTTCGGTTTGAGATCGCAGCTTTCGTCTAACACACAACCGTCCCACTGATTACCCTCTACACGTTGTGGTTTGTCAAGTCCAACTATATGTAACTCACTTCCGAATACCGTCCTTATCAACAGTTCCGAGGCTGAAATGCTTTCTATCCATTCCTTCGGTATAAGACGAACAATCGGATCCCAGGCAATACGTTTGGCTTGTCCGTAGGTCGGGGCTCCGTAGAAGTACATTGGATTGCCCCATGCCTTCTTTACTGGTAACATTCTAACCAGCCTTCTTCTCGCCAATTCAGTTTTCCCCGAACCCCGCCCCGCTGGGACAGCTACGAATCTCGCCTTAGTTGTCCACAACTTGAACTGGGTTGGGTGGTAGTTTAGTGGTGTCCAATTGTCTGGTAAATCAATCATAGATCCTCGCGTCTTTTCTTATTGAACTGGTTTGCCACTTCATCCACCCTCCGGTACTTCCTTGCTATTTCTTCCCTGCCCGAGTTTTCGCTATCTGCCATAGAATAAGCTTCCTTGACACTTCCCTACCAAGTTCCATCTTGACCATATTATTATCTAATATATCTGTATCCGGGGATTTAATTAATAATTCCTTAAGAAGTAACGCATATACTTGTGGTGATAATTTAACGTTGATTACATATACACTTTCTTCTTTATCCGTATTGCAATCGTTTGCTAACGTTCGGAACACGAAAGGAAGTAACGACCAGGGGAATAACCAAAATAGGAACCAGAAGCCGTGCCTCATCTTATATGTCTTTACCATATAATTGCATACTACTGCTGCTATGGTTAACATTATTCCTGCTCCCAGTAACTGTCCTATCATCCACACAAATTCATCATCCATTATTAGATTATGCATAGTTTTAACTTCCTTCCCTGAGTTTGATTCTCGGTCTTACATTAGTTTCACTTATTCCATTCCGATTAAACGTACACGTTCTCATATCCATTTCCAAGACAACCTGGTCTGGTGTAAGTGTCGTTTGACCAACTCCACCTTCCCCTCTACTGTCCTCAACATCAGGCAGTAAAGGCATAACCAGCTTTGTAAAGAACTCGAACGGATTCTTGTCAAACCTCTTTTGAAATGCTACGGATAGCTTATTCAAGTTACCCTCTATCTCTAATATCTTGTCCAGTTCACGTAGAGCCCTACGTCTACCTATTGCGTAATCGCCTGCTGTACGTCCACCTGCTTTTGCACCTACTTTTACCATAATTAATTCCTTTTCTATAACCCTATTTTATATTCTTATTCCTTCTAAGTCAAGGATATTCCTGCTACTTTCATCTCAAACCGTATAAGTGCCAGTATTAACACGAAAAAAGATGACCTTCAGTTGGTTTATTGCATTAGGAGTTTACTGAAGGTCACCGAGAAACGGGGTATTAGTAGCGGCTCAACTTATTCATCTGGCTTAACCATATTCTCTTTGCCCTTAAACTGCTCCTGTTCTGCGGCAGCGAACTCATTCAATATTTCTTCCTGCCGTGCTTCCTTCCCACTACGTTGGGATGCCTCAAGTACTGTTGTTGCCTCACCTTTATCCTTTCGGCGATAATTATCTGAGCGTGTCCTAAAAGGTTTGCCGGAGCTGTAGACTTCTGAGAGGGTTACTTCCTTATCGTCTACAAAAAACTGTTCCATGGTAATCTTTACAACATCCTTCTTTTTGACACCCCACTTCTTCGGTAGGAAGTATTGGACGAGGTCTTTTGACCCGACTGCAAATAAATCCTTAGCACTTTCACCATCTATGACTATTGCAACTTTCATTCGTCCCACCCTTCTTCCTTCTGCTTATCAAGACGAACCCTTTCCTGTAAAGACACACCTTCCCGGGGCAAGTCTGCTATAGATTCATACTTACCGTCCATCCGCTGATAAGATCCCTTCGATGGTTTCTGGAAGGGACAGGGTATCTTCTTGACTTCCTCTTTATCCATCCAGCCTTTAACTATGAGACTGTCAAAAGTGCAATAGAATGGATTAGTTCTGTTATCCAGGATCTTAACCAATGCCACTGTACTCCAAGAATCTGGCATAAACTCAATATACTCCGGGTCAAAAGCAACCCGACCATCCATGATTGTCCTGGAGCCAAGATAGATTGCCTCCAGCCATTGCTCAAAGTATTCCCTTCTCCAGATACGGTTCCGGCGGAACTTCCACCTCCTTAATCGGCAGTAAACATAAATCAAATCTCCAACCTTAAGACTCTTACGCACCTTCTGAATATCCACTGGTAATTTCTTTAGCTTACTCATTTCTTTTTCTCTCCATATTTCGGATAGCTTGCATTCCCTGCCAATGACCTTCTGAAACGACAGACACTCCGTGCCTATATCGCAGGAAGCACAGTATTGCATAAACTTTTCAGGACGCTCAACATTTTCATATACCTTTCCTTTGTAAGTAACTTCTTCAATTTCCTTATCCATCTCTATTTCCTCATTTCTTTCTTATTTCGCTCTATTAACCACTGCTCGTGACACTCAACACACTGTGGAATACCATTTACTGTTGCCCATTCATTGCGTTCCGGATGTAACTTACATCTCAGCCTGTCTTCCCTTGGTTTCAGATAATCCACCACTTTTCTACCCTCATAAATTAGCCCTGCTTGACGATCTCGACATGGCCTATGTATTAGTATAGGCAAAAAAGCGAGTCTGGCGTACGGACTCGCTCCCTGAGTTCTTGCTATAGCTTCGTCTTAACAATGGCTACATAATCCTTGGTAGCCTGCCCTGCCTTGCTTTCGAGGGCAGCATTGATAGTCGCCTTGACTTGAGGTAAAGCAACCTTAGCAGCCTGGACACCTTTTATAATTTCAGAAGCGACTAACTCTACGTCCTTCTTACGTCCTGACTGCCATACTGCTGCTGCTGCTCCAAGAACCGCCAACACTCCATTAACCACCACAAGTGGCGGATATGCTGTGCTTGCCACTGTAACCACTGGTGTCATAGCACTTACGGTTTCCTGAGTTTTCGCTACTGCAGCATCTACACCTTCTCTTTGCTTTTCCGTGCAGCCTGCGATATAGAGGCTCAAGGCCATTACTATCGTAAACAGTGCCAGTAAAACAAGTTTCTTAATCATACTACACCTAACCTTTCTGGTTTATCAAAAACATATCACCTTAGTTAGTAAACGCTCTAAATTCAGTGATATGAGCTTTGCATATGCTTTCTCTAACAATCTTCAGATCCCGCCCCAACTCAGCCTTAACCCATTTCCGATATTCCACAATAAATAGGTTAGGATGGTCTTCTACAATCTTCGCTCTATCCCACCTGGATCTGTCAGTAGCTATCGTAGCAAACTTCCCAAGAAGGATGCCTGGTTCATAATCAAGATTGACCCGGGGCTTCTTAGTACTGGTAACTTCCTCAGTCTGGTAGGACTCTATATTTCTGGTAATTCTACCTGCCTTCATTTCACTTCCTTCTGTTCAAGTTGACAAGCTTCGTGCTTTTTCAGGAATGGAACCAATAACGTTGGACCCAAACCTACTACTACTAAACCAATTATGATGTAACCCATTACTGCACCTCCACCCAATCGTGAACTACTTCAAGAAGATGCTCATAATCGCCGGACTGGGCTTCCTTAAGAAACTGGGCTACTGCTATACCCAAACCCCTGTCCGTTAGTACCTGCCGCACCTTCGCCATTATAGCGTAAGCGTTGCCTTCCTCACCATCCAACGTTCCATCGTCCCCAGTAATCTTTACCATAAGATTCGTTCGCGGGTGGGCGTTGGCGTTGAAAACTGCTGCTCCTTGCATAAAGTCGTCCGTAAACCGTTCCATACCTGGTTTATCCCAATCTATGGGCGAAAACTCTTTTTTATCCTTTGCCATTTCATTCTCCAGTTAAAGTTGTTCAGGACATACTGCCTGCTTTAGTAACTTAAGGTCTGTGTAATACTTCGACTCTTCCGGCGGTATTACATTGCCTAACAAACGAACTTCATATCCACTATCATTCCCATTCCAGAGAATCAGAAAATCGTTTACCTGAACCATCCATCTCGGGTCACGATAGAACAACCAACCACCGCCTAACGTCCGAACCAGCTGTCCCAGTTTGAACATCTCATCTGCCTTACGAAGCTCATACTCAGGAAGGTCAGTGAGTAACTGAATTAACTTTTTTCTTATCATCGCAATTTCCTTTCTTAAAAAATTCTAGTACATAATCAACACAGGCTGCTTGCCCTTCTACCGGTAATACGTATCTACATCTGGTCACCAACTTTTCATAGAGACCATTAATGTAGATACGGTAACAATACCTACAGCCTGACATCTCACGAATCATTTCCTTCACCATTCTTGTGAATTCTGGGGACATCAGCGTATCCTGCTTTCTACATCCGCACGCTCATTCTCAGCTCTTCTTTGCTGCCCCTCCACAGTAAACTCCCCCATCCACCGCCAGTAAGCGATTCTGTCCCGCCTGCCTTCGACTTCTGGATAAAAGGACTTCAGCATACCAAGGTTCATCTGCTCCACGGTATTGCTTTCCAAGTTGACAAGATTCGCCATGTAAGATACCATATCCTCACCAACGTACCCATCCATATGCTGCTCTGTGAACAGTACGACTTCTTCATCAGACACCTGAAAACTTTCAGTAATCATCCCAATAAGTATTTTAGACTGCTTTGCCATCATACACCTGCTTTCTGTAGTTTAGCGTCCCCTCGCAAAACCTTCATTAAACGACGGAAATCCTGCCCACATAAACCAGCCTTCCGCGTCCGATAATCAGAACAGGTCACCAAATGAATAACCAACGGTTCCCGAGTATCTATCGAACCAAGTTCACGAATCTCTGCTATAAGATCCAGACACCTCCTGTACTGACGATACTTACCAAAGATTTCACCACTTTCCGGGTTAACCACTGCCCACATCATCCAACCCCGTGCCATCTTTCCCTCTGCTAACTTTGCCATCATACACCTTCTCCCGCCACTACTGGCTCCTGCTTCACAAATTCGAGATTGAAGTTACTTACATGGTCTGGATGCTGCCGCCTCACAAACGCTTCTGCGTCTTCTTTTCTCCAAAACTGTGCCACGGTTTCCCCGCTTGGATCGTCTTCCACACACCAGCCTTCTTTCATCAACTTTGCCATCATACACCTGCTTTCTGGCGTAAATCCCTCATCTGAATCTTATAATACTTGCTACAAATACCAGAACTGGCATCATACGTCGATACTGGCCAACTGGCGATAAGAAGTTCTGATTTCTTCTCAACAATGCCAAACTTAACCAGCTCATCCCGAAGAGTTATACATCTCTTATGCTGCATATACTGACCAAAAATTTCGCCGGTCTCTTTTGAAAAAACTTGCCATCTCTTATTGTTCTTCTGTAACTTTGCTAATCTTGCCATCATTCGTTCCTTTCATTTCGTTTCATTTCGTCTACTTGAGGATAACCATTATCCTATTTCTATATATAGATTATAACGGATTTCGACGATAAAGTCAAATGAAATGCACTCGGATTCGTTAAATCTTTTATTATCTTAGGCACTTAAAACGGTCGTTATAGAGCTACCATTCTCATCCTTGACTATATGTATCTCACCGTCAAAAACGCCCTTGTCCAGACTATGGTGGTCGAGAAGGTATATCTGCTTTCCTTCTTTCTGACTGCGATATGAAAACCAGTTTAACATATCCTCGATACCTTGAACAGAAAGATGCTGCGTTGGTTCGTCCCATATTTCCAGGTTAAAAGGTAAGCGGACTCTTGACCGAATAAGATTAGCCAGACCAATTGACCCGGCCAACCTCAGTCGCTGAGTTTCCCCACCTGACCAGCTTTCCCACGGAATGGCAGTATTAGTAAACGGAGCTTTGACCAAGATAGTAAAGCCTTTCGATATACCACCCGACTTATTCTCCTTCTCAACGTCAAACTCAATTTTCCAACCCTCTAAACCAACCTGGACAAGAGTATTGTTTACTTCTATTTCAAACTCGCTTAGACAGGAACTAACGATCCACAATCGTATATCGCGGAATGCCTTTGTCCAGTACTGATAACCGCTTATCTTCTGGTCATACTGAGTCTTCTCATCCTCGTACGTGCTCTTCTCCGCCTGAGTATCTGCAACCTTCTGGCTTAGGGCTTTCAGCTCCACAATATATGGATTCGTCTGCTTCTTCACACTGTCCAGGTATTCCTGATGCACCGCAATAGTATTCTTCTTGCTACTTACTTCCTGCCGTAGTTGACGAAGCGGTCTGTCCACCTGTTCGTTGTAGACTGCTAATTCCTTGTCCCAGACAAGCTTCTCAGTGCACAGCCTCTTTTCCGCTGTTTTAATGGCCTCCGCATATATTGCCTTATCCGACCGAGCAAGAATCATTTTCGCATCTAAGTCATCCGCGTTAGTAAACAGTATTTCTGCCTCTGCTGCTAAATGATCTACCTTTATCTTGTTTCCACAGTAGGTACATACCCTTGTCTCCAACATCTTTTCTATCTTACATATATCGGAATCAACAGTATTTATCTGGGCACTTAACATGGTTACCTTTTGAGCAGCATCCATAAAAAGCTCCCGAGCATTCTGTAGCTCCTCTTCTCGAATTGACAAATCCGGCGGTTGTGGTTGTCTGGTTGCTTTTTGCTCCAATCCAGCCAGGGTTATCAGTACTGGTTTGAGTTCAGCTTCTAACCCTGCTACAACTGCTTTCTTCTGCTCTAACTGTTGGTTAATGCTTTCTTGCCAAGCATCCTTTCTTTCAGAAGCTAACTTCTCACTATCTGCAAGAAGACCCAATGCTCGAATACTTCCGTCTAATCGTGATTGACATAACTGTGAATTCCGTGTTACGTCCGCCAGTAGAAGCTTTGCCTTCTCCGCAAAACGATCCCAGACATCCAAATTCAGAATATCTGAAAACAGTGCCAATTTATCGGTGGGACCCAGGTCAAAGAAGAATGGATTAAACTGTCCCATTAAGACACCATTCATAAAGCCAAGATAGTTTATGCCAATCAAATCGTCCACTACCTTCTGCTCTACTGTCTTTCCATTCACGGATAAGCAATTTGGACTCTGGGTACGGCTGATGTTGTAAATAAAGTCTCCGGCGGTTATTTGCACAACTACTTCTGCTGTCAATTCACCCCAACTGATAATGTTAGATGCTTTCAATCCCCGGGCAGTCTTTCCATATAAGCACCAGGCGATGGCATCCCAGAAAGATGATTTTCCAGCACCATTCCCTTCCAGTGCTTTGTCAACCTGATTATCTCCCGACACAAGAAAGAAGCCAGATACAATTGGAAGATTAAAGGACTGGGTCTTCCTAAAGCTCTTAAAATTGGTCATACTAACTGACTTTATCATTTCATCAACTCCCTTCCAACTTCCACAATATTCGCTGGTAGATTAGCCTGCTTACAATAGTCAGCATACAAGTCCTGATTCGTTTTAACAGGAGCCTTACCAAGCTTTCCAATCTTCTGTTCTGGTGTTTCGATAACCAACTCCATACTATGTAAATCTGCTTTGGATTCACAGAAATAATCCTCTATCCTACTACGAATATCCGCCCAATACTGAGTCTCGTCTTGTGGAATACTTACAATCAGTTTTACCAGGTCATCAACACCTAACCGCATTGCCTCCAACTCTTCTATAGAATGGATGGTTATCGTCTTCTTGTGTAGGAACACCGGCGTTGCTATTGACCAAGAATTCTTTGATTGCGTGTCCAAAAGAATCACCCGGGGTTCAAAGGCGTCACCGAAGGTTATCAGATAGGGTGACCCTACATACTCAACCGGACCCACAATCTGCGGATTATGAATATCCCCAGCATAGATCTTAGTCTTGTTGGATGTGAAATTAGAAGGAGAAGCACCTATCAACATTTTTCCAGAAAAACTTACTGCCCCAGTAAATAACTGATGACAGAAGATGTAATCATAATCACGAGCTACCCACTCACTAATTAACTCAGCATCATACCAATGTCGGCGATTCGGTATGTAGAAGCTGTTTATGTCCGGTATGGCCGTAGGATGAGTAATAAAATTCACCCCAGGCAGATATTGTAGAAACTTGAAAAAAGGACAATTTTCGTCTATATAATCGTGATTCCCAGTAAGAATGTCCATAGGACAATGTTGCGTCAAATCTGCAATTCTTCTTACTATCTCATTAACCAAGGACGAAGGGTGGCAGTCCTTATGCTCTGTAATATCTCCTAACACTATAATCTTGCTTACTTCCATCTCCGCAACATAATCACGGAGCCAATCAAGAAACTTAAACCGATAACTGTCCGCTGGTTTATCAGTTAAGTGCCAATCTGCTGTTAATAATACGTTCATTCTGCACCTCTTTCTATTTGTCGCGTTAACGCCGGGATTACATAGTCTGGACTCAAACTAATTACATCCGATAATCGGAATAATTGAATATCGTCCGTGGTAAACCAGGCCAATTGTTTTAACTTCCATTTTGGATCCAAGATTAGCCTTCCTTGTCTGCCCAAACCAACTATTACTGGTCTCTGGTTTTGCTTGGCAATCAGCATTGGTTCCCTGTGATACTTTTTTGAGTCTGCTTTTAACTTCAACCATATCCACCGAAATTCCCCGGTATCCGTAAATATCAATTGATCCAATTGCAAGGAACGGTATGCTTTGCATTCAATCATAAATTGCTTAGTCAGGACTTCTCCTTCTGAACATATAGCCGTGATGTCGCCACTACTGGCTCCCAGCTCAATATTCTTTTTCATAGCAACGGTTGCTCGTCCTCCAGACATTGCTGACCGCCAAAAGTAATCCAATCGTTTGCCCGCAGATAGCCATGAACTTAATGTCTTACACATTTCCCGCTCAAACTCACTACCTTTATACTTGCCATTCGCCATATTAACCTTTCGCGAGCTGGTCAGATCCTAAAATGTCCAACCAGCCCATACCTTTATACCATTAGTACTTTGACAGGTCAGGGTAAAATTTACTTTCTACCTCTTTCCAAACTTTGTTGACTGTCTCAGCAACCAGACCACGAATTGCCAGCCGTTCTTCACGATTACCCTTCTTCACTCTTTTGAAGAAAGCCGTGCAAGATGCTTGCCCATTTAGGTCTAACTCACTTTCTTTTCCAATCTCAAGAAGCCAGTCCACCCCTGCCGCAATATCGTCCACACCATAACCAAAGATTATTGGTACTTGACATTCACGGAACGGTAAACCGATTTTATTCTTTTCACACTTTATCCGAATAAGAACCCCAATAGGACGCTCTATCTTGTCAATGGTTTTTACCATCGTCTTTATATGCTTTAAGAACAATACCTGAGATGAGTAGAAGTCCAAAGCCCTACCGCCAGAACGTGTTGTTGCTTTTCCAAATACCACACCAACATTGTCCCGTATCTGGGACACAATTAATATGGTTACGTTGCTTTTAGCAGCAGCCTGGGTTATCCGGCGGAATAGCTGACTCATTAACTTAGCCTTCTTTACACCAAAACTGGCTTCGCCAAAATCTCCTTCCAACTCTGCTTTATCGGACAGAGCGTCCAAGGAATCCAATATATACAATCCTCTTGCCATTTTCGTAGTGGCGATAAAACTGACTATATCTTCATACATATCTTCCACAGTCTCACAGATGGATGCTGGAAACTCAACACGAGACAGGGGCAGACCTAATGCCTGAGCATATTTAGGATCAAAGGCTGCTTCGACTTCACGATATCTGATAACCCCGTCTGGATACTTGGCAGCGAAGTTAGCACACGCTTCTATCGCCAACAACGTTTTTCCGGACGACTTATCGCCTACAACATTGACTACCCGACCAACCGGGTAGCCACCACCTAATACACAGTCAAGAAGTTCACACCCACTTGAGAATGTTTCGACCCCGGTGGTAAAGTCAAATAAATCTTCTTCTATACGGGCTCTTTCCATGGTTGATTAATCCTTCAATGCTGCCCGTAAACGGGCTCTTCTATCTGCTAAAGAAGCGTCAGCCGCTGGAGCCGGTGCTGGTGCTGGAGCCGGTGCCGGTGCTGCTGCTCTTGTCCTTGGTGCTGGAGCCGGTGCTGGTGCTGGAGCTGCTGCTCTTGTCCTTGGTGCTGGAGCCGGTGCTGGTGCCGGAGCCGGAACTATATCTGCTACACGAGTCCTTGTCCTTGGTGCTGGAGCCGGTGCTGGTGCTGGAGCCAGTGGCGGTGCTGCAACTTCTTCCTCATAGGGCTGTCCATCGTCAAAAGGAACATCCGCTACTGAAAAGGCTGCTGCTTCAGCTCGCGTTTGTGGTGCTGCGGCTGGTGCTGCTGTTGCTTCTGCCGCTGCTTCCACTTCTGCACTTCCGGCAAAGATGTTCGCAATATAGTCCGCAGGATAAAAATTGAGGACAGATGGCAGTGGATTCTTAACAATAAACTCAAGTGTCAAATCCACCAATTCCTTATCGGCGAATAGTGGTGTAGCTCGTCTTGCTATCTGCATACCAATATATTTGGTCTTCTGCCCCTTACCCTCTTTAGTAAAGACAGCATCATATCCTTCTGTCGGATGGTCAATGCAAAGGTATTCGCCAGATGCTTTATCCATACTGACTGATGCCATATCCCGGTCTATCGTCCACGGCATTGACCATAGTATAGGACCAGCATCTTCGTCCGCCCTATTTATCATCCACACAAGAACGCGTTTGGTTACATACAAACTGTCCGCATATTCGGTCATGCCTTCCGCTTCCGCTTTTCGCCTTTCTTCACAACACGGGCATACTTCCGAAGGCATACCTAACAATGCCATCATATCGTCATTCTTCTCAAGACAAAGATATGTTTGCTCATCTGGCCCAACGCCATAATGAACATATATATCGATGCCATAATGCTCAGCATTTTCCCACGTTGGTGGAAGTATGCGAATTCTTTGGTCCCCTTCTTTTACTGAAAAGGAATCAAACTGTTGTTTGAAGATGGAATCAAACGATCCACCCTTCTGTGTAGCCCTTTTCTGGACTGCTTGCTTTGTTCTTTCCTGGTATTGAAAAGCCATAATCATCTTCCTTTCTGTGGCATCGCCATGTTTAGACGTACGCGTGTAGCGTTGATGCCTTTTCTATAATCATCCACCATAGCATCTTGCGTTGCTTGAGGTACACCCTTTTCGCAACTTCTTGCAAAATAACCACTGGTATACAATACTACTAAATCCTTCAAAGCGAAAGCACGTTGGGCAAAGGAATCACGTAAGGAACCGGCACTTTCCATAGCCTCCCTTGCTTGTAGCACTTCCATATTCATTGCACGATACCGGTCGTCCATCACAACTCGATTAAAAACCAAGGTCTCGGAAACCTTCTCATTGTCCTCAGATGCCTGCTGGCGAATCTCTCTATCGATTGATGCCTGTAATGCGGACAACTGGTCCTTAAGATATGCTACGCGAGATTGTGCCTTGGCATACTCTTCTCCCGAAGCATGATACTGTGAAGCCTGTTCTATCAGCTCCCTGTCCAACTCATTCTTGTCTATCAGTAACTCTTGTTTCGTAACCATTTCTATTTATCCTTTCATTAATATATATAGATCCCGTGTTTTACTTACACAAAGATAACCTTACCCAACGACAATAGCAACGGAGCCATGCCCTCCCCGGCGTAATATGGACTCCGGAAGCACGCCATCACAAACAGTATTTCCATCACACTTTCTTCAGAAGCAGTGTTTAGAAGTACCTTTGACAAGTAACTCAAGATAACCATCCGAATACTTTCCGGGGCTTGCTCATCCAACTTCTTGAGTATGGTTAACGCCTTTGCCCAGGTTGCTCCCTTTAATAGCAGGCGAGCCAGCTCAACTGCTTCTCCTTCTTCGGCACTGATGATGTGCAGGAGCTCTTCTACATCCGCTACACTTTCACATCCGGAACATTGAGCTAACGCCGTTAAAGATATTCGTACGCTACCACCAGACTTGATTGCTATCGCATATAGGATATCCTCGGAAGTAGTTAACTTTTCTTCCTTTGCTATTTTCAGAAGTAGGTCATATATTTTCTCCGAGCTTACTGCCTTAAATTCATACGTAGCACCCCTGCTGCGGATTGTAGCCGGGATTTTTGCTGGCTCCGTTGTGCAGAAAATCCAGTATACCCCGACAGGTGGTTCTTCTGTATCCTTAAGAAGACTGTCCCACGCTTGCTTAGATAATCGGTGTGCTTCATCCACAATAACCACCCGCGTCTTGCTTTTAGTCATTGGCTGGTATCTCAGGCTTTCAGTAATTTCCCGCATTTTATCAATACCGGTATATGTTGCCCCGTCTATATCCAACCGATTACAATCCTCACAGCCAAGGGTAGTTGCTATGATTCTGGCGGTGGTTGTCTTGCCTACTCCTGCGGGTCCGTGTAAGACAAAGCATCTGGCTGTGCCCTTCTTCAGAACATCCTTCAGCGAACGGACAATCGTTTCTTGTCCAATAAGCCCACTTAGCTCCGCTGGTCGAAATTTAACATTGTATGCATTATTCATCTGAACTAAATACTCCAATCTCTTTTAGATTTGCCCAATCTGGACCAATCTTTGCTTCAATTGTTATTGGTACATTTATCCAAGGAAAGTTTTTACGAACCATTTCCTCAACTATTACTTCCATACCTGCTTCCAGCTTTTTCGTAGGAAGAAGATAGGTCAAGTCATCATGTATATTTACCGCCGGATGTAACCAGTGAATATCTAATTCCTGGGACAACCGGGACAACCGGATCATTGAGTCAACCACTATATCTGATGCCGTGCCTTGCACTGGAGCATTGAATAGTTGATTATCAGTTAAAGGCATCCTTCTACGTCTTCCAGTTAAACATTCAACATAACCAAACTTATGATACTGCTCTTGCAGCGTTATCTGCCACGCTCGTATTCCCGGGAAGGTCTCCCAGAATTCTGCAATTATACCATCCATAACTCCGACAGACGTGCCAATATTCTTGGATATGGATTCGCTTATTGCGCCATAGATAAGTGGAAAGGTAAAAGTATTCTTTACGATACTTCGGAACTTCTTAATATTCCGACCAACCGCCTTATATTCTGATGCATTCTTAGCAGCCAACTTTTCCGCCCAAACCATATGTATATCATAGTTATCCCATAATGCCTTAACCAAGGTAGCGTCCTTAGACATCATTGCTACTACCCTCGCCTCTATCTGTCCATAGTCAAAACTTACCATCGTATATCCAGGAGGGGCTCCCAGTATACCACGAATAAAGGAATCTTCTCGAGCAGGGAAGTTCTGAAGGTTTGGTCCACTACTTGACAAACGTCCTGTTACTGTACTAGTATTGGTAAAGGTCGTATGGACTTTTCCATCTGGGTAAACATACTTTCCACCTACATTATACCCAGTCAGATAGGTTGACTCCAATTTCTTGTACTTCCGATATTCAAGAATTTGTCTGGCGATAGGATGACTTATCGTCTCAAGAATATCCTTACCTGTTTTAGTTCCTTTCAACTCCGGAGCCTTCACAATATCCTTTAATAACACAGCTACCTGCTTTGCCGACCCCGGGTTAAAGATACCATTGGTCTGCTGGTATTCAGATACACAGTCGGAACCTAAAATATCCACAGTCACTGTGGTTATCTTTTCTGCCAACATCTGACCAATCTCAATAATCCTTTCTGGTACTACCGCCAAACCAATCATCTGTGCCCCAACCAACGCTGGTATACGTTCTACTTGAAACTCATATACTTCCTGTAAATCTTCTACCTTCAATCGGCGTTCTAATAACCGCATTAGTATAAATGTATACTTTGCGTCCATAGCATTGTATGGAAGTAACTCAGTCAATGGATAGATCCGCATATTCTTTCTATCCATATCAGATGCCTGCTTAAGATGCATTCCGAGATTTTCCAGGCATAAGAAGTCCAAGGATAATCCCTGGAATCTTTCGTCAAGAATGTAACCCTGAACCATAGTATCCTGCCAATACCTGCCTGTCAAGGCTGCCGACGTAACTTTGACTGCAAACCATTCTAATTCAAACGCAGCGTTGTGGCACCACTTATCATCTTCGCTAACCAAATACTCTGCCATCATTTCCCGGAGCTCATCCATAGAATCTGGATCCCATTCGTAACTCGGATGGTCATATGGAAAGACAACTGTCCTCTTTCCATTACTGATTGCTATAGACAGAATATGGGAATCGTCGTAATACGGACGGAGGTGGGTTGTCTCAATATCCACCGCAGTAGGAGCACCACTGGATTCTCCCAAAAACTCTTTCAGCAGATGTAGATTCTTCTTTTCTGGTGTAATAAAGATGACCCCGTCTATCGTGGGCTCGAAGACGACCGGATTACCTAACTTTTCATAATCTCCGGATTGGAGGTTGTAAAGGTCGCGTTGGAACACTTCTTCCCAATCCTCTTCTTGATATCCACTTTTGAGGACAAATTTCGGATCCAGTATTGAATAGAACCAGCAGCTATGGTTTCCAACTGTTATTGGAACAAACCGTCCTCGCCAGAGCGTAGGCGTAGTTGCATTAATCGCCCACCGCAGTGGTATAGCACCAACCCCAACTATTACCGCCGGCTTACTATACTCAATATCTTCCTCTACATACTTCCTACAACACCATAATTCCTTATCCGTAGGTTCCCTGTCAAGTGGTGGGCGACAACATAGACAGCTACAGTATCTTGCTGTCGTAGTAACAAACCGCTTAAGATAGGTTCCACTTTTTCCTGAAAAATGATGTCCAACATTATCGTCATCCACGGTCATCTGAGCACTAAGAAAATATAACTCGGGATTCATATCTCCCTCTGCTATCGTCCCCGGGTACTGAATATTCGGATCGAGTAATAATCCGCAGTTTGTGCAATCTTGTATACCAAAGTCAATTGGAATAGTTTCTTCTTGCTTTGCTACCAATGGTGCTACCTTCGTTGACTTTTTCCGTGTTTTAGCAGGGGCTTTCATCTTTACTGCTGCCCTCTGCGTCTTTATCTCAGTTCTGGTAAAAAATCCAATTTCCATAAATACCTTCCAAAAAACGGATGCCCAGGATTAGCCCTGCTTGAGGATCCCGGAGCGTCCTATGTATTAGTATAGGCTTAATTACTCACGGTTGCAAAAAGTCCAATGGATCCAGGACCCGCGACAATAATTGCGTCTCCAATTAAGATCCTATCCGAGAATGGTAGGGCTGCTTCCAACTTATCCGGCGGTATCTGGACTTGAGCATCCGGATGCTTTTCCGTCAGCGTAATGTAATCCAGAATCTCACCCGCAGCATTCTTAGACAAAATTGACAAGACACCGTCCAATACCGTAAATGTGCTGAAGTAACCTGTCGGCGTTGCGATAGCTTTCGTCCTCTGAACACACCGTAGAAGTGATGGAGGCACAGCAATTCCTTTTGCTATCTCGGGGAGCAGTGGTTCAATAATCTGTTCAAACTGTTCCCTGTCCGCTCCGTGTAACGTCCTTGACCGAATAATCAAGTTTGACTCAAAACGTGCTTCCACTGTATTTTCTGTGAATGCTAATTCTATGCACTTATCTGTCGTTATCTTCATAACTGCTTTAAGAAACGCTGGCGGGACAATTATGCTAAAACCATCTCCCAGAAAATCAGGATTAACTACGCAGGTCACTTTGGTAATGCTAACATTATCAGTCGCATATAGAACCAATTCCTTATCGACCCAAAAAGTAATCCCTAACCGACTGGGGAAGCTTGCATTCTTTCCCATAGACAGGGATGCCCGCTCCAGGCAATACCAGAAATCTTCGTCCACAACGACGGTCTTCCGTTCTCCAGAAGTATCCACGACTAAAGGTCTGGTCTCGTTAGATTCGAGCAGCAACTGAATTTTAGTTCTGCCTACTTTCAACTTAACCACACCACCCTCGTTACTGAGGATTTCTACTGCCTGTGCCGTGGAAGATTCCAGTACGCCGAGCAGTAGTTGAGCATCCAATCCCCCGTCTATCGGAAAGGGACAGGGCATCTTATACATAACCACTTCGTCGGAAGCAGTTACAAATTCACCATCAAACCAAAATGCGGAGTCTCGTAAAGACATATTCCGGGCACCTAACCCTCGCTCCGTCTTTTTGAGGGCAGCTAACATTTCACTTCGTTCCATCTTTGTCCTCTCTTACCTTGCCTGTCGTTACAAGGCGTTCTATTGTCTCAGTATCATTTTTACCCATATCCGCGTAGGATATAAGACGATTGTTAGAATCTACGTCATTCAGTATTTCATTGAATGCTGCATTTAACCCAACTGCATTTACCATCTGTAGATGCTCGGGAAGCACTGCCGCCGGTAGTGTCTTAAAGACCTGCTTGTCAAAGAAGCCGCTTACTACTGGTACGTCATACGGACGTAAGATATTGCGGACACCTACCTGCTTAAAGTAGAAGGCGTTTATCCGCAACCGGTCGTAGTAATTAGTTTTCAACGAGTCTGGTGTTATAGCCAATCCGGAGAATTCTATGTATCTGGCGATAAACTTTTTCATTGTGTCTCCTACAGAATCATAATAATTATGCTTCTCGAGCATAGGAGATGAATCCCTGTCAGTAAACCCTACATACAACGGCGCTACTGAAAAATCAAAGTCACCGCTTGCTGCAATTCTCGGGAACAGACATCTACCATAAGCTGCTGCGAATATCCAAGTTGTGCTATCCACTGAAAACCAAGGATATCGCAGCAGGAAGGGGACCACGGTTAAACCAAATCCGTGTAGCTTAACCGTAGGAAAGCCAGTAGGGGTATGGCATAAGTATTGGAAGATAGCATCCAGCCACTTCCTTGCATTAGGATCTGCTCCCTGTCGTCCCAATGCTAAACCGATATAAGAACAACCAAGGTCGACCATCTTTTCCAGCCACTCCCTTTTCTCACCATAGTGATATACTGGCATTGGATCGAGACCTTCTTTTCTCATTCGCAGCATATTCTCAAATCCTTTTCTGGCGGAATCTTCTACTTCCTGTGGTGTCGATTCTCGGAGCTTGACCCCGGGTATCACATCCAGGTTCACGTAGTATTCTAAGTTATGCTTATTGCGGTGAATGAAATCAATGTACCCAGTCAGGTCGATTGTCTCACCACGATTCCATACGCTATAAGCACCACTGTCTAACCAAATCTTAATTTTCTTTTCTGGCATCGTCGAAAGCCTTCCTTTCTTTTATCATCGTTTCCTGAAGTCCTATTTGTTCTTGCAAGGTTTTAATCCTTGCTGCAGCTTCTTTCTCCCTTGCTAAGGTCGAATCTGCGTTCGTAGACAAGATTAAAGAAGCAATTGCTCGCAACTCTAACTTCCTCTTTCTTGTCCGGGTAAGATATATGCCACAAATATACATTTTAACTTCTTCCTATCAGCCGGAGAAATTCACTTTTCACTGATTGGTCAGTAAGAAACAGTCCGCGGACGTCCGACGTAATCGTCTCAATGCCTGCTTTTTGCACTCCACGACTTTCCATACATGAGTGCCTACATTCCAATAGCACTGCCGAACCTTTCGGCTTGAGAATATCAGTAATTGCCTGGGCAATTTGATTGGTCAACCGCTCTTGTACTTGTAACCGACGAGCGTATATATCCACCAATCGTGAGAACTTTGACAAACCAACTATTTGCTTGTCCGGTATATAGGCAATGCATACTGTCCCAAAGAACGGTGCTAAATGATGCTCACACATTGACCATACCGGGATATTCTTAACTACTACCATCTGATTTTGATTGTAAAGTTCCGCTCCATCAGTGAACGTTTTGAATACAGATGCTGGGTCAATGTTATAACCGTCTGTCCAAAACTTCCACGCCTTCAGTATTCGTGCTGGGGTTTCAAGTAGCCCACCCCGTGTAGTATCCTCACCTATATACTGTAGTAGCCGGGTTGGAATATCCAATGCCGAGCCTTCTTCGTCTACTTCCCAAGGAAAAACTAACCACTTTAGTGGTCTATCAAATAGAGCGAAGAATGGAGCATCAATTTCCGGATTATCGTTATACCGATTCCTGGTTGCTCCGGAATCAATAACATCGTCAACTATCACATCTGCGTCATTAACGTTATAAGTAACCACAGCGTCTAAAGCAACTGAGCAGCTTAGCACTGCAATTACGGCGTGCCATCCGCCCTTCGGAACACCAAATATCCGTAGAGGATGCTGGTGCTGGTTACTGAACTTCCAATGGTTAATTTTCTGTGCTACGATTTCGGCAGCATTTCGAACCTCTGCTATGGTAACTACTTTCTTTTCCATACTAACCTTTCTTTTTTCCAAACGCCTCTTGTTTACATGTACAGGCTTCACAGTGCCCACACTCTTCTGCCCCACCAACATAGCAGGTATACGACAGTTCCAACGCGTCCATACAACCAGGGATTGTCTTTGCCAAAGCAACCAACTCTTCCTTAGTATAATAGATGACTGGTGCCATAATCGCAGCGTGTTGCTGACCAATTGCCGCCGTCAATGCCTTTTCCGTAGCAGTGACAAATTCAGGAGTACAATCTGGGTATCCGTGATCCTGTGTTATCGCACCATATGCTATAACCGGGATTCCTTCTACCTCTGCTCTAATACCCAAGATGACCAGGAATAGCAGATTTCTTGCTGGGACAATAAAATCAATTCTGGTATCGTAGGCTGGGTCAACTATTTCATAATTTATAATCTCCCCACCTGTTACCAGCATAGTGCTGGACGAACCGAAGATTGCCGTTGGTATATCTATGACTTCAAATTCAGAACCGGCGAGGGTGGCGATTTGCCGTGCCCTCTCCAGCTCTATTATATTCTTCTGCCCATAGTTAAAACCGACAGCTTTAACATCCCAATTCCAAAGCTTCGTCATTATAAATAACGCAACTGTAGAATCTAACCCGCCTGAGAATGCTAATAATGCTTTTGGTTTCATTATAAACTCCTGCTTACGGTTTTACGGGTTCTTCAGCCAATTTCAAACCTGGTGACTTAGGAAGCTCTTTCGGCCATGCTTGCTTTAGCATACCCATCTTGTCAAGAGTCTGAAGGAATCTCCAAGTCTCGTAAAAACGGACAGTTGCCGTATTTGCTGAGATTCGATAACCCTCGTCCTCAAGAAGAGCTAATACTTCCAACCAATTCATAGTCGGATGTAAAACGCAAAGTTCATCAAACCTGCGTCCACCACCAATCTTCGGCTTAATCTTATCTGCGATTGCTGGTCCTATGTATGGTTCTGGCGGACCCACGAAAGTAGGTGCTTGTGGCTTAAACTGCACCGCCGATGCTGGTGCTGGAGCCACCACTTCTACTGGTATTTCTACTACCGGCGGAGCAGTAACGGAAGCCATTTCCTCTTCTTCGCCGGGGAACGCCGTGATTGAGTTATCAGAGTGATAAGCAATGATAGCTTCGTTAGCCCATACCTGAGCACTATCTGGGAGCAATGCCCAGTCTTCGTCAGTCAACTGATTGACCGCTCTTATCACTCTGCGAACAAAGTCGTCCGGTTTCTCATAACGCTTCTTAGCAACTTTTGCTACTGCCAAAATCTGATTCTTAATACTAGTAATCTTTGCCATGAATGTATTCCTTATATCTGTGCCCAACAATTGGACGATTCGTAAACAGTTACACTATCAATAACCAAACGATGGTTAGTGGTTTCTAACTGTGGTAATGTTAACTCAAGTCTCCGCTTAATATCCTGAGCAATAAATTCTGCGGTTGGTATAGTCGGGAGTATAAGAAACTTTTGCTCAGGACAAACCAGGGTTATACCAACCAACTGAGGATCTTGGTCACACATAATCAAACTGTGGTCATACAGATCCTCTATATGCTTAATGTGCTTCTTAAGAACTTTGAAATCCATAACCATCCCAGTGAGAAGGCTGACCGGTCCTTCAACCACAATATCAACCCGCCAATGGTGTCCGTGGATATTCTTGCATAATCCGTCGTAACCCATTAATCTGTGTGCGGCATCGAAGCCAAAACTAAATCCAATCTTCATACTTTTACTCCAATCTTGGTTTCTATAATTTCGGTTACTATTGCTATATCCAAACCAGAGATTTTCTCTAACCACTGGTGGATCGTTTCTCTACTACCATCTTCGTACTTCGTAAAAAGCGGAACTGCTGTCCTATCCAAATCCCGGTTTATACCAAGACTTTTTATTACCGTTTCAAAAACACCGTCCCCACCTTCTACGACCAAGCCAAGCAGGATGTCGTCTTCTTCATACCATAGCTTGGCCTCTTTAATCCATTCTTCTTCCGCCAATCTTCTGGCACTTACGTTGTCCGCAATATGAAGAATTCGACGATAAAAGGAGACTCCAAATAACCGCATAAAATGGGCTACCTTCTCAACGTGATACTGGTCAAAGATTGTCTGGTAGCAGAAAAACGCTTCTTGCAATAAATCCTCGATACTGTATACTGGGGATGTCTTCCAAACGTTCCTGGAAGCGATAGTATAAGCGTAACCTTCTACCTCTTCCCAACCAATGCTACACGTTATCAATTTCTGTCTTTCCATAATTATTCCTTCATTAATATATATAGATTCTGTGTTTAACTTCCTACACAGGATTCTTCAGTATCTCAGCATACAAATCCTTGCCCTCTTTAAGATACGCCAGTATGTTTTCGTCGACACTATCCTTCACAAATAGGTCATACATAAAAACTGTTTTCTCTTGACCAAGCCTATGGCAGCGTTTTTCCGTCTGCGGTCTTATGATACAGGACACTGAAGATTCGAAGTATATCACATATCTGGCAGCCTTCTGCAAGTTTAGACCAAACGCCCCTGCCTGATTATTGACCAGCATTATTCGGTACTTCGGGTCCTTAAGAAACTTTTGTAACTCAGCCCCAGAATCCTTAGAGCCACCATAGATCCGGGCTACCTTATACTTTCTTTTCTTCAACTGTTTTTCTAAGTAATCCCCAGAAAGTATGAATTCGTTAAAAATCACAATCTTCTCTTCCTGTGGAATCTCTTCAACCAACTCCAGGCACGCTACTGTCTTTAGGTTATCTTCTATTACTGCCGTAGCTCCGCCCGCAGAAACGATGCCAGAAGTAAACTGACGCATTTTGATGAAAGCATTATTCATCTGCGTGTTATCACCCCGGGAAGCGGCAAACGCTTTTCTCAAATCCTCATAAGATTGTCGCAGTTCTGGCGACAGGTTAATTGGAACTCGAATTTCAACCAGCTCGGGTAAATCCATACATTCGTCTACTTCGTAATGCAAGGCACAGTTTTTCATTCTGTCCCGGAGAATTGGTAAAGTCTTCTTGTCAAATACGTATTCATACATCGTCCAATATGCCTTCTTTTTTGTGAAGAAGCATTCCCGGAATAGTCCCAAAGTTGGTCCCAAAGATAATCCACCATCGATAATATAAAACTGGCTCCAAAGATTCTCAACATCCCTACCAAACGGCGTACCTGTCAACTCAAACCGAATATGGATAGTCTGACTTAACTTCTTGCACAGCTTGTAACTAAGAGACATGTGATTCTTTAGATTCGAACTTTCATCCATTACCAACATCTGAAACTTGCGAGCGAAAGCGGTCACCTTCTTATCTATCAACTGCAATCCCTTTTCCAGGAGCACCTCCTTCTCTTTCTTCTTATCTGTCTCCGGCAAGCCCTTTTCCAGGGGCACCTTCTTAACCTCAAACTCAACCTTCTCGCCTAAAGCATACAGTAAACCTTTGTAAGTAGCGATAACGATATCTTCTTCGCTGTCTTCGATTATAGCTGCCCGGTCTTCTGCATCCCCTTCCAAGCCAATAAAAGATACTTCAGGGCGGTGAAACCGAATCTCATCCCTCGTCGATTCGATGTTTACATTATTCGGAACAATCAGTAGCAGGCGTCTGGCTTCGCCCATCATTTTTCTAAAGTAAAAGATATCCAAGATTATCTTGGTTTTACCAGTCCCCATACCCATTAAGAACAACGTTCCGGGATAGGTTATTCCAATTAATGTTGCTACCTTCTGATGCTTCCGAGGCACAGTATGGAAGTCAACGCCGTAGTCCGCCAGTAACCTGTCCAACTCTTCCTCTGGAAAATCCTTCAACAAATCCAGATTGCTGGTTGGTGTCTCTAAGAACTTCTGAACTGCAAATTTAGATATCATTTGTTTGTGTCCTTTGGAATATAGTCCCAGTAGCGGGACTGCATTAATACTGAGGAATTGCAAAACTGTCCGAGTGCATAATTCTGAGAAATGATTATTGTAAACCCATCCTCTTCGCTTCGACAGTTTGAAACGAAAAGCCTTGCTAAGCCCAGTTTCTTCTCTGACTCAGTCTGACTATAGGTTAGGACGATATCCGCAGTTGCTATCTTCGAGACATCTTCGGCCACGTGCGTATCTCGAATTACCTTGCTTTCCATGCCCTCCTTATTTGCCTGGGAAACAGTTACTACCGCAAGATTACGCTTCCCAGCGATACCGCGAATGTTTTTATACAAAGCACCAAGGTCGTGTCGGTAGGATGCTGAATCTATCTTCATCAGGTCAATATAGTCCATCAGTATGATGTCTGGTATAAACTTCTTACTATCCTCCAACAAATCCAAAAATCCTTCCAACTCCGGTATTGTCAAACTGCCGGTTGGGAAGTTCTTGATTAGTAGGTTTGGTGCCATTCTCAATGACTTTGCCTTACTACGCAACCAATTTTCAATTCCTGGATCGCGGAGCGATGGGCGGTCAGGTATTTCCTCCGCTTGTAACGACAAGAATCTACCCATCTCATCTTTCTCAAACGTCTGCTTAATTAGCGATTGTGGTCGAGTAGTCACTGCGAAAAAGCCTTGTAAGTATCTTTGAGCTACTTGCTCTTCCGACATTTCCAAAGATATGTGCAGTATCTTTTTCCTTTGGATAAGATTAGTTTTCCCTACGTGAATTATAAACCAGGACTTACCACGCTTCATTGGAGCGATAAACAGCAGGAGCTCACCCCTCGCCGGACCAATGTTTCTATAGTCTAACTCCGGTATACCGGTCATATAACTACTGCCTGCTTTTCTAAAGAAACCAAACGCTGCATCATCAGTCAAGGTTATGCCTGGATCGAAGGACGTTGTGATTGTCTTTAGTCCGGACACCAGCTCACGTTCCGCGGCATCCAGTTGATCCGTTTGAATAAAGTCAACTACTCGCATTATTGAGGTTTTAATCTGTTGCTGTCTTGCAAACTGAACTGCTTTATCCAGAACATACTCGGCGTTAATGTTATTCTTGGTTTGGATAATCGATAAGTAAATCTTGCGGTATACAGGCTCGTCTTTTGGATTCTGTGCAACCAACTCATCCACTAAATCTATAAAATGTTCCCCGGGGACCCTATCGTACTTCTGCCAGTAATTGTAAGCCTTGCTGGCGATTTCTCGATAAAAAGTATCCCAGCATCCCAACGGGACTATCGCGGGGACTAATCGTCCCTTGTCCTCGTCCCAACATAGTAAACATAGTAGGCACTCTTGGACAGCACCGGTCAAAGCTGTAGCCATTATAGTTGTTCCTTAATCATAAGATAAAGAAGACCGGATTCCAAATAACCCGGAAACTGGTCGTCTATGACTTGTTCTATTCTTTCGAATACCTGGGATATGGTTTTGATACCTACGGGGATTTCCAGCTTGTCCAGATAAGTCAGTGTTGAGAACACCAGCATATCAAGCATCTTTAGATAAGACACCCCGGACGTTCCTACTTTCAAAGACACCAATAGTTGCTTTACACTAACTATACCAGATGCCCACTTAGCGTAACCGGTGGTCTTCTTGAATATCCCGAAAGGAGGAAGAGCAGATTTCAACTTCAGATTGAATCTGTCGTAAAGGTCTGCCTCCAACCATACATTATCGCCCTGTCTTTTGAACGTTGACAAAGCCTTTTCTAATGCTATAATTTCTGTCTGATTAAGCTTTGGAAGGAGTAATAGAATGCTTGCCATTGATGACATTCTGTGCCTCTTTCTTTACTGCTGATAGACAAAACTCATGCATTGGTAATCGACCATTACCTGGCTGACTGCGAGCAATCAAAAGTGCTTCCCATATAAAGTCAGCATCTTCCTGTGAACAGAAAATACCAAACCTCATTTTATTAACTGTCTTTGGCATTCATGCCTCCAAAGTCCTCATCTGGAAAATCGCGGAATTTTTGGGCTACTACTTTTGAAGGCACTGGCACCGGTATCTTCTTTGGAAGGGTTGCCCGGAATGGCAAACCATCCCGGCGTATCAGTTGACAGTATTCGTTGCCACTGGCAAAATCCGCACACAATGTTGATTTAACCCCCTCACCATATGTGGCTTGGATAAGACACCTTGTTTTACCATCCTCTCCTTCTTCCAACATCTCACAATCACACCAATCATCCTTAAAATCCTCCGGCATCATATTGAGTATATTATCAAAAAGCTTTTTGAGGATTGGTTTATGGGGAGTCTGGTTACGCACCTGATATGCTTTAACCCAAAAATACGTTCCAACTCTTCTGCAGCAATTGCCACACTGAGTACATTTTTCATTCTCTGGCATCTTAATCTCCTGTTAAAATTAATAGTGCGGGGCACCCAACAAGGACACCCCGCTTGAAATGAAAGAAACAATTATGCTAAGCCGCTGACCAATTCAACAGCTAAATTCTTCATACCATAATAGTCCTCGGTTGCTGCGACAAACCGCTTGTCCTCCCCAGAACTATTCTTTGAATCACGATACTCGCGATGGTCGTGATACTCAGCAACGGCATTGACAAAATCTAATCCCGTCTTTCCGTCATTACCTGCTCCAGTAAAGAACAGTTCCCTGACTGTGCTCCGAACTTCCGATATGCGACCCTCCATCCGTGTACTGGATATCGGATACATTTTCTCAAGCATATCCTCAAGAATAGCATCGCCCATCTTTATCAGTGCCAGGGATTCTAACTTCTGCTTAAGTGCCTGGTAATAGATATGGCTGAGTTGTAAAGTATCTCTTGCCAACTGCTCCTTCTCTTTCCAATTTACTGTGTGGCGAATGCTGAAGGATTTTCTCATATCATCGAGTGCTAAACTCAAGGTATTCCAACACACCACTCGAACCGGTGTCCATAGGATCCTGGTCGGCATTGTGTAATCGTGTGAACTGGTCAGGAGGATATATTGGTCTACTGCCCAATCTGCTATCGTTATTGACTCGGGGAGCTTAACTAACAAAAAGACCTGCTTCCCTCCACGCAAGGATCCGGCGGTATGGTACATTGCCAATCCGTCCCCTACCAGGGTGTCCATAAATTCAAACTGTTCCCGGTTTTGGATGATGGTATAGGTCTCAGAAACTATTGATAAGATCTTGCCATCGTCTTGACGTATTGCAGCGTACTGCCCGGGTATAACCTGAGCAACCACCGGTATATCATCAACCTTCAGATCTGAGACAACGCCAATTGGTTTCTTTACTACATCCCAATCCAGACCAGCCACCTTTAGTGCTGCTGCTGAGGTTACTTCGGTAGCAACCTGAGTTCCCAGCCCATGCCATGGTTCTGCACCGACGTACATCATACTTGCGCCGCCGCCTCTAATTTCTACTTCGTGTGCCATTAGTTCGTTCCTTTCATTTCGTTTCATTTCGTCTACTTGAGGATAACCATTACCCTTTTGCTATATATATATAGATTATAACGGATTTCGGTGATAAAGTCAAATCCTATTTCTGAAGATTTTTAATATTTTAATATCTTAGTAGCCTACTTTACCCCTACTATCCACTTAATCATATCCCGTTCACAAGACAACTCACGCAGGTGTTCCCAGCCCTGACTTTTCAGTGGGCGAATAATTGTCAGTGGGTAGCAGGTATCTGTAGTTGAAAACGTGTCCCGGGCTTCTGCAGTAAAAATACCCATCCTGGTATGTAAAACCTTAACTATCTGTCCCTTCGCTATTCCGCCCATTAATACATTCATTCCGTGATCCTTTCGTTGAATCGATGTCTTTAGTATTGCATAGCACACACCACCACCCGTCCACATATAGGTCCGCTTTTTCCGAGTAAAAACTTTACCCTCAACGGTCTTTCCAATATATGCCCACGCCGTGTAAATCATAAACACGGCCTGCATTCTCCCCGTGCCTTATGCCGGGCACAGTTTTCGGCAGACGCGAACTGAGTATTACAGTCTCTGCATACCCGGTCTGGATAACATTCGCCGTCGGCAGGGACACAAAGTGTCTGGTGGCTTATTAACTTGACCAGCCCACACTGCCTGCACCGATAGTTAACATTTCCCCAGGCATCACACACAGCATTAACCTTTTCCCAGTTGTGCATCATAGGACCTGCTTTTTCAACCATACCAAGAAACAGTCTTGGTGTAACACCTTCACCATACCGACGTTTCTCAGCCACGTTAAAGGCATCAATACATTGCTTAACCTCTTCTTCCGCAGCAGCGAGACTACGGACAGTAAAATCCTCTTCCCAAGAATCCACACCATTTCCACACCTTGCGTATACCTTAATCACTGGTTACCTCTTTTCTGCCATTCGACGATAGCGTTTTCTGTTTGTGTTCCGAATTTTCCATCTGCTTCCAACTCCGGGAAGCCTTCCACCTTCAATGACTTTTGTAAGATTCGTACAGCGTCAGATGGATACCATAGAACCAGGTCATTATCCAACCGATACATTTCCATCTCAGTCGGCTTAGACTGATGGGTTATCGGTACTGACGGTGTCTTGTCAAGATATCCTTGATATACCATACCCAGAAAAAACGCCAGTACCACCAATGTAGCATTTACTAAAACTCTGTTATTCATCTATCAGCTCACCTTCCTTTGTTAAAAATAACTGCCCTGCCAAAATTTCAACTTTCTGCGTCTTATCCTGGAAGGTTTTGTTTATGTTAAAGAATACAACATACAGATAAGGATGCTCCGCTGTACATATGCACCTCACCATACATCCAATAAATACCCACTTGCCCGGGTACAGTTCGCAAGGAGATTCCACACCCATTGACTGCCATTGCCAACCATCCTCGATTCCTGGCTCTTTTCTGGTTATGTCTACTTTGGTTACTACGCCATATCTCTTCAAAAGATATTCATCAATCTTTTGGCATACTACGTGTGGTGTTATGTTTCCGTCCATGAGTTTTCCTTATAATATGAAAGTATTTAAGATCCATTCCAAGGACGTGTGCCAGAATTGTTCTCAATTCCTTCGGCCACTCCTTGCCATCTCCGGCAGCTATCTTCTTCTGGATTATTGCCGCTACCGCCGGAAGTGCGGTTGGTCCTTTAGATGCTTCGGTTGCCACCAGTACATTCAGAAGAGCTCGATTATAGAAATCGCCAGGCTTCTGATACCGATTAAAGCATGCTAAGATCCTGTCTGCTGGTTCTATCGGTTCTGGCATAACCAATCCCTCGCATACTTGCTTACCCCAGTACGTGTAGTTGGCTCAAACCACATTAGGCAGATAAGATAATCCACCCAGGGACCATTGTTTCGTCTTACCAACTCTTCTACTAAATCGTGGGCACGTTTCTCATGCCGCCACTGTCCCATAACTTTGCCAGTGTCCTTTTCTACTACTACCCACATTGGGCTTCTACCAAATTCATCGCGTTGCCGGCGTGGGATCCAATTTTCTGGTTTTTTCTTTGTCATCTTATTCCTCTATTTCTGTCCAAAGTTCTATTCTTGAGTTTGTCAGTTTCGTCTTTATAACGAAAACCTTCGCAGCAACTCCAAAAGAATACCGCACTGAGAACGGTTTTTTCTTAAGACCAACAAACTTCACCCAATTCTGTTGTAGTTTTGGATGTTCCAATACCAACTTGTCAAACGCCTTGCAAAGAGCAGATTCGTACTCCGCAAAATCCTCATACTCCTTCTCGTCCTCCCAGCGATTTCTAAAGTAGCTTATCTGCTTGCCCAAGGAATCCTGAACTAACCGGGCGACGGTTAATTTGATATCTTCTGCTGCCATTACTTGCTCTCCTTCACAAATTCGTAAATCGTCCCGCTTTGGAAGCGAACACGAGTTGCTATATTATCTACCTCTAACTTACCACCACACTTGGTTAAAGTGCTTACCAGGTCATCCATCTGGGTGCCAGTAACGGTTTTCACATCCGTCCACTTGCCAGCCATATCCTTCACCCGCATAAGAAGTTCGTCGTCTGGTTGAATTGGAGCCGGTGCCGGTGCCGTCGCCGGTGCTAGACTTCTTGCCAATTCTGCGTTTAATCGTGCCCTTGTCTTCGCTCCGCGAACTGCGTGGCTATCATCTCTCCGTGACACTAAATCTTGCATACTTCGTTCCTTTCATTTCGTTTCATTTCGTCTACTTGAGGATAACCATTACCCTCTTGCTATATATATATAGATTATAATGGATTTCGGTGATAAAGTCAAATCCTATTTCTGAAGATTTTTAATATTTTAATATCTTATTAATATATAGAAAGAAGAGGCGATACTTAAACCCCGGATCTATATATATTAATGAAGGATAGTTTTATGAGTGCAATGGAACCAAATAATATGGAAAGTAACGAAGAGATGGTGGTAGTTAGATGCCATAGCCATTGCAAGAAAAACCAAGCCCGAAGAGCAACGGAAGGAAAATTCCATTATATTAGATTTCTTCCGCTGAAGGATGCCGTAGCAACGATACTACGGTGGGCGATAGGTGTGGGTTTAGAATCAGTTGAGCAACCGAGCAATAAATAAATCCAGGCGACATCCCAACCTGATGACCTGGTCCTGACTTTTTCGGATTGATGATTCTTTTTGTGCACTGAGTTAGTATTTCTGTTTTCTGTCTTTTACTGTTTATCTTTTACTTATTCTTTTCTGGCACTGGTGTGGTAGCGGAGGAAGTAGAAAGACAATATAAGTGGTAGAGGGAAGAAGTCAGGAATAATGGTATCGTAGTGCATAGGGAAGAAAGAAGGACAAAAAGATGAAAGGAAGTAATAAAGAAAGATGGATGTAATCGCAATACTTAAAGCTTATCACATACCATATGTTACCTTTGGCAGGAACGTTGCGGTAGGTAATGTAAACGTTAAGTGCCCAATCTGTGGTGAACTTGACAAATCTGAACACTTAGGTATTAACTTAGAAACAGGTGTTTGGGGCTGTTGGAGAAACCGCCAGCATCGTTCCCCGAGCTTCCCGGCACTTCTCGTTCGCTTATTAGGAATAACTTATGACGAAGCAGAAATCATTATCGCCGCCCCTCCTACTAACGAACTCTTCGCTTCCATCCCGGGGTTACTTAATCCGGTTCCAGAAGAATTGATTATTTTACCGGAACTTGTTTTACCGGACTCCTTCAAACTGATTAAGAATGATTCGTTCGGTAAACCATTTTATAGGTATCTTCTATCCCGCGGTTTTCCAGACGTTGAGGATTTGATTTCCCACTTCCCACTATATTATACGATGGTAGGGGATTTCAAATCTCGAGTTATCTTTCCCTTCTACCTTGGTGGTAAACTGAGGGCGTGGTCAGGTAGAGCCATAGTTCCGGCGACAATAAGATATCGTTCGTTTCCTCTGGGGAATGCAATCAAACAAACTATACTATCTTATGACTACCTCCTGAGTGGCGGGCGGCGATTGTATTTGGTGGAGGGACCATTTGATGCACTCAAGATTAACTACTATTCCCGGTTTGACAAGGCAGCCCCGTTCTTAGGGACTTCCTTTTCTACAGAACAACTAAATTTGTTGCTTGAATTACTTCCAGAGTATGAAGAAATAGTGATTTTAGTCGATAGCACGGCGTTTGACATAGCGTTGGAGTTGTCGGGATCACTGGCAGTGCTCAATCCCCGCATTGGATCGCTACCTACTGACGTAAAAGATCCAGGTGAGCTTAATAAAAGTCAAATATTAGCCCTCTGACGTTTTAGAGGTAACCTATCCAAAGACATAGGCTACCAGTAGATCCTCAAGCAGGGCTAAAAGATGAAAGCGTTTTTTAGAATCCAAAACAAAAATTGTACGACGAAAGGTAAAAAGTAAAATGATTTACGATGTTAACGAAATTTTCCATTCCCTACAAGGGGAAGGAGAGAAAAGTGGTTCCCCGGCGACGTTTATACGTTTAGCTGGTTGTAACTTGAAATGTTCTTTTTGTGATACTCAGCACCAGGTGGCGATGAAGATGACCGCGGCTGAAATTGTGGATCACGTGAATTCAGTATCTCCAGCATCCTATACCTCCATGGTTGTGATAACTGGCGGAGAACCATTTCTGCAAGATCTTCATAGCCTGCTCTTTGAGCTTACCCGGTTCACGTGGAAGAACAAACGGCGTATTGAGATTGAGACGAATGGCACAATGATTGACTATTCTATCTTAAACTACCCCAATGTCTTTATCACGTGTTCGCCGAAAGAGCATCAGCCTGTCCCCGTCAAGGATCATCTTTTAGTTAACCAGTGGAAGTATATAATCAGTATTGACACTGAACTTTTAGATGGTTTACCAAAATTCTGTTTCCAGCCAATGCATAGCAGATACATAAATAAGATTTACGTCCAGCCTATGGATGAGAAAGACGAAAAGCAAAATCAACTAAATGTCAACCATTGTATCAAACTCTGCTTGAGTTATGGTTACCACCTGTCTTTACAGGTTCAGAAAATTACTGGGCTGAGATAGGAAGAAGTTACCCCACCGGAACCTACGCAGTAACCGGTGGAGTATTGTGAGGAGGAGATGCTTTTTATTGTCCTATTACTATCAATTCAAAAGTGGACGCTGCGGTCCCAGTAATAGTTATCAAATCTGATGCACCATTAGCTACGGCGATGCCTGCGTCAACAGCGAAACCTAACACTCCCAGTAATGGGACGTTGAGTAGGTCACCTGCTCCGAGCATTCCAATATTCTGTGCTCCGCCTACGGTAAAGGTTGCTCCTGTCAAACTCCGGATGTATACTGCCTGGACTTTGGCAAAGACAGCAGCGTCCCCGAGTGGATTGGTAAGTGCTCCACTCAAGTCATACGAAATCGCCCCACCGCCTGGGATTGTCCCAGCTACGGTATAAAAGAGGGTTGGTGCGGTTAGTGTCATATCATTTCTTGCATTGCAATTTGCAACGATTTCAGAAGAGCCTACTGTCTTCTTTATTTCACTGCCTACGACGAACTTTATACTTGCTGATAAACTCATTTTCTTATCTCCTATTAACTAAATTCTAAACCTTCAGTTGGAACGATTAACGCCCATCCACTTATAAAAATATGCGATACACTGCCCATAGTTAGGGTAACAGTTGCCCGCACTTTGATTCCTACCCAAGAAGTATAGTTTGTTGGTGTGATAACCAATCCAGTCAAAGACTCACCATTACTTGCCGTATAAACTACTGTCTTTGTCCAATCATCCCATACCAGACTGGTTGGCTCGTATTCGTGTATATCACATAAATAGGTCAAAGCAATATTGTCGGTCAGCAGTTCATCATCTACTGCTGTGTTCCCTGCCCAATTCCAGTCTGGCGTAATGTCGTAGGCGTCTATCCCTACTGGTGGATCGCCCGCAGTTTGCTGTTCTCGAGCAACAGTAACACCTACATCCAATTCTTCTTCATTTATTACAAGTTCTGAACTCCCCCAAAGGCATATTTTGCTGTCGTCATAAGTAGTTACATCAGCCTCGTAGCTCTTTGCTTCGGTAATCCAGGAAGCAAGGTTATAATACCAAAGATAATTTTGGATTGCTTGCACACTCGTTGTTAATTGCAAGCTGTAAATAACTTCGTTCTGTATCTCCGTGATAAGCTGAATATAATAATTTGTGCTTTCGTTGATATACTCATAGTCAGTTCGCTTATCATAAGCTAAAATTCTCGACCATCCATATATTATATCGCCCTTAGTCCAATCGCCGGAATACAAACCCGGATATTCTCCTGTATAAGGATTTATGGCCGTCCATGCGTACCCTTCGTATTCCGCCACATCATCGGCTTGATAAACAGTTGTTTCGTTCCAATAATCGATTGCATCGCCGGACGTCAAATTAAACCCGCCAGTTAATAACCTAAACATATATTGCACAACTCGCCCGCTTGGTACACTCGTACAGTTTGAAATATTTCCACTCAAATTATTATTTGTAAATGCAAAAAACATCCGTGCCGGATTAATCCAGTATGGTGGATTTGGATAAGGTGGCAATATTGGAAGATCAAAAGTATTAACAAATACCGGCCAATTACCATCCCTGTTCCATACTGAATGCGGTATTAAATCAAAATTATATCTAAGTAAAACATTGTCAACAGTCCAATCGATATACATGACATTAGACCAATGCTCAGAATACCCATTCTCATTGTCAAATCTTCCTCCTGCTGTATAATGAAGTGGAGATGCCGCAACTATGGCAGTCAATTCTTGTGCCGTCAACTGAACACTGAGACTGCCTATTCCCGCGTTTGCTGCCAGTGGTGTACGGATTCCTACGCCGGCACTAAATGAAAAATTGCCTGCTAATGAAACAACTGTCATTGGTAGGTAGTATTTATCAAGAGTATCGCCTTTATCGGATGTGTAATATCTATAATATATAGTTGCCTGAGTTACTGGGCTTAAATTGTCGGAATCAAGCGCGTTTATGGTTATCCTAAAAGCATATATTGTACGACCGCCACTCATAAAGACATCCGCTGCTCCATCAACATGGCTGAACCAATCATTTCCAAAAAACGCCATTATTCCGCCGCCGCTGTACGTCGGATTCTCTATTGCGTCTTTATACCAGTTGTCTAACTGTGTATTGGCTTGCCCTTCGTCACCAACCATGTAATATCCCGCACCTAACTGCCCCATACTGAGTGATACAGGGTTTCCTTCCTTGCTTAATTCAACAGTCAACACGTTCCATATCTCATTTATAAAGGCAGTAAGCTTATCAATCTCCCATTCCCGGACTGTCTGACCGCCAGAAACGTAGCTCTGGGTCGGTTCGTGTCTTTCTGTAATATTACCAACAGTCACCGCAGAAGTTACGTAGTGGCTTGCTGCAATTGTTTCCCAGGCAGCTAAGGTTATCAAAGTTCCGCTATCATTGTATCGCGGGCGTGGAGGACAGCCATCTGCTGTTAGAGAATAATCGGACGGAACTAGATTAAGTTGTTCTTGAGGAGTACCTATTGAGTGTTTCCACGTCCTTCTCCAGGTTCCGGTAATTGTTGAGATTACGTTATTGATGGCAGTAATGGCATCATCATCCTCCGCTTCTATGGCTTCGTCAAGTGCTGTCTGAAGATAAGAATACTGTGGGTAGCTGGTATCAAAATACCAATCCCAATCCCCAACCTTCTTAAGTGCCCACTCAAATCCTGAACCGTTGCAGCCCCAAAAGATGCTAGTAATAGGAGCTACAAGTATAGCTGCTTCTGCTTCTAATGCCTTATCATAACTCGTGTAAGAGTCTCCTTGATACACACCACCACACCACTTGTGATAGTTGGCTTTATAATCAGAATCTACTTCTGCACTAAAACTATGCCAATCAAGACTCGCTTCTATATACGCTGCCGTAGTTGAGCATAACTTTGGCTCGTCTAATGTTCGACCTTCCCCAACCCCAACACCTAACCCCGAAGGCCACCCGGATAACTGAACGTACTGAGTAAATGCCTGCCATGGATGAGTTAGAACTTCCACTGCTTCTGCGGTGGTATACTGAGGCCCTTGAATTGGCTCCTTGAAAAAATCCCACTTCTGCAACTCAATTTCTTTTCTCTGGAACATAAAATCAGTAGAAGAGTATTCCGGCATATACAATGACCAATCGGCGGAAGTGAGGGACGGGCTATCAGCAGTAGCATAATCTAAACACTTCCATAGTCGTGGAACTTCCACCCCTTCGCTGGTCAGGTTATACCAGTAGTACTGATTATCTGATAATGCCATACCAGAAACAAACTTTGCTTTTCCCTGCATTGCTTCTGGTAATCTAAACTTCGGTTGTAATACTTCGAACGGGTCAAAGTTCTTCGGCAAGAATTTATAATCCCTACCGCCGGGGTTGACGTAAGTATAACTTAAATCGATATTCTGATACCTATTCCCGGCGTATAGATTGCGGAGACTATTGAAATCCCATTCGTAGTAGCGATTCCTGCTTGGATGCTTTGTCCATACACCCTTGGTATTTGGTTCAAACCAACCATTCTCAGGTGGGGCAGTAGAGCGGGCGCCTGAATAATAAACGTTTTTAGTTGTCTTAACTGAAGCTACATTATACGCCCATATCACACCACCGGAATAGATTTTCAATTCGCTTTGATAATGAGCTTCTTCTACCGTCCCAGAATAGTTTGCTGCCATATACGTAGTATAGTTGGCGAAGGCAACTTCATCGTCGTCCAAATAATAGATATTCCCAGCAACGTACTCAAGTAAATGCCCACCATCTCTGCATGAAATATCGTTCTTATAATAGCCGGCGGCGGGGAATTGAAGCAGAAAACACAGCTTTCGTATTGCCTCAAGAAACATGTAGCACCGACCGTCAATTACATCCTTCCCGGTAATCGGGAATTGACAGCCCTGGTTCCAGTAGTAGTTTTTAGTCATTAGGTGCTCCCCACCGTATCTGATACACACGCCATCATTCTGTCCTCTTCTTCATTCCAACTTATTGACCGTTCCCCGGGAACTCCTACATAAGAAAACTGTAACTGGAAATAGTATTCTTCGTTCCACTCAATCACAGGGTAGCGTTGACCAACGGTTAATCTGGGCGTATAGTCCCGCATATCTTCTACGGAAGTAAATTGTGGTGATTCCAAATTTCCTGGGTCATGCCATATTCTTACTGCCACCTCGTCCATCAATGCCCAGTTAACTTCAGTCGTATCTAATACTGGATTTATTAAACCACTATCCAAGACAAGTTTGCATTGGTACAGGCGGTTATTAGAACCAGTTACATAAGCATTTTCTGAATAATCGCCATCATCCTCTGTCCCACCTTCTTCTACCCAGGCTTCATAAGAAGATGTGTCAAACCGGCAGACATACTGACTAATCCCGGTAACGCCATTTTGGTCATTGCTCAATGCTGCAATTATCTTCACATAAAGCTGTTCTGCGGGCGTTGGCGTTCCACCATCTGCCGCAACTACGCTCTTTCTTTGATAGGTTCCGTATGGCGTTTGGATTGTGTTAGGACTACTTACCCTATTCGCCCGAAGAGCGTTTAAGGCTTTCGCCGTGATTTTCTTTCCTCTAACAAATTCTAGTTCCATAAGCTACCTGAAAAATCCATCGTCTCGTAGATTTTGATTGCTGCCGAAGTCTTCGTGCTCCAGATCTGTTCATAACATCCAGAATCCGCACGCCATATCCAATTCCATCCTTTTGCCACCCCACCATAGAAGTTTGGTCGATAGGTAAACCGTACTGTCATATCGTAGGTTGCTACCTGTTCAACGAAATCCCAAGACCTGGTTACTGCCGGCGGATGCATTAGCAGTGTCTGTGCCTCAAACACGATATCCATTAATCTTGAGTTGATGGTAATGCTTGGATTGACATCAGCTACATTTACATGCCCGCCAGCGATGAGGAGGTTGGGATTAAGGACAGTTAGATTTTTCCAACTAACTGTATAATCTAACGTCATATCTAATTTGCCTGGGGCTTCTGAAGGCTCAAGATCTGCACCTAAGGCAGATCCCCACTTGAAGTTGGTTGCATCCAAAGTAAGAAATTCCGCAGATGGAGCTAACTCTTCCGCAATACTTACAAAGGTATTTGAGGAATACTCAGCATCCACCAACGCATATTCGTAGTAACAATAATCAGCACCACTACTCATAACCTTTCCGGGGAAGCGTTTGCACTTGACGTGGTTACACAGGGCTTCTGGATAATCGTGATCCTTAACTCCCAGTAAATCTTGCATAAAGCTCTTTCGCTGTCCCCAGGCAATCTTAAATTGTCTGACTACAGTAACACCTTCTATAGTTACGTCTACCTGTGGTGAGCCATCTACTTCACTAAATGCGGTCATCCTGCTACTCCTATCAGGGGCAATCCCCTCTTAACATCAGTTAGTAAGTCGAGAATCTTTTCCAATACTTCAACCATCTTTCCACCACCCGTAGCGGACGATACTGCCCCTGTCAAACTTTCCGCCAAGGACTTCTTGCTGCTGCTTGCGGACGAGGAAGTAGACATCGTTGCTTTAGATCCTGTCTGAATCTGGTCATATAATTGCTCAAGACCAACTTTGCGAATCTGGTTCATTTCCTTCGCTCTATTTAACTGCTCTTGCTCTTCCTGCTTCATTTTTGTGATAGCTTCAGTTTGGGCTTCAATGCTATTCCTAACGTCCACTTCTGCCATCGCCTGTTCACGAGACAGTCCGGCAGCTATTCGTTTCTGAATATTCAGCTCCCTCTGCTTTTCTACGTTCTTCTCAAGAATGGCTGTGTTTAACTCAAATTGGAATGTTAGGTCTTCCATCGTTTTCTCGTGAGTCTTATTGACTTCCTCCGCTTCTTTCGCGGCATCTATCTTCTCACGTAATGCCTGCATTTCATTTGCTGTGGCTTCTGAGGCACCTGCTAACAATAACTGCCGTTTGATTAATTCGCCATTGGTCAGGGCGTAGGTTTCATACTCTTCTTTCAAAGTATCCTTGATAGTGTTTCGTTCCTTCTTTGCGTCTAACTCATCCCGGGTAGCCTTTGCTAACGCTGCTTCTGCTTCCGCGGTGCCAAGTAAGATTAGCTTTCTTTCCAACAAGGCTCCGGCGGTAGCACCATACATTTCTTTTTCTTCTTGTAAAGCTTCCAGGATTTCCTTCGATGCTTTAGCCTTTGCGTCTGCTTCCTCCTTCGCTGCTTTACCTGCTTCTTCCGCTCGTTCTTCAGCATCTTGCTTTATCCGGGCATTGTACGTTTGCTCGATTAATACAAGTTTCCTATTTCTCTCTTCTACAATCATCTCGAGTTCGGCAGCATACTGTTCTTCCGACATTTTCATTTCATGGAGAGCCCGCTTCTGCTTCTGGAATAGGTCATTTGCTTTCTTGTCTTCGAGTTCCCGTAACTGTCCTATTTCCATAGTTTTTGCTAACGCAGCTTGTTTGGTGGCATTGTAATAGTCAATTTCTAACTTGCGGAGCTGGTCAAAGCCTTCTGAAGATGATGCAAGATAATCCTCAGTTGCCTTCTTTGCACGTTCCTGAGCGTCCTTATAAAAACCCCAAACTTTGGTTACCGCCCATACCGCCACTGCAATAGCAAGCACGGCGATAGCTATGGGACCAAGACTGACCAGAAATGCTTTAGTAGCTTTTGCCATCGCTGCCATAACTGCTACGTAACCCATACCAGCAGTATTCATAGTTCCGGTAGCCAGGGTTAATACGCGAAGTGCTGCGGCAAGTGCTTGCGACTGTATTCCGAGAAGTCCCATAATGCTTTGAACCTCACACAAGGAATCGGACAACTTATCCACACCACCAGCTGCAGCATTAGCATCGTCTGCTGGTATCAAACCCTTCGCCGCGGTTCCAACATCCTTTGCGGCATCCTGGATCTTCTTAATGCTATCCTGGACTTCTTTCGCCCCATCGGTGAAGCCACCAACTTCGGCTCCGATTTTAATAGTTACATTATCCGCCATTTCTTAACCTTTCAACAATTGCTTTAGCTTCGTCTAAACTGTCTGCTTTATCCTGCTTATCGCCTGATAGATAGACACTTTGTTGGTATGGTGTCAACTGCCTTATTTCTTCAGTTGTCCACCCATACCTTTCAGCGAGCGTCTTGTAGACCTCTTCACGGGTAACTTCCCGCTCTTTTTTTTAGCCTGAGCAGCCTTCCGTATCGCCGGGGACGTTAGTTGAGCAATAGTATCAAACGCTTTTACAACAAACTGAGGATCCGTGCATAACTTTCTCACGTCGTCCTCTGTTATCGCTGGTTCGCCTCGCCGTATACTTAGATGCAACAGTTTCGCGGCACCTTCAACGCTTGACATAAGAATACGAGCTTCCTTGGAACTAAATGTTATCAAGGATGCCCGCTCAAAACTTTGTAAGAGCAACATATGTCTTTCCGTTTCCGGTAGATCTGCTATATTGCGTTTAGTTACTTGGATATACCTGTCTTGTGCCCACGCCTCAAATTCCCCGTAATCCATATCCCGGAGTGGGTGGAAGGTATACTTCTTATCTTGAAAAATGAGTTCTATAGGCACTCCTGCCATATGAGTTGACATTGCATCTCCCTTTCTAAAATTAATCGCCTACAGGCCACCACTGACTTTCAGCCGGATCCACGATAGAACCGATAACCAGACCTGTGCCATCGTTGTATATGCCAGAGAATCTTGCCCCGATAGTAAAACCGCATATCGTAGCAGCTTCCCTGTCTATAACAAAATCAGTTGCATTCTCAAAGACGCAGGCGTTGAATTCCCAGTATTCCGTCGCCGTTACATATACACGAACCTTTTTCCAGGTATTTGGTAATACTGCTGCAAGATTCGCCAAGTCCCCAGATGCTTCGTACACACTCAAGGAAAGCCCGACTGTCAAATTGCCAGCCTCCCTGCTCACGTGTCCGGAGGTGCTTGAATCCACGTAAGCGGTATTCGCTGCCGAGAATCGTAAAGTAACCGTTCTGATGTGGGCAAGTTCAGTGTATGCCACCGCACCTGCTATGGCAGACATCTCTACTTTCCTTTGAATACTGGAAAAGATTGCTGGGACTTCACTATCTGCTACAACAGCAGCACCCAAAGTTAAAGCACCCGTTCCACTAAAGTTTACAGTGTGTGCTATTACTGCTCCGGTCTCAATGTCGATAACTACTTCCGCAGAATCAACTATCGCAGGACCAAAGCAACCTTTCGCCCCATCGCAGGAGCCTGTAAAGGTAAAGGTATCCCCGGGCATCTTTAGTGGCGTATGTCCATAGGCGGCATACTGCCCCACCCAGTCAACATTACCTTCTGCCTGACCTGACATTCCATTTGTGTTGGATGCTATGAATGCTTGTAGTGCTGCCGAGGTTGAAATTCTCCAACTACGAACGGTATCTACTGCATTAACTGCACCAAGTTTTCCACTTAATACTGACATTATATTATCTCCTATAAATCGGTTGTTTGAAACCACATTTCTATTTCACAAGCCCACACGGATACCCACCCGCGTATGGCTGGATGTGTTGCGTCGCCCATAGCAAAGTTGTCTGTAATATTTAGTGCCCGAAGCACTTTGACAAATTGCTTTCCTTTCCAGGTCAGGTCAGCTAATGTATCATACCGTCTATTCAACGCACTATAAATTATCCACTCAAGAGGAAAGTCAACTGCATCAACTCGCTGATCCCCGCTGAGGACCTGTATAGCAAACGTCTTTTTCAGAGAACTACCATTGGAAGTGCGGCAGAGATGTGGCTCTGAGGACAGCGTCGTTATCCGTACCTCTGGATAATCAGCAGCCATCGCCTCTTCTTTCAATGGTGCTCTGTTATTACCGGAGAACTTAATACGATTCCCGGGTTTAACCATTGTTGTGAAATCTACACTTTGCTCAAGGATATTCCATAAGCCTTCGTAAACCAATGATAACGGGTCTTTCATTTCAATGCTCCAAAATAGTCTTCTACTGCTTTAACTGCAATAGCTTTCATTGTATCGATTGCCCCTACTGGTGGTTCCACAAGTATCTCGCGTTTTGGAAGATTCTTATTCCCCTTCTGGTGAAAACCTGCAATATCAGAAATAGTTGCTTTACCGTCCGGGTATCCTGATGTACCACCGAACCCAACTTCTATACCATTCTCAACAATTGATTCTAACTGTCCTGGTTGACCAAACGCCGGACTTAGTGCCATAAACAGTAATCCGGTATCTCGCAATATGGTTACTTGTCCACCGCCACCTTCAATTGCTTTCTTAAGAGCTCGTTTACCCCGTTTGTGATTACCTTTACCACCGTGCCGTCTTGCATCAATAGTGGATTGTGCCAAAGGAGCCCAGTCACCACCACCCCGGGAAAAGGTATTAAAACGCTCTTGCATAGCTGCTCGATAAACTACCGCCCACGCCTTGTATGCTTTTATCATCTGCGGCGAGTTGAATATTTTCCCGACGTTGAAATTCTCTGCGAATAACACTTTATCGACTTTTACAGTTACATGTACTTCCATATTATCCACCACACGGGTAACTGTCAAATTGAGTTATCGCCAGAATCGTTCGTTGACCAGCTAAGATTTCTCGGATCGTACGAATGGCACGGTCTCGTTGATAAGCCAGCCTGTGTACTGCGGCTCCAGTATCTGGGTCAAAATCGTTCACCCCTCTATTTTCATATAACCAAACACCTGCTAACAATGCCGCAGTATTCAGAATGTCCGGTGGGGTATCTCCATCTTCATCTTGCAACGGTAGGGAGTAAAGACTCTTTCTCAAGCGACTGTCTATCTCATTATCCGCCCAGGCAATAGCCTTAGCAATACGAGCATCAATCTTTGCTGAGTCTTCGTCATTATCGAGGTCTGCCCATTTCTTTGTATTCGTTTCGCCGTAAACATCGTATATATCTGTCTTTACACAATATGTCATTTTATCTCCTCTAAATCGGATGCCCAGGATTAGCCCTGCTTGACGATCTCACCTCGTCCTATGTATTAGTATAGGACGATTTTGATTATATCCAAGAAGGAATGTTAAATTGCCCAGATTGTATGAATCCGCGTAAGGCAGTATTTAATACACGCCTACCCAGGTGGACTTCTGCTTCATTTTGTGAGGTATAGAATATGATATCATATTCTTTGTCTACTGGCAACAGTGCCGGTACTGGAAGACGGTATTTATGCAATGTTGCGTCCCATGCCACTTCTATTAACGTATCAGCAGTGGTCGTACCAGCAGCAAGTTCCATTGTCTTCGTTACGTCATCCCAGGCAGTGTTATCTACTGGATTGTGTATACGAGCATAAATGGAAGCCCCGGCATTCGGTTTGTAAACTGTAAAATTCTTCATCTCTTTTTATTCCTTCTTAGCAAACGGAGTTATTTGAAGAAACCAAACTATTAACGCACATAAAGTTATTCTTCTCTACGTTAACAGTGATTACTATATTATTCTGCTCAAAGACGCCAATCTCTTCTAAAGTAAAATCCCGCAGCATCGGCGTAAAGGCACTCATTATCCAATCACCATCAAAATCTAATTCTGTAAAATTGCTTTGGATTTTCATTCCATCCAAGGTTAACACATGTGGTATAGCATCTACGTCTGTCCCTATTCCAACTATTTCTCCAGATATACCAACATAATATAAACTATCTATCTCAACCACACCAAGATTCTCAAAACAAATTGCATAACAATCGCCGGCCTGGTTTGACAAATCCAACACGGCCACTAATGACTCAACATTAAAAGTACACGTAGCAGTATTCTTACCAAGCAAGCCGCTGATATTGCACGCCGGTTGTCCTTCGACCCAAAGCTGTGTTACAGATCCTTTCAAGAGGACGTTTTTCAGATTGCACACCCAGGCTGGTAGTGTAACGTCTGTGTTCGCAGTATGTCCAACAAACAATCCAACGCTGTTGGTGTTTATGCCAGTAGCTAATCCGGAGACACCGTTGATTTCTATATCTACTTCTACGTCAATATTACCCCAGTTGTAAGTGTGTGGTAATCCTGAAGACATATTTATTCGCCCATACAAACCACCAATCAACACCGCCGGACGTCCAATATACATCGAACCACGAACTCGAATATTGCCCTGGTTGCAAACGTCTCCTTCTGTGAGCCTTAATATCTGATAATTACCACACACAAACCCTACCTGGGTCGTTTCTGCGGTTGTTCGTAACATTAGGTTAACCAGCCGTCCTTCTACATCAACATCACCTAAAATTTGGAGGGTATTGTTATTACTCACCATACCACCTAATCTATTCTGGTTCAGAACGAAGCCATTTCTAATAACTATACCGCCTGTCATAGGATCCGGGTAACTTGTACTATAGCTGGTGGAATAGACAACACTTGAACTATTTGTGCTTAAGATGCACGGGCTATCAAAGTTTGGTGTTGATCCATTGAACGGATCGCCAGTAGCTATTCCAAGGTATGGTATTAAAGCCGCTCTTTGACTTGCACTTGGATTGTTAGTAGAACTACCTACCCCTGCCATGGTCTCGGTAACCCGACGATCCATGTACATATTGTAAATCTTGAATCCGTTGAAGTCAAAGTATCCATACAATGGTGCTGCGGTAGTACCAACAGTATTCGCTGTTCCATAAGCATAGGCACCAAACGACAACACACCGCCCCAGTACCCATTGCTTCCCATATAAACTTCACACGCATATGCCTCTTCCGCATTTCTCGGAGTGTATGGTGTTGGGGCATACTGAGTACCGTGCTGCACAACTTCTTCCCAGTCTAAGTTTTCATTTATTAGCGGGTCAGTAGCATTGTTATTCGTCCAGCTTGAGAACAGTAAACCATTTCTTCTTACACGAGCTCCGACGGGGTAGCCCGTTTCTGGTGCTAGTTGAACCCAAGTTTCATATAACTGCCAACTCACCCCTACCGCTGGTGTGGGTACTACTGTGCCTTCATCACCAATAAAGTACCAGAAATTATTAGCATACCATACTGTTTGTCCATTATAATACCAAGTATTTGGAATAAAATCGTATACTACTGACTTTACATAAGCACCAGAATACATTTTTGGATTCCACCGTAAGATACCTTTACCACTTCCATATTCCGCATATGGGCGTATAGAATCAATCCATGCTGGGGCTCCATCTTGGAACGTCCCCTGCCTAAAATCAATGTGATCCATTAGACGATAGGAGTTCAACAGATTACCTGCTACGATACCTGTTACTGCCTGAAAATCATTTGGTTTGTATAGATTTACTAAACTCATTCGTCATCCTCCACTGTTTGTGGTAGAGACTGTATTCTGGCCAATTCTTCTTTGGCAAGAGTAACCGCTGGTGTGGCTTTCACTCTTTGATATTCATCATACTGAACTTTATATACACATACTGAACCAGTCGGGCATGGACAATCTGTACCCGTAATTGAGTCGGAACAAGGATGACCACCTGTCATCCTCTCCCGTATTTCTTGGAGCAGAGAAGCCTTTGCTGTCTCTGGATTCTTTATCCACTCATCTTTATCTAACATACTACCCTCCAAGGAATTTGATTGCTGCTAAAACCAGCCCACCACCAGTCAGGTTACATCCGATAACCAATCCTACCAAGAAAGATTTATTCTTTTGTAAAGCCTGACCGTGGGGGCATAACTTAATGTGGGTCTCAATAGCACTGTCGGTAATTTTATTGACTAAGGCCGCCTGACCCTCGGCGATAACTAATCTGATGTATTCTTTATCATCTGGTGTTAGAGCCATTAGTTGCTCCTTATTTGGGTTAAGCGGAGCCGACCGTTGTAAGAACATAGTCCCAGGTAGTTCCATTACTAACTACCAGGTACGTCTTTCCAGAACCAGTTCCACTATTCGCCGTTACGACGAATATAGTACCAGCACCAAGAGTTGCTGCCACTCCACAGATCGCAACTAACTCTGCTTGTGTACAGGCAGCTGTAAGAGCTCCTGCTGCAAATATTGGCAACTTAGATGCTGTGCCAGTTACTGGTCCCACAAAAGAAGATCCAGTAACTACACCATTGCTATCAATGCCGGCTACCGTGGCTCCGTCAGAATCCTTTACCACGATTCCGGTTGACCCATCCTTCGTCGTAAAGGTAAAGACAGATTCGGCCATATTAACGCCGACCATCAGTACTCGAAGCATTTTCTTAAACCAATCGTATCCCATATATTACTCCTTCTACAAATGTAGAAATGAATTAATAGTTCTTACTTAACACCCGCTTATCACGTTCCTTTGATAAGAACAGATGGACGATTGCACAGGCACAACGGATTGCTTTGGGTATGGATTTCAATACCCTTGTCAAACTTCATTCTTTCCTGCTTAGCGTATATCGGAAGGCCGATAGTATTGACAGTTTCAATAAAATCAGCTGGAGCATTCCAGGTCTTGAATAGACCACTTACACCAGTCGGGAAGAAGTGTGCCGTGGACGAATCAACGAAGCTTACGCCACCGACAGACCCGCGATATTCCTCAAACATAATCCCGGCGAACTCAAAACCCTTCCTCGGGTCATTTCTGAGGTTCACGGAATCCTGGAATCTGTGGTATGCGTCCTTCACATACTCGTGACTTATCAAAGCATCAAACCAGTCTGCACCGCAGAAGCAATGGATACCAGTATACATCGATGCCCCGAGTGCCTCTTCAATTGCCCGGGCTACATCGATACATTTCAAACGAACATCCGTTGAAACTGTGTCGAGTGCGAAGTCAACAGTTGTCTGCGACACGCCGAATTCATCGAACAGGTCGTAGAGTTCTGTACTTCCGTCTGCATCAAGAACGACACCCTTCACAGCGCCAATTCGGTGATATTCCAAGGTTAACTCATGATCTTGACGCATCTGTGCCATCTTATCGTTCACTACCTGGACTAAGCCCTGGAGCTGCGATGGAGATCCAAACGCCCTCACATTCTGAATTGACTCAGCCAATATGGTATCGTCATATGGAATGTGAGGAATAGCGAAGGAACGAACTTTTCTCTTTTCGTTCCTGGATATCGTAGCACGATTTTCACCCCTTGCCTTCGTGGAAAGCAGCGCGAGTATACCAGCTTTTTCTTCAATGGTAAGTGTGGTTGTTGCCACGCCCGCGGATTCGAACAAGCCCATCGAGCCAATCTTAGACGGCTTGTATGGGAGTAGGTTGATGGCCTGGGTTAAACTGGTAACGCCAAAAACATCACTTTTGAACATATCTAACATTAATTCCGGCATTTTTATTCTCCTTGTAAGAGTTTAATTGTTTGTGCTAACTACGCTTATGCTAACACTTAATCCAGACCTTCTTCATACTTGGTTGGTGTGGTACGAACCTCAATACCAAGAATTGCCAACGCCGCCTTCGCAGCAGTGAGGATAGTTGAGCCAACGACGATACCGGCATCCTTCAACAGTGCTGGTCCACGATATAGCACGATAACGTCCACGTCGGCGGCAATTGTCTCGGCCTGAGTAACGTGTGTCAGGAGGATGCCATTGGCATTGGCTCCAGTAGTGCACGGAACAAAGTCTCCGGAATCGTTTTCCAGAACTGTTCCAATCTCAACATCAGCAGTAGCACCCGTGTTTTTAGAAAGCACTGCGGCTTTCCGACACCAGCCAAATTCTGCTCGCTCTTCAAATAGCAATACATCATTTAATCTTGCCTGCTCTTCTAACATAATAAATACTCCTTGTCTATGGTTTGTTTCTAAAATACTGCGTTATCTTTTGTCCCTACTGGACTTTGACAAGATGACCTATGCCTTTGGATAGGTTACTTCTTTGTCCTGCCCTCTGCGTCCGCCAAAAGTGGGTTCTTTCCACCCGTCTTCAGAAGGTCACCGAGTTGGAGTAGTTGAGGACCCGACTGTTCGCGTAAAGCTACTGGATCGTTTTCTGCAAACATACTTACGACACTGTCAAAGTCGTCGCCACCGCGAGCCAATGAAAGCGTAAGGGCGTCCTTATCGACATACTTCGTTTTCAGCTTTTCACATACTGCTGGGGTTATCTTGCCAGCCGTTACCAGACGAGATAGTTTCATCTCACGGTTTTCGGATGCCAAACTTAACATCATAGGATTAACAGCAGAACGGGAAGCGGCGACAGCCTTCTTTTCCTTCTCTTCGTCTTCCTCCATAGAAGCAGCTACTGCCTTGGCCTTTTCCTCAGCCAGTTTCTTCTTCTCTTCCTCAGTCAAATCCTCACCTTCCGCGGAAGCCTTTACTGCCTTACTCGCTTTCAGAGATTTGATTGATGCTTCGATTTTCTTGTCCTTCTCTTCGTCGGTGTCTTTCTCATCCAAGGATAATCCCAAGAGACCGGCTAATTTCTTTGAATCCATTTGATACTCCTGTTTTAGAGGTTTACGAGAAGCCGCGATGGCCTCAAATTTAGATAGTCCCGGAATGACCGGATCCATACATAATGCTATATGTGTAATAGGACGGGCGTAAACGTTACCCGCACCATCTGTTACTTCTACCGGGGAATAGATGGACACGTCGTTGGTGGCAGCGACTTTCGGCGAGTCTGCACCATACAAATCCATGATTGCGAATAGAGAATCTCCTTCTCGGAACATCTCAACTACCCACCCTCGGTTCTTCGACGGATCCTGAGCACCATCGTGCGTTTCAGGAACTGCCACTTTATTCCCACCCTTCTTCCACTTACTGAAGGTTAACGCCCAATGGTCAAGCACTTCCTTTGTTACAGTAAATGCCAGCTTATCGGCGTCCTTGAAATATTTACCACTACGGATAACTTCCTTCTTATACCGATAAACTGGCACTCCGTTCTCTTGACGCATAGTGCCTATTCCGACACCTACGTCTACCGAATTGGAAAGTAACAATCCACTGCCTATGTTTAGTGCTTTAGCCATACTTACTGCCTTCTAATAATATAAATTTTAAGTTGTCTGGCGGAGGAAGTCAAATCTTTTGTTTTAACATTCCTGGCAATCAGGGTCTCCCCGTATTAATTGTGTTGGTAGTAACAGATAAAGCCCTCTGAACTTCCAACCAGTCCATCCGATATGTCCTATCAAGACGGAGGGCGGGTATCTTCCCTTCGTGAATCATATTACGTATCGTCTCTTCACTACATCCTAATTTGCTTGCTACTTCCTGCGTTGTTATATAAGTCATTGTTACTTCCTTTATACTAAGTTATCCCATATTCGTTTCACCAGTCTCGTCCACAAACCAAAGATCTTCCGCTGGCGTAATGCCACCAGGGATCTTTTTCTTGACTGCTACTGCCTGTATGTCCATCTGCTTTATGTATGCTTCTGCTTCCCACTTTTCCTCAAACTGACCAACGATGGAACCGGCGTTCTCATCTTTCACTGCCCACACAAAGTCCTGCGGAAGGGCGATGTGCTTCTCAACTATGCCTTTCTTTTCTGGCTCGTTCTTCTTCGGTGTCTTCGGTGTCTTCGAGACTATCATTCCATCTTCGTCCATATGCCATAAATCTATATCCGGTTTTACCCCACCAATAATCTTAAGCTTATTGATATTGATAGTAGAAGTACCGTTTATTGCTGCATAGTGCTGTGCTTCTGGCATAGTAAGAAACTGTCCTATAGCTTCACCCGATTCCGCGTCCAGTACTTGCCAAACATAATCATTGGGTGGAGTTATTTTTGGTTTGGTGGTAGTATCCTTCTGCACTTCTTCCACTACGGTTAAAGGCGTTACTGTCTTCTTCCCATCCATATCCTTCGTCCAGAAGTCTGTCGCCGGATCGATAGCTGTATCTTTAACATATATCTTCTGCCTAACATTTGTCAAGTTCGTTCCATGTTTTATAAAGTAATCTGCCGCTTCTGGTGTACTAAACTGTCCTATCGGGTTATCCCAAGAATCTTCAACTACCCATATCTGGCGGCTAACTTCCGCTTGTATTTCTGCCTTCTCCCGTGCCTGCTCTACTGCTACCTTCTCAAGATGCTTTGTCAAATTCTCTTTCATCTGTTTTCGGTCTGCTTCTTGCTGTTTCCATCGGAAGGCCGTTTGTGCTTCGCCAGATAACCTTGGTCCTACCATAGCATCGTCGATTTCCTTTATCTGCTTTGGATCGATGTATTGGAGGTGAACCAAACTAATCTTACCATTTACTACCTTATAATCCTTTACCAGGAATGTTGACTTATCATTCAGTAATATTTCTGTCTCCATTTCATTGAAACCACCAACTACTCCTGTACTACCTTTCGGGATATCTATCTGATAAACAGTTCCACCATCTCTTTCAAAGTTCTTTGCCCAGCCTGCATCCAAAGAAGTGTTAACTATACCTGCTGGCGAATAGGTATTCCCAATCGGGATAATCTCAGGGTGCAGGACGGTTGCATCAAACTCCTCACCACGAAAGACTATCAACTCTTCCGTTGTGGGCTTACATTCGTCGAATGCTTGGAGTACAGTGGCATTGTATTCCTTGAACGATTGTAACCTTTTCAAAGGATTCGGGTCATCCCCGGGGTTAACCTTCATTTCCTGGACAAACAATTCTTCGCCCATCCTCATCAGCTTGTTACGATAGTAGTAGTCGTGGTTTGGCATATCAAACAACGCTGCCTTTGTCCGAGGTGAGTATTGAGAAATTGGAGTAGTTGCGGCAGGATAGATGTCTGTAAAATACCGTCCAAAGGCATCCGTAGCACCGCCGGAATCTAACTTCCCACTTTGAAAAGCTTTCCATACTGTCTCTCCTTTCACTGACATCGTTTTGTCAAAAGTAAAGGAGTTGTTGTAAGATCTTGTAATGAGTTCCTGCTTATCTTTATCGCTTATATTCAAGGATTCTATCTTGCCTGCTGGCGAATCAGGAGACACGTAGCGTAGGTGGACTATGGTTCTTGCACCAGACTTCTGGGTCTCCACAACCTGGAATGATGAGTTATTCTGGAACAAGACTTCTTTTTCAGAAGAATTGAATCCCGATAGGACCCCTGTACTACCTTTCGGGATATCTATCTGATAAATGATATTCCCACTGTTCATAAAGCTATTCGCAACTGATGCTTCCAAAGATGATGATGTAAAACCAGGAAGGGTTACTAAATCGTCTAACGCTGCCGGCTTCTTTTTCATATCCTCTAATGCTACCCGAACACCACGATATACCACCATATCTTCAGTCGTGGGTGGCTGCTTGGCAATGGCAGTGGTTACCTTATCTCGCAAAGCATACGTTTCTTGGATAGTCGCTTGAATTTCATCTTCACTTAATCCGGTATGTGCATTTCGTAACTTGCGGTAGAAGACGGATGGGTCGGAACGTAAGGAGCCGTTTATTCGCTGATAGTTACTACCTACATAGTTATCTACTGCTGCATGAAGTCCGGGGATATTAGATTGCTTATAGACACCAGTTAACTGGTCATAAGTATCGCTCACGTCTTTTCCATCGAACGTTTTATTACTACTAACCTTTCGTGCTACAAACTGCTTAAAGTTACTATCCGCTTTTTCTTTGAAATGCTCTGTGAAATTCAGTTTGTCCCGGGGTACAATACCGAGATCTGCCCGACTTATGTGGTATTCGTCCAATGCCCGCTGATCCTCCTTTTCCTGAAGTATTGCGACGGGGTCGTATTCTTTGGTCAACTTAATACCATAAACATCGAAGGTTGAGACACTTGCTTGGAAATAGGCTTCTTCAGAATCCATACCTTCATTAAGATTTAGTGTGTTTGCATAATCTATACCTGAGGTTAACCCCTTCGCAAAATCTGGTGTTAGGAGGTTGTGCTCCGGATCCTTCTCAAGTTTGAATATCGTACCGTTGTTGGTTATAAGATAAGCTGTCTTGAACTCTGGAACAGTGGCTAACTTATCTACCTCGCCTCCGAAAAAACTATACTCCCCTTCGTGCGCCATTAGCAGGGTGATATCTTTATGTCCGGCGATTACTTTTTTGACATCGTTATCCACTTCATATGTTGAATATCCGCTGTCATCCAAAACTACTGCCATTGGTGACACTTTATTTTTGGTAACACTTGCATACTTTACGTGGGCTAATAGACTTTTCTGTTCCTCAGTCAAACCTATCAACGTCCCTACATCATACACCTCGTCCATTGGCATTTCTTCAGTATCGGCAGAGGTCATCTTCTTCGCGTTTAGGACTGGTGGTATATCTGGTTCAGGTATATCTGCTTTGGGTTCTAAATTGAATTCGGGTTCTGTCTCATCTGCAACCAGCTTTTCAGGCATCTGAAATAGCCAAGCATCATCAGTAACTTCTTTTACTGCTGCTTCAAACTGTTCATTCAATGTTTCAATATTAGAGCTTGAATCCGTTTTCTCAAGATAAACCAGATATAACTTTTCCAGGTAATCATCCGTTACT